>Ga0182001_10000034_pt1 | contig 32520 bp, 24 predicted proteins | sample BulsoiFelSFmetaG_FD_120485 | JGI IMG/M metagenome (GOLD analysis project Ga0182001, IMG submission 120485) | Bulk soil microbial communities from Mexico - San Felipe (SF) metaG | ecosystem: Environmental > Terrestrial > Soil > Agricultural land | place: Mexico: San Luis Potosi | collected... | reverse complement strand
CGCCTGCTTGAAGAAGGGAAGAAGAAGATTCTCTTGAACCTGGCTGGCGTCGGCTACATTGATTCGAGCGGCATTGGCGAGCTGGTCTCAAGCTTCACGGCGATTAATAAAGAGGGCGGGCAATTGAAGCTCCTCAACTTGACGCAGAAGCTGCAAGACCTCTTGGGCATCACCAAGCTCCTGACCGTCTTCGACGTTTACGACAACGAATCGGACGCGCTCGGAAGCTTCAAGTAAAACAGTGACGAGTGACGAGTTAAGAGTGACGAGTTGAAAAGGCTTTTGCTCGTCACTCGTCACTCTTAACTCGTTACTGTCTTTTCATGTTGCGCGCCACTGTTCGCCGTCTGCTCGCGATTGATGATCCGCCGGAGCGGACGGCGCTCGCCTTTTCGATAGGCGTCTTCATTGCCTTCTCCCCTTTTCTTGGCCTGCATACGATCATGGCGACAGTGCTCGCCTTCGCCTTTCGCTTCAACAAGATTGCCATCTACGCCGGAACGTTCGTCAACAATCCTTTTCTGACGCTCGTGCCGATCATTCTCGCTTCATACGCGATGGGCGCGATTGTCATCGGACTGCCGCTCTCGCTGCCGCGAGAGAGCATGATGCTCTTACGCCATCCGCATCTTTTCACGGGCGAGTGGTGGGAACGGCTTTTCGAGAGCGGTCACCATGTGCTCTTGCCCTACTTTATCGGCGGCATGATGCTCTCCGTCGTTTGTTCGCTCGCGGCCTATCCGTTAACATTACGATTCCTGCGCGCCAAGCAGATTATCAAAGAGAAGATTGAGAAGATCAGGCACGAGCAAGAAGAAGAAAAGCAGAATCCAGAAGCCGGAAGTCAGGATGAAAAGCAGAACTTAGAAGCCAGAAATCAGGAGTCAGAATAATAAGGCGGAGAACCCCTGTGACAGATTTTCTTTTCTTCCGGATTCTGACTCCTGACTTCTACTTTTCCTAGCGGCATCTGTTACGGTGTATGAAGCATCTCTATAATCTCCCGGCTTCGGTTACAGAGCAGGGCTTCCAAATTTCCTTCAAAGGATTTACTAAATTCGTTCAAGCTTTATGAGAAGAATCTATTTTCTGATTGTGTCGCTCGTTTTTGCGACCAGCATCACTCAGGCGCAGAATAAACAGAGCGCGCCACAACCGACGCCGCGCTCGCCACAGACGCAACAGTCTGCCACGCAGCCGCGCCAGCAAGTCTTTGATCTCTCTGAGGTCGGAGTCCAAATCCAGCCCGACCCGCGCTTGATCGTCGTGATGGCCGCGCTCGACGCAGCCGGTTTCGACCCGACGCCCGCAGGCGAAGACCCTTCCGTTTTTCGCGCGCAAGTTAGAAAAGACCAGGCTAACTTAGACCCCGATGTCAAAAGGCGTCTCGCCGCCTTCTTCGAGCGCAACAAGCTGCGCGAAGGAGGCAAAGAGTTGCCTCCCGCGCAACAGGCTGCGCGTTATGTCTCGTTGGCTTACGCCCTCGGCAGCGCGCCCGGTTTTGAAGAGCCTCCGCGCTCGGATGATCTTCCCGGCGGACTCTTGGATGTTCTTGATTTCGCGCCGCTCGTGCGCGAGTTCTATCGCAAGTCCGGCATAGACGAGCGCATGCCTGTTTACATGCGCATGTATCAGGCCGAAGGTGAACGGCTGCGCCGCCCGACCATTCAGATGGTGCGCTCGGTTCTCTCCTACTTGAACACGCGCCCCATCACCTCGACGATTGAGCGCATCGCCGTCACAACTCCAACGACAGACAAGAAGAAGAATGTGCCGATGAAATATGAGACGCGCGAGCACGTGCGCCGGTTCGTCATCGTGCCGGACCTTTTGGCCGCGCCCGGCGCGACCAACTTCCGCGTCATCGCCGACGATTATTTCGTGACCGTGCCTTACTGTGATGAGACGCGCCATTACTGCCCTGGGCGCGACAACAATCCCGCTTCGCCCGATCTACGCCGCGCCTATGTTCAGTATGTCGTTGATCCTTTGATTATCAGGTTCGCCCGCGAAATTCTTGCGCGCAAGGACCAGATCAAACAATTGCTGGACGCGCGCACGGCAGCCGGAGCGGAGGTCTCTCCAGACATCATCCTGACGGTCGCGCGCTCGTTGACGGCGGCGACCGACGCGCGCCTGGAAGAGATCACGAGGCTCGACGCTTTGACCAGTGATGCGCGCAACCGATTGGACAAAACCACAGACGCGGCGGCGCGCGCGGAGATAACAAAGAATTTAGGGGAGGCGCGCCTCGCACTGGCTGACGAAGTGACGGCCTCGTTGGCCGAAAGTTATGAGAGTGGGGCTGTGCTCGATTTCTATTTCGCTGAACAGCTTCGCGGCGTGGAGTCATCCGGCTTTGACATCGGCAACTCGCTCGCCGACATGATCTCTTCATTCGATCCCTTGCGCGAGGCAAAGCGGCTCGAAGAAGCGGACGCTGCCCGCAAGCGCGCCGTAGCCGCGCGCAAGGCACGAGAGAGTCAGGTAGGCAACTCCGCAGCCATCGCTTCACTGCCAAATGCCGCGCTCGTCAAGCAGTTGCTGGATGTTGATGAGATGGTGCGTTTGAAAAATTATGAGGGGGCTGAAGAACGCCTTCTCGCGCTCTTGCGCGAGTCTCCGAACGAGCCGCGCATCTACTTCGTTCTTGGAGAAACGGCGAGCCTCTCGGCGGTCGGCACAACCGACGAGGATTTGCGCGATCAGAGATTGAACAAGGCGCTCACAAATTATCGCAACGCCGTTCGCGTCTCAACGCCCGACACTGATCGGTGTCTGCTCGCACGCGCGCACGAAGCGATGGGGCGCATCCTTGATTTTCAGGATAAGAAAGACGAAGCCCTGAAGGAGTTTGACGCGGCCATCCAGCTCGGCGACACGTCATGCGACGCATACGCGAAGGCAGTCGCCGGGAAGAAAAAAGTTTTGCAGCCGCAATAAAGGTTATGAGAGAAAGTTAAGACGAGAAGAAGGGAGAGCCATAGAAAGGCTCTCCCTTCTTCTTTGACTGCCTCTTAAATTTCCCCTTGAAGAATCTGTAGCTTCTCGATGAGCTTAAGATTCTTCAGTTCAAAGTCCTTGAGCTGAGGCAGCGTCAGCAACTCCATCTTCGGCAGAGCAGGTATTTCAATTCTAGGCATGACCGGTATATCAATCCTGGGCATGACAGGGATGCGCACTTCCGGTATCTCGACGTTGAACTTCGGAAGCTGCGTGATCGCCGCCGGAGTAACGTCCGATAGATTGAAGGTCTGATTAGGTCTGCGCTCAGGGGTGACTTTGATTGTGTGATGAGACTTATCGCGGATGATCGTCAGGGTCACTTCGCCATCCTCTTTGCGATTGATGGCGCGCACGAAATCGCCAGCGTTATCTATCTTCTCGCCGTTCACTTCCGTGATGACATCGCCAGCGCGCAAGCCAGCCTTCGATGCCGGGCTGTTTTCGGAAACGGAGGTGATGAGCAAGCCCTTTCCGGTCTGGACGCCGAAGTAGTCGGCGAGTTGTTTGGTCAAAGTGGTCGAAGAGATTCCGACGCGGCGGTTGTTGCCGAAGCTGTAGGAAAAAACTTCTGGGGCATCGCCGTTGCCCCATGCGCGCGGCGTCGTCGGCACTTGCAAGCGATAATTGCCTCCCGGCGCAGTCAACGCTCTCAGCGCGCGCGAACCATTTTCGCGCTCACCGAGCGTGACGCTCATCTGTTGCTCAGACCCATTGCGTAAGATTGTTAATCGAACGCTCTGCTCCGGCGCGGCTTCTCCGACCAGGCGCAGGAGCTTGCGCGTGCTCGTCACAGACTCGCCATCGAACTGCACTATGACATCGCCCTTCTTCAACCCGGCTTTATCCGCAGGGCTGCCTTCGGAGACGCGGGCTACGCCGACGCCGCGCACCGAATTCAAACCGTAGCGGCCCATGTTCTCCCTGTTAATCTCTTCGGGGACGACACCTAGATAGCTGCCGTCGCCGAAGGAGAAAGAGAAAGCCCTCGGCGCAGCGGGCGCGGTCGGCGTCGCGGGCGGGATCGGTGTTGATTGCGCAAGCGCAGATGTGCTTGCAATGAGCAGGATTGCGGAAAGCTTGACGAGATTCCTCATTCTCATGGACAGAGTTCCTCCAAGGTAAGATTTGTGAGTTTCACGTCCGAGAGGAAAAGCAGTTCCAAAAAGTTGGCAGTGGGCAGTGGGCAGTTAGTTTCAGCTCATTAAGCGGAGAGTTATCAGGAAAACTTTCAGCCTATCAGCCCTTAACTTACTGCCAACTGCCCACTGCCAACTGCCTACTTCTTTCGGTACACCTCTCGTCCGTCGCCCAACTCGACGGCTAGTTTGCCTTCCGAGTGGGCTAGGTCTAGGTGGGCGACTGCTTCGGAGACGGCGAGGAAGCGATGCACGTCATCGGCGTTCGGGAAAAGCTCGCGCGCAACATCCCAGGCGGTCGCGCCAGCCTTCGGCACCAGGCGCAGAACTTCCGTTTGACGCTCGCGCATGGCGCGCAAGTAGCGGTTGAATAGCTCCTCGAAATCCGTCACAGCATCGCCGTGCCCGCCGTACACAATCGTCGGCGCAAGCGCGCGAATCCTTGCGAGGCTGACCAGGTATTCCTCAAGCGAGCGAAAGCGGCGCGACGGGTCAACAGGGTCTGGCGAGAGAATCGGATTCGGCGTGATGCGTTTGAGCACGCAGTCGCCCGCGATGATTGTCCGGTCAGCCTCGCGCAGGAAAGAGCATGAGCCGGGCGTGTGACCCGGCGTGTGAACGACGCGCAGCGAGCCTCCGGCAAACTCCAGCTCCATCTCATCCTTCAACTCTTGATGCTCATCGTCTTCGAGCGCGTCCGCCAACTCGCGCACGCCTTCGTACATGCGCTGCATGTATTTAATCTCTTCTGTGGGGACTCCGGCGCGGACGAGCAACTGGCGATGCTCTTCATACTCAAGGCGTCCCACGCGATGCCCAGTCTCCCAGCCATGCACTAGAACCTCTGCGTCCTTCGCCTCATCGCGCAAAGATTTCGCCAGCCCGCAATGATCCTCGTGGGCATGAGTCAAGACGATGCGCCGAATGTCCGAAACGCGAAAGCGCGCGCGCCGCAGCCCTTCGCGCAAAGCTTCGGCAGCCGCTTTCGTCTTCGGCCCCGTGTCAATCAACGTCACAGGGTCTTCGGCGATGAGATAACAGTTGACCGGCCCGACGTAAAAAGGTGTGGGAACGATGATGGGAATGATTTTCATAAGTGAGCAGTGAGCAGTGAGCGGTGAGCAGTTAAAAGCAGCTTTGTTTTTGCTGCTCACTGCTTACTGCTCACTGCTTACTATCAGTACGTGTACTTGTTCGCCTTAATCAACACGTCCGCGATTCGCTGTCGCGCACTGATGGTGTTCATCGGCGTCTGCTTGGTGAAACGGCGGAGCGCGGCGAGCAGTGTGCGCAACTCGTCTCCTTCGCTCATGCCCGCGAGCGTGTTCTTGGCATTGGCTTCGATGCGCTCGACGGCGTCGTTGCAGAAGACACACGTCATGTCTATGTAGCGCGCCGCGGCCTCCTCGCCTTGCGATGCAGCGAGCTTTTGCGCGCGCAGGATTGCAGACTCCATCGCATAAGCGTCAATGACGATGTCCGCCACGCCCATCAAGATTTCCTGCTGGTCCGCGAGCGCCATCATGTACTTCTGCGCCGCAGTGCCAAGCGTCATCAACGCAACCTTCTTTGCATTCTGTGCGAGCTTCATCTCGGCGGCCAGGACCGCTTCGTCTTCATCGAAACTCGGCATCGAAGGCGAAAGCACTTCATCCATCAGAGCTTGCGCGGCCGGCAAGAGAGCGAGCTTGCCAGTCATCGCGCGCTTCATCAACATGCCCGGAATCAACATGCGGTTGATCTCGTTCGTGCCCTCGAAGATGCGATTGATGCGCGAATCCCTATAAGCCTGCTCCGCAGGGTAATCGGCGGAGTAGCCGTAGCCGCCGTAAATCTGCACCATCTCGTCCGCGACGAAGTCGCAGTATTCGGAAAGCGCGACTTTGATGATCGAGCATTCAGCCGCATACTCTTCGATTGACTTCAATTTTGCATCAGGGTCTTTCGTGTCGCCGATAGCCGACTCGATGAGGCCGACCGTGCGATAGGTCATCGCCTCGCCGACCCAGGTCTTAATAGCCATCTCGGCAATCTTCGCTTTGATCGCGCCGAAATTTGAGATTGACTTGCCGAACTGTTGACGCTCGTTGGCGTATTTCACCGATTCGGTAATCATCAGCTTCATTCCGCCGCAGCAGGCCGCGCCCAATTTGAAGCGACCAATGTTGAGAATGTTGAAAGCGATTTTTGCGCCCTTGCCGACTTCGCCCAGAAGATTTTCGACGGGCACTTTCACATCCTGCAAAATCACAGCGCGCGTTGATGAACCCTTGATGCCCATCTTGTGCTCTTCCGCGCCGGTCTTGACTCCTTCGCCCGCTTCGACGACGAAGCCGCTGAACTTGTCGCCGTCAACTTTAGCGAAGACGATGAAGAGGTCTGCAAAGCCAGCGTTGCTGATCCACATCTTCTCGCCGTTGAGAATGTAGAATTGGCCGTCCTCGCTCAAGCGCGCGGTTGACTTAGCTGCGAGCGCATCCGAACCCGATCCCGCCTCGGTCAGCGCATAAGCAGGAACCATCTCGCCCGTGACGATTCGTGGCAAATATTTTTTCTTCGTCTCTTCGTTGCCGAAATAGACTATGGGGAGCGTGCCGATGCCTGTCTGCGCGCCGAAGGTGACGGCGAAGGAGGCAGCGCGCCCGAAGTTTTCGGCGACCAATGTGCCGCTCGTCTGGTCCAGGCCAAGCCCGCCGTACTCTTCGGGGATGACCGCACCGACCAGGCCCAGCTCAGCGGACTTCTTTATTAACTCGCGCGATAATTCCCAATCGTGCTTCTCAAGCTCAGGGATGCGCGGGCGCACTTCGCCGTCAATGAATTCGCGCGTCGTCTGCGCGATCATGCGCTGCTCTTCAGTGAAATCTTCCGGCGTGAAAATCTCTTCGGGGGTTCGCTCTTCGATTAAGAACGCCCCGCCCTTGATAACCTTTTTCTCTTCGGCTACGGCTGACATATTTTTGCTCCTTTTAGTCGCAAGTAAGCAGTGAGCAGCCAGCAGTTTTGACTTTACTGCTCGCTGCTTACTGCTCACACTTAGAAATTTTCAAAACTGCCTATTCTATCTTCTTCAGGCTGTCCAGAAGTTGCTGGTACTCGCCCTGGTGCATCTGGAACATCTTGGGTTCAGCGAAGGTCAGCGCGAAGAAGGGCTTCTTGGCACGCAGGACATCAACCTCCCACGCTATCTCTTCGCCATTAACTTCGCCCGTTCCCGCTGCGGTGTAAGCAGGCATGCCGTTGTGCGTTACCTCTTTGCCCGGCGAAGTGATCTTTGGATTCTTGATGATCTTGTCGAGCTGTGCGGTCAGATCGTCAACGGCCTTGTTAAAATCGTCGCCCTGCGGAACCCAGAGGACGACGCTCACCGCGTCCATCGGCGAATTGGCCATGATCTTCTCGCCCTCAGTTTTTGAGGTCCAACCGGCAGGCAGCGTGAACTGAACGCCCGCTTCCTGGTTGGTAAAAGTTTGTCCGGCACCAGACGAAGACGTGTGCTCCGAGCCATTCTCATTAGAGGTCGAAGTGCTCGTCGAAGTGTTCGCGGGCATTGTCGGCATAGAGGGCATTGTCATTGGCGTGCTTGACGCTTTAGCGTTGCTGCTGCTGTTGTCGTTCGTCGTCGTCGTTGTGTTGGTGTTGTTCGCATTTTTGGAACAGCCGACGAAGAAGACGGCGACGAGGCCGAGGGCAAGAATAGTTTTCAATGTTTTCACAGGGGTTTCCTCTCAATAATTTTAGTTTCAAATCATCAGGTAACAAGTGCTCTCAAAAAGATGTGCGCCGGGGCGTCGGGTTAAAGCCCTTGGCTCGTTCAAATCCTCTCAAAGATTCCAGCCGCGCCCATGCCGCCGCCGACACACATCGTGACCATCCCGTAACGTCCATTGCGACGCTCAAGCTCGCGTAAGATAGTCGCAGTTAATTTTGCGCCCGTGCAGCCCAGAGGATGACCGAGCGCGATTGCGCCGCCGTTGACGTTCACCTTCTCTTGATCTAGGCCAAGCTCTCTGATGACTGCGAGCGATTGCGCGGCGAAAGCCTCGTTGAGTTCGATCAAATCAATCTGGTCCAGAGTGAGACCAGCCAGTTTCAAAGCTTTCGGGATGGCGAAGACCGGCCCGATGCCCATCTCTTCGGGCGGACAACCGGCTGTGGCGTAAGCGACGAAGCGCGCCAGAGGTTTCAGGCCCAACGCTCGCGCTCTCTCATCAGACATGACAACCGTGGCGGCCGCGCCGTCGGACATCTGCGAAGCGTTGCCCGCAGTGATCGTTCCCTTGACGTGAAACGCTGGCTTCAACTTAGCCAGGCTTTCGACAGAAGTGTCGCGCCGCACGCCTTCGTCTTTGTCGAACGTGACCTCGCGCCTTTGCTTCTTTCCCTTCTCATCCAGCTCTTCAAAGGTGACGGTCAGAGGCACAACCTCGTCCTTGAACTTATCTTCATCCAGCGCACGCGCGGCGCGCTCGTGAGAACGAAGCGCGAAAGCATCCTGCTCCTCGCGCGAGACTTCGTACTTGCGCGCGACGTTCTCTGTGGCGAGTCCCATGTTCAAATAGAAGTCCGGGTAATGCTCGACCAGATAAGGATTCGGGCGAATGATGTGCCCGCCCATCGGAATCATGGACATGGTCTCAAGGCCCCCGGCGACGATGACTTCTGCTCCGCCTGTGCGGATTTTGTCCGCCGCGAGCGCGATTGATTGAAGTCCAGAAGAGCAGAAGCGATTGATGGTCATCGCCGAGGTTTCGACAGGAAGACCAGCACGGATCGCAGCCGCGCGCGTGACGTTCATGCCCTGCTCTGCTTCGGGCATCGCACAGCCCATAATCACGTCTTCAATCTCTTTCGCCTCTAATCCTGCGACTCTCTCGATTGCTTCCTTGATGACAGCCGCGCCCATCTCATCAGGCCGCGTGTCTTTCAAAGTTCCTTTCGGCGCTTTGCCGACAGCCGTTCTCACGGCGGATACGATAACTGCGTCTCTCATAACTTCCTCTTTAAGTTAATGAACCCTGGTAACTCATCTTTACCTGAGAATCAAATAGCCACGTCCACTTCTTTAACTGACAACAACTCTCGCAATACTCGCGGGTCAATCTCGACTAAGAACCCGCGCTTGCCGCCGTTGATGTAAATCTTCGGCAACTCGAAAATAGTGCGCTCGGCGTAAACTGGAAGGCGCGTCCGCGTCCCCAAAGGGCTAGTGCCGCCGACCAGATAGCCCGTGTGCTCCTGCGCCGTCTCCGGGCTGCAAGGCTGCACGCTCTTGGCCCCGATGGCGCGCGCCAACTGCTTCGTCGAGACTTCACGGTCGCCGTGCATCAGGATGATGAGGGCACTGCGAGCCTCAGTCTCCATCACCAAGGTTTTGACAACCGCGTGCTCATCAACACCGAGCGACTCGGCTGAATGTCGCGTGCCGCCGCGCTCCTCGTAATCGTAAAGGTGCGGCGCAAACACAACTTTCTTCTCGCGCAAGAGCCTCACGGCTGGCGTCACCGGATAGTCCATCTCAAACAACTCGCCGAACTTAATCTAACTCCTGATTAGATTGAAATTTCCTTCTCTTCCTCTGCGTCCTCTAATAAATTGAGGGCACTGCTTAATTCCTCAAAGGCTTTCCATTCTTCAACATGTGCCCGATGCGCTCCTGCGTCTTCCTTTCGCCGCATAAAGAGAGAAAAGCCTCGCGCTCAAGATCAAGCAGGTACTGCTCGGAAACTCTCGTCGGGTGATTCAAATCGCCGCCCGTCAAAATGCGCGCGAGCTTCTCGCCAATCAGCGCGTCGTAATCCGAGATGAACCCGCCACGCTTCATCTGATGTATGCCGAGCTTTAAAGTTGCAAGCGAAGGTAGCCCGAGCGCCAGAACATCTGTCCGCTGCTGCGGTTGAATGTACGGGGTCGAAGCGAGCGCGAGAACCTGTTGCTTGGCGTCGGCAATCAGACGATCACTGTTCATAGAGATAGAATCGTCTTCACCTAGAAAGCCGAATGTACGAGCTTCTTCGGCAGACGTGGCGACCTTCGCCAGCGCGATTGTCTCGAACGCGCGTTTGACGAACGGGAACGGGTCTGCATCGTCCGCGCCCTTCGGAATCGCATCGAGCGCGCGCACGAGCATCTCTTTTGTTCCGCCGCCCGCAGGAATTAAACCGACGCCGACTTCGACAAGACCTATGTAAGTCTCGGCAGCCGCGCGCACGCGGTCTCCGTGCAAGGCCATCTCGCAGCCGCCGCCGAAGGTCATCTGAAACGGCGCGACGACCACAGGCTTCGGCGAATAGCGCAGGCTCATCGTCGCATTCTGGAAAGCGCGTATGATCATGTTGATCTCTTCCCAGTTCTCTTCCTGCGCTTCCAGCAGCAGCAGCATCAGGTTCGCGCCGACCGAAAAATTCACGCCCTGGTTGCCGACGACGAGGCCGACGAAATTCTTTTCAACCTCTGCAAGCGCAGACTTCAACATCTGGAGCGTGTCACCGCCGATGGCATTCATCTTCGAGTGAAACTCAAGACAGGCCACGCCGTCGCCGAGGTCTATCAATGACGCGCCCGAGTTCTTCTTGATGACGCCCGTCCTCTCCTTGACCGACTTCAGGATAATGACGCCGGGCAATTCCGAGACAGGTTTATATTCATTCGTAGCAAAATCAAAATAGAATCTCTGTCCGTTCTCGTTCTTGTAAAAGCTGGTCGCGCCAGCGTCGAGCATCTGCTGCACATTCGCGGGAACCTCAGCGCCTTCCTCTTTCATGCGCGCGACAGACTTCTCGACTCCGATAGCGTCCCAGGTCTCGAAGACTCCAAGCTCCCAGTTGAATCCCCACTTCATCGCGCGGTCAATCTCGATCACAGTGTCCGCGATTTCAGGAATGCGATTCGCCGCATAGCGAAACGTCCGCGACATGGTCTTCCAAAGAAATGCGCCGACGCGATCCTTGGCCCAGACCAGAGCTTTAATGCGCGCGGGCGTCTCTTCTATGTTCTTCGCCATGTCGAGCGCGGGCAGTTTCACCTTCTCCGCCGGACGATATTCAAGCGAAGCCGTGTCCAGTGTCCAAATCTCCTGCTTCTCGCCTTCGCCTTTCTGTCTTTTGTAGAAGCCGCCCTTCGTCTTGTTGCCGAGAATGCCGCTCTGAATCATGTCCGACAGAAAGATTGGCGCGCGGAATGTCTCGCGCTCTTCGTCCTCGGGCAGAGCTTCATAAAGGTTCTTGACGACGTGGCCGAAGACATCCAGGCCGACGAGATCGAATGTGCGGAAGGTTGCAGTTTTGGGGCGACCAACGGCCTGACCCGTCATCTTGTCAACTTCCTCAATCGAATAGCCGTCTTCGATCATGGTCCTGATCGTGTGCATCGCGCCAAACGTGCCGATGCGATTGGCTATAAAGTTCGGACGGTCTTTCGCTGGCACGACCCCTTTGCCCAGGCGTTGGTCAAGAAAGCCTGCGATTGAGCAGGAGACTTCCGGTTTGGTCCACTCGGTCGGAATGATTTCGACCAGGTGCAGGTAGCGCGGCGGGTTGAAAAAGTGTATGCCTAAAAAATGCGCGCGGAAATCTTCTGAGCGGCTTTCCGCCAGTTGTCTAATCGGGATGCCGCTCGTGTTTGAGGCGACGATTGAGCCTCCGCGACGAAACTCTTCGACCCTCTCGTAGAGCTTGCGTTTGATCTCCAGGTTCTCGACGACCGCCTCGATGATGAGGTCACAGTCTTTCAACTTCGACAGGTCATCATCGAAATTGCCGACAGTGGCGAGCGAAGCCAGCTCGCTTGTGAAGAAGGCAGCAGGCTTGGCCTTCTTCGCAGCCTCCAGCCCGGAGCGCGCGATGCGGTTGCGCACTTCTTTGGATTCAAGCGTCAACCCCTTCGCCTGTTCTTCAGGCGCGAGTTCTCGTGGAACAATATCAAGAAGAATGACGGGAATATGCGCATTCGCCAGATGCGCGGCAATCTGCGCGCCCATCGTGCCCGCGCCCAAAACGGCAGCCTTTTCAATCCGAAGCATGAGACGTGTGACCTTTCAAAAAGAGGTAGAACGAGGAAGGGCTATCATACTGAATGAGTATTCATTCAGCAAGGCCGGAACGATCCGCTCTGTGCCGCCATTCACCCTCATCAAGCGGGCGGAAGATGCGTCTTCCGCCCGCTTGCAATTCCCTAATCGGCTGCTGGTGAACCCGACTCACCCAGATACTTCTTCAACCATGCATGAACCTCTTGATAAAAATAGCGGCTGTCTTCGCCCTTAAGAATCCAATGGTTCTCTTCAGGCCAGACGATGAGGCGGCTGGGGACGCGCAGGCGTTGGAGGACGCTCCAGTTCTCAAGCGTTTGATTAAGGGGAACGCGAAAATCATTTTCGCCGACGGAAAGCAGAATCGGCGTCTTGAAATTCTTAGCAAACCTGATCGGATTCTGCTCGCGCCAGATTGGGCCTTGCTCCCAGACTGGGCCGCCGTTGTTGACCTCGCGCCCGTAGATCGTGTCGCTCGTTCCCCATTGCGATTCTAAGTTGATGAGTCCGGCATGGGCTATCAGACATTTGTAGCGCGTCGTCGAAGCCTGCATCCAATTCGCCAGATGCCCGCCGTAAGAAGCACCCGCCGCGCATTGACGTGTGCCGTCAACAAATGGAAAGAGTCGAATGGCTTCGTCTGCGGCTTCGTTGATTTCATTGCCTGGCCCAACGAACGGGTCGCCTTGAATGCTCTGAGCGAACTTTTCGCCGAAGCCGGTCGAGCCTGAATAGTTCGTCAACAGGACGACGTAGCCGGGACGACCCAAGAGATAATAGTTCCACCTCAGTCCCCAGTTGTCGCGCCACATGCTGGCAGGCCCGCCGTGCATGACGACCAGGAGCGGATACTTTTTATTCTCGTCGAAAGCGGGCGGCAGGGCGATCATGTTGTGGATGCGCTTTCCGGCCTTGCTCGTGAACCAGAAGTGTCGCAGGGGTTGCCAGTCAATCTTGGCGACCTGTGCGGCATTGAAATCTGTGAGCGCGGCTTGCGTCTTTGATTTCAAGTCGAGGCGAAAGACTTCGGGCGGGTTCATAGCGCTCTCCCAGTTGGCTATGAGAATCGTAGATTGTGCCCTTTGTGGAATCTTCAAATTCGTATAGACGCCGCGCGTCATACCAAGCGCGAGCGTGACTTCGCCGCCTGTGGCCGACAGATTGTAGAGCTTTTCGTTTCCGGCATCTTCAGCCGTTAAGTAGATTGAACGGCTATCCGGCGTTAAGGCGAAACTTCCGACTGAGCGATCAAAGTTTGCGGTCAGCATCGAAGGCTGGCCCATGTTGGGCCACGAAAATTTTGCAAGGCGATCAAGGTTATAGACCTTGCCGTTGCTGTCCATGTTGAAGATCGCGTAGAGACTTTTTCCGTCCGGGCTGAACGTGGGGCGACTGAAGCTATCGTCGCCTGTGGTTAATTGAACGGGTTCGCCGCCCGTCGCCGGAATTTTGAAGAGGGCTGTATTGTATGTCGCATATGCTGCGGTGTTTCGTTTGGTGGTCGCCACGAACAGAACTGCATCGCCTTCGGGCGTCCATGCGGCGTCAAACTCTTCGCCTGCGTCGGTCACGCGGCCTGCAAAGCCGCGCTCCGCGACCAGCTTCGTTCCCGCGAAAATATCTTTAGCCTTAGCATTCGGCTCAAGGCTTTGAATGAAGAGATGGCCTTGCGTGTCTTCGAGCCACTTGTCCCAGTTGCGAATCGGAAAGCTTTCATAAACGCGCGCGCGATACTTCTGCGCCTTGCGCTCCGCAGCGATCCTTTTGTTCGCCTCGTCATCCATCGCGCCAGGATAGACTGTGCTCGTAAAGAGCAGAGCCTTGCCATCGGGTCGCCACTGAGGGGAGCGCGCGCCCGTGGAAATGGTTGTGACGCGCACGGCCTCGCCGCCTTCAGCTACATCGAGCACATAAATCTGGCTCACGTCATCGCCCTCGCGTTTCGCAGAGAAGGCAATGCGCTGGCTGTCCAAACTCCAGGCCACACCGCTCTCGCCGCCCTTCGTGAAAGTCAAACGACGCGGGCGTGCGCTGCCATCAGCAGGGACGATCCACAAATCCGAGACCTGGTCCTTCTCGTCATACGCAGGCTCTGTCATAGAGAAGACGACCCACTTGCCATCAGGGCTTGGGCTTGGCGCGCCGACGCGCTTCATCATCCACATCGTCTCGTGCGTCAGCGGAACTTTGCCCGAAGAGTTTTGAGCGCGCAGCACGAGACTCGACGACCCGAGCAAGATGGCGGCGATGGTTGAGAGATACAGAAAACGAAGAGAGCGATAGCTAATCAAGTCAGGCGCAGGGGACATAAAATTTCTCTCCTAAAAGGTAATCATCTAAGTCTGTGACGAGATTAAAAGCACCGTAGGCGCGACAGATTGTAGCCTACGATGTCTGATCGTGGGAAACCTATCAGCGCCGGTTTTTTAAGCCTCATCAGTGGCTTATCTGAAGCTTAGAGTGCCTAACAAAACTAGCCACAGAGGCACAGAGAGACAGAGACAAGAAGGAACAAATATAATGGCAGCATTTCTTTCTTAACTCTGTGCCTCTGTGTCTCTGTGGCTCTTGATGGTTTTGTTAGCCGCTCTTAATAGTTAGTCAAAATCGCTTCCGGCTTAAAGCCCATCTGTTGCAGGCGTGCGCGTGTTTGCTCGATCATCTCGCGTGATCCGCAGACGAGCGCGATGGGCTGTGATAAATCCGGCAAGACGTGATCGAGCAGAGATTGCACGTAACCCGTTGGGCCAGACCAGTCATGCCCGTCTGGACGAGAGATGACGCGGCGCAGTTCTACGCCAGCGTCTTCCCAATCTTCTGCCTCATCGCTGTAACAGAAGTAATCGGGCGTGCGCGCGCCGTAGAGGACGACGAGCTGGCCGAACTCTTCCTTGTGCTTCAGGACATAGCGCAGAGCGGAGCGCAAAGGGGCGACGCCCGTGCCCATCGCCACGAAGACGAGGTCACGACCCTTCTGCTCACGAAGCGCAAAACCATTTCCGACGATGCCCGCAAGCTCTACGCGGTCACCCTCTTTCATCTCGTAAATCACTCCGCTTGCGCCTCCCCCGCGCTTGACGAGAAACTCAAGCTCCCCGTCTTCCGGCGCGCTGGCAATGGCGAAGTATGCCTGCTCTCCTGTGGTCACGCGCAGCACGGCGACCTGTCCTGGAACGAATGATATTCCCTGCGCGCCCTCTGCCCCTTCCGGCGACATATCGAACGAGCGAATATCGCGCGCCTGTTGGCGAACGCGCTTGATGATGAGTGACTGCACACCAATCTCTTCCATGCAAAAACCTTTACTGAGATGATCTGATTTCGTGCGAGACAGTTTAGCTTAGAAGAACGTGCGACGTAAAAAGGAGTTTTGAATGATGAGTTTTGAATGTTGAATTAAAGAAGCTGGCTTGCTTTCAATTCAACATTCAAAACTCATCATTCATAATTTTCTTTTGCCGAGTTGACCAGAGCGGCGCGCATGAGCGATGCTACTCGGTCAACCCACACCAGAAAATTTCCGGCAGGTAATAAGAGATGAATCAGACACTAACGGAGCGAGCGGCGCAGCCTTTGACGACGCTTTCAGAAGACGAAGAGATGTTTCGTGCAAGCGTGCGCGAGTTTGCCGAAGGCGAGCTGCGCCCTCGCGTCGAAGAGATGGATGAGCATGGAAAGCTCGATCCGGCTCTTACCAAGCAATGTTTCGATTTAGGCTTGATGGGCATTGAGACGCCGGAAGAGTACGGCGGCGCGGGCGCGAGCTTTTTTACAGCCATTGTGGCCGTCGAAGAACTTTCGCGCGTTGACCCCTCGCTCGGCGTTTTCGTTGACGTGCAGAACACGCTCGTCAACAACGCGCTCATTCGTTGGGGAAACGAAGAGCAGAAGAAAAAGTATTTGACACAGCTTGCGAGCGCGCGTGTTGGAGCCTACGCTCTCTCTGAAGCAGGCTCAGGCTCAGACGCTTTCGCTCTCGCCACGCGCGCCGTCGAAGGCGACGATCATTATGTCTTAAACGGGCGCAAGCTCTGGATTACAAACGGCAACGAAGCGGAAATCTTCATAGTCTTCGCCAACCTGAACCCGGAAGCAGGCTATCGCGGCATTACTGCCTTCATCGTCGAGAAAGGTTTCGAGGGCTTCTCTGTCGGCAAGAAGGAGAACAAGCTGGGCATTCGCGCTTCTTCGACAACCGAGCTGATTATGGAGGATTGCCGCGTGCCGAAAGGGAACGTGCTCGGCGAAGTAGGGCGTGGCTATAAAGTCTCAATCGAAACTTTGAACGAAGGGCGCATCGGCATCGGCGCGCAGATGATCGGGTTGGCGCGCGGCGCGCTTGAGGCTGCGCTCCGCTACACCTCGGAGCGCGAGCAGTTCGGACGTGCTATCAATGACTTTCAGGGTGTGCAGTTTCAGCTCGCAGAGATGGCCACAGAGCTTGAAGCCGCGCGCCTGATGGTCTATAACGCAGCGCGGATGAAGGATGCCGGACTCGCCTTCGTCAAAGAAGCGGCGATGGCTAAACTCTACTCATCGCGCGCGGCGGAACGCATCTCGTCCAAAGCGATTGAGCTTTACGGCGGCTACGGGTTTGTCAAAGATTATCCGGTCGAAAAGTTCTGGCGCGATTCCAAAATCGGTGCGATTTACGAAGGCACGTCGAACATGCAGTTGCAGACGATTGCGAAGATGATTATCGGGGGGAAATAGCCTTGGCCACATCGCGCATTGAGACATTCAAACAGTTGTTGGAGGCAGACCCGGAAAATAACCTTGTGCGTTTCGGGCTGGCCAATGAATACTTGAAAGCCGAACGGTATGAAGAGGCTATCATTGCGCTCAACGATTACCTGCAAGGCGCGGACGATGAGGGCGCGGCTTTCGGAATGCTGGCGCGCGCGTATGAGAAGGTCGGCGAGCGTGAGCGTGCGCGCGAGGCTTACCTGCGCGGGATCGAGGCGGCAGGGCTTCACGGTCATCCTTCGATGGCCGAAGATTATCGCATGACGCTCGAAACTGATTATGCAGACTAAAAGAGACGGACCGGATTGCTATGAATACTGATACGAAAATATTAAAACTCGTCAGGAGAACAGAAGGCATGAGCAGCGCAGCAACCAGAGAGACGCGCGATCACAAGGACTTGGAGCGCGAGCAGATGATTAGTATCTACCGCACGATGTATCTGTCTCGTCGCATTGACGACAAGGAGATTCAGCTCAAAGGTCAGAACAAAATATTCTTTCAAATCAGCGGCGCAGGCCACGAGGCCATTCTGGTCGCAGCCGGGATGGTGATGAAGGCGGGCTACGATTGGTTCTACCCTTACTACAGAGACCGCGCTCTCTGTCTGCAACTCGGGATGACGCCGCTCGAACAGCTTCTCTCGGCAGTCGGGGCGGCAGATGACCCGAACTCGCACGGGCGGCAGATGCCTTCGCACTGGGGAAGCAAAAAACTGAACATCGTCTCGCAGTCTTCGCCAACGGGCACACAGATATTGCAGGCTGTGGGCAGCGCCGAAGCGAGCTATCGCGCGACATTGGTTGACGAGCTTAAAGAGAAGGTTATCGGCTTCAAAGGCGACGAGGTCGTTTATGTTTCCCTCGGCGATGGGACATCGAGCGAGGGCGAATTCTGGGAAGCTCTCGACACGGCCTGCAATCTGAAGCTGCCGGTCATCTTCCTTGTCGAAGATAACGGATACGCCATCAGCGTCCCCGTCGAAGTTCAGACTGCCGGAGGCGATGTCTCGAAACTCGTCGAAGGATTCCCCAATCTCTACATTCAAAAGTGTGACGGCACAGACCCTGTTGAATCTCTCGACGTGATGCAGCGCGCGGTTGAATATTGCAGAGAGCGCAAAGGAGCGGCGTTCGTTCACGCCAAAGTCATCCGCCCTTACTCGCACTCGCTCTCGGACGATGAGAAGCTCTACCGCCCTGATGAAGAGAGGACTTCAGAAGCGGAGCGCGACCCGATCAAACGCTTCGGCGCGATCCTCGTCGAAGATGGCGTTGTCACACAGGAAGAGTTGCAGAAGATTAAGGACGACGTTGATAGGGAAGTCATAGAAGCCACAGACCGCGCGCTCGCAAGCCCGCAGCCTGCGCCTGAGACGGCGACGCAATTTGTCTATTCGCCCGACGTTGACCCGACTTCAAAAGAGTTCGATACAGAAGATAATATTGAGTTGACAGGAAACGCGGGCACGATGGTTGATCTCATCAACCGTTGCCTGCATGAAGAGATGGCGCGCGATGCTGCAATCGTCGTCTTCGGCGAAGACGTGGCCGATTGCTCGCGCGAGCAATACCTAGATCAGGTCAAAGGCAAAGGCGGCGTCTTCAAAGTGACGGCGAATCTGCAACGCAAGTTCGGTGCGGCGCGCGTCTTCAACTCGCCTCTGGCCGAAGCCAATATCGTCGGTCGCGCCATCGGAATGGCGACGCGTGGCTTGAAGCCTGTGGTCGAGATACAGTTCTTCGATTACATCTGGCCTGCGTACCATCAGATTCGCAATGAGCTGGCATTGATGCGCTGGCGCTCGGGCAATGAGTGGAAATGCCCCGTCGTCATTCGCTGTCCGGTCGGCGGCTATATCAAAGGCGCTGTCTATCACTCGCAATCGGGGACGACGATTTTCACGCACACGCCCGGCATTCGCGTTATCTATCCATCGAATGCTCTGGACGCAAACGGTCTTCTCAGAACAGCCATCCGCTCGGACGACCCAGTGCTCTTTCTTGAGCACAAGCATCTCTATCGCCAGGCTTACAACAAGTCGCAGTACCCGCCGGACAACTTTATGATTCCCTTCGGCAAGGCCAGGACCGTGCGCGAAGGAACGGATATTTCCATCATCACCTACGGCGCGCTCGTGCAGCGTTCACTCGTCGCTGCCAAGCAAGCAGAGCAGCAGGGCACGAGCGTCGAAGTGATAGATTTGAGATCGCTCGTTCCTTACGATTGGGAAGCTATTGTCGGCACGGTGAAGAAGACAAACAGAGTAATCTTTGCGCATGAAGACTCGCGCTCGTTCGGTTACGGCGCGGAGATAGCGGCGCGCATCGCGGACGAGTTGTTTGAATACCTGGACGCGCCCGTGCGCCGCGTGGCCGCGCTCGACACCTTCGTCGGCTACGCGCCGCAGTTGGAAGATGCCATCCTGCCCCAAGTCGAAGATGTGGCGAAGGCGATTGCGGAACTGGCAAACTACTAAAATAGTGGGCAGTGGGCAGTAAGCTGTAGCTTGTTGAGATGAGGGTCATCAGTAAAGCAGTCGCCTTATCAACCCTTACCTCTCTGCCAACTGCCCACTGCCCACTGCCAACCATTTTTTCGTACACTCCTGTATCGTATCGTTTCGCCGGTTCGCTTCCGCTTGTCTCTAACCTCTGCTATTTCTCCAATTAAAGTTCTCGTTTGATGGCATGATGATTGCCAATTTATTGACGGATAAAACCGAAATCATCCCCTACTCAAATGGGAAAGGTTAAAGCTTTCAAGGAGGAGAAATAACCAATGAGCAAACGTTTGCTTTGTATCTTGGGAGGCGTCGTCCTCTCGTTCGCCACCGCAAGTGCAACTCTCGCGCAAACCCAGACAACCACTGTAACAACGACCCAGTCCACAGCCGTGCAGAACGCAGATGGAAGCTGGACTGTCGTCGAGTATCCTGTTGACAAAGAAGTCACAGTCAATCTGACTCCGAACGGAATTGCCAACGCTACCGGACGCGCCATCATTCATCGCATGGCTGATGGCACGGCGATCAATCTGAATCTTTCAGGGCTGGCTAATGATGTCAGCAGCCTGAACCTGTATGCGGTTGATCCGACGGGCAAGGCCACGCTGCTTGGGCCAATCGCTATCAATAACGGCACGGCGACGTACAATACCGTGACGCCGCTGGACAGGTTCATGCTGGTGCTTTCACCTGATTCAAACATCACGACCTACTCGCCGCAGACACATGTCTTCTTCAGGAGCGCAGCGCCGCAAGGCTTTGCTGTTGTGCCTCTGGCAAGCTATGGAGAGCGTGACGGCGCAGCGGTAGCTGAGAGGGTCTCTGCCACTTCGACTTCGGGCGCGACGCCGGGTTACGTCGCTCCGATGCTCGGGATTCCCGGTTTTCGTCGCGGGACTGACACAGAAGTCAAAATCAAGTTTTCCGGGGCGATGACGGGCGCGCGCGCAAATGTCTTTTTAGAGCCGCGCCAGGATGGGCCGACGACCATCAAGATGCGCTTCCATGAATTGAAGGAAGCGCCAGCCGGAGAGGTCTATGCGCTGTGGGCAGTCTCGCCTGACAACAAGTACGTTAAGCTCGGCCAGATCGTCAATACAGGTCAGCGCAACGAGGCGCAGATTCAGACCGAGACTTCGTTGCAAGACTTCGGCCTTCTCATCACACTTGAGAATGAGCCGATGACGCCGACGGGCACGGTCGTTGGAACGATAATCCGCTAAGACAGAGGCTGTGAAAGTCTCTATTCAAAAGGGTCGCCTTCAATTGAAGGCGACCTTACTTTTTTTGTAGTGAGAATAAAAATCGTCGGTAAACTACTTGCCCTTTGAGTGCGTTCGTATGTTATAGTCGCTTTCGCCGGTGGTTGCTCTTCCGGCAGACCTGAGTCCAAAGCGTAGCGAGCAAGCTCTTGCAAACGCTTCCCGATAAAATTCAGGATTAGTTCGACGCCTTCCCAGTGCGCCGATTTCCCCAAACATTCGCTAACTGTATTTGACTCGTCAGAGACTTATCTCGCCGGGTAAACTTTTTCGCCCCTAATCGAAAAGGATCGTTGAGTTATGAAACGCAAGTTCCCCCTCTTGTTAGCGCTCGTCGTGCTCTCAGTTATTCCCGTAATCGCGCAAACCCAAGAGAAAGAGTCACTCCCCGAACTAATCCGCCGCGTCAAACCGTCTGTTGTCGCCGTCATTACCTACGATGCTAAAAACGAGGTGCAGATGACCGGCAGCGGCTTCTTCGTCCGTCAGAATCAGGTTCTCACAAACATGCACGTCATCGAAGGCGCGCATCATGTCGAGATTAGAACTCTGGACGGCAAGGGAAAAACGTACGCGGTCAGCGAGGTGTTGAATGTTGACGACGAAGGCGACCTCGCGCTCTTGAGCGTCAACCTTCCGGCTGATCGCGCGCGCGCAGGACTTGAGATTGCAAGCTCTCTGCCCGAAGAGGGCGAAGATGTTTTTGTCATCGGCAACCCCTTGCGACTCGAAGGCTCCGTCTCGAACGGGATCGTCTCGGCTGTGCGCGAAGTCCCGAACCTGGGCGAGATAATTCAGATCACCGCGCCGATTTCTCATGGCAATTCAGGCAGCCCGCTCTTCAACATGAAGGGGCAGGTCTTAGGCATCGTCACGATGAAGGTGACCAACGGGCAGAACATCAATCTCGCGCTCGGCGCATCGCGTCTGGCCAAGCTTGTGCCCGCGAAACCGATGAGCTTCGATGATCTGGCGGCGAGAAATAAGACGGGCGCGCAGCCTGAAGTTCTGGCCGAGTGGTGGTATCGCAACGGCTTGAACTCGCTCTGGCTTGGAAACTATGACAGCGCGCTCGGCTACTTTGAGAACGCCGTCAACAAGAACCCGAATCGCGCCGAAGCCTGGATTCAGGTCGGCTACTGCAAGGTCAAACAGGGAAAGAACGCCGACGCCATCCGCGCCTTTCAAAAAGCGATCCAACTCCGTCCCAATTCGGCAGAAGCCTATAACAAGCTCGGCGATGCCTACTATTATGCAGGGAGATTTAGCGAAGCCATCGAAGCTTACAAGCAAGCGGCGCGCATCGAGCCTGAGCTGGCCGAAGCCTACTACAATCTCGGCATGACCTATTTGGAAACGGGCGACCGAGCCTTAGCGATGGTCCAGCTCCGCACGCTCCAACCGCTCGACGAGAAGCTGTATCAGAAACTGCTGAGCGAAGTTCAGAGATAGATTAGAGTCCATAGCCTAAATAAGAGCAAGGTATTGACATTAACTTTTGATGTCAGTACCTTGCTCTTGTTTCACCAAACCTGACGGGCGATTCTCCTTATGCTTCCTCTTGTTTCGCCCACGGCTGGAGGTTTCCAATGGCAAATGGCGGAAATCAACAGGATAACGAGCCTGCGTTCTCGCTCTCTGATGCAATCACCCTTTATCACCATCAGGTAGATCAAACACACACGTATTGGAACTATCTCTGGCTGATTAGCGTCGCAACGATCAGTATTTTAGGCACCAGTAAAGATCCTAATAAATTGGGGCAGTATCTCTTAATTGGCTTCGTTGTTTTTGCCTTGGGGAATGCCTATCTAATAGGTGAGTCACAAAAGCAGGCCAAGAAGATTGCGGACGCTATTAAAGATTTTGCGGGAAGAACTCAACAACCCATTGATGATAAATTCAAAGCGATTCTTCAATCTCTTTCTATCTGGCGTCCATGGGGCATCGTCCTTGCTCACTTCATAATGGATGCAGCCGTCGTCTACGGTATTTACAGACTCACGTTTGGATGAGCATTCTCCCTCAAAGCATTTTCATAGAAAGTAGAAGGCAGCGAGAATCTCACGACTCTCGCTGCCTTCTGCCTACTGCCCTCTCTCTTTTACTCTCCTGCCTGGCTCGTGAAGACAGCTTTGTCCACGCGCTTCGGATCGCCGAGGACGACGAAGCGCAGGTTACGCATATATTTTTGCGAGACGCGCTGCACATCAGCCGGAGTGACCGAGCGCAGATGAGCAATCGTGTCGAAAGAGTTTCTCCAGCCGCCGCCGAGTATTTCATATTCGGCAAGGTTCGCGGCCTGCGCCGCATTCGTCTCTTGCCCTAAATAATAGGTCGTCAGATATTGCGAGACGACGCCTGTGATGTCCGTCTGGTCAATCGGCTGTGTTTGCAGCCGACGGATTTCATCCAGCATCACACGCACCGCCTGGTTGGCGTCAACAGCCGTTACATAGATGCCGCCGACGTTCGCGCCCTGCTCGTTTAGAAATGCGTTGGGCGCGTAAGAAAGATTGCGTTTGACTCTGACCTCTTCAAAGACGCGGTCGCGCAGGATGCTCGAAGCGACTTCCATCGGATAGATGTCTGTGGCCGTTAAAGAAGGCGCGGTGAACAGACCTTGAATATAGTTTGTCGGCAACCCGCGCTGTGTGACTTCAACGGTCGGGGCGTTGAAAGTAAGTTGTGGGATAGGCTCAGTGCGATATTCGCCACGCGGGAGCTTGCCGAAAGTCGCGGCGATCTTTTCGCGTAAAGCGTTAGCATCGAGGTCGCCGACGATGACCAGGAGCAGCCGCGAGGTCTGCATCATCTGCTGATGATATTTGCGTATGTCTTCAAGGTTGAGGCGCGAGACGGCTTCGACCGTGCCCTCCGGGCGATTCAAATAAGGATGCCCGGCGTAAGCGACGCGCTCTTGAAGGCGCTGAAGGTAGGTGTCCGGGTCATCCGTATCGTCCGAGAGAGCAGAGAGCTTGCGAGCTTTGACCAGATCAAAGTCTTCTTTCGTGAAGGCCGGATGGAGCGCCACGTCCGTGAAGACTGACCATGCGCTGTCGAAGTTCGGGCGCGTGGCCGTAAAAGACAACACAGAGTAATCGTAGTTCTCGCTTGAGCCTAAGACCGTGCCCGTGCGCGCCAATTCCGAGCGCATCTTCTCGCGCGGATAGTTGAGGCTCGCTTCGGTCGCCACGTCCAACATCAAGGATTCGATGCCCGCGTTCTCGGCTGTGATGTTACGCGAGCCGCCGCGTATGAAGAGTCCGCCCGCGACCGTCTGGCTTCCGACGCGCTTTTTGACGAGAACCTTCAGACCATTGACATCAAACTCTGTGACGAGCGCGGCTGCGGCTGTCGCCGCGCGACGTTCCGCCTCAGTCTGCGAGGCATCAGTCTGCGGCGACTGCTTCGACGCTTGCTCTGCCTGCGCGACCTTCGACTTAACTCCGACCTGCGCGAAAATGGTTGATGCGCTGCCTACCGAAAGAGTAGTGAGCGTAAACAGAGCAACCAATACAAGGGATAACGATGAACGCAGAAAACCGGAGTCCTCGTGCCTACTGATCACTGACCACTGACCACTGACCACTGCTTTTTTCATTGTCCGATCAACTCCTCCGGTGTCAATTTCACTTGCTGCTGCGCCTCTTCAGAGATGAGCGCGAGGCCGACGTGCGGCTTGCCCAAGATGTATGTCGTCAGGTAACGGCTGATGTCTGCGCGTGTTGTCTTGCGCAGGTTTGTCAGATAGCCTCGGAAATAATCAAGCCCCGTCGAAGACCACCAGAACGAGAGCGTGTGCGCGTACTCGCTCAACTTCTCGCGCGAGTAAAGGTCGTCAGCTTCCAACAAAGCTTTCGCGCTCTCAAGCTGCTCGTCCGTAAAATAGTCTTTGTCGTTAAAGTGCGCGACCTCGTTGTAGATGGCCTTGATCGCGGCGCGTGCTTTGTCCGGCGTGGTCTGTGCAACGATCTGAATGGGTCCGACGTTGCGCTGCGTCAGGTAGCCGATGGTCACGCCGTTGACCAAGCCAGTGTCAACCAGATCATGTTGAAAGCGCGAGTTGGGCTGCGTCAGGATGAAAGAGAAAACGTCCGCCGCGTAAGAGCCTGGATTGTCCTTGCCGATTGAAGGGCCGTGCCATCCGATGTTGAAGATGACATTCTGCACTGGCTGTTTGACGACCGCGCCCTCGCTTTTAGGAAGCGGCGGGTGCTCGACCATCGGAAACTCCTCGAACGGGTCTTTCTCTCTGCGCGGCCAGTCGCCATAAAAATCCTGCGCCATCTTGAAGACATCTTCCGCGTTCACATCGCCCGTCACCACGAGCGCCGAGTTGTTCGGCACATAGTAGCGCGACTGAATCAGCCGCATCATGTCCGTGGTCGCGGTCGCCACCGTCTGACGATTGCCGAGCGGATTCTTGCGGCTCGGATATTTGTAGAAGAGACGGTTGGTCATCTCAAGGTTGAGGTAATAGAAAGGGTTCGACTCGTTGCGGTCAATCTCGCCGATGACGACCTCGCGCTCGCGCTCGAACTCGTTCTTATCAAAGAGCGGGTAGCGCACGGCGTCGCGCATGAAGTTCATGGCCGTGCGCAGGTTCGGGCTGGTGGTGGTGAAGTAGTAGTTGACCACTTCCTCGCGCGTCGAACCGTTGTAGGCGATGCCCAGTTGTCCAATTTTTTGTAGATACTCTTCTTGGTTGGCGATGGCGCGGTTGGCCTTGAAGAACATGTGCTCGTAAAGGTGCGAGAGGCCGTTCAGCTCCGGCGGCTCTGTGAACGAGCCATTGCGGCAAGCCAACTCGATGGTCACGAGCGGCACGGAATGGTCTTCGAGGACGATGATCTCGAAACCGTTCGGGAGCACGCGATTCTGGAGTTGCGCCTGCGGCAGAGCGGCGCGAGCGGGCGCAGTTGCCGTCGCAGTCGCGCGCGGGCCAGTTTGCGGCGCTGCGGCCTGGACAGTCTGCGCCAATGACGGCACAAGCAGCGACCACAGCAGGGCTAGGATTAGAAAATTGCGTTTCACGAAAAAACTCCGTTCGTTGATTTTTGCGGGGTAAATAGAATTTACCACAAATTTAGCGGGGTGGCTTAGCGGCCCGCCCATGCTCGTCTATAACGATGCCGGGCAGTTCGATGTTTCGAAAGGCTTTGGGGATGTCAGCCCTGATAAGACTCGTCCTGCTCTATTTTCGAGAGCACCCAGTCGAATTCGCCCGAAGTCACTTTGCCATGACAGTATTCGCAGATGCCTGTGACATTGATCTTCAGGGGCGCTCCGCAGTTCGGGCAGTTGAGGTCAGCGCGCGAGGGAGCAGGCTTCGCATTGCGGTTGCGGATGAACGTCCAGTATTCGCTCCAACGCCGCAGCTTCTTGTTCGAGCCGCTGACGACCTTGCCCTGAGTGTCAACCGTGTAGTCGAAGCCTTCGGCCCAGATTCTCAAGGTGATGGAGTTGTAGAAAGCATCCTCTCTGACCTTGACCGGCTGAACCTGCGTGATGCGGAAATTGTCGAGGGCGTTTCTCAAGCCCTGACGCTTGTAAGCCTCTATCCAGTATTGATGCATCTGGAAAATATTGTCTGTCTCGAAGGGGCGCGCGCGCTCCCACTGCAAGGTTGACCAGGCCAGTTGCAGCTCATTGAAGATCATGTGCGCGCGCGCCACGAACTGCCCGTAGTTGAAGGCAGGGTTATTCTGCTGGAAATAGTTAAAGACGTTCTGGAAGTTCGGCTGGACGACCGACGGATAATCTGTCCCGACCTCCGGCACGTTTGAAGTCAGGAGCGGTCCCCGCGCCTCACGGCTGAGAAGATGAATTGAGCGGACGTACCATTGAAACTCGCCGCTCTCAATCCGCGCGCCGCAGAAAGCGCACGCGCCCGTCGTGTCCTTCATCAGGGCTGCGCCGCAACGCGGACAATGCAGCGCAGTCGCCTTTTCAGGCGGCGGCGAGAGGACATCTTTCTTGCGCTCAAGCACCCAACGCTCGCGCACGTAATAGGTCATTTCGTGCTGGCGCTTGCCCTCGGGCGGAGTCACCACTTCCGTATAGTTTGTCTCGAACTCGACGCTAATCTGGACGACGGGCGAAGTCAGTCCCTGGACGCCAGCGATATTCATCGAGCCGATGATGATGCCGACTACTTCATTGAGGTGCGGCGGGTTGCGCTGGATGAGCGAATTGCGCGCCCCTTCGCTCAGGTAAGGCGAAAGCTCTTCTAATTTCCCGCGACCGCGCTCGTACTGTGCTCTGGCGTAGAGCGCGTAGCAGAAGTCCGTGAAAGTTATCTCAGAGAAATTCGGATCAAAGCGGCGGAGTTGGTTGAACTCCTGCGTGTAGCTTCTGTACGTGGGCGCGGTCGTTCCCACAGCATCCGCCGAGCAGACCGAAGGCATCTTGCTGCTCTTACTGGAGCGCATATAAAAGATGATGCCGATGATAATGATGATGTCGAGCGGAATCCCAATCGCAGGATATTCGACCGTCAGCAGAATCAATCTCAGGATTATCCAGATGATGAAGCCTGCGCCGCCGCCACCGCCGCCACTGCCGCCGCCGCCGTAAGATTGGCCGCCACCGACGCGCGCCAGAGCTTCGGGCGCGAAAACAGAGAGCGCGACCAAGCAGGCGCAGACGAAGCAGAAGAAAACTGCCAGGCTTGAGAGAATCTTTTTGTGGCGTTGATTCATTTCAGATCGAAGCGCGGCATGTCCGGCAACTCGTTCGGATTCTCGCCCGTCGGCGGAAGACACTCCGCCAGCAATCGTCCAAGCTCTCGAATCGCTTTCATCAAAGTTTGGAGTTGCGGCACGCGCCCCGCGCGATGAAGCTCATAAACTCGCTCGTTCCATTCCAGAGGCGGCGCAGCTTTGAGAATGCCACGGTCGGCGATTAACTCAAGCCGCCGTTCAAGCAAAGAGAGATAGATGAGCAAGCCCATCTCCGCCTCAGTGTTGGCAATCCCTGCCTCGTAGAACATGGCCGCCGCGCCCTGCCTGACAGCTTCGGCGCGAAACTCTTTCGTCGTCAGCAATCGTCTAATCCCGCTGCTGCGCGAAGAGATGTATGCGCCGATGACGAAAAAAAGCGCGACATCAATGGCGACCCAATAGTGCTGGAACTCTAACGGCGAGAAGAGCATGAAGAGGAGAGTTGCAAAGCTCAGGATAAAGCCCGCCAGATAGTCTGCATGACGGTAAGAGCCTGAGCGAGCGCGCACCACGATGACAATCTCCGCATCTGTCTCAGTCTCTATCTCACGAACCGCCTGGGCGAGTTGGTCGCACGCGGATTGATCGAAGCGGGGATTGCTCATAAAGGGGAAGCGGCTTTTCGGTCTCACAACCTAATCAAGACAAACTCTCAAGAGCGGTCGCTATCTTGCCACGACAGGCCGACAGGCGACAAGTGGAAGCAAGGAGGTCTGGTCATCCAGAGCTGAAAGCAAAGGAGTGTGGACAAGGGGAGACTCGATTGAGGATTTAGGCGACTCATTCGCCCATTGCTCAAGCAACGGCCTCACTTCTGGAAAACTCAACCCTTCGCCCGCAACCCAGGCATACTCGCTCAAGCCCGCGATTGCGTTCCAGGTTGGGTGATAGCGCAGGTAAATATCTTTCTCACGACGCTTCCCCCAACTGCCGTCCGCGTTCTGATGCGTCAAGTAAAACTCCATGCCGCGACGTATTAATGAATCATTGGTCGTCAGGCCGAACGCGCGCAGCGTGTCCATGAACTCGCCTAACATATCCGTGTCTTTCTCGCGGATGGCTTCTCTGAGATTTGCTTTTAAGAACTCGAACTCCTGCGGCAAGAGTTGCGGCGACAACCTGTACTGGCTGTAGTTATTGAGCGTATAGACGATGTGCGTGATGGCATAGACTATGTCATAGAACTCGCCAACGCCTTTAGCAGATGGCTTCGCATGATAAGGGCGCAAAGTAGGCAGCCACTTGAGCACATCAACATAGTGCGCGCCAAGCGGGATGCCCGTGCGGTCGCCCGTGTAGGTCGTAATCAGCGCGTCGTACCAGACATCATAGCGTGTGCGCATCTTGAGCCGGTGTTTGCAAACATGGCAGACAAGGCTGCCGCGACTATTAGTCTCTGCCCCGCAATAGTCGCACATGTCCGGGACATCTTCAGGCGGCGGTTCTGTTAAAGGGTCAAAGAGAAGATAGGAGCGCGCTTTAAAGCGTGGAGCAATTTGCTTCAACTCCTCTTTGAACTTCTCGTCCTTTAATCCTAAGCTCTCCGCCGCATCGTTGCCGAAAACAAGCTCCGAGATCAGAGTCGCATCCGCGCTCAGCGGGACTGAGTGATGCTCACGCCGCCACTCATGTGCGCGCTCAAGTCCCATGCGATGCGCCTCGCGCCTGACCCTCTCATCTTTGACGGCGGTTGAAAGAGTGTAGAAGCACCAGAGATAATCGTGGCCGTAATCCTCGAAGTTTTTGCGGACAAGCGCGGTGCGATAGATGAACTGAAGCCCGCGCATGATGGCGCGCTCGCGGTCCTGCTCGGTGAAACGCGAGCCAGGCCAGAGCGCGCCTCCGCGCTCTCCGAGAATTGATGCAGCGGATAACGAATGTAGGGGCTGCCCGCCTTCATTTAGGGAAACGCGGGCAGGGACAAGCCCTGCCCCTACAGGTTTATTAGCAACAGTTGATGAAGGGGACGGAATTGCCGTGAGCAGTGAAAAAACAGTTAAGCAGAGGCAGCAGAGTCTTCTCAGCATTTGGGCGATCCTTTCGGTGTCTCACGGATCAGGCAGGGAGTGTACAGCAAGCAAAAAATATTTCTACAGAAAACTTGCGCTCCGTCGAAAATAACGGCATACTCAATGGCGTTAGATTCCTACTCTCACGCGTCAACGGTGACGCGCATGTCCGTGACCGAGAGGCGACGACCGGTGCCGAGGAGAGAGTGAGGCTAGTTGTCAACCTGTTAGAAGCCGCTCTCAAGTTTGTTAGAGCATCGGGCGCGTCGCGTTTCGCCGCGAAAGGTCAAGTAGGCTCCCCGCCTTCATCCAGCGATTCAAACATTGCCCGCGCTTCCTTTGACCTTTAAAGGATAAGAAAAAGAAAAATGGCTACGAAACTTTATGTCGGAAATCTCTCTTTCCGCACAACGGAAGAGGACTTGCGCGAGGCTTTCTCGCAGGCAGGCACGGTTGAATCAGCAAGCGTGATTCAGGATCGTGAAACGCAACGCTCACGCGGCTTCGGCTTCGTCGAAATGGCGACTCCAGAAGAAGCCCAGAAAGCAATCGAGATGTTCAACGGCCAGGACCTCGGCGGTCGCAACCTGACCGTCAACGAGGCCAAGCCGAAGACTGATCGCGGCGGCGGTGGCGGTCGTGGCGGTTACGGCGGTGGCGGCGGTCGCGGTGGTGATCGCGGCGGACGTGGAGGCTACGGCGGCGGTGGCGGTGATCGCGGCGGCTACGGCGGCGGCGGTGGCGGCGGACGCAACGACCGCGAGCCACGCTGGTAATTCAAAGTTAAAAATTAAAAATGCAAAATGGAAGACGAAAGGCTCGCTCTCCGTCTTTCATTTTGCATTTTTAATTTTACATTTTTCATTTCCTCGCAGCGGGCGTGATCTTTAATTTCAAAGTTTCATTGCCGCGAACGAGTTCGACTTCGTACTCCTGGCCTGCCTTCATCTCGCCGAGCGCGTAGGTGTAATCGTAAACATTTTTCACTTCACGCCCGGCCAGCCGGATAATCCTGTCGCCAGCTTTAAGTCCAGCCTTCGCCGCGGGCGAATCTTCGCGCACGCCGTCCAATCGCAAGCCGTCGTTCGCCTCCGCATAGTTCGGAATCGTTCCGAGATAGACGCGAAAGCCAAGTGAGCGTCCCTGCGAATCGCTCTTGGCAACTGTGTAAGTCGGTCGGGTCGGATCAATATTAATTGAATTGGCGATGGCCCCGACGAAAGAGATCACGCGCGCTTCGTCTTCGTAATTGATTTTGTCTGCTGTATCCGAAGGCTTGTGATAGTCGTCGTGTGTGCCGGTAAAGATGAAAAGGACAGGGATTTGTTTTGAGTAGAAGGAGGAATGATCGCTCGGCCCGTATCCGTCCTCGTTGAGCGTCAAAGAGAAGGGCTTCAACGTTCCAAAACCAGTTGTCTTCGTCGCAAACCCGCCTGGAGAGTTAGTCAGCGCAGTCGTCATGGTTTGGAAAGCGTTAATCATGTTCCGCCACTCGGTTGCCGTCCCGACACCGCCGATAATCAGCTTGTTATCTTTCATCCGCCCGATCATGTCCATGTTGATCATCGCCACAGTCTTATCGAGCGGCCAGATCGGATGATTGACGTAATAATTCGACCCGAGCAAGCCCTCCTCTTCGCCGCTGAAGGCTATGAAGACGATGGTGCGCCTTAAGTTCTTTCGCTCCGCTGCGAAGATGCGCGCGAGTTCGAGTACGCCCGCCACACCTGAAGCGTTGTCGTCAGCGCCGTGATGTATCTCGCCTTCGCGTGGGGCGAGACTTCCCTCGCCGCCGCGCCCCAGGTGATCGTAATGCGCTCCGATGACGATGGCCTCTTTCTTTAGCTCCGGGTCAGAGCCTTCGAGGATGCCGACGACGTTGTAAGCCGGAGCGTTGCGGCGCACAATGTCCGTCGTGATGCTGAGCGTTACTTTCTGAAGCGGCAATGAAGCAGTCCATCGCGCATCGCCGCTCGTTGCAGCTTGAGCGAGCTTTCTGATGACCTCTTGCACAGACTGTTCCATCTCGGCAAGAGGTCTTGCTCCTCCCGCTTCAAAGATACGCTCTGCCGCCTGGCGCGAGATGACGACGACCGGTAGCCCAGCTTCGCCCGAGCTGTTGTCATAGCGAAGTTGTGAGAGACGATCATCTTTGAAACTATTTTCGCTGGCGATGACGACGAGCGCGGATGCGCCGTTATTGCGCGCGGCAATTGCTTTCCAGCGCACGTCAGCATACTGAGCGAAATGGCCGTGCGGGTTATCGCCATCGGGCGTGCCCTCGAACGCGATTGCCGCGCGACCTTTGACCTCGACGCCAGCGTAATCGTCGTATCCAATCTCGTCCGCCTTGATGCCATAACCGACAAAGGTCGCGGGCGCGTTCATGACTTTCGCGTTCGACGAAAAGCCGAGCGGCATCCAGTCTTCGCCCAAACGTAAATCGAGCGAGGCGGCCTGCGTCTTCTGCTGGTCCATTTTCGCAAGCAAAGTTTCTACGGGCTGGGTCGTCGCGCTCGCAGATTGTGGCGCGCTCGCTTGAGCGTTCGGCGTAAACAGCATCGAATTATTTTTTGCAAGCTCGACGCCCGCGACGTACCCGAACTCCTGCATGTAGCGATGCGGGCTGTCAGCTTCAAGGATGGACATGCCCGGCGTGTCGTAGCCAATGCTGCGCCTGAGACCGTAACGCGAAAACTCTCTGGCGATATATTCGGCGGCAAGATTTGCGCCCTCGCTTCCCGTCCGACGCCCCTCCAATTTGTCAGAGGCCAGATAAGTGATGTGCGCTCGCAGCCGCTCAACGTTCGGCGCGGATTCCACGACACGCTTCTGCTGCGCGATTGCGCTAAATGCAAGGACAAGAATTAGCGAGAGTGAAAAAATTTTCTGTCGCATAATTTCAACCTTTAAAGTTGAGATGCCAAATTTCCGCAGGCGCCGGACAAATCCAATTCCAATCTCTGACCCCTAGCACCTATCCCCGCTTTCAATCCACCCAATCGGCGATAAAAACATTCGTGTCGCCTTTCACCTTTCCGTTGCGGTTCGAGGCAAAGACCAACCGTTTGCCGTCGGGCGAGAACATTGGGAAGCCGTCG
>Ga0182001_10000033_pt1 | contig 32773 bp, 32 predicted proteins | sample BulsoiFelSFmetaG_FD_120485 | JGI IMG/M metagenome (GOLD analysis project Ga0182001, IMG submission 120485) | Bulk soil microbial communities from Mexico - San Felipe (SF) metaG | ecosystem: Environmental > Terrestrial > Soil > Agricultural land | place: Mexico: San Luis Potosi | collected... | reverse complement strand
TGAAGAAAGATGACCCGCTTCCGGCCCGTCTCTTTGAAGAGAATCTCGTGATATTCGGAGGCGAGCTAAGTATCAACCAATTCGGGGCTATTTCAAGGGCTTTTGACGTACCTTACTATCAGTATAATCTCGATCTTGATAGCCGAAGTTTTGAAACGTCTGCTTCACGACCTCCTAAAGAAGTGATTTCCTCGGACACGAAGGATGGGCAACTTTTATCAGATATAGGAACGGTGACTCGTCTTGTGAACCCTGCAAATCGAAGGCTGGTCGTCTTATTTAACGGAAACTATGGGGCTGGAGTGCTTGGTAGCATACTTGCCGTAACTCATAATAACCCGCTTCTGGAGGGCGTCGAGAATGCTGCGATGGCTCAGCAACTCTTAATCAAAGTACATAACATTACAAACAATATCATTGACCAAACGCACACGGTCGAAGCTGTGCGGCCTTGGGTAAAGTTCAATCTTCCTGATGGTGAGTTTCATCGCGTTATTTCTGGGCGCGCACCCGAACAACTCATTCAACCCGAGCACCCGCAGCGTGACTCTCATCAACCTTGAATCCTGCGATGCGGCTTGCATGTTATGGTCGGGCGGCAGGCTAATTCGAGCATTATGCGTCTTGTAAGAAGAGTATTCTATCTATAATGTTGACATGACAATCCCGCAGACAAATTCATCAGTGAATATTGATGTAACTCCCGCCTTACTTGAACAAGAACCGATCTTGGCAAACCTGCTTGAGTTATACGCACATGATTTCAGCGAATTTATTGACCTCAAACTTGGCGCGGACGGTCGTTTCGGCTACGAGCACCTTCCATTATATTGGAAAGACCTAAATCGCCATCCATTTCTCATTCGGGTTAATGGTGATTTGGCAGGATTCGTCTTTGTACAGAGAGGATCGCAAATCTCCGCTGAAACAGATGTTTGGGACATTGCAGAATTCTTTATCGTTCGCGGCCATCGCAGGCTTCGAGTCGGGACGAAAGTGGCGCATCAGATTTGGAGGAAGTTTCCGGGGAAATGGGAAGTGCGCGTGATCAATCGAAATCAAGGGGCGCAGGAATTCTGGGGGCGTGCGATTGAGACGTTTCTCGGCAAAGCAATCGCTGCAATCACTTTTGAAAAGAATGGTGAAGGATGGCAACTTTTCGCATTTGAATCCGCCCGCGCTGCATAACAACTCATTGAAGCGGAGCGCGAGTGAGCCAACCTTTCATGTTAGACTTGCGCGCAATCATCGCTTCTCGCGCACGGTTAAGTCGGGCATTAGATGTCTTCTATGTTAGGAGAGTTTAGGGAATGATGTCAGGAATAAAGAGATATTCGCGCACTGTAATCGTAATACTTACTTTAATCATTGCTCTATTTCTTGATATGTCGCTTGCGAAGCCTTTAGCTTTGGCTAAATTAACCATCCATGCATTTGGTCCAGGCGACTTCTCCTGGCAGAGAGTTCACACCAAGGATGAAGAATTCTCGATTTTAATGCCAGTACGGCCACCCGATTTTGTTAGAGAAGATCAAAAGTTGGGTGTTCATGGGTTGAGTGTTTCTAAAGAGCGTGTTGTTAAGGGCTACCAGGACGGCATTGTCTTTATTGTTAAGATGTATGAGACATCAAAACCTAAAGAACTTCTAAATGATTACTTTGATATTTTTCATTACAAAAAGGCGGATACTCATGAAGTAAGACTAGGCAGCTTCGAAGGGGTACAATACATTAGAAAAGAAGAAGGTTTGTATCACAATATTCAATGCTTCGCTGCCTCACACCGCGTTTACGTTATTGAGTTGGCAGGAAGAAGTGAAACTATTCCTGCCATAAATCAATTTCTATCTTCATTGAAACTCGGTGGCGCAACCCTCGGACTTAACGATGCTTCCTCTGCAACAGGTAATCCATCCAACCCTGAGAACACATCTCAAGCTTTAACTCCTATAACCAATCCCGTCTTTGATAAAAGGGAGGTGACTCGTCCAGCGGTTTCATTGTATTTGCCGATTCCTGTTCGTCCGAATGGTTTTCGAGGAACCATTAAACTAAGCATGGTGCTTTCCGCATCCGGCGAAGTGACAGATATATCAGCAGCTAAAGGACTAAGCTATAGCATTAGCCAATACTTTACTGACTTAGCAAAACATATAATATTTCTACCCGCAGAAAAGGACGGACACCCGGTCTCTCAATATTCGGAGGTCACGTTTAACCTACTGTAATGGAGATCGTTTTGACCCCTGCACACCATCTAACAACTCATTGGACCGGAGCACGGATTGAAATGATTTTCATCATTGCTCTACCTTTCAACGCTCAATGCTATCTGCCGCGCCAGGTTGATTCGGGCGTCAGCCCATTTCTCCCTTTGTATAAAGAAAGTACGAAAGAAGCATAGCGTCTATGTCGAAATCAAAAACACGTTTTCTCGTTACGAGAAGCATTGTAAGAATTCTATCAAAGCTCCAAATTGATCAAGCCGACCTCTCAGACATTTACTTTTGCTACAGACTCCTGCTCGGACGGAAGGCAGATAGTGGAGGATGGCAACACTGGTCCAAACAAGCGGCTTCAGGAATGACGGCAGTTCAATTAACCAAATCGTTTCTCGCGTCCAGGGAGTTTCATCAAAAGCAAAAGTCTCAGGATTATATTCCCGTTAAACTGGATGATTTCGTGATCTACATTGACCCTGACGATCCACCTATTGCCGAATCCATTTCTCAACATAAGGTTTACGAACCACATGTGACTGCGCTCCTCAAAAGGGAGATCAAACCAGACCATGTTTTTCTGGATATAGGATGCAGCATCGGGTGGTTTACTCTCTTAGCGGCCTCGATTGTAAAAGATGGGAAAGTTATTGGTCTTGAACCGAATCATAGTAATTTGCAGTTGCTCTATCGCAGTCTTGTCGAGAACCATTTTGAAAATGTAATTATCTTTCCTTATGCGGCAACTGACAGGCGCACCCTTCTCCAGTTGAGCGGCCATGCGGCCTATGGTTTTGTTCATTCACCCGAAAATATACAGGCCGATTATGTGCAGGGAGTTGCCATAGACGAATTGCTCGGAGATGAGTTGAGAATTGATATAGTCAAAATAGACATCGAAGGTCATGAGCCGATAGCCCTCCAGGGCATGCTGGAAACCATCAGTAAACACCGGCCTCTCATTTTTTCTGAGTTTCATCCGAGATGTATCCGAACAGTGGCCGGTCGTGAACCCAGCCGATATATAGAGACACTGATTAATATGGGATATAGACTTTCGGTGATCGAAGGGAATGGCGATGAGCTGGATTTCGGCCAGGCGAGTGAAGTCATGGACTATTGGCAAATGCTGAACCAGAAGCACAGCACTGGCGACATGATGCATCTTGATATAGTTGCCAGGCCGATTTAGGCGTGAAGCTTGAATTACTGAGTGAGATTTTCTTAATCGGGAGTGATTGGAATGAGAGTAAACAGGCGCTGTGTAGCCATTTTGGTCACGATGTTGAGCTTGACCGGCCTGGCGAGTGTGCGGGCAACGGCGGTCTCCTGGGACAACTGGCGATTCCTCGTTGGCGAGTGGGAGGCAGCAGGACATGGAAGTCCCGGAGAAGGAAAGGGGCACTTCTCCTTCGCTCTCGATCTACAGGGCAAGGTCATTGTGCGGAAGAGTCATACGGATTATCCCGCTGCCGCAGGTCGCCCTGCTTTCGCGCATGATGACCTGATGGTAATTTACGCCGATGAAGGCGGGCAGAAATTTCGCGCCGACTATTATGATAACGAGGGACATGTGATTCGCTACACAGCATCGCTTTCCTCAGATGGGCAAACGGTCTCTTTCATCAGCGATATCGTGCCTGCGCAGCCACGCTTTCGTTTGACCTACATCAAGACAACTGCGGATACACTTGGCATTAAGTTTGAAATCGCCCCGCCCGGCGCGCCGGAAAACTTTAAGGTCTATGTCGAAGGCACAGCTCACAAGAAAAACTGATCTCTCGGCCATCATCATCCACATGTCAGAAGGAGAATGAAAGTGGAAGAAGCTTATAAACAGTTTGCAGATGCCTTTGCTCACAGCATTTTGAGACTGGACTTCTCGGCAGCGCACAAGATGCTCGCTCCCTGGCTTAAGGATGAGATAACACCGGAACGCCTGCGCCTGTTTGTCGAGACTGAGCTTAAGGAAGTGGCTGCGGGCTTTGACCTCGAAGAGATAATCTATCCGAAAGCTTACCATGCGGACGGGAATAGCTGTTCGTTGGATGACTTGCGGAGCGCACGTTCCTACATCACCTCGCGGCGCAGCAACGAGTCCATTCCAACGGAAGTCACTGAAGAGAATTTCCGCAAGTGGATGGTGATACAGTTTACGCCCGCGCCTGAGGGTGAGTTAGAGATGGATGCCTGGTTCGATTTCTGGATGATGCTCGTCGAAGTTGGCGGCGAATACCGCATCGGCTATTTCGAGTTTGAAGACCCAGACTGAAATAAAAGATGCTGGAGCGGATTATTCATGACGACCAAATTTCAGCCTCGCCCCTTCGGCGTCACAGCTCTCGGCTTATTCTTTCTCTGCGGCGCTGCCATCAGCTTCACGGTCTTCGTCTCGCTTCTCTTCCCGGGAAGTTTTCTGGAACCCATCTGGCGGCTCAACCCACGCGCGCATCAAGCCTTCGCAAGGGTTGGCGCATGGGCAATTATTCTGATGGCGGTCGTCTGTCTGAGTTGTGCGCTGGCGGCGTTGGGACTGTGGCGCGGCGCTCGTTGGGGCTACCGCGTGAGCCTTGCTCTGCTCGTCCTTAACATGCTGGGCGACATCCTTAACGTAATTTTGGGGACAGAACCGGGCGCGATAGTCGGCGTACCTATTGTCGTTAGCCTACTAACCTACTTGATGAGCAGGCGCGTGAGACGCTTCTTCAGAAGAGACTCGCATGCTTAACACGCGCTCTTGGTCATCGGCTCACAGCCGATTTTGTTTGGAGCATTTGCGGCGCGCGGGGTGTATGATAGAGGGCAAAAACAAGAGGGGCTATCGGGAGGCAAGGTTTAAGTTATGTTCGGGAAAGTTGTCGTCAAGGATTTGCGGAAGATCGCAACAGTGTTAAGTCTCTTTTCATGCGCTTTGTCTTTGCTTCTCTATCTAAATTTACCGGCACACGCTCAGTCCGCGAGCGCGCAGCCACAACCCGCGCCGCGCGCGACTCCACAGGCGAGCGCGACTCAAATCAATCTTGCAAGCTCCATCATCACGCCCTCTTATCTCAATCTGGGCAAGTCCGTGAAGGGGCGCGATATTAATGCGCTCGTTTACGGCTCAGGCGAAAAGCGCGTGCTGGTCATCGCGGGCATTCACGGCGACGAGCAGAACACGTCAGTGCTCGCGCGCTCTCTGGCCGTTCACATCAATGCGGAGACGTTGCCAAAGAATCTGACCGTCATTATCGTGCCCGACGCCAACCCGGACGGATTGCTCGCTGCCACGCGCGTCAACGCCAACGGCGTGGACATCAATCGCAACTTTCCGGCAAAGTCATGGCGCGCAGACTATACCGAGCAGCGGCGTTTTCCTGGCGCGCAGCCATCTTCAGAGCCTGAGACGCGCGCGGTGCTCGGCTTGCTTGAGCGTTACCCGCCGCAGATGGTCGTCACGCTTCATGCGGCGATGGGCTGCGTCAATTGGGATGGTCCGGGCGGCGCGTTCGCTGCTCAAAAACTTGCTTCAATCAACGGCTATCCGCTCTGCGAATCTTTAGGCTATGAGACGCCTGGCTCGCTCGGACTCTTGATGGGCGTTGACCGCCAGATTCCGACTGTCACCATTGAGTTGCGCGCGAAGAATCCGAGCGCGCTTGTCGAAGAGAATCTTCCGGCGTTGCTTGCGCTCCTGAAAGAGTTTGCGGCGAAGTAAGCCTGAGATCGTCGCACGACACCGAGCCTGTGCCAATGGCTTTCACTTTCTTACGACTCAACGCCGTCACAAGACTCGACAGGCACTTGATGATAACGCGCGCGAAAGAAGCGATTTCCGAGCACGGCTCGATCCTCGATTTTCATCTCTTCTCGAATCACTCGATCTGCTTCAACTTTGAGTTGGCGGTCGGAAAGATTGGTAAACTGCATGATGCGCTTCAACAATCCGGCTTGATGTTGACCGGCGAGACAGAGCGTCTGCTCGCAAATTGCCGCAAAGGGCTTGAACAACTCGACGCTAAAGAGAAAGCATCAGAGGTGACAGGCACGCTTCAGATAACTTTCATCCACGACGAACCGGATTTGCGAATTGAAGTTCCGCCCATTACGGGTTAAAACAGTCTGACCAGGATTTCGGAAGACCGCGCCTTTGAAATTCGCAGAGGCCGAACATTCTCTTTCGCAGAGGAACTATTTTATGAGGCTCTTAAGATTGATTTTGCCCGCGGCGATTCTTTTCGCCTGCGCCGCGCACACGTTCGCACAGCAACCCGTCTGCACGCAGAAGCGCGCGCCCGAATACAAAGGCTTCCAGCTCGGGATGACGATGATGGATGTCAAAGACAAGATGGTTGACCCTTCGACCTTCGACGGAAAGCTTTCGGCGGCGAACAAGATCAACACGCTCGCCATACAGCTTCTCGCCTCAGAATTGAAAGAGGAATACCCGGAAGCCGTCGAGAGCGTCAACCTCACTTTCGTTGACAAGCGGCTGGCCTCCATTAAGGTGACTTACAACGGCTCGGACAGTTGGATGGGCGCGCAGGATTTCTTCAAGCAGACGGCAGAAAAACTCGGCGTGCCTGCGCCTCCGGCCTCAAGCTCGACCGCGCGCGGACGCGGCGGCGAGCGCGCTCGCGTTGACTGCACGGGCTTCGCAGTCATGCTCGCCTACTCGTTCGGCGTCTCTCCGAACGTTACCATCTATAACTCCGAGACGCTCAAACTCGTTGACGAGCGCAGCGAGAAGAACCCGGACGGCGAAGTCAAGACCATCAACATCGGCCCCACTGTTCCCGTCAGACGACAACCACGATAAAGAGAGTGACAAGTGACAAGTGACGAGTGACGAGATAGAATCCCGTCCTGCTCGTCACTCGTCACTTGTCACTTGTCACTGTCTTTTATGATTATCGCACTAGGCTCAGACCGCGCCGCTAAGATTATGGCCGTTCGTTCGGCGGTCGCGCAGATAGCAAAGGTTGATGTCAGATGGATTGAGGCGAGTATCACCGCTCGCGCAGTTGAAACGGATGCGCCCGCAATGCCTTTGACCGATTGGGAACTGATGCATGGCGCGCGTGCGCGGGCTGAGGCCGTTCGCGCTCAAATGCAAAAAGAAGGATTGAGCGCGCATGTTTATGTCGGACTCGAAGGTGGCTTTCATTCCATCAACGTTGACGATGAGTGGCACACGTTCCTGCGCGGCTGGGCTTATGCGACCGACGGCGAGCGCGGCTACTTCGGCGCGGGGCCATCGGTCACGGTTCCGCATTCAATCGCTGACATGGTGATTGACGGCAAACGCGAGTTGGGCGTAGTAATTGATGAAGTGGCGAACGAGCGCGACGTGCGCAGCCGTCAAGGCGCTTGGGGAATTTTCTCGCGCGACCTGTTGACACGCTCGATGAGTTTCGAGTCGGCGTTGATCGCGGCCTTCGCCCCCTTTTATAACCCGAAGCTTTACAGATAAAATTTTAAGAACAGAAGGACATCTCAGATGGATGAACTTATCGCACAAGGCAACGAGGAACATATCATTCACCTGCGCTCACATCCCGGTTGGATAGAGGTCATCGCTGGCTCTATGTTCTCGGGCAAGTCGGAAGAATTAATCCGCCGCCTGCGGCGCGCCAAGATCGCGCGCCAGAAAGTTCAGGTCTTCAAGCCCAGAATTGACGTGCGCTACTCCCACGATCACATCGTCTCGCATTCGGAGATGCGCCACGAATCTTCGACGGTCGAAACAGCAGCCGAGTTGCTCTCGAAAGTTGAGAAAGAGACTGAGGTCGTCGGCATTGATGAAGGACAGTTTTTCGACAACGACCTTGTCGAGGTGGCGAACGAACTCGCGGGTCGCGGGATGCGCGTCATCATCGCAGGATTAGATCAGGACTACACCGGCAAACCCTTTGAGCCGATGCCGCAACTTTTAGCCATCGCCGAATACATCACGAAGACCCACGCCATCTGCGTGCGCTGCGGCCAACCAGCCAACTATTCACAGCGCACCTTTGATTCCGAAGAGCGCGTCGCGGTCGGCGCGGGCGGCATGTACGAAGCGCGCTGCCGTCGCTGCTTCGTCCCGCACGCAGATGCACCAACCTCTTACGTAACTGAAGCAGCGGATTAAGACTCACCTTCCATATTAGGGTCTTCCTCGGGGTCTGGTAGATTAACCGCAGAGGACGCGGAGGACGCAGAGGATAAGAGTTAGAAAAGCTGGTTTCAAATTTGAAATTTCAAATCTCGAATCTGAGATTCTTAATTTCTATCTCTTCCTCTGCAATACTCTGCGTCCTCTGCGGTTAAATGTCCGACTTCTTTCCCAGCCAGCTTTCAATGAACCATCTTGGTCTGTGGTCAGTTGGTATTAGCTCGATGAGGCAAAGCTTATCAAGCTCGCATTCCGTCTGCCCTGAAACAACTGACCACCGACCACTGACCACTGACCACTCTCTCTGCTAACTCTTTCGCGCTACGCGCGGCGCGTGTTATCCTTAAGCCCACGTTCCCTCAAAAAAGTTCTGCGAACCGGGCGGCCTCTGTTAGAGTTGTGCCGCTCTGATGGAGGAGATTTATCTAATGTCTAGCTTTGTCTTGAAACCGACCGTCAAATTTTTTGGAGGGGCGATGATCGCGCTCTCGATCTTCGTGAGCGCGTGCCAGCCGCAACCTGCGACCAATACGACGAACACGAACACAACCAACACGACGACGAATATCAATTCATCGAACACATCATCGAACGCGAATGCCGGAACGACTTCGACATCGAGCGGCCTGACGATAGAGACGAAAGAGCCTGATCAATACAGCGCGACCGTGACGATGAAGGTAGAAGCGACAGGCAATAAAACAATGTCCCTTCCGGCGCTCACGGTGGATTTTGCTCGCAATGGTACGAACCAGCGCGTCTCATTCAAAATCGGCAGCGACACCGTCACCTATCTTGATCGCGGTGACAAGCGTTACGTCATCTTGCCGAACCGCAAGCAGTATGCAGAGCTTGATGCTCAATCAACTGGCTTCGAAGTGCCGAAGTTTATGACGCCCGCGCAGATTATTAATCAGGTTAAGCGCGCGAGCGGCTGCGAGAACGCGGGCGAAGAATCTTTCGGAGGTCGAAACGCCATCAAGTATCGCTGTGCGGCTGCCGCGACGACCGCCACGCAGGCGGGCGATGTCAAGAGCGAGTCTTTCATCTACGTTGACAAAGAGACGGGCTTGCCCTTGCACTCGGAGTCGTCCGTTAGCACATCCGGCAATGTGGGTGGCGAAAACTCGATCAGGTTCATCACGGAGATGAGCAACCTGCAAACGACCGTGCCTGCGGACACGTTCAACGAGCCGACGGGGATGAGCAAGATTGATCCTCAACAGGTGCGCTCGCAGGTCGAGACCATCTTGAAGGCTGCGGCCATCTTCATGCAGGGCATGATGCAGAATAACAGCAGCACGAGCGCGCCAGCCGCTTCGCCTTCTGCCTCGCAAACGCCATCGCAATAAGACCTGGAAGCGGAGCCACAGAAGATGAAGAAACTCCTTTTAGCTCTTATCAGTGGCGTCGCCGGAATTATCATCGGCGTGCTGCTCGTGCTCTTTCTGATCGGGTCGCCGAAGGTGAAGCCTTTGCCGGGTGTCGCCGTCCGTGCGCCTGAGCCTGGAGGCGACCCGCCCGGCACGGCTGTCATCACGCTCGACGAAAAGTTTTTCGACACTGTGCTCGGAACAATCTTCCGCGACCTGGGTGCGCCATCGTTTCCGCTTGAGTTGACAAGCAACCATCCTCTTGATGATGCAACCGCCAGGTTAACTCCGGCGGCGTTTCAAGGTCAGTGTCAGGACCAGGTCACTATCACCAACGAAAGCAGCGACAAGAAGACGGAAGTTCATTTCACGAACGGCAAGATCAGCGCCCAGCTTCCCTTTACAGGCAGCAAAAGTCTTTTTGGCTGCCTGACTTTCAAAGGCTGGGCGCAGGCGAGCATCAACCTCTCTTTCGATAAAGAGAAGCAGACCGTTTACGGCGAGATCATCGTCGAAGGCGTCAACGTCGAAGGCGTGCCGGACATGGCCAGCGGATTAGTGACACGGCTCGTGCAGTTCTCTATTAACCAGCGCATCAACCCGCTGACGATTCTACGCGCGCCACAACTAGCCGTCGCCATGCCCGTGCAATCAACCAACGGCACGCTCAAGGCCCAGGTTAACGACGTGCGCGCGGAGATTACAGAAGGCAAGTTGATCTTGCACATCAGCTACGATTTCGCAGGCGTGAAAGGCGGGCAGCAACCGCCACCGCCACAAGGTTGATTGTTAAGTAAAAGGAGAAAAGAGCCGCACAAGGTTTCGATAAACGCTCGTGCGGCTCTTTTACTTTTACTCTCTCTCGAAGAGAGCTTTATTTGAAGACGAGACCGACGCTGAAGACTGCATCATTGCGCGTGCGGCTGCTTGTCCCAATCGTGTTGTCGCCTCTTTCGAAGACCGGATTGTAGTCCGCCGAGAGACGCACCCCGACATGATTCGACATGTCGAAGTCAAGACCGCCGCCGAGCTTCAGAGCAAAGTCCGTCTGGCTGTCATTGACCACGACGCTGGTCGTTGACCCCTCGATGCTGGAGTGGTTGCCGCCGACGAGCGCGTGCACGTAAGGCGAGACCTTCGCATTGCTGGTCGTGAACTTGAAGTGCGGACCAGCCAGGAAATTGAAGTCTCTGAACTTCGTATCAACTGCCGTGAAAGGTCCTGCCGCAGACGTTCCGATGTTGAAGGTTTTGCTGCGGAAGTGACCGTCAACGTTACCCTCGATGCCGAAGCTCTTATTGAAGAAACCCGTTGCGGAAGTGTCGAAGCCGAAGCCCGTCAGACGATTGCTGGAGTTCTGGATGAAGACGCCGGACTGGTCAAGGCCCGTGTCAATGCTGTCAATGGAAAAGCCAGCAAAGAACTCAGGTTTAGATCTGTCCTGTGCGTGAATCATCGCGGACGTTGCCACGACGAGAATTGCTAAAAGCAAAATTTTACGCATAAATATTTTTCTCCCTGTGTGTGTACTCGTTGAAGAGAAAGCTTTCTCTTCTCTTTTATGAAGGCCCAATTTATAGAGACCCCCTTGTTAATTTCTGCCGCTTCAAAGTGCGGCTTCTGACATGAGGCGCATAAGACGCCTGTCCGCGCTCCATAGGTTGCCTCAAATCAAGCCATCCTTAACGCGCCTCCTCGCCATTAAGTTCCGCGAATTTTAACGGCAAGAGCGATGCCAACCGGAAACCTTCAATTACCTTCGCAAAGATGTCTGTTCAAAGCTCTCGCGCGCAGAAAACGCCTGACACTTGGAGTCCTCAGCGCTGTCCCTCAAAAATATTTATTCGAGAGATTTGCCCGAGAGCCGAACATCAATGTCGCGGCATTAGATGCAGGAGAAGATGCGCGTCACGAGAGACGTGTGACACTTTTTGAATTGACACATCGAAAATTTGATTGGATATCTCAAATTTAGAATTTCAAAGTTGAGATTGTCAGTGATAGCTCATCACAAACTAAAGGCTTTCTAAATTGTCGGCTGAGTCATCATCGTCCGTCACAGATAGCTTTTCACGCTTGACCGCATGAGGATTCGTCGAATGCTCGCCGCGCTTTCGGCGTGTGGACTTTCGACGCTTGATGACTTGCCCTGTTTGATCAATGGAACGAATCGGCTGCAAATCCTCAGCCTCGCCCAACGGGTCATCGAGCCGTGTCTCGATATTCTCCGGCTCGATGATCGAAGCAATAGTTTCAGGAGAGATGCTTGCAGGCCGTGTCTTACTATCCCTCTGCGTCTCCGCGTCCGTCTCGCCTTGTCCGCCTTCGGCTAGAGCGCGTTGGCGCGTGAAGTGGTCAACAATCTCTTCGGCGGTCTTGCGCCCGACGAAAGGCGCGAGTTCGGCGATGCTCGCAGTTGCCACACGTTGAATCGAGCCTAGATTTCTGAGCAGGCGATTCTTGCGCTTCTCGCCGACGCCCGGAATCGCCGTCAACTCCGAAGTGAAATCTCTCAACTCTCTGCGCTTGCGGTGATACTGTACCGCCGTGCGGTGAGTCTCGTCCCTAATCATCTGAATCAAGCGCAGCACGGGCGAGTGCGGGTCCAGAAAGACAGGCTCGTGCTCGCGTCCTTTGACAAGCAAGTGCGATACCTCGTTGTGCCTGCGCGGAGGCTTGACCACGCCGATCATCGGGATGGCTTCCAGCTCAAGCTCGCGCATCGCGGCGGCTGCCGCACTGAGCTGCCCCTTGCCTCCGTCAATCATCACCAGGTCAGGCAAAGGCTTTCCTTCATCAAGCTGCCTGCGATAACGACGAAAGACAACCTCGTTCATCGAAGCCGTATCGTTCGCGCCCTCGACCGACCTGATCTTGAACTTGCGATACTCGGCGCGATTCATCTTCCCGTTTTCACAGACGACGAGGCCGCCAACATTTTCCGCGCCCTGTATGTGCGAGATGTCGAAGGATTCTATCCGTGCGGGGAATCTCGGGAGTTCCAAAACCTCTTGCAACTCTTCGAGGACGCGCTCCATGTCAGGCTTCAAAACACGGAAGCGTTGCTCGAAGGCGAGCTTCGCGTTCTTCTCGACTAGATCAATCAGGTCGCGCTTCTCGCCGCGCTGCGGGTCCAGAATGCGAACACGCCGCCCGCGCCTCTCAGAGAGAGCTTTTTCCAAAAGCTCTCGGTCTTCAAAATCAACAGGCACGTTGATCTCGCGCGGGACATAGTCGGTCGAGTAATACTGCGTCATCACGTCGCTCAGAAACGCGCTCGGATTGAAATCGTCTTCCGGCAAATCTTCCCAGTAGAACTCGCGCCGTCCGACAATCTTTCCCTCGCGCATTGTGAAGAGTTGCAGAGCGAGACGTTGACCCTCGCGGTAATAACCGAAGATGTCAACATCACGTTCGGGCGAAGTGGCCATCTTCTGATGCTCGCCAATCGCAAGCACTGTCTTTCGCAGGTCTCTGTATTTCGCGGCCAACTCGTAGCGCATCTCTTCGGACGCCTGCATCATGCGCTCTTCGAGCGTGTCTGCAAGCTCGCGGTTCTTGCCTTCGAGCAGCAGGCGCACATCCTTCACGGCTTCACTGTATTCCGCAGGCGTGCAGAGACCTTTGACGCATGGCCCAAGACAACGCTTGATGTGATATTCAAGACACGGGCGCGGCAGCTTTCCATCAATCTCTATGTCGCAGGTGCGAAGTTGAAACGTGCGGTTGATGAGATCAATCGTTCTTCTGGCAAGAGCCGCCGGAAGAAATGGCCCGAAGTAGAGCGCGCCGTCACGTTGAATTTTGCGTGTAATCATGACGCGCGGGAAAGGCTCGTTGATCGTCAGCTTCAGATGCGGATACTGCTTATCGTCCTTGAGCAGAATGTTGTAGCGCGGCTTGTACTGCTTGATGAGATTCGATTCAAGAACGAGCGCCTCGACCTCCGTGTCGGTGACTATGAATTCGAGGTCGCGTATGCGGCGCACCAGCTCGCGCGTCTTGCGGTCATGCCCGCGCCCTGATTGAAAGTAGGAGCGCACACGATTGCGCAGGTTCTTGGCCTTGCCGACGTAGATGATCTTTCCGCCCTCGTCCTTGTGCAGATAGACGCCCGGCGAGACGGGAAGATTCTTCAGTTTTTCTTCTAAGCTGGAGGTCATTGAAACTTTTGCTGATTTCGTCTAGCTGATATTGTAGCCTATCGTCGGGGAGAGAGGAAAAACCAGGAGTGCATTTTCCCTTCAGGCTTGTACGCGACAGAAAGTTCGACGCCATTGGCTTCGGCCTCAACGCCGTTGACCATCTCGTCGTCGTCAACGCGTATCCGGCGTTCGATACGAAGGTGCGCCTACGCGAGCACATGCAATCCGCCGGAGGACAGACCGCCTCGGCAATGGCTGCGTTGCAAAGATTGGGACTGAGTACGGCTTATGCCGGACGCTTCGGCTCGGATGCAGAGGGGCGGTTTGGATTCGCTGCCCTGAAAGATGAAGGCGTGGACATAGAGTTTGCCGAATCGGTCGAAGGCGCGCATAACCAGATAGCTTTCATCATCATTGACGAGCGAAACGGCGAGCGCACAATCATCTGGGATCGTGACGAGCGGTTGGCTTACCAACCGGACGAAGCTCCTGTTGAATTTGCTTCACGCGGAAGGGTTCTGCATCTGGATGCTCATGACCCGCCCGCGTGCGCGCGGATGGCGCGTGCGGCGCGCGAGGCTGGCGTAATCGTCTCGGCAGATATTGATAACATCTATGCTGGCTTGCCGGAGCTTCTGCCCGACATAGACGTGCTCATCTCTTCAAAAGAGTTTCCGCGCCGCTTGACCGGAATCGTTGACGAGCGCGCGTCTTTGATCGAAGTCAAAGCACGCTATGGCTGCCGGATTGTCGGCATGACGCTCGGCGTGCGCGGGGCTGTCATTTACATGGATGGCGCCTTCGTTGAGTCGCCTGCGTTTGCGGTGCCCGGTGGTTGTCGTGACACGACGGGCGCGGGCGACGCTTTTCACGCGGGCTTCATCTACGGCATGTTGCACGGTGAAGAGGTTGAAGCGAGCATGAGACTCGCCAATGCAACCGCTGCTTTGAAATGCCGCGCGTTGGGCGCACGAACTTCGCTCCCGACGCAAGCAGAATTAAGTCAGTTTTTGAATCAGAATCCGCTGACTATTTAACTCCCCAATCGCTCGCCGAAGAAATTAAGAACGCGCTGCCAGGCGTCAGCCGCAGCTTCCGGGTTATAGACTTCGGGGCGCGTATCGTTGAAGAAAGCATGGTCGGCGTCGTAGCTGATGACTTCGACCGGCAAATTGTATTTGCGCGCAGCCTCTTTCAACTCGTTCACCTTTTCAGGATTAATCCATTGGTCGCGCGCGCCCGCTATGAAAAGCGTTGGCACTTTCAGACGCGAGAGCGTCTCGTCGTCCGCGATGTCGCCGTAGAAGGGAGCGGAGGCCGCGAGCGTCTCAATCTCGCAAGCCGCGCGCAGAGCGTATGTGCCGCCCATGCAGTAGCCCGTGATGCCTGTTTTCCCGGCGTTATATTTCTTTCCGGCTTCCTCGACCGCGCGCTTGATCGTGCCCATGCCGTCTTCTATGCTCAACTCGTGCATCAGCTTTGAAGCCTCCTGGGCGTCCTTTGTCACCTTGCCGCGAAAGAGGTCTGGCGCAACACAGGTGTAGCCTTCGCGCGCGTAGCGGCCACTGATGTCGCGGATGTGGTCGTTGATGCCCCACCATTCCTGAATGAGAATGACGACGGCATTACGTCTGTTTGAATCATCAGGCAGGGCGACGTGAGCGGTCGTCGCGCCGTTCGGCGTATCCAGATTAAGCGTCTCTGTCTTCATGTCAGACCCGTTCCTTTATGAAAGAATTCTTGCGACGAGCTTTTATTGTTGATCGGTTGCATGGATTATATGGCAAGGCGCGCAGAGTTCCAACAATCTTCTGTGGCATGATGAATGAAGATTGAAACGTATGGCTAGCGGGACGGTTTGAAGAAGGAGGCTCTCTCATTCACACCTCGCTTGAGCGAGGTGTGAATGAGACGCCTCGCAATTCGTACCACAATACCCGCTACGCTTTCATCTTGAAAGCCAATCGGTGGTATAAGAATGATCGCCTGCAATTTGTTATTTCAGTTTTGGGCGAAGATTATTCACCGCAGAGGACGCGGAGGGCGCAGAGGATACAGAGGATTGAAGAGAATTTGAGATAGCAGATTTCAGATTTGAAATTTCTAATCTGCTATTGCTTTTCCTCCGCGTCCTCCGCGTCCTCTGCGGTGAAAAGTATCTCACCTGCGCTTAACCTGGATTGGCCTAAGCCCCTTGAAAGGAATCGTATGAAACCTTTTGTGCTCGCTTTTATCTTGCTCGCGCTTAATCTCGTCGCCGTCAATTCTAAAATCAAAACGAAAGCCGAAGCTGCGGATATTGTTTTCGAGAACGGCAACATCTACACGGCGAACGATCACCAGCCGCAGGCTGAGGCCGTCGCCGTCAAAGCCGGGCGCATCATCTTCGTCGGCTCAAACTCAGACGCGAAGAAATATGAGGGAAAGCAGACGCGCGTCGTTGACCTCAAAGGCGAGACGGTTCTTCCAGGGCTGACGGATGCTCATTATCATTTAATCGGCGTCGGCCAACGCGAGATGACGCTCAATCTGGAAGGCACGACGAGCCTCGAAGATTTTTTGATGAAGGTCAAGGCGCGCGTGGACCATGCTAAGCCGGGCGAGTGGGTGACGGGGCGCGGCTGGATCGAAACTTTCTGGAAGCCGCCTGTCTTCCCGACTCGTCAGGACCTTGATCGAATCTCGCCCAACAATCCTGTCTTCCTCAGACGCGCGGACGGGCACGGCGCGGTCGCCAACAGCGCCGCCTTAAAAATTGCTGGCATTAACCGCACCACGCCGAATCCATTCGGCGGCGAAATCTCTAAAGACAAAGCTGGCGAGCCGAACGGCATGTTGCTCGATAACGCGCAAGGCTTGATGACGCGCCATATTCCACAAACGACCCCCGCTGATATTGAACAGGCAGTCCTGCTCGGCGTTGAGCGCAGCATTCGTCTCGGTTGGTGCCAGGTGCAAGACCCCGGCGGAAGCTACGATGACGTTGCGCTCTACAAAAAACTTTACGACGAAGGCAAGATCAAACTGCGCATCTACAAAGCCGTCTATGGCCCAACGAAAGATTCCGAGCGACTTCTAAACGGCGGCGCGATTATGGAAGCTTATGATAATCATTTTAACCTGCGCACTATCAAGGTCGTCTTCGACGGCGCGCTCGGCTCGCGCGGAGCGGCTCTGCTTGAGCCTTACTCGGACAAGCCGGACACCTCAGGCTTTCTGACGCAGAAGCCGGAAGAACTGCTGCCGATGTTCGAGCAGGCGCTTCGTCAGGGCATACAGGTCCAGACGCACGCCATTGGCGACCGCGCCAATCGCATCATCCTTGATTTATACGAGCAGGCATTCAAAGCCGTGCCGCCCAGTGAGCGTAAGATTCGTGAGCCTCGTTGGCGCGTCGAGCACGCGCAGATAGTCAACCCTGTGGACATTCCGCGCTTTGCGAGGCTCGGCGTGATTCCTTCCATGCAACCATCGCACGCTATCGGCGACCTGCACTTCGCGCCCGCGAGGCTCGGCATTAAGCGGCTCGAAGGCGCATATGCCTGGCAGAGCTTTATCAAGTCTGGCGTGATTGTGCCCGGAGGCTCTGATGCGCCCGTCGAGCGCGGCGAACCGATGATCGAATTCTATGCGGCTGTGGCGCGCAAAGATATGAAAGGATTCACAGGCGAAGGTTGGCATCCGGAACAGGCAGTCTCGCGCGAGCAGGCTCTGAAAATGTTCACGCTCTGGCCTGCGATGGCCGCGTTTGAAGAGAAGATCAAAGGCTCGATTGAAGTGGGCAAGCTCGCAGACCTGACCGTACTCTCCGCCGACATCATGAAGATTCCAGAGATGCAGATTCTCAAAACCGAATGCCTGATGACGGTCATCGGCGGTGAGATTGTTTACGAGCGACACTAAGGTCTCTCTAAATAGAAAATTTATGTTCAAGGTCGAACGTCTCCACGCAGAAAAGGCCAGAGCTTTGCTCACCTCATTAGAAGCTCTCTTACAGGACTCTGTTCACAGTGGCTCTTCCGTAGGCTTTCTTCCGCCTCTGACCACAGATGTGGCCGAAAGTTATTGGCTTGAGACCTTCGATGAAATGGCGCAAGGCAAGCGCATCCTGCTCGTCGCGCGTGAGGGAGGCGAAGTCGCAGGCTCAGTGCAGCTTGCTCTCGCCACCAAACATAACGGGCTGCATCGCGCTGAGGTCCAGAAGCTGATCGTTCACACGCGCTTTCGCGGGCGCGGGATTGCGCGTGCGCTCATGGGCGCAATCGAAGAAGCAGGGCGCGAGGCGGGACGCACGCTGCTTGTCTTAGACACGGAGCAGGACAGCGTCGCCGAACAGCTCTATCCGAAATGTGGCTACACGCGCGTCGGCATTATCCCGCAATACGCGCTCAGCGCAAGCGGTTCGTTAATCAACACTGTGGTCTTCTACAAACTCTTATGAAGATAGTGATTCCCGGCGGCACTGGACAGGTCGGGACAGTCCTTGCGCGCCGCTTCCAAAAGGACGGGCATGAGGTCGTCGTCCTCAGCCGCAAGCCGCATCACGCGCCTTGGCGAGTGGTCGAGTGGGATGCTCAAAGACTCGGCAACTGGACCACAGAGTTTGAAGGCGCGGATGCCATCATCAATCTGGCCGGGCGCAGCGTGAACTGTCGCTATACGGACGAGAACCGGCGCGAGATTATGGAGTCGCGCGTCAACTCAACGAGAGTCGTCGGCGAGGCGATTGCAAAAGCGAAAGAGCCGCCGCGCCTCTGGCTGCAATCGAGCACGGCCACAATCTACTCGCACCGCTTCGACGCGCCGAACGATGAGTTTAGCGGAATCATCGGCGGCAATGAGCCGGATGCGCCCGCCTCTTGGCGTTTCAGCATTGATGTGGCGCGCTCCTGGGAAGAGGCGACGGACGAAGCCACGACGCCGCAGACGCGCAAAGTGAAGATGCGCTCGGCACTCATCCTCAGTCCAGATCGTGGCGGCATCTTCGACACGCTGCTCTCGCTTGTGCGGCATGGACTGGGCGGAAGCGCAGCCGGTGGCCGTCAATACATCTCATGGGTTCACGATGAGGATTTCATCCGAGCCATTTATTGGTTAATAAAGATGGAAGAGCTGGAAGGAGTCGTCAACATCGCTGCCCCGAACCCGCTCCCGCAAAGCGAGTTTATGCGCGTCTTGCGAGAGGCTTGGGGAATCCGCCTGGGCTTGCCCGCGACCAGGTTGATGCTGGCGGTAGGCGCGCTCTTTCTCAGAACTGAGACCGAGTTGATCTTGAAGAGCCGCCGCGTCGTCTCCACTCGTCTACAGCAGAGCGGATTCACTTTCCAGTTTCCCACATGGATTGATGCCGCGCGCGATCTCTGTCAGAAGTGGCGCGAGACGAATCGCAAGTGAACCTTGTTATCAGAATAACAGTTCGGCATAAGTGAAGAATAATTCACCACAGAGGACACAGAGGAACACAGAGGATAAAAAGGATTTGAGATTTCAAGTTCAGAATTTGAAATCTTCTTCTCTATGTCTCAGTGCCTCTGTGGCTGCTTCTTCAACTCTTCTTTTGTGGAGGACGAAAGCGAATGGAAACGAAAGCACAGGATTCTCTGGTCATTCTGAAGCTATATGAAATCAGGAGCGAACAGTTGATGCGTGAGGCGCGTCGTTGGTTCTTTTCAGAATTCGCTCCTCGCAGCGGCAAGGATGTCGTCGCGCTCATGCTGAGCGGCGAAAAGGAGAGCGCGTTTTACCGCATGGTCGCGTCGCATTGGGAAGTGGCCGCCGCGCTCGTCAACAATGGCGGCCTTGACGAGCAGCTCTTTCTCGCAGCTAACACGGAACACCTGGTCGTCTTCGCCAAACTCCAGCCCTTCATCAAGGAGATCAGAGAGACCATCGGCGAGCCGGACTATCTCTTGAACCTTGAGCAATTGGCGATGCGAGTTCCGAACGTTGAGAAGAAGCTGGAGAACAGGCGGAGCTTGATTGAGCGATGGGCGCAAAAGAAAACGGCTTGAGATTAGTGTTTGAAGAAATTTCCGAGAAGGTTTTTACCTGAGCATCTCGACTTCGCCGTCAACGACGCGCGCTAAATATTCACCGTCGCGCATGACCCAGGCGATGCGGTGTCCTTTCTCGGCCAACTCAGTCCACTTGCTGGGCTTCTTCAGATTTTGCTCGGCCAAGATAGCGCCGCCTGGCAGGTTGACGTAACGCACGCCCGAGCGCGCGAACTTTTTGACGCCGCGCCCGCCGCCGAAAAGTTTCTCGAAGGCGACGAGAATGCGTCCCGCGCTCAACTCTTTCTCCTGAGAAGCGTCTTTCTCTTCAAGCTTGCCGCTCATCAAAGAATCTCCTCCTCAACGCCGCCTTCTTCCGGCCTGCTTTGCGCCACCTGATTAAAGAGCAATCGTTCGACTGTTTCGAGCAACTCGTTTCTGCGAAAAGGTTTTGTCAGATAAGCGTTGAAGCCGTGCGCCAGCGCTCGCTCGCGCGCTCCGTCCGCAAATGCGCTGACAGCGGCGCAAGGGATGCCCGCCGTTTGCTCGTCGGCACGCAACTCTTTGAGCACGTTCCAGCCGTCAAGACCCGGCATAGAGAGATCAACAAGCGCAGCATCCGGCTTTTCAGCACGCGCCATTTCGATGCCTTCAAGCCCGTCGCCTGCCTCGCTGACGACATAGCCTTCCTGCTCCAACATTAAGCGCAACAGTTCCCTGTTGTCTGCGTAGTCGTCTATGATCAGAATCCTACTGGGCATGGTCGGGACGCTCGGTCTTTGATCTTTGGTCTTTGATTATTAGTTTCCGACAGGAGGCGACCGGATAATTGTCGCCGACTTATAAAAGGAAGACCGAAGACCAAAGATCAAAGACCTGGTGTCGAGAATTTACCTTGCGTCAAAGCGACTGTCAAACAGCTTACGCAGGAGGTCACTGAAACGATTTCTTGACACTCCTTAACGCGCACGTCCATAATCCGAAAAGGGACGTTCGCGTTCTTCCATACGTCTTTAAGAAAGAAGAATTGAAAAGCCAGGAGCAGGAGGCAGGGGCAGGAGGCAGCGCAAAGAGCTGGACTTCCTGCCTCCTGCCGCTGCCGTCTGCGTCCTGCATTTCTCAATCCGCAATCAACATCACGGAGGATGACAAAGGTGGTCAGTGGAGAACTGGAAAACAGCTTGCGCGCCGAAGTCAATGAATACATCAACTCGCGCCTGAGCGGACTGCAAGAGGAGATCACGCGCCTTCAGAGTCAGGTCAACGAAGCCTTCACGCGCCTGCTTGAAAGCTCGCACAGCGAAGGAGAGGCGCATATGGAAGTGGCTGCCTCTATCTCCGAAGTCATACGTGCGGCGCACGAGCGCGGCATCGAAGAGGCCGCAGCCGAATCATCGCGCACGAAGGCTTCGAGCGATATAGCGATCCTCAAGTCCGCCATTGAAGACCTGAGCGAGCAGCATTCTCAAGCCGAGATTCTGAACACGCTCGTCAATCGCGCCGCATCATTCGCTCCGCGCGTGGCCTTCTTCGTCGTCAAAAAAGATCAAGCGATAGGCTGGCGCGCGCGCGGGCTTGAAGGCACGGTCGGCGACGATGCCGTGCGCGAGATTATGTTGCCGCTTTCGGCTGATACACCTTTGAGCGATGTCATCAAGTCTCGCACCACCTGGAGCGGACAGCCCGGCGGCAACGCCGAAGACTATCTCTTGCTCAACAAGCTCGGCTCCCAGCCGCCGCAGCGCATGGTCGCCATCCCGCTCGTCGCTCGCGGCAAAGCAGCCGCAGTGCTCTACGCCGATTCAGCAGAACTGGACGCGGACGCCATCAACCTCGAAGCTCTTGAGACGCTCATGCGCGTCGCGGGCATGGCAGTTGAGTTGACCACAGTGCCGCGCCCGCAAGCCGCGCGCGCCGAGACATCGCAGGCCGCACAAGCCCCTGCACCCGTGCCGCAAGCGCAACCTGAAGAAGCGCATGAAGAGGCGTCCGAACAAGAGCACGCGGGCGCACCCGTCGAAACATCTCAAATAGAAGAGACATATGCGCCTCAGCCATCAACCTTTGAAGCCGAGCCGCAACCAGTCGCTGAACAGAGCGCGCCTCATATTCCCGCTTATGAGCCGGAGTACGCCGCGACAGGAGAAGAGACTCTGGTGAGTGAAGCTCCTTCCGCGCCGGAGCAGCAGTCAGAGCCTGCGGCGCAAAACTCTGAAGCGATGGAGACAACGCCGGAGCCGCCGCAGCCGCCGCCATCCGTGCCATCCGGTCAATATGTTTCTCCTCTGGGCGCGGCGCGTGTTTATGGAAGAGCGGCTGATGCAGCAGAGCTTCCGGTCGAAGTCGCCAGCGATGATGAGCGTCGCCTGCACAACGACGCGCGCAGGTTCGCGCGCCTGCTCGTCTCCGAGATCAAGCTCTACAACAAAGATAAGGTTGAAGAGGGACGGCAGGAGGGAAATCTCTACGACCGTCTGCGCGAGGACATAGACCGTTCGCGCCAGATGTACGACAAGCGAGTTGCGCCTCCGGTCGCCGCGCGCTTCGACTATTTCCATCAGGAACTCGTCAACACTCTGGCCGAAGGCGACCCGTCGAAACTCGGCGCGGGTTATCCGGGCGCGGCTGTGTAAAGCACGAGAGAGTTGTTACTGCACACTCATACTTAGATTTCGCTGTCCGCAGTTCAAGGAGATGAGAGATGAAACGCATCATCGCGTCTGCTTGTCTGATCCTCACATTTGTCTTCGGGCTTCCCTCTTTCGCACAAGCCCAGAGACGTAATGCTTCACGCAGCCAGAGCGGTAAGCGTAAAACAGCCAATCATCCTCCAACAATCAACTCGTTCGAGCCTGAATTTTCAAAAGTCGTAATTCCCTGCCCTCCTTCAGCGGGGCTTACGTCCTGTGAGGCAGAGGGCAAGTGGAAATTAAAGCTTTCCACAACTGCCTCCGATCTAGACGGTGATAAGTTGCTCTATAAATATTCTGTTACTGCCGGGCGGATTATTGGTGAAGGGCCTGAAGTAACTTGGGATATTATCGGGAATGATCCGGCCTTTAAGCCCGGCGCGTTCATTGCAAAAGTAAGTGTGGAAGACAGAAAGGGCGGAGTAGCATCAGAAACAGCTACAGTAATAGTTGACCTCTGCCAATGCCATTTTCCTTGCTCGGTAATAGATATGTCATGCCCTGAAACCGTAGAGGAAGGAGATATAATTACCCTCAGGGTAACCTTATCGGGCCAGGGAATATATAAAGAACCCACATATAATTGGTCTATAACTGCTGGAACGGTTGTTAGAGGTCAGGGGACATCTAAGATTGAGGTTGATACAACGGGCGCGGGCGATAAGAAGTTAAAGGCCACTGTATTAATTGACGGCCTTAATCCAGAATGCGATAGAGAAGGTTCCTGCGAAGTTCTCATCAATAAAAAATCTGAGCAGCAAAGACAATAGCCCGGATTTTTAGTTACAATCTCTCCCGCCAGCGTGCGAGCATTCGCAGGGCGAACGACCCTTTATGCTTCACGCATCAAAGCGCCGTTCGGCAAATTGAGTGGCAACAGTTCATCTGTTCTTAAAGCGAGGGAGAGAAAAAACTTTGGGCTTTGATTTTCGCAAGCATCGTCTGACACTCGTCATCATCGGTCTGGTCGTCGTCATCGGCGCATCGGTCGCGCCATTTATGAGCGCGAGTTGCAGCACACACCACAATGAATCCGCTGCCCCGCCGACCGCGCTCGAACAACTGCGCGCGATGACCAGAGGCGGTGTCCTGCCCGCAGAAGATGCGGTCACGCGCATTGAGACCGCTTACCCGAACTCGAAAGCCGCAGGGTTAGCACGAATCCTGCGCGCGCGCATTCGCATCAAGCAGGGCGATTTTGCTGGCGGCGTCTCGCTGCTCGATTCAAATCTCATCCGCGAACGCACAGCCTTAGGCGACTATGCGCTTTTGATGCGCGCCCGCGCCCTTGAGCAACTGGGCCGCAAAACCGAAGCGCGCGCCGATTACGAAAAACTCGCGCGCGATTATCCCTCGTCCATTCGCGCAGGTCATGCTCTCAGACGCGACGCAGAGATGTTGTTGCAGGATAATCAGGCGGCAGCCATCCCCGTCCTCTTAAAAGATTTGATTGCTAAAGACGACGCTGCGGCGTTGCTTCTGTCGGCCAAAGCTTATGAGCAGAATGGTGACTCAACGCGCGCGCTCGGCGCATATCGTCGCATCTATTTCTTCGCGCCCGCAGCGGACGAATCGGTCGAGGTGCAGGCCAGGCTTCAACAACTCAACTCTCCGCTCGTGCCTGCGACAGCCGATGAAGCAATAGCGCGCGCAGACCGTCTCTATGATGCCAAACGATTTGGTGATTCGGTCGCGGCTTACACAGATGCGTTCACGCGCTTTCCCGCAACGCAGAAACCGCAGGCGCAGCTACGACGCGGGATCGCGGCCACAAACGCCAAGCGTTGGCCTGATGCAATCTCGTCGCTCAACGCGATTCCGACATCTGCGGACGAGCGCGCCGAAGCTCTCTTCTATCTGACGCAAGCCTATGCGAACTCAAAACAATGGGACGGCGCGCGCGGCGCAATCGCAGAGCTTCGCAGGTCCTTCCCAACGAGTTCGTTCGCGCCCCGTGCGATGAATCGCGCCGGAGAGATAGCGCGCGACGCAAAACTAACAGACGTGGCCGCGAGTTTCTTCCGCGATGCCATTAATGCTTACCCGGGCGCGGGCGAAGTCGCGCAGTCGCAGTTTGAGCTCGCCTGGGCTGCTCATGACGCGAAGAACTATCAGGAATCTTCGCGCCTTCTGACAGAGCATCTGGCTCTCTATGCGGACAAGAACACGGACAATCGCGGTCGCGCAGGATACTGGGCCGGGCGCGACTCAGAGCGCGCAGGCAAGCTCGCCGAAGCCCGCGCCATCTATGAAGCGATGCAGGCTCGTTACGCTTCCAACTGGTACGGCTATCTCTCCAAGCAACGCCTGGACGCGCTGCGCAACAGCAACGCGCCGCGAGCAGATTTCTCTTCAGACCCATTGATGAGCAAAGCCATCGCTAATCTGAAGACTGTCACGGTCGCCGAAGAGACTGCCGGAGAGAGCGAGAACGAGCGCGTCAATAAAGCCGATCAGCTCTCGAACATAGGGATTGACGACTGGGCTATGGAGGAACTGAGCATCGCCGCACAGACTGCGCCGACCAGCCCGCGCGTCAACCTTGGGATTGCAAAAATCTATCGCACGCAGGGACAAAATCTTCTGGCCTTCAACGCGATTAAGAAGAGCTATCCTGATTACGCGCAGATGAAGCCCGAAGAGTTGACGCGCGAAGAGTGGGACGCGATCTATCCTCTGGACTTCTGGGACGCCATCAAACAGGAGGCCACGAGTAAGCGACTCGATCCGCATCAGGTCGCGGCTCTTATTCGTCAGGAATCAGTCTTCAATCCGCGCGCGGCCTCGCCCGCGAAAGCTTACGGACTGATGCAGTTGATCGTCCCGACGGGTCAGGCGATGGCTCGCAAGCTGGGGATTGATCGCACCATCACGGTTGACGCGCTCTTTGAGCCGCGCCTGAATATTCAACTCGGCACGAGCTACATGCGCGATCAGTTCGACAAGTTCGGGCGCATCGAATACGTCGCCATCGCTTATAACGCTGGGCCTGGACGTGTGCCGCAGTGGCGCGCGACCTTGCCGCTTGAGATGGACGAGTTTGCCGAAGCGATTCCCTTCAAGGAGACTCGCGGCTATGTGCAGGCCATCGTCCGCAACACGCTGCAATATGAGCGACTCTACGACGACAACGGGCAGTTTCGCCCCGAAGTCGGAACGCGCGCCATTCATCCGGCAGTCATTGCTGAGCAAACGGGACCGCCCGCCGTTCAAGGCGAAGCGGACGAGACTGTGATTCAGAAACATTTCACAGGCAATGAGCACGGGGAATAAGAATGTAGGGGCAGAGGCTCACTCCCTGCCCACGTTCCAGTAAGTTAAGACGGGCAGGGAGTGAGCCTCTGCCCCTACAATTTGAATTGGCGTACCTCTAAAGATGTTGCATGAGATTAGACATTTCCGCTCTCTTATCCTGGCAGCGTTTTTCGCTTCGCTTCTTAGCATTGTGCCGAACGCTTTGGCCCAGAGGACCCGCAAGGCTTCCGCCATCGCTCCATCATCGAACAAATCAATCACTGTTCACACGGAGCCGAAAGCAATCGTCTGGCTTGACGAGGTGCGGCGCGGTGTGACGGACGACGCCGGGAAGCTTACTCTCGAAAAAGTCTCTGCCGGTCGCCACACTTTGCGCGTGCGTGCCGGTGGGTTCAAGGAGAGAACACTTGCGCTTCTGCCGACGCAACGCGGGGCAATAGAGGTTCGCCTGACGCGCACGACTGACGAAGCGGAACTCGTCTTTCAACAGGCGGAAGAGGCGCGCGAGAAAGCCCATGATGAAGAGTCGCGCCGCGCTGCCGCAGAGCTTTATCGTCGCGCACTCAAACTTCGCCCAGAGTTTCCAGAGGCGCACGTCGGGCTTGCTCGCGTGCTGCTGGATTTGAATGAATACAAGAATGCTCTACAAGAGATTGCGGAGGCGCGAGCGGACCGTCCCATCTATCCAGAAGCCTCTGCGGTCGAAGGGCGTGTCTATCGCTACTTCTCTTTCTGGGATGACGCCATCGCATCATTCCGTCGCTCGATACGCGAAGCGCATGGCTTTCAACCCGAAGCTCATACAGGGTTAGCTCTGCTTCTCGAAGAGAAAGGAGAAACCGAAAGCGCCATCCCGGAGTTTCGCACGGCCATCGCTCAGCTTTCCGATTCCGAGCCTGTCCTCTATCAACTTCTCGGAGCTGCTTACGAAAAGCAGGAAAAGTACAAAGAGGCCGTCGAGGCTTATGAAAAATATTTGCAGCTCGCGCCCGATGGCAATCTCGCGCCAGCCGTCCGCTCCGTCATAGACCAATTGCGCAAACAGGCCGCAGGGGAAACCTTACAACCGAACTAATATTTATACGTTCGCTCGTAGGTCAATTCAGATAAAGTTTTGAAAGAAAAGAAGCAAACACCGCGAGTGCTTCGATAAGCCTCGCGGTGTCTGCTTTTAATTAGATTCTGAAGTTAATACAACCAGCCGAGCCACTTCGCCACGACACAGAGGAGGAAGGCGACGACCAACATCGTCGCCAGCCAGGGGTGCTTGCCCATCGGACATTTGCCGCCACTACTCATTGCTCGTGGATAACTCCTAACTCAAAACTCAAGCGACGCAGAGACCTGCGCCCCAGGTGAAGCCTGCGCCGAAAGCCGGAAGCAATAATCTATCGCCTGATTGAATGCGACCCGAACGACGAAGCGTGTCGAGCGCGATTCCCATCGAGGCCGAAGAGGTGTTGCCCAAATCTTCCAGAACCGAGATGACGCTGCCTTCTGCGGTCGGAAACTTCAGCCCGCGCGCGACCTGCGCGAGCAGATTTGCATTGGCCTGATGCGGGACCATCCAGCGCACATCCGTCGCCGCGAGGCTGTTGCGCTGCAACACAGTGTTGCATGCCGCGACCATCTTGCGCCCGGCTTGCAGGATGACGGATTGCCCGACCATGCGTGCTGAATAATCAACGGCGTTCGCATTCGCGTCGAAGGAGCGTGTCGTGCCGAACTCCGTGCCGGGACAGCGCATGCCTAAATCATCAACGTATGTGCCGTCCGTGGCGACGAGGATGTCAAGAATCTCTAATGCGCCCTCGCTTCTCTCATGCGAGACGATGAGAGCGCTTGCTCCGTCACCGAAGAGCATAGAGGTCGTGCCCGCTTCCGGTGACAAATCTAAATACGGAGACTGAATCTCTGCGAGACAGATGGCAACATGCCGCGCCACGCCGGAAGTGACGAGCGCGGACGCGAGTTGCAGAGCATAGAGCGCGTTACAACATGCCGCGCGAATGTCGAGACATGGAATCTCGCGCAACGCTAGAGCCTTCTGCACAGACGGCGAGCTGCCCGGAATGTAACGGTCGGGCGTCATCGTGCCGAAGAGCAGATAATCCACGTCTTCTGCTTTCAACTTCGCATCTTCAAGAGCGAGACGCAAAGCTTCGGCTGCGAGAGAACTCGTCGTCGTTCCCTTCTCGGCCCAACGGCGGCGGCGGATGCCTGAGGATTTGAAAATCTGTTCCGCTTCGAGGCCGAGCCGTTCGGCTATCTCTTCGTTACTGATTGATTGTTCGGGCACGTGTGTGCCCGAACCTGTGATGTAGGCTTTCACTTTTTTAAGTCTTAACCTTTGCGAGATTCAACGTAGCGTTCGATGGCTTCGATGGTCTGAAAGTTTGCGGCCTTAACGTCCGAGTCGGGAACGCTGATGCCTGTCTCTGTTTCGAGCACGCCTATGAAATCAACGAGCGCGAAGCTGTCGAGGACGCCCGCTTTGAAAAGATCGTCGCCGGGCTGCGGGGCTTGCGTCCCGTTGTTCTCAGCATTCTCGTTTAAGTAATCGGTCACACCTTGCGGCAATGCCATGCGTTTTTCATCCTTTAGGTTAAAGAGTCATTAAGTCTATCGGTCCCATAAGTCTATCGAGTCTGGCGAGTCAAAGCAAACTCACTCTTGCTCGACAGACTCGACAGACTCGATAGACTGTTGACACTCTAATTATTTGCCGTCGCCTTGCGACTTGCTCGGCTGCTTGCCTTGCTGCGCGATCATCTGTCCGGTGCGGGCGCGATATTTCGTGTAGCCGTCTTTGATGGCTTCAAAGAGAAGGCTGCCGACAATCTCAGAGCCTTCCGCAGTCGGGTGCGTGAGGTCGCCTCCGACCAGGTGATTCTTGCCCGTGCCCGCTGACCACTTTGCCATCGTGCCTTCGCCGCCCATCGCCTGATACATGTTGAAGAAGGCGCAGTTCTCTTCCATCGCCACGCGTCGCTGCATCTCGACGATCATCGGAATCGCCGGGTTCGTGATGACTTTGCCGCCGGGCACGCGCTTGCCCCTGTCCATCGGCGAGACGATTAGGATGGCGACCTGCGGCAGAGCCTCGCGGACGCGACGGATGACTTCGTGCAGGTCCTTTTCATACTTCTGCATCTGGTTAGCGGAAGCGTATTCGCTCTCGTTCGTGCCGTAGTTGATGATAACCAGATTCGGATTGCGATGACTGAGCTGTTCCACCCAATGACCTTCGGCCATAGCCGAGACGAGAAGTCCGGCGTACGCTCCGTTGACGCCTAGGCTGTCATAGACCACACCTGGCCCATCGTTCTCAATCACCGCGCCGAAGAGACGAACGCTGCCCGACGCGCTTTTGACTTCAAACGTATTCTCGCCCGGCTGGCGCGCTTTGATTTCCGCGAAGCCGGATGTGGTCGTCTCGCTCGCGGTTGAAATTGTCTGCGAGTCTCCGCCGCTCACGCCGATGGTGAACTGTCCGCCGTTCGGCTGGCGCAGGAAGTAGACTTCCATCCGCGAGAAGTTGTGGCCTGTGTCGCCCGCACTCGCCGGAGCGAAGCGCGCGTACTTGCCAGGTCCATTCGCGCTGAACGAGACGCCGCCCAAACCGAACTCGCCCGTGTTGCTTCCAGGCCCCATCGGATTGTCGTCCCAACCACCGCCCGATGTGGCGGTGATGGCCTGATGCCCGTACCAGGCCCAGGGCTTATCGAGCAGAATAAAGCCGTGCCCGCCGTCGCCGTACTCTTCCTGCAAGCGACGACGCACGGTGCTCGTGATGCCGTCGTTCGTAATCGGCGAATCGCCGTAATGCGTGACGCGCGTCAATGCGCCGGGCTGACGAGCATCGGTTCGCGCGAGCGCCAGATAAAATGAGTCGAGAGCTTTCGTCGGGTCTTCAATCGGATGGTCTGAGCCAACGATGACAGGATTGTCAACGCCTGTCGAAGAGGCCGTCTCTTCGGCTGTGCTCTGGTTGCCGCCCGGGATGCTCGTGTCCGCGCTGCCTCCGCTGCTCTTAAACGTAATCAATTCGTGCGGGTCTGGCAGCATCTCCTTGTAAGCCTGGTCCTTGTTGCTGAACCAGGCCCCGACACTCGGAATAAAGAGCGGCAATGCAGCGAAGATGAAGACGAAGAGAATCGTCGCCGCAGGCTTGCTTAAAAGAATGTGATGCGCGCGCGCGCTCTTCGCCTGAGGTGGAGCTTGTGCGAACGTCTGGACCGGAGAAGGGGCTGCGGAGCGGACAGGATTCGGAGCATATGTTGGATGAAGAGGCTGTGCGGGCGCAGCAAGAACTGGATTAGACGACGGCGGCGCAACAGGAACCGGACTGGCTGGCTGTGCGGCGACAGGCGTCGGAGTCACAGAACCCGCAGGCTGAATTGCTGGCGACTGGGCCAAGGGCTTTTTCAGCATGGGCGAATCAACCGTCGGGACTTCGTCATCATCCTTCTCTCTGGCAACGATAGTCATCTCGCTCTTTGAGCCAGCGATCTTCGCGCCGAAGCGTTCGATCAACGAGAGCGGCACGCCGCACTTGTTGCAGAACTTCGCATTGCCTCTTAATTCCGTGCCGCAAACTTTGCAGACCATGTTCATAATTTCCTTAAATCTTAACCAAATCCTTACCTAGAAATTCCCGTAGATGAACTGCACCTCTGTGCCCGAAATGTAGTAGAGACCGAGCGCGACCGTTAAGATCAGAGCAGCCTGCACAGGCGAGGGCAGCCAGGTGAAACCATCGCGCAGACCGTCGAGCGCGTTCTTCGGGAACCAGTGAGCGAGATAACTAAGCACCAGCACCAAAAGCACCGAGACCGGAAGATTCACGCCGCCCAAAGGAATGCTGAAGACAGGCGTCAACAGATTCGTCATCTCTAATTTCAGTGCGCCCAAGCGTGCGAGCACGTCCCAAGCTTGCTGCACGCTCGCGGCTCGGAAGAAGACCCAGGCGAGACAGATGAAGTGGAACGTGACGAAGACGCAGATGGCTTTGATCCACCATTGCTGTCGAGGCTTGCGCTTGAGCCGACGCCGACGTTGATCCCACCATTGATTGAATGCCACGCCGAATCCGTGCATCGCGCCCCAGATGAAGAAGGTCCAGCCCGCGCCGTGCCAGATGCCGCCGATGAGCATCGTGACGACCGCTTTCCAATAGAGATTGAAAGTCTTTCTCGGCGAACCCGGCAAACTTGAGAAGACATAATCTCTGAGCCACTCGGAAAGCGAGATGTGCCAACGCCGCCAGAAATCGGGTACGTTTTTAGCTCGATAGGGCGAATTAAAGTTGATTGGCAATCTGAAGCCGAGCAACAAAGCGGAGGCGAGCGCGATGTCAATGTAGCCTGAGAAGTTCAGGTAAATCTGCATCGCGTAGCCGTAGATCGCCCCCAATGATTCCGTCGAAGAGTAGAGCTGCGGCTGGTCGAAGACGCGGCTCACGAGATTTTGTCCGATGAAGTTGGCGAAGGCTATTTTGACGACGCCTATCAGAATCGAAAAGATTGCGCTCGTTCCCTCTTCGCTCGTCAAGGTGGGTTGTTGACGAAATTGCGGGATGAGTTGATGCGCGCGCGCCAAAGGACCTGTCTCGACTGTCGGGAAGAAGGAGACGAAGGCCAGATAGTCTATGTACTTTGTCTCAGGGCGCGCGGGCTTCTCTTTCGTGTTGCGGTAGATGTCAATCACATAGCTCAACGAGCGGAACGCGAGGAATGACATTCCAGCAGGCCACGCTAAATGAAGCACCGCGGGCGAGACTTGCCAGCCGACTTTGGTAAAAAGATTTGCTAGCGGCTCGCTGAAGAAGTTGAAATATTTGAAGACCGCGAGCGTGCCGATGTCCGCGAGGATGCTGATGCCTAAGAGCATCTTGCGCCGCCGAGTGTCCGTGCTCGCGCCAAGAAAGCGCGCCGTCAAAAAGTCAATCGTCGAAATCAGAAAGATGAGCGCGAGGAATTTCCAGTTCAAGAGCGCGTAGAAATAGTAGCTGACGCCGAGAATGAAAAGGACGCGCGCCTGTGCAGGGATGCTTCGCCAGGAGAGGAAGAGCCAGTAGGCGAAGAAGATCACCGCGAGAAAGATCATGTACTTGCCGCTAAAAAACATCTCAGGACTACTCCATCAATAAAACCGGACGCTAGCGCCCTTGAACACTTGCGTTTTTAATATCTCTACGCGCACACATCTTCTGCGAAGAAAGGTGCTGTGGCGCACGCCTCATTGTCGCTAAAGGCTGCACCCTGAGTTAAGCCGTGCATCAACGTCGTGGAAACAGGACATCCGTAGGACGAGGTTCAGGTCTAACCGCTCGATTCGGCTGTGGGCATCCACACAAAAATCGCGCAGGTTAGAGGAGAAAATCTTTAAAGCGGAAAACAAAGGCCACGAAACTCCTGGCTCAAGCTTTAAGAGCTTTCGGGTCACGTGACTTTTGCCTGAAAACGAAATCGCTTTGACCGCCGAGAGTTTGAACGCTAAAGACTAGCCGTTCTCAAATTGTGCTGCTTAGTGAGTCGGGAACTAAAGCGTCACCACCCTCGAGCGTCGGCGTAAATATACAGAAGCCAAGAGGATAAATGCAAGGAAAGAGAATGAAACGAGCCACAGATAAACGCTGATTCGCACTGATTCAAATTCCAATCTATGCTGATCCGCGTTTATCTGTGGCCCAGCTTACCTTTCATCCTTGCTCTTCTTACTCTCGGCCTCGGCACTCTTCTTATTCTCTGCCTCGGCGTGGCGTAGGGCGCGGGGCACGAGTCAGATACTTCTTGTAGGAGTCCATGATGTCCTCATAGAACATCGTGCCCATTCTAAGGTAACCGTCTTTGGTCAGGTGAACGTGGTCGCCCTGACCCAATCCAGCGGAAGCCCAAATGCTCATAGAGCCTGCGCCACCCATCGCGCCGTATGAACTCCAGAAGGCTGCACCGGCCTGA
>Ga0182001_10000032_pt1 | contig 32789 bp, 12 predicted proteins | sample BulsoiFelSFmetaG_FD_120485 | JGI IMG/M metagenome (GOLD analysis project Ga0182001, IMG submission 120485) | Bulk soil microbial communities from Mexico - San Felipe (SF) metaG | ecosystem: Environmental > Terrestrial > Soil > Agricultural land | place: Mexico: San Luis Potosi | collected... | reverse complement strand
TTAATGTCTGATTTTAGACAGACAGTCCGTTTTACCGTCTGCTATAAGCATACCGTTGCTTCCGAACGTGCTCGTTGTTATTGAAGGCTCAGTCGAAGTAGACAGTTGAAAAGAACGCCCTTAACCTCATTCTCAAACTTCAAACGGTATAGATTCCGGGCCGATAAACCTTTTCGTCGCGACTACATCTGAAACCGCGGACGCTAAAACGGCTCGCTAGTTAGCCTACAATTCGAGACTCGGTGAAGTCATCACGCTGCTGACGGCGACGAACAGTCGCCCGTGGAAGCGTGCCGCCGGACGGAATCGCCGCGGGCGTCGCTCAAGAAGAAAGCGCTGTCGCTACTTGCAGGTAGCGACAGCGCTAACCGGACAACACAACCTCAGCCGCATCCTCGCGCCATTGGTGTATAGCCCTGACAGCACGCATCATAGCGCAAAAGCTACGGCATTTAAAGGAAAAATTAGCTTCGCTATTCACTCAGATGCATGCTGGCAACTTTGGTCTTCACCCGCCTGTCGTCTCTCCAACGCGGCCGAGAATCCAAAGAACACACGTCGCCCGAAGAGTAGTGGCATAGCCCGGTAAGACGGGCCGCGGCCACTGACAGACCGCGGGGCCTGGCTCTTCTGCGCGCGCTTGCGCGAGTGTCTTCAACTCACGCCAAGGGTGTGCCGTGCCTTCTGAGCAAAGGGGGTCATTCAGGTGGACAACGAAATATCTCAGCAGCCCCAGTGGTACGCGATCCACACGAACCCGAAGCAGGAGGAGCGCGCCCACCAGAACCTACAGGCGTGGGGCCTGGAGTCGCTGAACCCGAAGCTGAAAGAGCGCCGCCCAAACCCCTTCACCGGAGCGCCCGTTTACGTCACCAAGCCTTTATTCCCGAGATACATTTTCGCAAGGTTCCCCGAACGCATACTGCATAAAGTTATTTTCACCCGCGGCGTCCACAGCGTCGTCAGCTTCAACGGTGCCGCCACGTCGATTGACGACGAAATCATCGATCTCATCAAGGCGCGAGTCGGCGCCGACGGCTTCGTCAAGGCGGCGGAGGAAGAGCTGCAAGACGGCGACAAAGTCGTCATCACGGCCGGCCCGATGAAGGACCTCGTCGGCATCACGCACCGCGTGAAGGACAACGACCGGGTCACGATTCTGCTCACGGCCATTAAGTATCAGGGCCGCCTGATGGTGGCCCGGGACTCGGTCATGAAGGCGTCCGCCGCCGCCGCCCGCTGACGCGGCCGGGGAAGCGGCGCGCGGGGGCAGGTCTTGCCCCGCGGCCGACGCGAGATACAGGCGGGAAGTAGCCCCCGGCTGCTCCCGCCGCTCATGCCCGCCGCATGAGAAAGCGCCCTTTGTTCGACTGACGGAATAACTCAACCCGGGCGGCTCCGCCCCTCTGTTCCGTTAAGCGAGCCTCATCCCCAGTCAGTCCGCACCCGAGCCGGTTTGCGCACTTGGCGCAAACTGCGGTAGCTCTGCCCGCCTTCGGCCAAAGCCTTTACAAACCAGAGTCGTGCGCGCACCGGAACGCCCGCGCCTAATTTTCGAGGAGTTAAGAGGATGTCGATAAACCACGTGCTCTCCATCGCAGAGGTCGGCGCGGAGAACCTTGCCTACCTTGTCAACCGCTCCGTCGTTTTCGCGGCCGGCGACGCAAGGGTGCGTCCGCTCGAAGGCAAGGTCGTCGGGATATATTTCCGCGGCACGTCCACGCGCACGCGCACCTCCTTCACCGTGGGCGCCCTGCGGCTCGGCGCGGGCACGGTCACTTACGGCCCGAACGACTTGCAGATCGCCACCGGCGAGACCATCCCCGACACGGCCCGCGTGCTCTCCGGCTACCTCGACGCGCTCGTCATTCGCACCAACGACTCGATAGGCGAGATGCGGGCCTTCGCGGAGCAGGACGAGATGGCGGTCGTCAACGCCATGAGCGAGAACGAGCACCCGACGCAGGCCATCGCCGACCTGTCGGTCATGAAGGAGACCTTCGGCCGCCTCGACGGCCTGCACGTCCTCTACATCGGCGAGGGCAACAACACGGCCGCGTCGCTGGCGCTGGCCGTCGGCCTGACGCCGGGGATGCGCCTGACGGTGGTCACGCCGGAGGGCTACGGGCTGTCGGACGCCCTGCTTGAGACGGCGCGGGGCCTCGGCGAGCGCCACGGCTCCGACATCGAACAGCGCCACGACATCGACGGCCTGCCGGCGGGCGTCGACGCCGTCTACACGACCCGCTGGCAGACGATGGGCGTGCCGAAGGCCGACCCCGACTGGCGCCAGAAGTTCGCGCCTTACACGGTCACGCGGTCCATCATGGAGCGCGTGTCGAAGCCTTCCGGCACGGTCTTCCTGCACGACCTGCCGGCCGTGCGCGGCGCCGACGTGACGGACGAAGTGCTCGACGGGCCGCAGAGCCGCGCCTTCCGTCAGGCCGACCACAAGATGTTCAGCGCGATGGCCGTGCTTGAGTGGTGCGTGACGGGCAAGCGGGCGGGCGTGAAGGTCTAGGCGGCTTCGGCAGTTCTTTGAAAGGGGCGGGCTGCGGCCGGCCCGAGATACGAAACTTTGCCCGGCGGCGCGTGGGCGCGCGGGAGACGGTCGAGAATTAAACGATGTCACAGGCGGCGAACATGGACACACTGCAACCCTTGGTGAAGGCGGAGAGGCCGAGCGTCCCGGCGGGCCTGCTCACGTTGCTGTGCGTCGGCCTTCTAATCGCCCTCGCGGTCTACGGCGAGCGGCCCCCGGCCGCCCTGAGCGCCGCGGCGCCCGCCGCCGAGTTCTCCGCGGGTCGCGCGATGCAACACCTGCCGGGCGTCGCGAGCAGGCCGCACCCGCTCGGCACGGCCGAGCACGACGCCGTGCGCGACTACATCGTGCGCGAGCTGGCGGCCCTCGGCCTCTCGCCGCAGGTCCAGAAGGCGACGGCCATCAACCCGACCTACGCGAACCCGGTCACGGCCGGCACCGTCGAGAACATCGTCGCACGCATGCAGGGGACGCAGAGCCGCCGGCCGGTCCTGCTCGTGAGCCATTACGATTCGGTACCGAGCGGGCCGGGCGCGGGCGACGACGGCTCGGGCGTCGTGACGCTGCTTGAGACGGCGCGGGCGCTGAAGGCGGGCGGCGCGGCGCCGAAGAACGACATCGTCTTCCTCTTCACGGACGGCGAGGAGGCGGGGCTGCTCGGCGCCAACGCCTTCGCCGCCGAGCACGAGCTGGCGCAGAAGCCGGGCGTGGTGCTCAACTTCGAGGCCCGCGGCAGCGGCGGCCCGGCCTACATGTTCGAGACCAGCGTCGGCAACGAACAGCTCGTCGGCGAGTTCGCGGCCGCCGCGCCTTACCCGTCGGCCAACTCGCTGATGTACGAGGTCTACAAGCTGCTGCCGAACGACACGGACCTGACGGTCTTCAAGCGGGCGAAGATGGCGGGCATGAACTTCGCCTTCATCGGCCAGTCGCCGAACTACCACACGCAGCTCGACAGCATCGAGAACGTCGACCAGCGGAGCCTACAGCACCAGGGCTCTTACGCACTCGCCCTCGCGCGCCGGCTCGGCGACTCGGACGCGAACACGGCGCCGGGCGACTCGGTCTATTTCTCCCTCTTCAACTCGTTCGTCCTCCGCTACCCCGCTTCGCTGGCGCTCCCCCTGGCGGCGCTGGCGGCGCTGGCGACGCTGGCCGTCATTTGGCTGGGCGTCAGGCGGAAGCGTCTGAGCGTGTCGGGCGTGGCGCTCGGATTCGCGGCGCTGCTCGTGAGCATGGGCGCGACGTGGGCCGTCGTCTCGGCGGCTTGGTGGCTCGTGCGCGCGACGCACAGCCAGTACCGCTCGATGCCGGGCGAGACTTACAACAGCGGGCTCTACCTCGTGAGCTTCGTGGCCCTCGCGGCGGCCGTCACCGCCTCGGTCTTCGCGCTGTTCATGAGGCGGGCGGCGGTGGAGGACTTGTGGGCCGGGGCGCTCGTCTGCTGGCTCGCGCTGCTCGTCCCGTGTGCGTTGTTCGTGCCGGGCGGCAGCTACCTGCTCACCTGGCCGCTGCTCTTCAGTTTGCTGGCGCTCGGCGTGACGCTCGCCTCGAAGGGGCGGGCGGCGGCCGGCGCGGGGCGCTTGGCCGTCTTGTTCCTCGGGGCGGCCGTGGGGGTCTTGCTGCTGGTGCCGGTCATCCACCTGATGAGCGTCGGCCTGACGGTCCACGCCTCGGGGCTCGTGATGGTGGTGGTGGCGCTGCTGCTGGGGCTGTTCGTCCCGCAGCTCGGGCTGCTGACGGCGCGCAGGCGTTGGGTGCTGCCGGCGTGCCTCGTGCTGTTGAGCGTCGGCTTCCTCGCGGCGGGCAGCATGACGGCCGGTTTCGGCAAGGGCAGGCCGCAGCGCGACAGCATCTTTTACGGCCTGAACGCGGGCACGGGCGCGGCGGTCTGGGCCAGCGCCGACGCGCAGACCGACGAGTGGACTTCGCAGTTCATCGCGCAGCCCACGCGCCAGACGCTCTCTGACTTCTTCCCGATGCGCGCGCCCGAGATGCTGGCGTCGCCGGCCCCGGCCGCGCCGCTTGAGGCGCCACTCGTCGAGGTGCTTGCCGACGAGCGGCGCGACGGCGTGCGGGCCCTGCGCCTGAAGATAAGCTCGCCGCGCCGCGCGTCGGTCGTCACGCTGGGCGTCGAGTCGGGCGCGGAGGTCCGCGGCACGGCCCTGAACGGCCGGCCCATCGAGGTCGCGCCGCCGGCCGGCTCCAGGAAGTGGGGCTTGCGCTACTTCGCGCTCCCGGCCGAGGGCATCGAGGTGACGCTGGAGACGAAGTCGAACGAGCCGCTGACGCTCAAAGTCGTGGACCAGTCCTACGGCCTCCCGGCGCTGCCCGGCGCCGCCTTCAAAGACAGGCCCGAGCAGATCATCCCGGCCGCGCTGCCGTTCGTCGATTCGACGCTCGTCAGCCGGTCCTTCACCCTTTAAATCACCCGAGGCGAGGGCGCGATGAAACAGACAGGCACTTACTGCAAGGCTTACGAGACGGCGAGGCTGGCCGAGTTCCCCGGCTGGCCGGCCGACCCCGCGCAGACGGGCCACCTCTTCCTGCACGAAGACTTCACCGTCACCGGCGGAATCTTCCCGGGCGAGGCCGTCGTCTTCGACGCGGTGACGCCCGAGTGGGTCGAGTTCTGCCGCGGGCGGCTTCAGTTCGCGGCGCTGGCCGAGGAGGAGTAGAGAGCATGTCGGAGAGGATTCCGGCGGCGGCCGGCTTCAACAGGTTCAGGAACATCACGCCGAAGGCGCTGACGCTCTCGGGCGAGAGCCTGGTCAGGCGCGAGACGCTGCCGGGCGCGGGCTCGCTCCCGCTCGTCCTGCGCCCCGCCGCGGGCGGCGTGGACCTCGTCGAGTGGGCCGCCTCGAACGGCGCCTTCGTCGAGCGGCTGCTGCTGGAGCACGGCGCGCTGCTCTTCCGCGGCTTCGGGCTCGACCCCGTCGAGGACTTCGAGCGCTTCGCCGCCGCGCTCTGCCCGACGCTCTTCACCGACAACGGCGAGCACCCGCGCCAGAGCCTCGGCGGGAAGGTCTACACGCCCATCTTCTACCCGCCCGAGAAGAAGGTGCTCTGGCACAACGAGAACTCCTTCAACTACCGCTGGCCCCGCAAGATTTGGTTCTGCTGCGTGACGCCGGCCGCCGCGGGCGGCGAGACCCCTCTGGCCGACAGCCGCAGCTTCTACGACCTGCTCGCGCCGCGCGTCCGCGACCGCTTCGCCGAGAAGCAGGTGATGTACGTGCGCAACTACGGCAAGGGGCCGGGCCTCGACTGGCGCACCGTCTTCAAGACGGAAGACCGCTCGGAGGTCGAAAGGCAGTGCCGCGAGTCGCTGATGGACTTCGAGTGGACCGCGGGCGACGGCCTGCGCACGCGCGCCGTCCGCCCCGCCGTCGTCCGCCACCCGCAGACCGGCCGCACGGTCTGGTTCAACCAGGCGCAGCACTGGCACACCTCCTGCCTCGACGCGGCGACGCGCAAGGCCCTCAGCTCCGTCTTCCGCGAGCAGGACCTCCCGCGCCACTGCTACTACGGCGACGGCACGCCCATCGAAGACTCCGACATGGCGGAGATTCTCTCGCTCTACCAGCAGTTGGAGGTCAGCTTCCCCTGGCAGGCGCGCGACATCCTGATGGTCGATAACCTGTCGGTGGCGCACGCGCGCAACCCGTTCAACGGCGAGCGCAAACTCCTCGTGGCGATGGGCGAACTGCTCAGCTACGGCGAGGTCTGATTCCCGCACCCCTCAACGGCTTCAGAGGAACAATCAATGCTCGGTCAAATCGAAGGCTACAGACTCTCACCCCAGCAGAGGCACCTCTGGCTGCTTCAGCAGGAGGGCGCGCCCTTCCTGTCGCAATGCGCCGTCCGGCTCGCCGGCGACCTCGACCGCCGGCTGCTGCAAGAGGCCCTCGGCAGGGTCGTCAGCCGTCACGAAGTTTTGCGCACGACCTTCCGCCGCACGCCCGGCATCAAGCTCCCGGTCCAGTCAATCGGCGAGGGCTCTCAGGCGGAGTGGCGCGTCGTCGAGTCGGCCGCCGGGGGCGAGCGGCAGGAGGCCGAACTCGCGGCGCTGCTCGAAGAGGACGGCCGCCGGCCTTTCGACTACGAGCGCGGCCCGCTCGTGCGCGCGACGCTCCTCGCACTCTCGTCGCGCGAGCACCTGCTCGCCCTCACCCTCCCGGCGCTCTGCGCCGACGCCGCCTCGCTCCGCAACCTCCTGCGCGAGATTGCCGACGCGTACGCCGCCGGCCACGAGGCGCCCGCAGACCCCGGCGAGGTCGTGCAGTACCTACAGTTCTCCGAGTGGCAGAACGAGGTCATCGCCGACGACGACGCGCAATCCGGCAAGGAGTACTGGCGGCAGGACATCCAGAACTTCTCGCCGCTGACGCTGCCTTACGAGCGCGCGGGCGCCGCCCACTCGGGCTTCGAGCCGCGCGCCCACGCGAGCGCGGTCGATGCCGGGTTGACGGCGCGGCTCGCGGCCGTCGCCGCCCGCTACGACGCGTCGCTCGCGTCGCTGCTGCTGGCCTGCTGGCGGACGCTTCTCGCGCGCCTGACGGGGCAGTCGGAGCTGGTCGTCGGCTGCGTCAGCGACGGCCGCAAGTACGAAGAGCTTCAGGGGGCGCTCGGCCTCGTGGCGCGCGCGCTGCCCGTCGGCGGCGCGGTAGAGGCTGGCGCCACCTTCGCCGAAGTCCTGCGCGAGACGGACGCGAAGGCGCGCGAGGCGCAGGACTGGCTGGAGTATTTCGCCTGGCCGCACAGCACCGAGTCGGGCGACGGCGCGGCCGAGACGCCCTTCTTCTCCGCCGCCTTCGAGTTCGCGCCGTGGCCCTCGCCGCTCACGGCCGGCGGCGTCACGCTCTCGGTCGTCACGCAGCACTCACACTTCGACCGCTTCAAGGTCAAGCTCAACTGCTTCGAGCAGGAGGGCGCGCTGCGTCTGGAGCTTGAGTACGACTCGCTGCTGCTCGCGCCCGAGTCTGCCGCGCGCCTGTCGGCGCAACTCCACACGCTGCTGGCGAGCGTGGCCGAAGGCCCCGAGCGCGCCGCCGCCGAGCTGGACATACTCTCCGGCGAAGAGCGGCGGCGGCTCCTGTCCGACTTTAACGAGACGGCCGCCGACTACCCGAAGGAGAAGTGCGTGCACCAACTCTTCGAGGAGCAGGCCGCGCGCACGCCCGACCGGACGGCCGTCGAGTTCGGGGGCTGCGAGCTGAGCTACCGGGAGCTGAACGGACGCTCCAACCAGCTCGCCTCGCACCTGCGCTCTCTCGGCGTAGGCCCCGAAGTTCTGGTCGCCGTCTACATGGAGCGCTCGGCCGAGATGGTGGTGGCCGTCCTCGGCGTGCTCAAGGCCGGCGCCGCCTACCTGCCGCTCGACCTGACCTACCCGAAGGAGCGGCTCGACTTCATGCTCGAAGACGCGGGCGTCTCCGTGCTGCTGACGCAGGAGCGGCTGGCGGGCCAGTTCGCCGAAAGGCAGGCGCGCGTCGTCTCGGTCGACGCCGACTGGGCCGACATCGCCTCGCACGACGAGCGGGACGCGGACGGCGGCGCGCGGCCCGAGAACGCGGCCTACGTCATCTACACTTCGGGCTCTACGGGGCGGCCGAAGGGCGTCGTCGTCCCGCACCGCGGGGTGGTCAACTACCTGAGCTGGAGCGCCGCGGCCTACGGCGCGGGCGAGGGCGCAGGCTCGCCGGTCCACTCGCCGCTCGGCTTCGACCTGACGGTGACGAGCCTCTTCACGCCGCTGCTCGCGGGCCGCAGCACCGTGCTGCTGACCGAGGAGGAGGGCGTCGAAGGACTCGCCGCGACCCTGCGCGAGCGCGGCGACTACAGCCTCGTGAAGATCACGCCCTCGCACCTCGAAGTGCTCAACCAGATGCTCTCGCCCGAGCAGTTGCGCGGCACCGCGAGGGCTTTAATCATCGGCGGCGAGGCGCTCTCGGGCGAGACGCTGCACGCGTGGCGGACCCACGCGCCCGGCGTCAGGCTCGTCAACGAGTACGGCCCGACCGAGACGGTCGTCGGCTGCTGCACTTACGAGGTGGCGGAGGCCGACTCCTTCGCGGGCGCGGTCCCCATCGGCCGCCCCATCGCCAACACGCAGCTCTACGTCCTGGACGCCTACCTGCGGCCGGTCCCGGCGGGCGTCGCGGGCGAGCTTTACATCGGCGGCGACGGCCTCGCGCGCGGCTACCTCGGCCGCCCCGCGCTCACCGCCGAGAGGTTCCTGCCGAACCCCTTCGCGCCGACGCCCGGCGCGCGCATGTACAAGACTGGCGACCTGACGCGCCACCTCCCCGAAGGCGGCATCGAGTACCTCGGCCGCACAGACCATCAGGTGAAGGTCCGCGGCTTCCGCGTCGAGCTTGGAGAGATAGAGGCCGCGCTCTGGCGGCACGAGGCGGTGCGCGAGGCCGCGGTCGTCGCCCGGCAGGACACGCCCGGCGACACGCGCCTCGTGGCCTACGTCGTGCCGCAGCAGGGCGGGGAGTTCGCGCCGCAGGAGCTGCGCAACGCCCTGCGCGAGAGCCTGCCCGACTACATGGTGCCGAGCGCGTTCGTCACGCTCAGGGCGCTGCCCCTGACGCCGAACGGCAAGGTCGACCGCGCGGCGCTGCCCGCGCCCGGGCTCGGGAGCACGGGGCTCGAAGAGTCCTACGTCGCGCCGCGCACCCCGCTCGAAGAGGTGGTCGCCTCCATCTGGGCCGAGACCGTGGGCGTCGAGCGCGTCGGCATCCGCGACAACTTCTTCGAGCTGGGCGGCCACTCGCTCTTAGCGATGCAGGTCATCTCGCGCGTGCGCGAGGAGTTCGAGGTCGAGCTGCCGGTGCGCGGCATCTTCGACGGCATGACGGTCGAGGGCATGGTCGAGGCCATCCTCGCGGGCGAGCCCGAGCCGGGCCGCAGCGAGAAGGTCGCGCAGGTCTTGAAGGCCGTCGGCGAGATGGGTGAAGACGAACTGGCTGAACTACTCAAACAGAAGAGAGGCGCGGATGAGAACGACCGACTTAGCTAAAAAGCGCGAGCTTGTGCGGGTGATGTTGGAGGAGCAGGGGGTCTCGGTCTCCGGCCCCCGCGGCGTGACGTCGCGCGCGGACCGGGACGCCTTCCCGCTCTCCTTCGCGCAGCAGCGCCTCTGGTTCCTGGACCAGTTCGACTCCGGCTCGCCGGCCTACAACATCTCCTCGGCCGTGCTGCTCGACGGGCCGCTCCACCTGCGCTCGCTGAGCAGGGCCTTCAACGAGGTGCTGCGCCGTCACGAGGTGCTGCGCGCGACCTTCGCCACCTTCGAGGGTCAGGCCATCCAGCTCATCTCGCCGCCGTCGGACGACGACCTGCCGCTGGCGGACCTCTCCGCGCTGCCCGAGGGCGAGCGCGAGGGCGCACGCCGCGCGCTGATAGCGACGCTCGCGCGCCGACCCTTCGAGCTTGCGAGCGGGCCGCTGGTGCGCGCCGTCCTGATACGGATGGGCGAGCGGCGTCACGTCCTTTCGCTGACGCTGCACCACATCGTCTCCGACGGCTGGTCTTCAGAGATTCTGATGCGCGAGTTGACGACGCTCTACGGCGCCTACTCGCGCGGCGAGCAGTCGCCGCTGCCCGAGCTTCCCATCCAGTACGCGGACTTCGCGCACTGGCAGCGCGAGTGGCTGAGCGGCCCGGCCCTCGACTCACAGCTCTCCTACTGGCGTCGCCAGCTTCAGGGCGCGCCCGCGCTGCTGGAGCTGCCCGCCGACCGCCCGCGCCCGGCCGTGCAGTCCTACCGCGGCGCGCAGTACTACGTCGGGCTCAGCCCGGAGCTGAGCGCGCGCCTCTCCGAGCTGAGCCGGCGCGAGGGCGTGACGCTGTTCATGCTGCTTCTGGCCGGCTTCCAGGCCCTCCTGTCGCGCCTCTCCGGGCAGGACGACGTGGTGGTGGGCACCCCGGTCGCCGGCCGCAACAACGTCGAGACCGAGGGGCTGGTGGGCCTGTTCGTCAACACGCTGGTGCTGCGGGCGGACCTCTCGGGCGGGCCGACGTTCCGCGAGCTGGTGGGGCGCGTGAGGGAGGCGTGCGTCGGGGCCTACGCGCACCAGGACGTGCCGTTCGAGAAGCTGGTCGAGGAGTTGCAGCCCGAGCGCAACCTCTCACACTCGCCGCTCTTCCAGGTGCTCTTCGCCCTCCAGCACGCGCCGAAGGCGGGCGGCGGGCTTCAGACTCTCAGCCTGACGCCGTTCAAGACCGAGACGCAGACCTCCAAGGTCGACCTCCAGTTGATGGTCGAGGAGGGCGAGGAAGGGCTCGTCTGCGGCGTCGAGTACAGCACTGACCTTTTTGACGAGGCCACCGTCCGGCGACTGCTCGGCAACTACGAGCGACTGCTCGCGGGCGCCGTCGAAGACCCGGCTCGGCCCGTCTCGGAGCTTCCTCTGCTGACCGAGTCGGAGCGGCGCCAACTGCTCCGCGACTGGAACGACACCCGCACGGACTACGGCGAGACGGTCGCGCTGCACGGAATGTTCGAGGCGCAGGCCGAGCGCACGCCCGACGCCGTCGCGCTCGTCTTCGAGGGGCAACAGCTCACCTACAAACAGTTGGACGAGCGCGCCAACCAGCTCGCGCACCACCTGCGCTCGCTCGGCGTCGGGGCCGAGTCCGGCGTCGGCGTCATGCTCGAACGCTCCCCGGACATGGTGACGGCGCTGCTCGGCATCCTGAAGGCCGGCGGCGCCTACGTCCCGCTCGACCCCGACTACCCGCAGGAGCGCCTCTCCTTCATGCTCGAAGACGCGGGCGTGCCCGTCCTCCTGACGCACACGGCGCAGTTGGGCAGGCTCGGCGCGAGGCCGCGGCACGTCGTCTGTCTGGACGAGGAGTGGGCGGCCGTCGAGCGGCACAGCAAGGCCCGGCCCGACCGCGCCGTCGGCCCCGATAACCTCGCCTACGTCATCTACACGTCGGGCTCTACGGGTCGGCCGAAGGGCGCGATGAACACGCACGCGGCCATCTACAACCGGCTGCGCTGGATGCAGGAGGCTTACGGGCTGACGGACGACGACCGCGTCCTACAGAAGACGCCCTTCAGCTTCGACGTGTCGGTCTGGGAGTTCTTCTGGCCGCTGGCGACGGGCGCGCGCCTCGTGCTCGCGCGGCCGGGCGGCCACCGCGACAGCGCCTACCTGCGCGACCTCATCAAGCGCGAGCGCGTGACGACGCTGCACTTCGTCCCGCCGATGCTGCAAGTGTTTCTGGACGAGCCCGGCGTCGAGACGTGCGAGAGCCTGCGCCGCGTCGTGTGCAGCGGCGAGGCCCTGCCGCGCGAACTGGTCGAGCGTTTCCACTCGCGCATGGGCCGCGTCGAGCTTCACAACCTCTACGGGCCGACCGAGGCTGCCGTGGACGTGACGGCGTGGAAATGCGAGGCCGGCGACGCGCACGTCGGCGTCCCCATCGGCCGCCCCATCGCCAACACGCAGATATACCTGCTCGACAAAAATTTCAGGCCGGTGCCGGTCGGCGTCGCCGGCGAGTTGTACATCGGCGGCGTGCAGTTGGCGCGCGGCTACCACCGCCGCCCGTCGCTCACGGCCGAGAAGTTCGTGCCCGACCCGTTCGCCTCTGAGCCCGGCTCGCGCCTCTACCGCACGGGCGACCTCTGCCGCTTCCTCCCCGCGGGCGAGATAGAGTACCTCGGCCGCATCGACCACCAGGTGAAGGTCCGCGGCTTCCGCATCGAGCTTGGGGAGATTGAGGCGGCGCTCTCGGGGCTGCCCGCAGTGCGCGAGTCGATAGTGCTGGCGCGCGAGGACGCGCCGGGCGAGAAGCGGCTCGTGGCCTACCTCGTGTTTCAGGACGGGCAGGCGATGAGCGCCACGGAACTGCGCGCGGCGCTCAAGGAGAACCTGCCGGACTACATGGTCCCGTCGCAGTTCATCGGCCTTGAGGCGCTGCCGCTGACGCCGAACGGGAAGGTAGACCGCCGCGCGCTGCCGGCGCCCGACCGCCAGCGGCCGTCGCTTGAGCGCGCCTTCGTCGCGCCGCGCACGCCCTCCGAAGGGATGCTGGCGAGCGTCTGGGCCGAGGTGCTCGGCGTCGAGCAGGTCGGCATCCACGACAACTTCTTCGCGCTCGGCGGCGACTCCATCCGCAGCATCAGGGTGCTCGCCAAGGCGCAGGAGCGCGGGCTGCGCTTCAGCCTCCAGCAGTTGTTCCAGCACCAGACGGTGGCCGAGCTTGCCGCCTCGCTCTACGGCGAGACCGGCGACGGCGCGCGCCGCCGCACGCAGCCCTTCGAGCTGGTGGCGCCCGGCGACCGCGCGAAGCTGCCCGCCGACCTCGACGACGCCTACCCGCTGGCGATGTTGCAGGCCGGGATGCTCTACCACATGGAGATGACCCCGGACGAGCCGCTCTACCACAACGTCGACAGCATGCTGATGCGCGCGCGCTTCGACTTCGCGGCCTTCGAGGAGGCGGTCGCCGCCTCGGTCGCGCGCCACCCGATGCTGCGCACCTCGTTCGACCTGACGAGCTACGGCGAGCCTCTGCAGCTCGTCCACAGGGAGGCGCACCTGCCGGTCGGCGTGGAAGACCTGCGCGGGCTCGGCGAGGAGGAGCAGCGCCGCCGCATCGACGAGTTCATCGCCGCCGAGCGGCGCCTCCCCTTCGACCTCGGCCGCGCCCCGCTGCTGCGCTTCCACCTGCACCTGCTCGGCGAAGAGCGCATGCAGTTCACGCTCACCGAGTGCCACGCGATTCAGGACGGCTGGAGCCTGCACACGATGCTGGCCGAAATCTTCGGCCACTACGTCGCCCGCCTGAGGGGCGAGGACGTGGCGGAGCCGGAGCCGCTGAAGGCCACCTACAGGGACTTCGTGGCGCTCGAACGCGAGGCGCTCGACAGCCCCGAGTGCGCCGACTACTGGGAGCAGAAGCTCTCGGACGGGCTGACGGCGCGGCTGCCGCGCTGGGGCCAGACGGACGAGGCCGCCTCGCCGCGCGTCAGGTTCCGCACGGTCGAAATCAGCCCCGAGGTGTCCGAAGGCTTAGGCGCGCTGGCCCGGCGCGCGGGCGTGCCCCTCAAGAGCGTGCTGCTCACGGCGCACATGAAGGCGCTCAGCCTCGCCACCGGCGAGTCGGACGTGTTGACCGGGCTCGTCAGCAACGGCCGCATGGAGGAGGCGGGCGGCGAGCAGGTCGTCGGCCTGTTCCTCAACACGCTGCCCTTCCGCGTGAGGCTTGAGCGCGGGACGTGGCACGAGCTGGTGCGCTCGACCTTCGAGAACGAGTGGGAGCTTCTGCCCTACCGCCGCTACCCGATGGCGGCCCTGCAGAACAGGCTCGGGCGGCAACTCTACGAGACCGCCTTCAACTTCATACACTTCCACGTCGTCGAGCGGGTGCTGCGCACGGGCGAGGTCGCCGTCCTCTCGGCCAAGACTTCCGAGGCGACGAACTGGACCCTACAGGCGCACTTCTCGCTCGGCATCGGCACGCAGGGCGTCGAGCTGCAACTCGAATACGACTCGGCCGAGCTGAGCCACGAGCAGATCGAGTCGCTCGCCGGCCACTACGCGGGCGTGCTGCGCTCGATGGCGCTCACGCCGCTCGCCTACCACGACGAGCAGCAGTTCCTCTCGGCCTCCGAGCAGGAGCGGCTCGAAGCGCACAGGCAGTCGGCGCCGCAGCAGCAGCCGGCGACGCAGGGCGGGCGCGTCGCGCAGGAGACGCCCTACGCGGCCCCGCGCACCGAGCTTGAGCGGACCATCGCCGCCGTCTGGCGCGAGGTGCTCGGCGTCGAGCGCGTCGGCCTGCACGACAACTTCTTCGACCTCGGCGGCCACTCGATACGCATGATGGAAGCCAACCGCAAGTTGCAGGCGGCGCTCAACAAGGTGCTGCCCGTGATGGACATGTTCCAGTACCCGAGCGTGAGCGCGCTGGCCGCTTACCTCGACGGGCACGAGCACGAGGCCGCGGCCGAAGACGCCCCGGCCGCCGCCGCGCCCGAGCAGGACCGCTCGCAGCAGGCGCGCCGCGACGCACGCCGCCAGAGGGCGGCACGCAGGAGGCAGCGCGGCGAGGCGGGCGAGGCGGGGGATGCGGGCGAGTCGTGAGGCGGCCCGCGCGGCATGACTTTCGGCCGCCCGTTATGAAATAATCGTCTCACCCGCCCCTGTCGCCTCAGTCACCTCGGCAAAATTTTTCAACCACCAAGAGTTGACATCAAAGACGGAGTAGGTTCGGTATGAAAACCCTTTGGCAAGACCTTCAGTACGGCGCCCGGACGTTCCTCAAGAGCCCCGGCTTTACGCTCATCGCGATCCTGACGCTGGCCTTAGGCATCGGCATCAACACGGCCATCTTCTCGGTCGTCAACGCCGTGCTGCTCCGCCCGCTGCCCTACCAGGAGCCCGAGCGGCTGATGCTGGTGGGCGAGGTCAACCCCCACGCGGCGATCAATCAGGTCTCGATAGCCCCGGCGAACTTCGCCGACTACCGCGACCAGAACAAGAGCTTCCAGAGCCTCGGCCTCTACCGCATCACGGCGCGCAGCGGCTTCAACCTGGCGGGCGACGGGCCGCCCGAGCGCGTCGTCGGGGCGACGGTGTCCGCGAGCCTCTTCCCGACCCTCGGCGTGAACCCGAAACTCGGGCGGCACTTCCAGCCCGAGGAGGAGGTGCAGGGCAGCAACAACTCCGTCATCCTCAGCCACGGCCTCTGGGAGCGGCGCTTCGGCTCCGACCCGACCATCATCGACAAGAGCCTGAGCCTCAACGGCGTCAGCTACAAGGTGGTCGGCGTCATGCCGCAGGGCTTCAACTTCCCGAGCAAGGACGTGATGCCGAACGGCGGCGGCGGCATCACGAAGCCGATTGACCTCTGGGTCCCGCTCGCGCTCGGCCCGAAGGACTGGCAGGCGCGCGGCTCGCGCTACCTGTTCGCCGTCGGGCGACTGAAGCAGGGCGCGACCGTCGAGCAGGCGCAGGCCGACCTCGCGCTCATCGCCGGCGGGCTCCAGCAGCAGCACGGGCAGGTCAAGGACTGGTTCGCCAAGGTCATCCCCATGCAGGAGCAGGCCGTCGGCTCCATCAAGCTGGCGCTCCTGGTGCTCTTCGGGGCCGTCGGCTTCGTGCTTTTAATCGCCTGCGCCAACGTCGCGAACCTTCTGCTGGCGCGCGCCGCGGCACGGCGCAAGGAGATTGCCATCCGCGTCGCGCTCGGGGCGACGCGCGGGCGCGTCATCCGTCAGCTCTTGACCGAGAGCCTGCTGCTGGCGCTGTGCGGCGGCCTGCTCGGGATGCTGCTGGCCATCTGGGCGGTCCACCTGCTGGTCTCGCTGGCGCCGAGCAGCGTCCCGCTCTCGGCCGGCGTCGGGCTCGACACCCGCGTCGTCGTCTTCACGCTCGGCATCTCGTTCGTGACGGCCATCCTGTTCGGGCTGGCGCCGGCCTTCCAGGCGTCGAAGGTTGACCTGAACGAGACGCTGAAGGCGGGCGGGCGCAACACGGCGGGCTCGGGCAGCCAGCGCGTGCGCAGCCTCCTCGTCGTCTCCGAAATCGCGCTGGCCGGGCTGCTGCTCATCGGCGCGGCCCTGCTCGTCAAGAGCTTCTTCCGCCTCCAGAACGTGAGCCCGGGATTCGACCCGTCGAACGTCCTGACGTTCCAAATCTCCCTGCCGCCGGCGCAGTACGCCGACGACACGAAGTCGTCGAACTTCTACCGGCAGCTACAGGAGCGCATGAAGTCGCTGCCCGGCGTCCAGTCGGTGAGTGGGACGACGGCGCTGCCGATGAGCAGCGGGAGCGGCTACACCTCCTTCACCATCGCCGGCCGGCCGCCGCTGCCGCCGGGCGAGTTCCTCTTCGCCGAGCACATCGCGCTCTTCCCCGACTACTTCCGCACGATGCGCATCCCCATGCTCAAGGGGCGCGAGTTCGCCGCGCAGGACTCGTTCAAGGACGCGCCCGTCGCCGTCATCAACGAGGCGATGGCGAAGCTCTACTGGCCTAACGAGGACCCCATCGGCAAGCGCATCCTGATTGACTACGACCAGGGCGTGGCGCGCGAGATAGTGGGCGTCACCAGCAACGTCCGCCACTTCGGCCTCGACGCCGAGCCGAAGCCCGAGATGTACGTGCCGCAGTACCAGTACGAGTCGCTGTCGAGCTACCTGACGGTGCGCACCACGAACGACCCGCAGACGCTCGTCCCGGCCGCCGCGCAGGCGGCCCGCGACATCGACAAGGACGTGCCCGTCTACAACACGCTGTCGATGGAGGAGACCATCTCGACCTCGCTGGCGCGCCAGCGCTTCAGCATGCTTCTGATGAGCATCTTCGCCGGCATCGCCGCCGTCCTCGCCTGCATCGGGCTCTACGGCGTGATGGCCTACTCGGTCTACCAGCGGCACAACGAGCTGGGCATCCGGCTCGCGCTCGGCGCGCAGACGCGCGACATCCTGCGGCTCATCGTCGGGCACGGGCTGAAGCTGGCGCTCATCGGCATCGCCATCGGCCTCGTCGGGGCCTTCCTCCTGACGCGCGTCATCTCAAGCCTGCTCTACGGCGTGAGCGCCACCGACCCGTTCATCTTCGTCGGCATCGCACTCCTGCTGACGGTCGTGGCGCTGATTTCGAGCCTCGTGCCCGCGCGACGCGCGACGCGCGTCGACCCGATGATCGCCCTGCGCGGCGAGTGAAGCCCGCCCGCTAAGACCCGCAACTCCGACTCAAAACTTCAGGCCGCCACCCGACGGCGGGCAGGGGACCCAGCGCCCCTGCCCGCCCCTCGCAGTCTGCGCGCACGACGGCCAAACGACCCCCGCCCGAACGACGGCCCCTGACTAATGACACAAGCACAGACCCTCGTCGAAGAGAAGGAGGACGGGCAGGCCCGCCTCGCGGAACACCTGCTGGCGCTGCCCGGCGGCGAGTGGGCGCTTTGGCGCTGCGTCGCCCTGCGCGGCGCGGGCTTCCCGGCCTCGCACGTCCTGCGGCTCTCGTCCGCGCGCTGCGCGGCGGCGGCCGACCGACTCCTCGACGCCGAGCGCGACGCGGAGCTTGCGCGCGAAGAGGCGCTGGCCTGCGTCGCCGGCTCGCTCGACCGCCTCAAGGCCGAGGGCCTGTGGGACTCCGACAAGCCGCGCCGCGCCCTCCTGCTCGACCTGATGCGCGCCGTCAAGTCCGGCAAGGCTTCGGCCGCGCAGAAGCTCGCGCAGTCCGTATCCGCTTCAGACGCCGAAGCCTCAGACGCCGCGCATGGCTGGCAGTCGGCGCTCGCGCGAGTCGAAGAGGCGCGCGCCAGTTACGGACAGGAGTTCGCCGCCGGTCTCGCCGAGTGCTCCGAGGCGCTAGGCGGGTTGGCCGGCGACGGCCAGTTCCGCGAGGCCGTGGCGTGGCAGAACCGCCGCGCCCTCGCGACCTGCCTCGACCACCTGCTCGCGCCGGGCGCGAGGGATAGCCGGCGGCGCCAGCACGAGGAGTTGGCGGCCAGCTACCTGCAGCGCTACAGCGTGAAGAACGACACGATAGGGTTCTTCGGGCCGGTGGGCTGGGCGCGGCTGGACGAGGCGGAGCGGGGTTTAGTGGCGGAGCCGGGGCCGAGTCTGTTAGCGCAGAGGCGGGTGTACTTCGAGGGGTGGGGCGTGGACGCTCTGGCCGGGGTGCTGAGCGCGGAGCGCAGCCTGCGGCCGTGGATGCACCCGCGCAAACTGCCGCTGGTCCGCGTCGAAGGCGCCACGCTTCACCACCCGCTCGCGGGCGCGCACAGAATCACGGCGCAGCAGGCCGCGGTGCTGCGCGCCTGCGACGGCAGCCGGCACGCGCGCGAGATTGCGCGCCGCCTCGTCAACTCGCCCTTCTCCGGGCTCAAGTCCGAGGCGCAGGTCTTCGACATCCTCGAAGCCTTGCGCGGTCAGGGCGTCATCGTCTGGGAGTTTGAAGTGGCTTTCGAGCCGCACCCGGAGCGGAGGCTCCGCCGCCAGCTCGAAATGATTGAGGACGAGGGGCTGCGGCGCGGCGCGCTGTCGCGGCTCGACGAGCTGGAGGCCGCGCGCGCGGCCGTCTCCTCCGCGGCCGGCGACGCCGGGCGACTCGCCCCGGCCATCGAGAACTTGGAAGAAGTCTTCACGCGGCTCACCGGCGAGGCTTCGACCCGCTCGTCGGGGCAGACTTACGCGGCGCGCACGCTCGTCTACGAGGACTGCCGCCGCGACATCGAAGTCGTCGTCGGCCGGCAGGTGCTCGACGCGCTCGTGCCGCCGCTTGAACTGCTCCTCAACGGTAGCCGCTGGCTGACGCACGAGCTGGCGAAGGTCTACCGCAGGTCGCTCAAGCAGGTCTACGACAGGCTCGCGAGACAGACCGGCTCGCCCCTCGTCGACGCGATTCAGTTCTGGTTGCAGGCCGAGCCCCTCATCAACAACAACAGCGTGCGACTCACGGGCCACCTGGTCGGCGAGTTCCAGGCGCGCTGGTCGCCCATCCTCTCCATCCCCGAGGGCGCGCGGCGTGTCAGCTACAGGAGTGAGGACCTGCGCGCGCGGGTGCTGGAGGCGTTCGACGCGCCGGGGGCGGGCTGGAGTTTCGCGCGCCACCACAGCCCCGACGTGATGATCGCGGCCGAGAGCGCCGAGGCCGTCCGCCGCGGCGACTTCGAGCTGGTGATGGGCGAGCTGCACGTCGGGAAGAACACCATCGGGGCCTCGCTCTTCGTCGCGCAGCACCCGTCGCCCGAAGAGCTGATGCGCTACGTGGAGCTGGACATGCCCGAGACGAAGGCGGTGCCGATGACGCCCAAGGCCTGGCTCACCTCGCGGACCAACGTGGCGCTCATCTCGCCCTCGGACCACCGCATCGAGTTCGAGCGCGAGTCGTTCGCCATCGACAGGTCGAAGGCGGTCGCCATCGCCGACCTCGTCATCGAGGAGCGCGGCGGCGACCTCTTCGTCCGCACGCGCGACGGCCGCCTCTGCCTCGAAGTCATAGAGGTCTTCGGTGGCACCTTCTCGGGCATGGTCATGGACTACTTAAGAATCCTCGCGCCCGCGCGCCGCACGCCGCGCGTGACGATAGACAGGCTCATCGTCGCCCGCGAGACGTGGCGCTTCCGGCCCGACAGCCTTCAATGGGCGCAGTTGAAAGATGAAACGCTCCGCTTCGCAGAGGCGCGGCGGTGGGCGCGCTCCGAGGGGCTTCCCGAGCGCTGCTTCGTCAAGGTGCCGGTCGAGACCAAGCCCTTCTACTTAGACTTCACGAGCCCCGCCTACGTGGGCCTCTTGGCGAAGGCCGTGAGGCGCACGGCCGAGGCCGAGCCTTCGGGCACGGTGACGGTGTCGGAGATGAAGCCGGGCGCGGGCGAGACGTGGCTGCCGGACGCCGACGGCCACACCTTCACCAGCGAGCTACGCATGGTCGCGCTCGACATGAGGGTCGGTCACAACCGCTAGGCGTTTCCGCATCGAACAGGGCTTTAACTCTCCATGAGTGAACAAGAGCAATTCATCGGGGGCCGCGTGATGCCGCCTGCGTTCGACGGCGCGGCCGGCGTGCGTGAGCAGGCGGCGGAGACGCCGCAACACCTGCTGGCGCTGCCCGGGGGCGAGTGGGCGCTGTGGCGCTGCGTCGGGCTGCGCGGCGCGGGCTTCCCGGCCTCGCACGTCCTGCGGCTCTCCTGCCCCGCGGCCGCGCGCGCCGCCGACGAACTGCTCGACGCCGAGCGCGACGCGGAGCTTGCGCGCGAAGAGGCGCTGGCTTGCGCCGCCGGCTCGCTCGACCGCCTCAAGGCCGAGGGCCTGTGGGACTCCGACAAGACGCGCCGGAAGCGCCTGCTGGAGTTGCTGCAAGCGTTGAAGTCCGGCAAGGCCGCGGCCGCGCAGAAGCTCGCGCAGTCCGTTGGCTCCTCAGACGCCGAAGCCGCCGACACCATTCAGGCGTGGCGCGCGGCGCTGGCGCGAGTCGAAGAGGCGCGCACCAGTTACGAGCGCGAGTTCAGCGCGGGCCTTGAGGGGTCTTCGGAGGCGCTGGGCGAGTTGGCCGGCGACGCCCGGTTCCGCGAGGCCGTGGCGTGGCAGAACCGGCGCGCGCTTACCACCTGCCTCGACCACCTGCTCACGCCGGGCGCGAGGGATAGCCGGCGGCGCCAGCACGAGGAGCTGGCGGCCAGCTACCTGCAGCGCTACAGCGTGAAGAACGACACGATAGGGTTCTTCGGGCCGGTGGGCTGGGCGCGTTTGGACGAGGCGGAGCGGGGTCTGGTGGCGGAGCCGGGCGAGGGGCTGCTGGCGGAGCGGAGGGTGTACTTCGAGGGGTGGGGCGTGGACGCCCTGGCCGGGGTGCTCAGCGCGGAGCGCAGCCTGCGGCCGTGGATGTCGCCCCGCAGACTGCCCTTCGCGCGACTTGAAGGCGACACGCTGCACCTTCCTTTCAGGACGCCTCTGCGCCTGTCGGCGCGGCACGCGGCGGTGCTGCGCGCCTGTGACGGCGAGCGCACGGCCAGGGAAGTCGCCGGCGAGTTGCGGCGCGGGACGGCGGCGGGCGCGGCCGCGGTCGAGGCGGAAGTTTACGCGGTGCTCGAAGCCTTCGCCTCGCAGGGCTTGATAGCGTGGGAGTTCGCGGTGCCTCTGGAAGCGTACCCCGAGCGGACCCTGCGAGGGCTGCTCGGGCGAATCGAGGATGAAAGTCTGCGGCGCGGCGCGCTGTCGCGGCTCGACGAGCTGGAGGCGGCGCGCGCGGCCGTCTCCTCCGCGGCCGGCGACGCCGAACGGCTGGCCTCGGCCATCGAGAATCTTGAAGAAGTCTTCACGCGGCTCACCGGCGAGGCTTCGACCCGCGGGTCGGGCAAGACCTACGCGGCGCGCACGCTCGTCTACGAGGACTGCCGCCGCGACATAGATGTCACAATCGGGCGCGACGTGGTCGGCGAGCTGGCCGCGCCGCTCTCGCTGCTGTTGCAGAGCGCGCGCTGGTTCACCTACCGGCTGGCGGCCGACATGCGCCGCTCGTTCCGAGAGATTTACGCGCGGCTGGCGAGCCGCGGCGGGAGCCGCGTCGTCGACGGCGTCAGCTTCTGGACGCAGGCGCAGGCCGGGCTGTTCGGTAAGAACCTGCGCGGGCTCGACGAGGTGAGGGGCGAGTTCCAGCGGCTCTGGGCCGAAGTGCTCGGCCTCGAACCGGGCGGCGGCCGTCGGGATTACCGTAGCGTTGAGCTGCGCGAGAAGGTGGCCGCGGCCTTCGACGCGCCCCACGCCGGCTGGTCCCACGCGCGCTACCACAGCCCCGACGTGATGCTCTCGGCCGAGAGCGCCGAGGCCGTCCGCCGCGGCGACTACCAGTTCGTGCTCGGCGAAATCCACCTCGCCCTGAACACACTGAGCGCGTCCCTGCAAGTCGAGCAGCACCCCGAGCCCGAGCAACTCTTCCGCGCCCTCGAAGCCGACCTGCCCCAGACGCGCCTCGTCTCCGTGCCGCCGAAGGAGTGGGAGATGCTGACGACGCGCACGCGCGTCGCCCTCGTCTCCCCGAAGGACTTTCGGCTCGTCTTCGGCAACGACCCTTCGGGGGTGCCGGCGTCGAAGGCGGTCGCCATCGCCGACCTCGTCATCGAGGAGCGCGGCGGCGACCTCCTCGTCCGCACGCGCGACGGCCGCCTCTGCCTCGACATCATCGAAGCCCTCTCCGACGCGCTCACCAACCTCGTCGTCGACCACTTCAAGCTCGTGGCCCCACGCGGCCGCACCCCGCGCGTGACGATAGACAGGCTCATCGTCGCCCGCGAGACCTGGCACTTCTCGCCGGACTCTCTGCGTTGGGCACAGTCGAAGAATGAGGCCGAGCGGTTCGCAGAGGCGCGGCGGTGGGCGCGCTCCGAGGGGCTGCCCGAGCGCTGCTTCGTCAAGGTGCCGGTCGAGACCAAGCCCTTCTACTTAGACTTCACGAGCCCCGCCTACGTGGGCCTGCTGGCGAAGGCCGTGAGGCGCACGGCCGAGGCCGAGCCCGCCGGAGTGGTGACGGTGTCGGAGATGAAGCCGGGCGCGGGAGAGACGTGGCTGCCGGACGCCGACGGCCACACCTTCACCAGCGAACTACGCATCGTGGCCGTTGACCTGTCCGGGCCTTCGACCGAGGGGGCGGCGGACCCTTTGACCCGACCGAATCTTTAGAACACCCGAAAGAGGTAGACGCATGTATAACGACGACATCCTGATTTTGAAGGGCAAGGAAGTGGCCGAGATTCTGTCGGGGCGCGAGCGCGACGTAATCGAGGTCGTGCGGGTCGCTTACAAGACGCACGCCGCCGGGAAGAGTTCCTTGCCGCACTCCACCTTCCTGCGGTTCCTCGAAAGCGAGAAGAATCGCATCATCGCCCTGCCCGCCTACCTCGGCGACGACTTCGGGGTGGCCGGCATCAAGTGGATATCTTCTTTCCCCGACAACCTGAGCAAGGGCCTCGACAGGGCCTCGGCCGTGCTCATCCTGAACTCGACGATGACGGGCCGCCCCGAGGCCATCATCGAGGGCTCCATCATCAGCGCGCGGCGGACGGCCGCGAGCGCGGCGCTGGCCGCCGAGACGCTGCTCGGCGAGCGCGAGGTGGAGGGCGTCGGGATGATCGGCTGCGGCCTCATCAACTACGAGACGGCGCGCTTCCTGCTGGCGGCCGTGCCGTCGCTGAAGAAGCTGACCATCTTCGACCTCAGCCGCGAGCGCGCCGAGCAGTTCAAGCGCGTCTGCGGCGCGCTGTTCGACGAGGTGGAGGTGGCCGACGACCTGCGCTCGCTGCTCAGCCGCAACCAGCTCGTGACCTTCGCCACGACCGCCGTCCGCCCGCACGTCTCCGACCTCTCGGACTGCGCGCCCGGCACCGTCGTCCTGCACACGTCGCTGCGCGACCTGACGCCCGAGGTCATCCTCGCAAGCGACAACGTCGTGGACGACGTTGACCACGTCAGCCGCGCGCAGACCTCCATCCACCTCGCCGAGCAGTTGGCGGGCGACAGGTCTTTCGTCCGCTGCACGCTGGGCGACATCCTCCTGGGCCGCGAGCCGGCGCGCCGCGACCCCGAGGCCGTCACGGTCTTCAGCCCCTTCGGCCTCGGCATCCTTGACCTCGCGCTCGGCAAGTTCGTGCGCGACCAGGGCGTCGAGCGCAGCATGGGCTCGGCCATCAACTCTTTCCTCCCCGCGCCCTGGACCGAAGGCGCGGTCTGAGGCGCGCGGGCGAGGCTGTCGAGACCTTTAGAGAAGGCAGGTGTGACGTGAGCGCGAACACGAAAGAGGCGGGGCCGAAGAAGCTGGGCGCGGCGAGGCGGAAGGCTGTCGGGCCGTCGGCCCAGAGCTGGGTGCGTGCCGAGCAGTTCAGGGCCGACAGGACGCTGCCGCTGGTCATCGAGCCGACGGTCGCCGGCGTCGACCTGCTCGAATGGGTCGGGCGGCAGGGCGACTTCGTCCGCCGCAAGCTGCACGAGCACGGCGGCCTGCTGTTCCGCAACTTCGGCGTGCGCGGCGCGGCCGAGTTCGAGCAGTTCGCGCGCGCCGCCTCGGACGGCGAGCCGCTGCCCTACAAGGAGCGCTCCTCGCCCCGCAGCCGCGTCGCCGGCAACATCTACACCTCGACCGACTACCCGGCCGACCAGAGCATCTTCCTGCACAACGAAAACTCCTACCAGCAGGCGTGGCCGATGAAGCTCTTCTTCTACTGCGCCGTCGCCCCCGGCGAGGGCGGCGAGACGCCCATCGCCGACGTGCGCAACGTCCTGCGTCGCATCTCCCCGGAGGTCAGGGAACGCTTCGCCGAGAAGGGCTGGATGTACGTCCGCAACTTCGGCGACCGCTTCGGCCTGCCGTGGCAGACCGTCTTCCAGACGAGCGACAAGGCGCAGGTGGAAGCCTACTGCCGGGCCAACGGCATCGAGGTCGAGTGGAGGGACGGCGACCGCCTGAAGACGCGCGCCCGCCGCCCGGCCGTCGCCACGCACCCGCGCACGGGCGAGGCGGTCTGGTTCAACCACGCCACCTTCTTCCACGTCACGACGCTCGCGCCGGCCGTGCGCGACGTGTTCCTCTCCACGTTCAAAGAGGAAGACCTGCCGACGAACACCTACTACGGCGACGGCTCGCCCATCGAGCCCGAGGCGCTCGAAGAGCTGCGCCGCGCCTACCACGAAGAGACCGTCCTGTTCCCCTGGCGGCAGGGCGACATCCTCGTCCTCGACAACATGCTGGCCGCCCACGGGCGCGCGCCCTACTCCGGCCCGCGCGAGATACTGGTCGGCATGACCGAGCCCTTCGCGCGCGCCTGAGGGCGCCGCCCGGGAAGACTCCTCACCTCACGACTCAGTGCTGTTCAAACCCCCTAGGTTAAAGTAGATGTCCAGTCTCATATACCCCCACGCCGGAGCCCTGTCCGAAGAGTTCTACGACATCGCCACGCTGACGGAGCTGCTCCGCTGGCGGGCGCTGCGCCAGCCGGACAAGGTGGCCTACACGTTCCTCGAAGACGGCGAGTCGGCCGAGGTCAGCCTCACCTACGGCGAGCTGGACAGGCGCGCCCGCGCCGTCGCCGCGCGGCTCCAACGCACCGCCCGGCGCGGCGACCGCGCGCTGCTGCTCTACCCCCCGGGCCTCGGCTACGTCGCGGCCTTCTTCGGCTGCCTCTACGCGGAGATGATCGCCGTCCCGGCCTACCCGCCCGACCCCTCGAAGTTCAGCCGCAGCCTGCCGCGCCTCCAGACGATGCTGGCCGACTCCGGCGCCGTCGTCGCGCTCACGACCGAGCCGATACTGGCGCGCGCCCGGCTCCTCTTCGACGAGTCGCCGATGCTCGAAGCCCTCGAATGGATGTCGTTCGACAACCCGGCCGAGGGGCTCGAAGAAGACTGGCGCGAGAACGGCGGCGTTAGCACCGACCTCGCCTTCCTCCAGTACACCTCGGGCTCGACGGGCGCGCCCAAGGGCGTGATGCTGACGCACGAGAACCTGCTGCACAACGCCAGCCTCGTCTACCACGGCGTCGAGCACTCGGACCGCGACAGGTACGTCTCGTGGCTCCCGGTCTTCCACGACATGGGCTTCATGGCGGGCATACTCCAGCCGCTCTACGCGGGCATCTGCGTCGTCTCGATGTCGCCGGTGGCGTTCCTCCAGAGGCCCTTGCTCTGGCTGCAAGCCATCTCGCGCTACAAGGCGACGACGAGCGGCGGGCCGAACTTCGCCTACGACCTCTGCGCCCGCAAGGTGACGGCAGAGCAGCGCGACGCGCTCGACCTGAGCAACTGGAGCGTCGCCTTCAACGGGGCCGAGCCTATCCGCACCGAGACGCTCGACAGGTTCGCCGAGACGTTAGCCCCCTGCGGCTTCCGCCGCGAGGCGTTCTACCCCTGCTACGGGCTCGCGGAGGCGACGCTCATCGTGACCGGCAGCGCGAAGTCGGAGCCGCCCGTCAGCAAGGCGCTCAACGCGCGCGCGCTCGAAAGCAACCTCGCCATCGAGGCCGAAGACTTCGGCGGCGAGTCCGAGGTGAGGACGCTGGTCGGCTGCGGACGCACGCTCTTAGACCAGAAGGTTTTGGTCGTCAACCCCGAGAGCCGGACCCGCTGCGAGTCGGGCGAGGTCGGGGAGGTTTGGGTCAGCGGGGCGAGCGTCGCCGAAGGCTACTGGGGCAAGCCCGACGAGACGGAGCAGACCTTCCGCGCGCGCCTCGCCGACACGGACGAAGGCCCCTTCCTTCGCACGGGCGACCTCGGCTTCGCGAGCGGCGGCGAACTCTACATCACCGGCCGGCTCAAAGACCTCATCATCATCCGCGGCCTCAACCACTACCCGCAGGACATCGAGCTTTCGGTCGAGCGCAGCCACCCGGCCCTGCGCCCGGGCTGCGGCGCCGCCTTCTCCGTCGAGGTCGAGGGCGAGGAGAGGCTGGCCGTCGTGCAGGAGGTCGACCCGCGCCGGCAGCCCGACCTGAACGCCCTGCTCGAAGGCGTCCGCGAGGCCGTCGCGCGCGACCACGAGCTACAGGTCCACGCCGTCGCGCTCATCAAGCCCGGCCGCATCCCCAAGACGACGAGCGGGAAGATTCAGCGCCGCGCCACGCGCGCGGCCTTCCTCGCAGGCAAGCTTGAGACGCTGGCCGTCTGGACGGCGGGCAGGGCCGCCGCCGACGCGGCGGGCGCGGGCGAGCAGTCAGAAGCCGAAGCCGCCGCGGGGCAGGCGGGCGCCGGCGTCGCCTCTTGGCTCTGCGCGCAGATCGCGGCCCGGCTCGGCGTCGAGCCGTCGAGCATCGACGTTAACCAGCCCATCGCCCGCTACGGCCTCGACTCGCTGGCCGCCATCGAGCTGATGCACGGCATCGAGACCCGCCACGGCGTCCTGCTGCCGATGACGAGCTTCCTACAGAGCTTCAGCGTCGCGGAGCTGGCCGCGCAGATTTCCGAACGGCTGGGCGCGCCCGCCGGTGCGACACAGGGGCTCGTCTCGCAAGGGCCGCAGGGCGCGGGCGAGTACCCGCTCTCGCCCGGCCAGCAGGCGCTCTGGTTCCTGCACCAGCTCGCGCCCGAGAGCCCCGCCTACAACATCTCGGCGGCCGTGCGCGTCGAGGCCGAGCTGGACACGGCCGCGATGCGCCGCGCCTTCGACCGGCTCGCCGCGCGCCACCCCTCCCTGCGCGCGACCTTCCCGGCCTCGCAGGGCGGCCCCGTGCAGTCGATACGCGAGGACGGCTCCTTCCAGTTCCTGGAAGAGGACGCCGCCGCCTGGGACGAGGAACAGCTCAGGGAGCGGCTGCTGAAGGAGGCCAACCGCCCGTTCGATTTGGAGCGCGGCCCGCTCTTCAGGGTGCAGCTCTACCGCCGGTCGGCGGCCGAATACGTGCTGCTGCTGGCGGTCCACCACATCGTCGCGGACTTCTGGTCGCTCGCGCTCCTGATGCACGAGCTTGGCGAACTCTACACGGCCGAGCGGACGGGCGCGCAGGTGGAGCTGCCGGCGCAGGCTTTGCGCTACACGGACTACGCGCGCTGGCAGGCCGAGACGCTGGTCGGCCCCGAAGGTGAGAGGCTCTGGGGCTACTGGCAGGAGCAGCTCGGCGGGCCGCTGCCCGTCCTGAACCTTCCGACCGACCGACCGCGCCCGCCCGTGCAGACCTACCGCGGCCGCTCGTTCTCCTTCAAGCTCGGGGCGGAGCTGACGGGCGGGCTCAAGGAGCTGAGCCGCCGCCACGAGGCCACGCTCTACATGACGCTGCTGGCCGCCTTCCAGGTGCTCCTGCACCGCTACACAGGGCAGGAGGACATCCTCGTCGGCTCGCCGACGGCCGGGCGCCGTAGCGCGGAGCTGGCCGGCGTCGTCGGCTACTTCGTCAACCCCGTCGTGCTGCGCGCCGACCTCTCCGAGAACCCGACCTTCGAGGAGTACCTCGGCCGCGTCAAGCGGAACGTGCTCGGCGCCTTCGAGCACCAGGAGTACCCGTTCCCCGTCATCGTCGAGCGGCTCCAGCCGGAGAGGGACGCGAGCCGCTCGCCGCTCTTCCAGGTCGTCTTCGCCTTGCAGAAGACGCACCTGCCGACGGGCGAGAGCCTTTCGCTCTTCGCGCTCGGCGAGGGCGGCACGCGCCACACGCTCGGCGAGCTGCCGCTGGAGTCCATCGCCCTCGAAGAGCGCGTCGCGCAGTTCGACCTGACGCTGATGATGGCGCAGGGCGAGGACGGGTTGGCCGGCTCGCTCCAGTACAACACGGACCTCTTCGACGCGGAGACCGTCGAGCGCATGGCCGCCCACTTCCGGACGCTCGTCGAGGGCGTCGTCTCGGACGCGCGTGCGCGCCTCTCGGACCTGCCGCTGGTGCCCGCGCCCGAGCTGCAAACGCTTCTGGCCGAGTGGAACGACACGCGCCGCGAGTACGAGGCGGGCGCCTGCGTCCACCGACTCTTCGAGGCGCAGGCCGAGCAGACGCCGGACGCCCCGGCCGTCGTCTGCGGGCAGGAGGCGCTGACCTACGGCGAGCTGAACGCGCGCGCCAACCAGTTGGCCCGCCACCTGCGCGGCCTGGGCGTCGGCGTCGAAGACACGGTCGGCATCCTTTCGGAGCGCTCTGCGTCGATGGTCGTCGGGCTGCTCGCGGTGCTGAAGGCGGGCGGCGCCTACCTGCCGCTCGACACCGCCTACCCGCGCGAGCGCCTCTCCTTCATGCTCTCGGACGCGCGCGCCCGCGTGCTGCTGACGCAAAGCTCCCTGGCCGCTGACTTCGAGGGCGAGGCGCTGCGCGTCGTCCGCCTCGACGCGGACTGGCAGGAGGTCGCGCGCGAGGACGCGACCGACTTCGACGGCGAGGCCGCGGCCGACAACCTCGCCTACGTCATCTATACGTCGGGCTCGACGGGCCGGCCGAAGGGCGTCGAGATAGCGCACGGCGGCCTCGTCAACCTCGTCAACTGGCACCAGCGCGCCTACGGCGTGACGGCCGGCGACAGGGCCACGCAGCTCGCCGGCACGGCCTTCGACGCCTCGGTCTGGGAACTCTGGCCCTACCTGACGGCGGGCGCCTGCATCCACATGCCCGACGACGAGACGCGCGCCTCCGCGCGCAAGCTCCTTGAGTGGCTGGCCGACAGCGCCGTCACCATCTGCTTCCTGCCGACGCCGCTCGCCGAGGCCGTGGTCGAGCAGACCTTGCCGCCGTCCCTGGCGCTGAGGGCGGTGCTCACAGGCGGCGACGTGCTCCACAAGAGCCCCCGCAAGCCGCTCCCCTTCATGCTCGTCAACCACTACGGCCCGACCGAGAACACGGTGGTCACGACGCGCGCGGCCGTCGCGCAAGGGGGCGAAAGCGCCGCGCCGCCGCCCATCGGGCGCCCGATAGACAACACGCGCGTCTACCTCCTCGACAAACACCTGCGGCCGGTCCCCGTCGGCGTCCCCGGCGAGCTTTACATCGGCGGCGACGGCCTCGCCCGCGGCTACCGCTTCCGGCCGGAACTCACGGCCGAGCGGTTCATCCCCGACCCGTTCGGCGCGGAGCCCGGCGCGCGCCTCTACCGCACGGGCGACCTCGCGCGCTACCTCGCCGACGGCGACATCGAATTCCTCGGCCGCATCGACCACCAGGTTAAAGTGCGCGGCTTCCGCATCGAGCTGGGCGAGATAGAGTCCGTGCTCGCCGCGCACCCGGACGTGCGCGAGGCGGTCGTCGTCGCTTGGGAGGATGCGCCCGGCCACACGCGCCTCGCCGCCTACGTCGTCTCTTCGGCGCCGAACGCCGCGGCCGGCCCGCTCCAGGGCTTCCTCCGCGAGAGGCTGCCGGAGTACATGGTGCCCTCGGCCTTCGTCTTCGTCGAAGCGATGCCGCTGACGGCCAACGGCAAGATCGACCGCGCGGCGCTGCCCGCGCCCACCGGCCACACTGCGGACGAGGAGGCGGCGCTGCCGCGCACGCCCGTCGAGGAATTGCTGGCAGGCGTCTGGGCGGAGGTGCTGGGCCGGAAGCGCGTCGGCACGACAGACAACTTCTTCGACCTCGGCGGCCATAGCTTGCTGGCGACGCAGGCCATCTCAAGAATCCGCGAGACGCTGAAGGTGGAGATACCGCTCCACCGCCTCTTCTCCGCGCCGACCATCGCGGGCCTCGCCGCGCACGTCGAAGAGGCTTTGCGCGCAGGGCAGCCGCTCGACGCGCCGCCCCTCGTGCCCGTGCTCCGCGACGGCGAGCTGCCGCTCTCTTTCGCGCAGCAGCGCCTCTGGTTCCTCGACCAGCTTGAGCCGGGCAGCTCCTTCTACAACATCCCCGGCGCAGTGCGGCTGCGTGGCCGCCTCGACCGGTCGTTGCTGGAGCAGAGCCTCAGCGAGATCGTGCGCCGCCACGAGAGCCTGCGCACGACGTTCCCCGCCGTCAACGGGCAGCCGGCGCAGAGCATCGCGGCGCCGCAAGCCCTGCCCCTCGCGTCGGAAGACCTGCGGGGCCTGCCGGCCGACGAGAGGCTCGGGCGGGTCAACGAGGCGGTTGCCGAGGAGGCGCGCCGGCCCTTCGACCTCGCCGCCGGGCCGCTCCTGCGCGCCACCCTCCTGCGGCTCGAAGAGGACGAGCACGTCCTGCTCCTGACGCTGCACCACATCATCGCCGACGGCTGGTCGCTGGGCGTCCTGCTGCGCGAGCTGACGGCGCTCTACGGCGCGTACTCGCGCGGCGAGGCGTCGCCGCTGCCTGAGCTTCCCATCCAGTACGCGGACTTCGCACACTGGCAGCGGCGCTGGCTCTCAGGCCCCGCCCTCGACGCGCAGCTCTCCTACTGGCGCCGCCAACTGGCCGACGCCCCCGCGCTGATCGAACTTCCCACGGACCGCCCGCGCCCGGCCGTGCAGTCCCACCGCGGCGCGCAGCACAGTCTCGCCCTCGGGCCTGAACTGAGCGAGGCGCTGGCGGGCCTCAGCCGGCGCGAGGGCGTGACGCTGTTCATGCTGCTTCTGGCCGGCTTCCAGGCCCTTCTGTCTCGGTTGAGCGGGCAGGACGACGTGGTGGTGGGCACGCCCGTCGCGGGCCGCAACAACGTCGAGACCGAGGGGCTCGTCGGCCTGTTCGTCAACACGCTGGTGCTGCGGGCGGACCTCTCGGGCGGGCCGACGTTCCGCGGGCTGGTGGGGCGCGTGAGGGAGGCGTGCGTCGGGGCCTACGCGCACCAGGACGTGCCGTTCGAGAAGCTGGTCGAGGAGTTGCAGCCCGAGCGCAACCTCTCACACTCCCCGCTCTTCCAGGTCATGTTCGCGTGGCAGGACTCCGCGCTGCAATCGCTCGGGCTGACGGACGTGGAGCTGTGCGCCATCGACAGCGACACCTGCACCTCCAAGTTCGACCTGACGCTCTTCATCTCCGAGGGCAGGGACGGCCTGGTCGCGCGCGTCGAATACAGCACGGACCTCTTCGACGCCGCCACCGCCGAGCGCCTCCTCAACCACTTCACCCGCCTCCTCTCGGCCGCCTGCGCCGACCCCGAACAGGAGGTCACAGCACTCCCCCTCCTCGCGGCCGAAGAGCGTCGGCAACTGCTCGAAGGCTGGAACCAGACGCGCGCCGACTACCCCTCTCACCTTCTCATTCATCAACTCTTCGAGCAGCAGGCCGCGCGCACCCCCGACGCCATCGCGCTCATCTCGGGCACGCGGGAGCTGACCTACGCCGAATTGAACCGCCGCGCTAACCGACTCGCGCATCATCTCCGCTCGCTCGGCGTCGGCCCCGAGTCCCGCGTCGGCGTCATGCTGACGCGCTCTCCCCTTGTGCTCGTCTCCCTGCTCGCGGTCCTCAAGTCGGGCGGGGCCTACGTGCCCTTAGACCCGTCGTACCCGCACGACCGCCTCTCCTTCATGCTCTCGGACGCCGGCGTGCGTGTGCTGCTCACCGAGTCCTCCCTGCTCGGCACACTCGCCGACCGTGAAGTGCAGGCCCTCTGCCTCGACGCTGACCTTGGCGGCGCGCTCACCGACCCGAGCGGCGTGAGTATCGACGCCGCTGGCGACGAAGACCTGCCGGCCGTCGCCTTGCCCGAGAACCTGGCCTACGTCATCTACACTTCGGGCTCGACGGGCGTGCCCAAGGGCGTCGCCATCGCGCACCGCAGCGCCGTGGCCTTCCTCGACTGGTCCCGCGACTTCTTCACCGAGGAAGAGCTGTCGGCGGTGCTCGCCTCCACGTCCATCAACTTCGACCTCTCGGTCTTCGAGCTGTTCGCGCCCCTGGCCGTCGGAGGCGCTGTCGTCTTAGCCGAGAACGCCTTGGCGCTGCCCGGGCTGGAGTGCGCGGACAAGGTGAGGATGGTCAACACGGTGCCGTCGGCGATGGCGGAGCTGGTCAGGCAGGGTGCCGTGCCCGCCTCCGTCACGACGGTGAACCTGGCGGGCGAGGCGCTGCCGCGCCGCCTCGTGCAGGCGCTCTACGAGGCCGGCACCTTGCGAAGAGTGGTCAACCTCTACGGGCCTTCCGAGGACACGACCTACACGACCTGGGAGGTGGTGGGGGACGACCCGCGCGCCCCCGTGCTCATCGGCAGGCCGGTCGCGAACACCCGCATCTACATCCTCGACTCGCGCCTGCAGCCGGTGCCTGTAGGGGTCGGCGGAGAGCTCTACACGGCGGGCGAGGGGCTGGCCCGAGGGTACCTGAGCCGGCCCTCGCTGACGGCGGAGAAGTTCGTGCCGGACCCGTTCGGCGCGGGGCCGGGCGGGAGGATGTACCGGACGGGGGACGTGGCGAGGTTCCTCCCGGACGGCAGGAT
>Ga0182001_10000031_pt1 | contig 33072 bp, 22 predicted proteins | sample BulsoiFelSFmetaG_FD_120485 | JGI IMG/M metagenome (GOLD analysis project Ga0182001, IMG submission 120485) | Bulk soil microbial communities from Mexico - San Felipe (SF) metaG | ecosystem: Environmental > Terrestrial > Soil > Agricultural land | place: Mexico: San Luis Potosi | collected... | reverse complement strand
TAATAGGATGCTGTTAATGACACCCACTAAGAGAGTTGTCTTACCGGCTCGGGTCGGGCCGGCGACTATGATGATGCCTTCATCGCGCCTGTTGATCGCGCGCTTAACTTCTTCTGTAACTTTCAAGAGTCTCGGGTGGCCTGCCGTGTAAGCTTTATATTCTTCGTGGACTTCCTTCCAAGTTGTAGTTTTGTTTTCCTTCTTCTTCATCCCTTGTACTCCGATAGTTTCGGGAGAGAGTTCCTATCGATTCGGGCAAACAGTGACCCTTCCTCGACCCGCGACCCGGAAACCCCGGTCATATCAATGTCGGCTGAAAGTAGTGAAGTGGGATTAAAATCGCCGAAGAACTCTCCCATAACCCTCCTGATGGGCGCTTCATTCTGCCGCTCTTTCGAGAGGGCGAGCCTTCGCGCTTCGACCAACTTGTTTTCCTTGACTTTGTCGCCCCTAGATTTGAGAGCCCTTTCCAATGCCCTGTCTCTCAACCCCTTGGCGAAGAGGCGCTTGTCTTGGCGTTCCGTGTCGCTGTAAAACTTGCGGTGACGTTCGCTCATTCGCGCTAGACTGGGATATTTCCTACAGACACATCGCACCCACTTATCTTTTATACGCACGTACGCGTACATAATGTTAAGGGGGTCGAATCTGGTCTCCACCGACGAGCCCACCAAAGCCTCTAGGTCATCACATTCGTAGTAATCATAGTCGATCTTGACGCGTCCGCCAGGCTGGACTTTCGCAGTACCCTTTCTCGTCGGCGGCATTGTGAGGATAAGGAACTCATGGTCGAAGGGCAGGAGTCTGTGCCGCCTTTCGCCGGTCAGCTTCAGCGTTGATTCGAATAGGTCGCGGGGGGAGCGTTTAAGCGTCCCGTGACATTCGGTGTCGTAACGGTTGTAGGCCCAGTCGCAAAGGCTCTCATCGAGGGCCTCCATTGTCCATGCCGCCAGCCTGCTCGGATCACGCGATCTAGATACCTGACGTGTTTTACGCCTAAGCTTAGTATTGCCTCTGAGGAGGTGTATGAACTCGGTGTTTGTGATACCGAACAGCCGCTCGATTACAGCCCCGAAACGGGGTTCGCTTCTGGGCCGAGTCTTGACTGTTATGTCGAAGGCCGCAGCCAGCGTCTCGTAATAGGTGCCATGAAAATCGCTGCCTCCATCGGTAATGATAGTCTGCGGGAGGGATCCCCAGTTACGAACACATTCCCTAATGACCATCATGGCGGAGCGGTAACTAGGCGGATCAAACGTAAGGAAAACGGCCAATATACGTCGTGAAAACGCATCAACCATCAGGGTGAGCCATGGCCTTCCTTGATTTTTACCAGTGTCTGGATGAATCAGTTCTATATCGAGTTCAGTGTGGTCGATGTGGGCAACTTGAAAAGGGCGACTGCCGTGTGGCGGGGTGTCCCTCTCGAGCCAAGGGTAGTAGGGTTGTAGGTCGTAAGCAGCTCGATGCCCAAGTCTTTTCACCGCCTGTATGTGCTGTGGGCGCTTCTTTACATACCTGATGAAAGTCTGGTAGCAGGGCTCTTTAATCTTAGGATTCTGCTCCTCACACCATAAGACCAGCTTCGACCAGACGGCGAAGACTCCTTGGGCCACGTCATTCTCGTAATCGTTCTTAATCAGCCAATCCATCTGCGTGCGGGCGTCAGGGCGGATCTTTACCGTCTTGCGGTCTCCCCTGGCGCGGTAATTGAAAACAACCCCGGCGTAACCGGATCCATAAAGTTTCTGTCCGGTAAGCCACCTGGATTTCCAGTGTGCGAATGTTCGCTGAGGCACTTCCTCCGGGAGGGGGAAGCCGGCGTTATGACGTTCGATAACCCGTTTGATGTAATTCGCCTTTTCTATCGCCTTCTTCGTAGCCGAATTGATGATCTTCAGCGCCTCGTTTTCTTGGTTCGAGTCCGAATCGAAGTCGAGGCACTTTAGTTCTCCTCCCCTCACCAACCTCTCGAAGTGAGAGAGCGATAAACACGGGGCCGACCCGTCTTCGCTCTCCATGTAAATCTTGTTGGCTCCGATGAGCACTATGCGAAAGGTCTTATAGGTTCCGTCGTTGAATGCGAACCGAGCCCCTTCACGTATGGTGGCGCACTTGGCTTTCGCGTACTCGAAGTGAATATCGGGTGGCTGGTGAAGTTCAGCCGTTTTTATATCCGGGTAGACCCAGACGTATTTCCTGTCTTCTATTCGCTCGGCGCTCAGATCAACGTACAAATCGCCTCTTGCAATAAGTGTGTAAATATCATCCGCAGTGCCGCCGGTGGTAAATACCAGGTTGAGTAGTTCCTCCAAGGCTATACGGCTAGCAATTTTGACTACCTGTAAAACGCTGGAGAATATCTGCGGAGAAACCTGCGGGGTGCCTACGCGTAGGTAATCCTCGAAGAAGAGTACATTGTTATACAGGGTCAGGTCGATTTCGGCGCTAGAAACCACCCTGTGACTAAAACCGTACCGCGCCAGTGCCTCCCCCGCCGGGGGACAATTCCACCGCCCATCTTTCTTGAGGACGAAATAATTAGGACGAGCCCCCGCGATGGCGTTAAGTTCCTCTTCGGTCTTGCATTCAATAAACTCTATGTATGTGTCATGTATGATAAAGAAGTCCGGAGTATAAGGTACGGTTACTTTCCTGCCTCTGCGGTTCACATATTCAATAGGGAAGGTGTAAGGCTGGTCATAATACTCCCTTACGTCATTTTCGGTGTATTCAAGTAAGTATATGCCTGGTAACTCGCATGTATGACTCTCAAACTGTATGGTGACGCCCATCAGCCGGCTTGGGTACCGTCCCCTTACGTTATTCCTTCCGCCACGCACTAGACGAACAGGCGGCGAAGTTCGAATTTTGGTAACAATATCAATCGCAGCCTGGGACAAGTTTAGTTTCAAGCAAAGGAACTCAAATTCGTCGGCAGTTAGCCTTCCTCTAGCTTGATTGGCACTAGTCCCTGACACTGTATCTTGCTGATGCATGACCTCTAGCATTTCCCGCACTCCTCATCAGAAACGGGCGAATCACGGTAAAGATTGCCCCAAGATGGAAACTCCAAGTGGAGCCCCCTCTATCAGAGACTTATGCTCAAGGGCTGGTTAGGTAGATGGTGGCCAGCTATGTTTTAAATTCGTCAGGCAACTCCTCCACTCCTAGTTCAAATAGAGAGAGTCGCTTGACGAATGAAGCAAGGGGTAAACATAGCCCTGTGTGCCGTGCGAAAACACGGGCAACAGCGCGTCAAACGACTTCTACCAGTCCCCTTATTTCAAAGGCGATGAGTCACTTGACTGTGGATTGTCTTCGGGAAGCAGCAGGCGGGTCAGGCGGTTCACCCGGTTCAGAGGGATGAACGCCGGAGGTCATGCGTGCTAAAATGCAGTCAAGCTCCTCGGTCGCAGACACCGATCCGGGAGTTAGAAGCCGCTTCGAGGTACCAACTCGGGGCGGCTTCGATGATAAAGAGCACAACAGGGCGCAGAGCGTATTACGGATTTTAATTCCGGTCAAGAAAATTTAGGGAAGGTGCCTGCACACTGTCTTGGCTACCTCACGGTCTCTCGCCCCATGCGCCACTGCTGGAGAGCCACGCCCCACTCGAAGAGTAAGAGCTTGGCCCTCTCCAGCGGTATCCGCACTTTCGGTATCTCAGTCTCGTCTTCCCCGATGTACGGCTCAATAGTGATGTGATCCTTAAACAGTTCGATGTAGACTTCCGGGTTCTCGTAGGCGTGGCAAGGATAGATGTCGCGCTCCACGAGCGAGATGTCGTGGAGGATGTCTACCACGAAGTACTTGGTAGAGATTAGGAATCGAGATAGCAGAGAGTTCTGCAGCGAGTCCTCGCCATCGAAAATCGCTGTCAGGTTATCATCGGTTTCTACAATGCGGAATCGCATCTGAATACGCGTTTAGTTAATTATGCGGGAGAACTCATAAAAAGCGGAAAGATGAGAAGAATCTGTTCACATCGTCCTTGTTAGGCCCGGACAGGTTCTTCGTCATGCTCATCACATATTAGAGGCGCGATCCACGGAGGTAGAGCCGAGTTCTCGCCAAGATGGGATAGCCGGTTGACATCCCGCGGTGCTCGATCTGGTAGCCGTCGGGCATCTCCACTTGCTGCAGCAGCTCCCACCCAGGAAGCGCTGCGTAGTAGTTCTTCAGCGCCTGTTTTAACTCTAGCTCGGGTGAAGCACCGGGTTCGCTCCGCTCGCGGTAGGAGACTGAGAAAAAGTTCTCGCCGTGGGCGAAGCGGTACTGGTGGAGGGGGATTCTAGCGCCTAAACTTGCGTCAGTGCTGTAGTCAGGCTTACCGGGGAATTCGATTACGAAGTCGCTATCCGGTCCCCGGAGTGTGTACCACCGTCTACTGGTTTCTACTTTAGGTGATGACTTCTTGGGTATGTTTCCTCGGGCGGCCGCCTGACGCCTTGGCGACTCGCCCATGAATCTGAATGATGAGAAGAACTGCTTCGCTATCCGCTCATCGATGCCAGTCGGGGAATAGGAGCCGCAGGAGAGCGTGAACATCTTCCCCCTGTGGACATAGACGCGGGAGCGCAGGTGCATGAGGCCCGACGGCGTCTTGACAAGATTGTCGAACTGCCGACCTCCGTCCGAGAGTTTCTCTTGCCTGAGTAGATTCCCAGCGTTTCTCGCGTAGACGTCGGCCACGTCGCTCAACACTTTGTTGACCTGCATAGCCGTCTTCGGAGCAGGGAGGATTGCGCCGAAGGCAATATGAAGCGTATTTCCGTTGTAATAAAATGAGTAAGTTTCTAGTGGTTGTCCGGTTTCTGGGGCGGTAGACTCAGCATAAAAGGGGTGTCCGGGAAAGCTGATAGTAAAGCCAGCTTCTTGATCTAGGACTGGTTGCCATTTAACTTGTGCCGGAGATACTGATGAGAATGCAGCAATAAGTATTAAAGTGCGAAGCAAAGGTTTAATGAAATAACACATGCGAACCCGCTTCTCCTTACTTCTGTATAGGTAAGTGCCGGACATGCATAGAGAGGCCCAAAGTCTTTAATGATTGAGGCCGCTCGGAAGTCTCAAACATGTGAGTTCCACGCGGCACAAGGTCAGATTGAAATACTAAGACAATATTGTCTTAGTATCAAGGTCAATAGAGCCGAAATCGCCCCATCAGGAGGAGCATCCTGATGGGACGTGCAACGCCAGCGAAACCTAAGCGCCTGTCTGAGAAACTCCTCAGTATCCGTCAGGCGCTAGGTCTGTCACAGAATGAGATGCTAAGGGTTTTGGGGTCACCTGACAGGCTGCTGCAAACTAGCATTTCTGGGTATGAAAGGGGAGTTCGCGAGCCGCCTTTGCTGGTCTTATTAGCATATGCGCGTGCCGCCGGTGTGTGTATAGACGTTTTAGTTGATGATCAGCTAGACCTGCCGGCAAAATTGCCAAGTATTCCAAGGCATAAAAACTAGATGCGTGATTCACCGTCGGTACATGCACGCCTAAACGAATGGATCAATAGCCTCGCTATGCTGACTCATGTCATGACCGCCATCGTGGTCCCCCTAATGAATTCTATACTGTTGAGATAGATGGACGTACGAGGGTAGTCATCCTGAAAAAGGAGTCGCATTGATTGGCAGATCGTGAAATCGTTATGATTAGCAGCACCGTGCGCGATTTGCCTCAACACCGAGAGGAGGTTAAAGAGGCATGTCTACAGCAGCAAATGTTCCCTGAAATGATAGAGCATCTGCCTTCTAGTGCTACTGATGCTATTAGAATATCGTTGGAGAAGGTGGACAGGGCTGATATTTACTTAGGTATATTCGGGCACCACTACGGCTACATTCCAGAGGGGTACAACATTTCAATTACTGAGATGGAGTACAACCGGGCTGTTGAGCGTAGAATAAGCCGCATAATCTTCATCATGCACGAAGAACATGCAATTACAATTAGGGAGGTCGACTTCGAGAATAGGGATAAATTGAAAGCGCTTAAAAAGCGGTTGCGTGTTGAAAATATCGTTAATTTCTTCAGATCTCCTGTTGACCTGCGGGGGATGGTGATTAACAGTCTGGCGCATTTTAGATACAAGAGAGACGAAGTAAAGCTACAAGATGCCGACCGACTCAGGCAGTTCATCGTAGAGCATGGCGAAATGTCAGAACTGCTCAAACTCGGCTTAAAAATGATAGGGCCTAACGACCTACCCGATCCTGGGCCTGCAAGAGGAGGCGAGGAATGAGAGTCTTCATTTCTTACTCACTTGGGCAGACGGATCAACATATTGCCAGCCTCCTCAGTCAGCAGGCGCAAAGTAGAGGCGTTACGGTTGATTCGACTCGACATTGGGCACCGTGGGATGCAGCATCCGCCCAAATTATCAATCAAGCAGTGATGGCCGCTGATGTTGTGATCGCGATAGTGTCGAGAGATAGTCAGTACACACTAAACGTACAACATGAAGTGCAAACAGCTATGAGCTTGAAGAAACCGTTGCTAGCTCTAATTGAAAAAGGAGCAGCCTCGCTCATTCGAGTGCCTGGTCTTAGATGCGTAGAATTCGATCGGCACGATCCAGGAGCGGCCATAGCTAGCATTAACAATACCCTCGAAAGTCAAAAAAACCAGCAGAACCTAACAAGCTGGCTTGTAGGAGGGGGGTTAGCCCTCCTCGCTCTTTATCTTTTAAGTAGTGAAGATAAGTATTGAAGGTAGACTGAATGGACTCCGGCGAATGGCACTACGGCCTACAAAGAAACGTATTCTCTTGTCTACGCCAAAAGTCCTGATCAGCAGCGTCCCCGTAAAATTCGCGCTTGAGGATTTTTATAGCTTTTAGTTGAATTCCTTGATTGTGACCAAAGGAAATCTGTTATGTCGTTTGCACGACCCCTATCAAAGGGACTGCTCAAAAAGATGTACCTCATAGTTCTGCATGGGCATGGGCCGAGCGGCCCGTACCGACACAGTTCATGGGGCTACGATACGATTCTTAGCAGCACCCTCCCTCATCACTATGGGCTTGGCCGTCTATCTGATCAAGAAACTATTGAGGCAAGACGGGCAATCTCAGAGCTAGAGCGAGACGGCTACATTACCCAGGATCCTTCGCAGTCCTCTGAAGTATTTAAGATTCTTACTGATCGTGGGCGAACACTGGCAGAAAAGTCGCTAAATGAAATGGTCATCCCATCAATTGACATTGACGCTCTTCTAACTAGGGAAGATCTGAGGCTACGGGTTCGAGATGACTATCAGTCAGGTGACTACGACACCGCTATCTTCAAGGCATTCAGGTAATAGAGGAAACCGTCCGTAAGAAAGCGGGGCTATCCGCAACTGCTATCGGTGCTGAGTTAATGTCCACTGCTTTCAAGCCCAAGGGAGGAATCCTTAAGCATCCGGCTGCTGCAACAGAAGGGGAGCTTGAAGGGTTTCATGTCCTAATGCGGGGCGCAATTATGTGGTTCAAGAATCCAAGTAGCCATCGTACCGTCGCTTATAGCAGCCCTGAAGTAGTAGCACAGGCACTTGGATTTGCCAATATGCTACTGGACCTTATAGATGAATGCTAATGCCATCCCCTCTATATTCTTTATAGAAGTGATAAACTTCGCGTTATTAATCTCAGATTGAAGTCATTTACCTCACGCTCGTCTTAAGGCCAATCGGCTGATGGAACGTGATTCGTCATAATTTCCAATAGAGTTCCCTTATAAAGATCCAAACCTAAGGACGTCGATATCTTGGCATTTTTCAAATCCGAGGCAGCATCGGTTACGCATTAGCAACAAATTACCCGTGTCTACTCTTCACCTCGAGGCATTATTTAGAGAGTGATACGCATGAATCCAAATAAAACTAAAAGAGATAAAGCAAGCGGTGGTGGGGCTGCGACACACTCGGGGACGAACTATCAAAACCGAGTGGCTGCTTGGATGTGTGTGCAAATCTTAGCCGAGCAGGAAGTAGAGCCTTTATGGGCGCTGCCTGCGGATGAATTCCTAGAGTCAATTCGCTGTGAAACGGAAGAGTCCGTTGATGATACTCAGATTAAGACGGCTCAAGGCAGCTATATATTTATAAACGCCAAACATACAGTAACTGCAAGCACAAGGGCAGAATCCGACTTCGGTTCTGTAGTCCATCAGTTTGTACATCAGTTTGCGAAATCAATCTCTCAGACCGATAAGGATGGTGTGGGAGTAACTTCGGAAAAACATAACCGGCTGGTCTTAGTTACAAGTTCAAGAAGTTCAAGTCCTATCAAAGAAAGCCTCCATCGAGTTTTGTCACGAGTGCGTGATCAAATACCCTCGGACAAGATTATTGCTGCTGCGATCACTAGCGAGGAAAGGGAGGTTCTTTCTAAACTTAGGTTGTTGATCAAGTCAGCTTGGCGCGATTTAGATGATGGTGAATTGACGGAAGAAAGAGAACGTCGCCTTCTTGAGTTAATCCGGATACAGATTCTAGATGTTGATGATGACGAAAGGGATGAGCATGAGGCAAAGCGAATCTTAAGGGTCAGCGTTCTTGAAAATCCTACGCAGGCAGACATTGCATGGAATACGTTGATTGCTCTTTGCGCGAACAAAGCTGCATTGCGGAGCGGGTTTAACCGTCTGTCTCTCCAGCGAAACCTCCTCGACAAAGGCGTCTGTCTCAAAGCCCCGCGTAGCTACAGAAAAGACATTGAACGGCTGAGAGAACACTCCGCGGGAACTTTGCGCAGCTTACAGAGAGATTCACTAATTCGTGTTGGAGAGCACATTCTGAAAATCCAAAGACCGTCGACTCAGGCGCTGCAAGCTGTTATTGAACAGCAGTCGGTCGTTGTAGTCGGTGAGCCGGGGGCCGGTAAATCGGGAACGCTGCATGACCTCGTCGAGCATCTCATAACAGCGCACAGGGATGTTCTGTTTATTGCTGTAGGCGAAGTCACAGTCAATAGCTTGGCTAGCCTGCGCCAAGAACTGAGGCTAGAGCATGATCTGTTAGAGGTGCTAAATAATTGGCCGGGTGAAGAAAGGGCATTTCTAGTAGTAGACGCGCTTGATGCAGCAAGGCTCGGGGAAAAGGGCAGAGCCTTCTACAGACTAATTGCCGATGTTATTAATAATAAAGGACGATGGTGTGTTCTTACGTCAATCAGAAAGTTTGATCTCCGTTATCACGGCGATCTACGTCGCCTCTTTACCGGTAAGCCGCCTACCGAATACAAAGACAAAGAGTTCCTAAGCATTTGTCATTTCAATGTTCCTCTTTTCGACAGCCCTGCCGAGTGGCGACAAATCGCTGAGCAATCACCTGAGATAGCAAGTTTATATGCCCACACAGATGACAGCTTACGGGATCTGTTGCGTACCCCATTTAACTTACGGCTGGTAGGCGATTTGCTCGGCAGCAATATTCCCGTTGATGAATTGAAGCCACTACAAACTCAAATCGAGCTGCTGGAAAAATACTGGCAGGAGCGAGTGATCAGGAATGACGGCACTGGCGATGGCCGAGAGATAGTACTTACACGGGCCGTCGAAACTATGGTCAGAAATCGCTCCTTGCTTGCGAATAGAAGAGATGTTGTCGCTGAGCAAGGTGCGAGCCAGATTCTCGAAGACTTATTGAGTTCTCAAATCTTATCCGAATTAGAAACTCCTTCCGGTACGTCCGTCGAACGGAGCGTACTTAAATTTCCTCATCATATCCTTTTTGACTATGCCGCAGCGCGATTGCTATTCAGAGGGTTGTCGCGAACTCTAGTCGAACGTCTTGAAGCTGACATCGATTTAGTTTTGGCGATTCGTCCGAGCATCCTCTTGCATTTTCAGTATCTGTGGCGGCTCGATAAAGAGTTGTTTTGGGATTCGGTCTTCAACGTCATTCGCTCTCAACGTATTCCACAAATAGGAAAGCTAATTGGCCCAGGCGTCGTAGCTGAATCAATGCGCGACGTTGAGGATTTCGCCCTGCTTTTACGCGCTTTATCGAACACCGATGGAAATCAGCGTGAAGCAGGTGAACAAGCACTGCGCCATTTAACGGGAACATTAATCACAAACGCGGCTTCTGATCGAATGACTATATTGGGAGAAACTGCTCCGCCATGGTGCGAGCTGCTTGATCAGTGTGTCTCAATCTCTACGAGTCCGGGTGTGATCTATTCCGTCCGGTCTGTTCTGATGAACATGTGCGAGCACCCAGAAAAGTTCACGGGCGAGCAAAGATACTATGCTGGAAAGATCGCGCGAAGTCTGTTGAGGTGTGCGCTGTCAGCGCCCAGCCGAGATGTTTATTTAGTCGTGACTTGTCAGCAAGCTGTTTGTCGTACTTTTGAAAGCGATCCCGTCGCTTCGGCGGATCTTTTACGACTCTGTCTCAACCCTGAATACATAATCGCCCATGGTCATGAAGAACTGTTTTATCTTGCCCAAGAAATAGATGGATTAATAAAGCTTGATCCAGAACTGGTGGAAGATATCTACCATGCGGCATTTACCAATCGTAATGACAGTGAAGAGACAACATTGATGGCCCCGAGTCGGATCATGCCTCTTGCTTCAACGGTGAAACAAGACTTCCATATGGGGCGATACAACTTGGCCACAAAATACGGTGGCTTTTTAGAAGCTGCACCACTACACGCAACACGCGCCTTGATTGCAGCGCTAGAACCATACGTTGCAGAGCAGGATGAGGAGCGCAAGAGACGGGATGAGGAGTTGCGTAAGCAGCTCAAAATGGGTGAGCCGATTGAGCTAGTTGTAATAACTTACAGATTTGAGTTCAACGGACAACCAGCTTCAATAAAAGATGATAAGAGCAGCTATTGGGATGGTTGGGCCAGACAGAATGATGATCCGCTGAAGTTGTTAGATAAGTTTCAAGAATACCTCGGGAACATCAGTTCTGATGATGAAAGAAGAAGTACCCGGCAGCAAATTCTTGAACTCATCGCTCGAGAGAACCGCAACGCAGTTCTCTGGCGGAGGATCTTGGTTTGTGCAGCACAGCATCCCGAAACACTGGGACATGACGTGCGTTCGCTAATATGGGCCGTACCGATTTTAATGTCCAACGACACGACACAAGCGGCCGGTAAGTTTATCAAAGCCGCATTTGATAAACTTACAGTTGAAGATAGAGAGAGAATAGAACGGACGATTCTGTCTCTTCCTGACTTGGTCGAAGTTAAGCTGCAAGATTCGGCCGATTATACGAGAGCGCAACTTCTGGCGTATTTACCGCCTGAAGCGATCACAACTGCTGAGGCAAAAGCCCTGCTTGAAACGCTTGAAGCTGAGAATAAATTACCTTCAACAGACTCACATTCAATAATAAGCCATAGTTACGGCGGCGCGCCTACCGATGAGGATATTTTAAGAGCTAAGGGCATTCCGGTTGATGCGGAGCAAAATCGAAGGATACAGTCGCTCATCGAGCCTGTCAGAGAATTCTCTTCCGCTCATTTAAATACAGCCCCTACGTTGGAAGAAGCCGCAGTTATAATACCGCTCTTGCGAGTGCTTCACGATGAATTAAGGAATGCCAAAGAGGATGGCGTTGATAAAGATATATGTGACTTGGCGTGGGACTATTTGGCTGGGGCTGGTGCTGCATTAGTTAAGCATGAAAGCTGGTCATGTGAAACCGATGATGGAGTGTTCATCAAACGGTTATTACTTGAAGCCTCTTCTCATCCCGAGCCTCAGCCTCAGGACGGAGAGGATAAGAACTTTGATGAGCATCCGTCCTGGGGGCCAGGAGCGCGAATTGACGCGGCGCATGGCCTCGTTAGACTTGCGCGGCATTCATCATGTGTAGACGAGGAAGTATTGACGGCAATTGAAAGGCTCATTTTGGAGGACAAAGTTCCGGCAGTACGCTTTCAGGCTGCCATCCGGTTAAGTTCTCTTTATGATTCCGCCCCACACATAATGTGGCGCTTACTTGAAGCTATAAGTCGGGAGGAGTGGAGTCGCAGCATCCTTAAATTCTTGTTGGGCGATGCATTGACGAGACTTGCTCCATATCACCCCGATAGCATCGTAACCTACGTTGAAAACATATATCACCGCTTTCGTGAAGAAAGTTCGGCTAATGAAGTCCGACAAGAATGTGTGACTATATTCGCAGGATTGTATGTTTGGAAAGCGCACCCAAGGTGCAAAGAAATAATAGAGCAGATCGCTAATAATCCTCACGAATACGCCGCAGAAGCCCACAGCATCATTTTTGACTCCCGCCATTGGCTGAACCTAGGAACAGTTGATGATTCAAGAAATGAACATAATGAAGCCCGCGCAAATGCCTTCCGCTTAATGGAACATTTCTTACGGTCGTCTTATGCGCACATCAACACGCTAGAAGAGAAAAACAAAGGCGTACCCTTCGCCTCTTGGGACAGTGCTGACCAAGAGATGTTACGTAATCTCTATAGATTGATTGACGACATCGGGGATCAGATTTACTTCGCCTCCGGAGCATTCAGCCACGGCAATCAGGAGAACAAGATCCCAATGGGGAGGCCTGAGCGCAACCGCTTTTTGCAAGAAGCCTCAAGCATACTTAATTTACTGGCCAAGTCGGGGTTGGCAAAAACCGCACATCACTTGCTAGAAACGCTCAAGTTCTTTATTTCTTATGACCCTGAGATGATCTTTCTTTTGATCGGCAAAGTGGTGCGAAATGCTAAACGTAGCGGTTATCAGTATGAGCCTATGGCAGTCGGTTTGATTGTCGGAGTGGTTGAACAGTTTATCGCCACATATCCTCATCTACTCCGTGATAGCCAAGAGTGCAGGCGAGCACTCATTGATATTCTAGATACCTTTGTGGAAGCAGGCTGGCCCAGCGCGCAGCGTCTCACCTACGGACTGGACAACATATTCCGGTAAGAACTTAGGTGAAAACTACTACAATACGCTATGAACTGCCTCTCGGGGCAGCACGATGGCTATAGGCTGAAAACACTTATTGTTGAACTATATCTCTAAGTAAATTTGATACGAAGTGTCAGATTCCTAGAGTGGGCATGATAACAGCCACTGTCATGAACCGGGCTGCACCCCTTGTTCAGCTTTCAGGGAAAAGCGAGTGAGAACATGCTATGTCGTCATCAAACACAACCTTAACAAAAGATGACTTCGTAAATAGCAGATGGGAGGACACGATCGCATCGTGTCCCGACAAGGACTGTCAGCGTTACAGCGTCATCTTCAAAGCTAAAGAAAAGGAGGCGGAAGCTTCTGGTGACACTAAAGCCCAAGCGGTGTTCGCACTTCTAGGTGCTATCGCCTCCTTCAACATAGACAGTGATACTGTAGATGGGCCTTTCACCCCCGCGTTTGTGTTCCAGGATTCCCGTAGCGCCAGCCCGGACGATATTACCGATGCGCATCTTGAAGTCCTGAGAGAGGTAGTGCCAGAAACGGTAGACCCGGAGATGCGGGCGAGGATCGCTGACCTGCTTTGGGTACGGAAGCGAGATTTCCGGATGGCTGAATTAGCTATCGAATCATACCTAGCTTCCGCCGAAGTGTTTAAATCCAAGTCCTGGTTAACTCGCGCCGAAAGATTAGAAAGGGCAGTAATCCTAGCAGCATCACTCGGCAGAAATACACCGCGATTTGACAGAATTATCTTGCATATAGAGACAACCTTAAATGAAATAGACGGTCGTGACCCAAGTCTATTCTCATTGCGGTTAATGGGTCTCTTGCAAAAATACAGAAAGGGCGATCCGAGCAAATACGCAAGCATGGCGGAGACTGCGGCACTCCTAGCCGAAGCCGATCATGATTGGGGGCGGGCAAGAGCCTATTGGGAGGCCAAGGCCGTGTGGCACGCTGCTGCGGGGGATCCGGAGAAAGGGCGCGACACCCTTGTTACGGCGGCTGAAACCTATGCTAAAGACGCAGAAGATTTCATCAATCAGAACCCGCCGAGCTATATCAGCGCATGTGCCCAAATCGAACGTGCTATCGTCGCGCTTCGAAAGGTGGAGGGCACAAAAGGGCGTGTTGAGCTTCTGCACAAGCTTCTTCTCGAGTATGAGGAGAAGGCAAACGCCGAAATGAAGTCCTTCCCACAGCGTGTGGATTTCAGTAAATACGTTGAGGACGCGAGAGAAAATGTAAGAGGAAAGAGCTTCAACGAGGCTCTGTTCAGCCTTGCTTTGATGTTCCCTCATCCGTCTGTCGCTGAACTGCGGAAGCAAGTACTTGAGCATGTCGACGATTACTATAGTTTTCGAGACACATTCTGTGCCGTTGAAGTCGTCAACGAAAGGGGGAAAGTAATAGGCCGCAAGCCATCATTTGTGTCTTCCGACCCGAAAGAAGTAGAACGCGCGATAGATGCCGAAATGTTCGACCTCGCAACGCGCTTCCGCTGGATGTATGCACATGCTTTTATTGAACCAGCCAGGCTCCAGATTAATCTAGAGCACAAGGGCACTCGGATTGGAGACTTCTTAAGTGTGGTGACACACAACCCGTTCGTCCCGCCGGGGCGTGAAGACCTGTATGCGCTCGGTTTATATGCCGGGTTAAAGGGCGACTTTGTTACGTCCGCGCACGTCCTTATACCCCAACTGGAGAATTCAATCCGCCATGTGCTGGAGCAATACGGATGGGTAGTATCCGGCTTGGACCAGAGCGGTATACAAAAAGAATATGATTTGAATAAGGCGGTAGAAACTTTCCTCCCGCAACTACAATCAATCTTCGGGGAAGATTTGGTCTTTGATTTCAGAGGCTTGTTGATCGAGCGTTTTGGCTCGAACCTCAGAAACCGTTTGGCACATGGCCTGATAAGTTATCAACAGTTCTTTTCTACACAGATGGATTATCTCTGGTGGTTGGCTTTGCGGCTGTGCCTTCTACCGATTACGGGGCATGCGGGTTAGATGACAAGGAAGGTTCCAGTTAAGGACTGTGTGCTCCAAGGGGTTCTTGGCGCGTGGGAACTCTCCTTGTAAAATGTAGTGAGGCTTGCTTTTGAGGCGCGGGCTTCTCGCCCCTTCTCCTGCCGGGATACGGCTCGACTCAACGCGTCGCCAACCCCATCGCGTCCAAGCACAGGATCGGTCGGCCCACTTTTTGGCTTTGAGCCGGGGCGACCCACCCGACCTGCCCCGGCATTCAGTACGTAGTACCCTTATGCCCAGTATTGAAGAGCAACTTGAGGCCGCAAGGCGGAGCCTGCTCGACCTGAGCATGCGCAACCACCTGCTTAACTACAAGCAGGCGAAGGCGCGCACGATCAAGGTCGCTGACGAGGTCCCGCGCGAGGTCTATGACTTCCTCGTCCTTAACGAAAAGGCGATGGAGTTCCGCCCGAAGCCTGATCCGCCAGTGGTCGCTACTCCCGCGGCGGAGCCCACCCAGCCCACCCTGCTCGACGAGTCGGACGGCGTCCTTGAACTCCCGGACGCGCCGGAGACTTCTGAAATCTGGATACTGCCGTCCGCGGAAGCGGAGACTGCCGAGCGCCACGCCGACAAATACCTTCAGACCAACCTTGAGGCCGAGGCGCTGCAGAAGCGCCTCTTCTACGTGAGCCAGCAGGCCCGCTCGGCGCAGGAGGAGCAGGGGTACACGATCCTCTACCTGGCACTCGGGTTCCTCGAATGGACTGAGAGCGATAGTGCCTTGGAGACGAGGCAGGCTCCGTTAGTCCTAGTACCCGCCGAACTCGACCGCGTCCGGGTCGGGGCCCCGTTCAGGTTGAGGTGGACGGGCGAGGACATCCTCACGAACGTGTCGCTTAAGGAGAAATTATCAGAGCAGGGCGTGACGCTCCCCGAATTCCAGATGCCCGAGGCCAGGGAGGGTCTCGACGAGTACTTCGCGGCCGTCGCGGATGCGGTCTCGAAGAAATCCCGCTGGCGGGTGAACACGGACATTTACCTGGACTTCTTTAGTTTCACGAAGTTCGTCCTCTACAAAGACCTCGACCCGAACGCGTGGCCGAAAGGGATGTCCCCCGCCGACCACTATCTCATCAAGGAACTTCTGGAGCCTGCCACCGACGGCAATCGCGGCCCCGGTTTCTCTGAGGACGAGGTGGACCTGCGCCTGGATCCCCGCAGCGTCTACCACATCATGGACAGCGACCCCTCGCAGATCGCCGTCGTTGAGGACGTTAAGGCCGGGCGCAACTTAGTCGTGGAAGGCCCGCCGGGTACGGGCAAGTCGCAGACGATCACGAACGTGATCGCCGAGCTGCTCGCCGTCGGCAAGTCGGTCCTCTTCGTCAGCGAGAAGATGGCGGCCCTGAACGTCGTAAAGGATCGCCTCGACCGCGGCAAGCTCGGCAACTACTGCCTCGAACTCCACAGCCGCAAGTCGAACAAGAAGGAGGTGCTGAAGGAGCTCGAACGAACAATCGGCAGTTTGCCCCCGAAGGACGCCTCCTTAGAGGAAGAGTTTGACGAGGTGGAGTCGCTAAAAACAGACCTCAATGAGTACGCGTGGGCGCTTCGCGAACCGGTCGGTCGGGTGGGCCGCGCCCCCTTCGACCTCATACGCACGGTGGAAACCACCCGCCGCCACTTCGCCAAAGGCGGCAAGGAGATGCCGCGAGTTACGCTGCCCGAAGCGGACAAGTGCGAGCCAAAGGACTGGGCGGCGGCCGTCGCGGCCCTGACGCGAGTCGCCGAGGCGCTGCCGCTCGTATCACCCGTCCAGAGCCACCCGTGGCGCGGCTGCCGTCCCGGCACGGTCCTTCCCGCGGACGAAGAGGAAATTAGGAGCTTGATTGACGATTGCGCGTCCGCACTCGACGCGCTCAGCGCGGCGGCCGAGAGAATGGCCGAATTGAGCGGCGCGCATAGCCCGAAGACTGTGGAGGAGGTTAAGACCGCTGTGGCTGCAGCCAAAGTCGTTGCCACCTCCAAGCCCACCGACCGCAACGTCCTCCTCAACCATGCTTGGAACGAGCCGAGCAAGCAAGCCGAAGCCCTGATCCAAAAAGTTAGGAACTACCGCGCAAAGATCGCTCCCCTCTCCGAGAGGCTCAAGCCGGAGGCGCTGGATCGTGACCTGTCCGCGCAACTCGAGGAGTACAAGGAGCGGTCGGCGAAGTTCTTCCTCCTCCGGCTCTTTGACAGCAGATACAAGTACCTGAGTCGGGAGTTTGGTTCGCTCTACTCGAGCCAACCGCCTGGCGGCTCTGAGGAAGTGATCGCTGACCTGAGTGCCCTCGTCGAAGGGCAGAAGGTGCGCGAGGAGATACGCGCTGAGAGTCTCGCCGGAAACGAACTCTTCGGCTCACACTGGCGGGCTGAGGAAAGTGACCCAGATATACTCCAAGCCTTCGCCGCGTGGATCGTCTCGTTCAGGCAAAAGCTCTTGGACGAGGCTATTACGGAACAGGCCGTTGAGGTCGTAAGTTCGCAAGCTTCTAGGTCAGAGATCGAGAAGTCAGCCGGCGCGGTCACGGAGACGCTACGTAACTTCGTCGCGGCCCGCGATACCTTGGTGGAAAGAATCGACTTCGACTTCGCCGCGGCTTACGCCCTCCAGGCCGACGAGGTGGGCTTGGCCGAATTCAGGGACCGACTCTCGGTTTGGCGCGGCGGAGTCCCGCGACTCCAGAAGTGGGCACAATTCGTCATGGTGTGTGACTCCGCTTCGCAGACCGCGGCGATGCCCGTCCTCACGCTCGTCCAGGCGGACGGGCTGGATCCGGCCGACGTGGTGGCGTGCTTTAAGGGGAATTTCGCCGAGGATCTGCTGCGCGTGGCTTTCTCGACGCGGCCGAGCCTCGCCGCCTTCGTGGGCGAACTTCACGAGAAGAAGATCAAGAGGTTTATGAAGGTGGACGAGGCGCTGATCGCCGGTAACCGGCAGCGCCTCGCCCGAAAGATCTACGATAACCAACCCCGTCTTAGTGGCGGCGCGACGGGCCAGTCGGAGGCGGGCATCCTAATCGGCGAGATCAACCGCAAGCGCGGTCACATGCCTATCAGGAAGTTGATGGGGTTGGCGGGCGGGCTGATCCAGAAGATCAAACCCTGCTTCATGATGTCCCCGCTCTCGATCGCACAGTTCCTTGACCCGAAGACAGTCAAGTTCGACGTCATCGTCTTCGACGAGGCCAGCCAAGTCAGGCCGGAAGATGCGCTGGGCGCACTCCTCCGCGGGAACCAAGTAGTCGTCATGGGCGACACCCGGCAACTCCCGCCCACCAGCTTTTTCGACCGCCTGACTCAGGACGGGGTGGGTGACGACGGCGACGGACAGGCCGCCGTAACCGACGTTGAGAGCATCCTGCACCAGTGCAAACGCAGCTTCCCGACCAAGTCCCTGACCTGGCACTACCGCAGCCGCCATGAGTCGCTGATCGCCGTCTCGAACCACGAGTTTTACGACAACAAGTTACGCATTTACCCTTCGCCGGTGGACAAGGTGGACGAACTTGGCCTCCAGTTCGTCCACCTGCCTGACACCGTCTACGACCGAGGCAAAAGCTCCGTAAACCGGCTCGAGGCCCGGAGGGTCGCCGAAGCGGCTGTCGAACATTACCGAAGGCACCCGAAAAAGAGCCTCGGCATTGGTACGTTCAACGTCAGGCAGCAGCAGGCAATCCTTGAGGAGGTAGAGCTCCAGCTTCGGCATTACCCGGAGATGGAATCGTACTTCAAGTCGGATCGTGAGGATCACTTCTTCGTCAAAAACTTGGAAACCATCCAGGGCGACGAGCGTGACGTGATCTTCATCAGCGTCGGGTTCGGGTTCGACGGGAACAGGCACTCTCTCTTAACTTCGGGCCGATTAACCAGGAGGGCGGGGAGCGGCGCCTGAACGTGCTCATCACCCGCGCGCGCTCGCGCTGTGTTGTCTTCGCCAACTTCCGGGCGGGTGACTTGCGCATCGAGTCACATGCTCCATTCGGCCTGCGGGCTCTCAAGACCTTCCTCGATTTCGCGGAGACGCGTAACCTCCACAGCGCAGAGTCGATCTCGGAAGACACGGACTCGCCCTTCGAAGACTCGGTCTACGAGTTCCTCCGCGACTACGGTTACGAGGTGCGGAAGCAGATTGGCTGCGCAGGGTTCCGGGTCGACCTCGGGGTCGTTGACTCGGAACATCCCGGGCGCTACCTGTTAGGCATCGAGTGCGACGGGGCGAAGTACCACTCGTCCCCGGTGGCGCGCGACCGCGACCGCCTCCGCCAACAGATCCTCGAAAATCTGGGCTGGAAGATACACCGCATCTGGTCAACCGACTGGTACCGCAGCCGAGCGGAGACGGGGCGTCGACTTCTTGAAGTAGTAGAGCAGGTTAAGAACGGGGACTATTCATCGGTCTGGTGTAGCCCGGAACAGCCGTCATTCGGCGTGGAGGAGGCGGAGGGATTGGAGGTCGAGGCTCATGATCATGTGATGCCTGTCGGGCGCGTCGAAGACGAAGTTATCGACTACGCGGTCTGCACCTCTCTGGGGAATACCGCGTACTACTACGGTGAACTGCACGAACAGCCCATAACCTCCATGGCTGACATGGTCGCACAGGTTGTCCGGGTTGAAGGGCCAGTCCACCTCGACGAGGTCGTACGCCGCATACGAACCCTCTGGGGGCTCAAGAGAGCCGGGCAGCGGATCGCTAACGCGGTGGCGGTCGGGGCAGACTACGCTGTGAGGGCCGGCCTCGTACGTCAGCGCGGGAACTTCCTCTGGCCGGCAGGCGAAGCTGCCGTGGCCGTCCGGCGGCGGAGCGGCGATCCGCCCCCGAAGGCGGACCTCATCTGCGACGAGGAGATAGTCGAGGCGTTCCGGCTCGTCCTCAAGTACCAGTTCGCCACCTCGCCCGAGGATCTAGTCCTACGGGCCTCACGGCTTTTCGGCTTCCAGGCGATGCACGCCCAGACTGCCGGCAGACTAAGGGTGGTGTTGAAAGTACTGGTCGAGAGGGGAGAACTAGAGGAGAAGGCGAACGGGATGATTCATTTCGTTCAATAATCTACCCTACAGCCCGGCTTTCGGAGAGTCAGAAATTCAGCGCCTGGGCTGCCAGTAAGCTGGACAGCTTCAGAAGAGTAAAGGCCATGCCGATACGTCACGCAATATGGAAAGTCGGGGCGCATCCAGTACCCCTCTCCGAGTCTTCATTGGTGAGCGAGCAACTGTTGGAGGAGATGATCGTCGCCGCCCCGCGACTGCTCTCCGACGAGTGGATGCTGATCGGGCGCCAAGAGTACACTGGGTTCGGCCGCATCGATCTGCTGGCCATCGCCCCCGACGGCGCGTTGGTCTTAATCGAGCTTAAGCGCAACCGCACGCCGCGTGAAGTGGTAGCTCAGGCATTGGATTACGCCGGCTGGGTCGAGAAATTAGCTGCCGACGACATCGTTGGTGTTTACGGCCGCTTCGCGCCTAGTCGTAGCTTGGCAGCGGATTTCCGCCAGCGCTTCGGGCATGACCTCGATGAAGACTCACTGAACCAGAGCCACCAGATCATCATCGTAGCGTCGTCGCTCGACGACAGCACGGAGCGGATCGTCTCGTACCTCACCGAGCGGGACATCCCAATCAACGTGCTCTTTTTCCAGGTGTTCTCACATGACACCGAGCAACTGCTCAGTCGCGCATGGCTGCTGGATCCAGTGCACACTCAAGCCAGCGCGGCCGCGACTCCGGCCGCTAGCCCGAGCGAGCCGTGGAACGGAGAGTTTTACGCTTCGTTCGGTGAAGGAGAGTCGCGCTCTTGGGCAGACGCCGTAAAGTACGGTTTCATCTGCGGCGGCGGCGGCGCGTGGTATAGCAAGACTCTAAACCTGCTCAACCCTGGCGACCGGGTGTGGGTGAAAGTGCCGGGGTACGGCTTCGTCGGCGTGGGGCGTGCGACGGGCCGCGCACAGCCCGCCGCCGACTTTCGGGTGATAACGCCGGAAGGAGAGGTGCCGGTGTTAGATGTAGCTAAGCGAGGTAGCTACCACCGAGAGTTCGTCAACGATCCAGAGCGTTGCGAGTACTTCGTGCCAGTCCAGTGGCTACAAACCGTACCGCTTGAGAATTCGTTCCAAGAGATCGGCCTGTTTGGCAATCAGAATACTGTCTGCAAACCCACGACGCCAAAGTGGCGCTCTACGGTCGAGCGACTTAAGGAGAGATTCACGAATTTCGACAAGATTTAAGTGGGAGAATCTTGTGGATTAATGCAAAAACGTCAGGACGATATGTATTCCTTAATCTCCCTCTTACCCTCTGTAAGAGGCTAGCGGAGCAACGTACTGACTTTATATGTTTATGTGTTCATAGGCGAACTCTATATTAAGCAGCGACTTTATATATTCAATAAATCTCTCATCGTCCTCGTTGGGTGGATATTGCCCTACGATGACGATTCTCTTTTTTCGAATGTCTTTGTCATAGAAGACGTAGCCGAGTATCTGACCGAGTGCCTGTTCTATGCAGTCACTAGCGTAGGAGGCGGATTTAACTTCGTAGAAAATAACTTCATCCGGCAAAAACAGTTTCACATCAACCCAATTCTCTTCCATAACAACTGCGGCTTCTCCATGCTCCCTTATTAGTTTTTGCCGTAGCGCTTCCTGTAGTTTGTTGTGTTTCTGCGTGACTATGTAGGAACGCATCCCGCCTCGTATGTGGGGTGAGGTGTTCTTAGCGGCTACCCCTGCTCTAGTGATTACGCCTCCGCGCACCGTGTCTTTGCTTACCACAGGGCCTTGCTCTCGTTTCTTGTCTTTGCCGCTACCGTACTGCTCATATAGACCTTCCATGTAAGAATAAATATCTTGATGTGCCGGCTTGTAGCGAATTAGTAGTTCATGGATTTCAGAGACTTTAGTACTGCTGCTAGTCTTTAATTCATAGGCGTTGGCAATGGCTAATAAGACCTCTCGTTTGAAGATCGGCACTAACCGCTCGTTGGAGTAGAGAGAGGCTACTTTCCATTTAAACAAATCGGGTAATCGAAGCGTGTCGATCTTGGCAAAATTGCCACTCTCAGCATATTTAATGATGTCTAGAATTTCTTGTTTGACTGCTGCGAAGGCTTCCAAGCGGTTCATTCCAAACCGGGCCATCCACGTATATTCATTGTCGTTCTGATGATTATTATTTAGCTCTTCCGGGTTACTCCTGCGGTAGATACCAAACTTAATTGAGTCCCACCCCTTAATGCTGCCGAGAGCCCGTGTCTTAGTTTCAACCCAGTAAGTAAAAGTATCTTTATCCTTTACGCCGACATAGTCGCTTAATGACATGTTCCTAACTTCGGCTTCCGGCCACCTGCCCAAAAACTCTTCCAGGATGCTCCTTTTTTCTTCGGTGTTCATTTATTAATCCATACAGGGACTTGTTTTGAGAATGTTTTGATAGCATCTATCGGGAAATAGATGCGCAGGTGTATATTTCTGCCGTAATTGTTACTGGGTGTCAAATTTTTGGAGGGTGAGATGGCCGAAAGATACAACACCATATCTGGCCTCCGTATTAGAAAAGGGGTCGATAAGAAGAAAGACTTCTATCTAGCTGCGTCGACTGCCGTGAGGGTAGAAGATAATGAGAAAGGTCTTCTTCTCCAACACCAGCAGCAACTGAAGCGCGGCGTGAGGCAGCAAGGGGCTAACTTCTTTGTGAAGCAGGAAAATCTTCCGGGCTTCTTACAACTGCTGCACCAGTTGCTACACGAGCGGGCTGATGACTTCAGCGCAGCCCTCCGACCATACATACTAAAGCACCTACCTCAACCTAATGGGGTGAACATTGCCACAACGAACAAGGAGCTTGAAACCCTGAGCAGCCGGATGAAGCGAGTATCTTCAGAAAGAAGGGCCGAAGTTACAGCGCTCCGAACTCAGCTCGCCCTTAAAGATAAAGAGATTGCCTCACTAACTAAAGAGTTAACCAAGGCTAGACGGCAGCGGCAACAGATAAGAATTATAGAGATGGAGCGGAGCGTTCCGGAGTTCAAGAGGAAATTGGACGAATTCAAGCGCCTTGTTGACGAGGGGAAGAGTATTGCCGCGGGCAGAGGTATAAAGCAAGAGTCTCTGTATCAAGAGTTTCTCGAAGAGAATTTTTGGATGTTCGGCGTCCAATACATCTCGGTAGAGAGCAAACCTAGGTCTGGACGGGACACCATTCCTGACCTACTGCTGCAGAGGACAGACGGATTTAATGATGTTGTTGAACTTGAGAATCCAACAGATACCCTGCTCGTGGCTAAGGCAAATCGATATGAGCAGTCAGGGCCTTTGAAAGAAGCCCTCGCTCAGACGATGGATTATCTTGATGACTATGACGTTGGATATCAAGAAGACTTCTATGAAACAGGGCTGGACACATATAAGCCTAAAGGCATTATTGTTATTGGCAGGAGTGGTGAGAAGAATGTGGAGCGGCGTAGACGCCAGTTGAATAGCTATCTGCATGGTATAGAGATATGGACATACGATGACTTAATGCGTAACGCACAGCAGGTGATTGATCTACTTGAGCGAGGTCCATCTAAGATCGCCCAGATCGTTTTGCCTGGTAGGTCAGCAGTTCAGCAGCCCCAACCAGCACAATTATCCGATAAACGAAGTTCTGTGTCTGTGGCAAAAGGCAGTTCTTTACCTCTGAAAGCGCGAGCTGTAAAAGGTGTGCGCATACTAGGGCAAAAAGCAGCACGACGTAAATGAAGCATTTGCTTGTGACTGTGGCTGTCTGATTATAGGATGAATGGTATTGGACTTGCGAAGGCGTAAACGCCTTGAAAGACCATTTATTACTTAGTGTAGTGGCATAGAAGATAACCGATGAGTAAAAAGAATGATGGCAGGCTCCGGCGAGAGAGAGGCCCCGACAGCGTCGTTGAGCAATACACCCTCCGTTACTTACAGGAGTTAGGTTATAGATATATCGCAACTAGCGTCGATGTGCTGCTCGGCACTCGAACCATAGAGGCGGACGCAGTTGTCTACCTTGATGAAGAATTTAGCAAGCCATTTATCGTTGTCGAAGTCAAAGGCACTTTACCAAAAGAAATAACTATCCTTGAACCCGCTGTCCAACAGGCTTTCGCCGTGGCGACGGCTCTCGGTGATAACGTTCGGTACCTTTTAGTAACAGACGGTATCCGGCATGAATGGTATGAAAGAAGCATTCAGAACCAATCTCTTGAAAAGATCCCTCATGCCCCGACTAATGGCCAACAAAAGGCACCTACATTACGGCTCGAGTCAAGACTGCGTCCGGTGATCGACTCTGAAACCTATCTCGAACTTTTACAGTCAGTCGTCGATATTTTGCGGAATGAGGGGTTAGTTATAGGCCTGAGGATGGGAATCGAGATCAACCGCATCTTGATAGCTAAGTTATATGACGAACGTGTCATAGCCAGCGGAGGGGAAGCAAGGTTTCATGCTCATGAATTGAATGCTGAAAGGACGGCTGACAATGTGCGCGCACTTTATCGTGGGGCGATCACTGAGTTGGGCGGACTTCCCAAGGAGGAGGGCATTTGGTCAATCTCGCCCCGCGCCCTACATTCGGTCGTGCGTCTGTTAGAACCGTACTCGTTACACTCGGTATCACGTAGCGTTCGTGGGCGCTCATTCTGGCGGATCTTTCCCAACTTATTACGTCGGGATGAATGGCTGCACATTACGCCACCTCCGCTCGCCGAACTGTTAATTCACCTTGTAAAGCCAACGAAGAGCGAGTCCGTCCTCGACCCCGCATGCGGCACTGGCTTGTTGCTGTTGGAGGCGCTTGACTATATCGAAACACAAACAAGCCGGGATCCCACAATATTAAGTGGCGCTGATGCTCGGGATCGGAGCCATGTACATGATTTGATCGGAATTGAGTTGAATGCCGAAGTCGCTGAGCTTGCAGAAACCAACTTTGCCTTAAATGGAATCCCGCCGCGGCAGATTATTAATGCGAACGCGCTGTATACGTGGAGCTTTGAAGATCCGGCGCTAAAAGCCGGAAATTTCGACGTCGTGATATTGAATCCACCTGTGGGGACGGTATCTAAAGCAGAAGTGCCGCTGTACGAATCTGCAGTTTCACGCACAACACACAAAATAAGTCTGGAAGCATTGTTCGTCGAACGTTCCGCTGAGTTGTTACGAGATGGAGGTAGATTGGCAGTCCTTGTTCCGGATACCTTCCTCGTATCACCGACACAAGAAAGTACCCGGGCATGGCTACTGAAGCATACGACTGTGCGGGCAATTATAAGTTTGCCGCCTGAGAGTTTCATGCCTATAGGGCACGCTGATAAAGCAACGGTACTATTACTCGAAAAGCGGCGTCCAAAAGACGAGCAAGAGCATGTTTTGGTGGCTGACGTTCAGGCGGTCGGCTATGACAGGTTCGGAAGGCCGACTAGAGAAAACGACTTACCCCAACTCATCGAATTAATTAACAGATTCCAAAAAGGCGGAAACAGTAACCTTCAATACGATAGTTTAAAATCTGGAGTTAAACGAATGCGGGTGTGGACGGTATATGTCTCCGATCTAAGTGAAAGCGGGTTTGGTCTCTCCCGGCTCGATCCCAAGGGGAGCGAGGTAATCCATGCTCTCACGCGCGGACGGTTTCCCACCATAAGGATAGAAGAAGTTGTAGATCTGATCAGTGGCCGCAATTTTAGGACTTACGTAGACCAAAGCCCGGACGCGGCCGTTCTCATCCAAGCCGGCGCAGTAAGAGAAGCTGAGATAATCCTGACAAATTCTCCGTACATCTCGATTGAGGACTATTGGATGGCTAAGCGCGCCCATATCAATACAGGTGACGTGCTAGTTACAACTACCGGGGCCTATTTAGGCCGGGCTGCGGTCGTCGAAGAGTTACCGCAGCCTGCCGCCGCGAGCGGTGCAGTCACTATCTTACGACCCGGCCCGGAAGTCGATCCATACTTCCTCGCGGCAGTACTTAACAGCGTCATCGGGAGGGAGCAAATAGCGCGACTTCAGGCGGCGACGACGGCTCAACCCTATATTCGCCGTAATGATTTGGGGCAGGTGGTTATTCCGCTCCCTTCATTGACACACCAGAGAGCCTTAGCGGGTCGAGTCACAGAGATGCTTGCCACGGCTCGGGAGCTGTCAGAGAGGGCACGTACACTGGAGTTAGAAGCGAGAGAGACGGTGGTCTCTGAACTTTTAAAGAGCAGTGAGCATGAGTGATCGTTTCTCTCCAAACTGGGAACAATTACGCCAGCCGCTAGACTCACTAATAAGTCTACTGGGTGGCGATAGTCATCTCCTCGTCAAAGCTTTTACCTCTGCTGTAAGTCCCAGCATAAAGGTTAATTCTGTCAACGACGTTAAAAACCAACTCCGGCTGATGTCGATGAGCCGTGACATCCCTTGGGCTTTGTTCGATACGATTTCAGCCTTGATAGAATCACTACCCCGGCCGACTAAAAAAGATGTTGTCGAAGAGATGGGCATCGCAACTAATCGCCCTTATGAGAAGTTACGGCCTGATATTAATGGCAGGTGGAGGGTCGTCTGGCGGATTGATGACCGTGCAGCTTCGGAAGATGCGGAGATTTCCCTCGACTGGTATGTCCCGCCTGACCAGAGCGGCGCCCCGGTGGTGCCGACAGCAATTATCGATTACATCGCTGGTAGCGTTAGCCTGCTACGCGGCGATTTAGTGCTCCCCTCAGCAGCTCTGTTACTGATAGCACTTGAGTCTGCCCTCTGGGACGATCTGGCCGCGAAAAGCATTTCAAGACATTCTGACCGAGTTACCTACACACCAGCAACGTGGCACTTCAAGAGGATTGGCGAGAAGCTGGTTCTCACCACGGGTGGTGGTACAGATAGGGATTTGCGCGATATGGACGACGCTGTCGGTTTCTCTCCCGCACAAGGCACTTGCGAGATGCGGAAGCTATACACAAATGGTTCCAAGGTGTCCCTCCAACTCGATGTTGATTCGGTGCTAGTTGGGTTTCTAGCATCCGAGCGTGAAGAGACACGAGTTACATTCGCTGATAAAGGATTGTCTGAAGCTATACAGCGTGCGCGGAAAGCTGGCGTCTTGGCTGCCGTGCCGAGCCAACTTGACGAGACGATGGTTAAGCTGCGGAACAACCTTATTCATTTGCCATCCAAAGGTGTGTTAGATCCACCTGTGCCGGATCCGACCAGTGGCACCTTCGTCAGTCTCACTGAGTTGCAACAAGAGCCGCAGTTGGTAAAGGGATTGATGCCACTTATTGTTGAACTAATTAATACTATCTATGTGACGCCCTAACAGATAGGTGCTCTTAACGTCCGCTTCTCAGAATTGCACCGTGGAAGCTTACACGCCCTCCATCGAAGTCTTTTGTTCCTATGCCCACCGGGACGAGGAATTGAAGAACTTACTCCTGTCCCACCTCGCGCCTATGCGGCGAAGTGGATTAATTAGCGCGTGGCATGATGGCGATCTATCCGCTGGTGAAGAATGGCAGGCGGAAATTGAGAAGCGCCTGAACACATGCGAGGTCATACTACTACTCATAAGCCCGGATTTTTTTGCCTCTGATTTCTGTTATGGAACTGAGATGCAGAGGGCTCTAGAGCGGTATGACAGCGGGGATGCAGTTGTCATTCCTATTATTGTGCGTCCTTGCGATTGGCATTCCTCACCGGTTGGCAGACTTCAAGTGTTGCCACCTCGCGGACGGCCCGTCACGTCATGGTCGAACCCGGACGAGGCTATGGAGGCGGTCGCTAAAGGTATACGAAAGTCTTTAAATGTACACATTGGAAAAGACAAAAGGCATGATGCGCAATCCTTTAAGAACAAATATGAAAGCCATCAGCTACCACCAAACTTTACACCTGTAGATGTCCATACTACTTCTGGCGCTTCCGTTGTAACGATTGGGGACAGGCCGCAGGTAAAGGGCGCAAAACTAGGCCCTGTGGATCTGGAGTTCGAGATCACAAACCCCAATCGCGAGGAGATGTCGTTGCGCGAAATATTCGTTGAAGTAATGGACTATGAAGAGGCATGTCTTCTTCGCGAAATACCTTACGCCGGAATCGGGCAAACCCGCAGGTATATTTGCAAAGTGCAGCCAATAGTTGGGCAGGCTTTTAAATGTACGTCGGTGGAAAAGGGATACGACTTTATAAAGCTTTCACAAGGCGAGCTTGAGCGATTCAGGGTCACAGTTGATGCATCATCTGGCGGTTTATATCGGCTTGCAGTGACCATACGTTATTCAGTTGGAGGTAAGGTCACGGAAATCAGAGTTGGTAGTTCAGACAGTCTAACTTTCCTTGGTCACGGCTCGACTGCTGTTGGTCTGCCTCATCTTATTAAAGCACTTGATGATCATGACCCGATTGTCCGCAGAGACGCCGCCCTTGAGCTTTGTGAGTGTCTAGAATCACACCGTCGATTTGGAAGGCAATCCTGGGATACTCAAGTTGATGATGGTTCAGCTTTTACCTTGGAAGGTAAGCCAAATGATCCTCGGCTGTTACCAATTCTAATAGCGACCTTAGAAGATCCAGACGGATGGATGCAGGAAAAAGCCGCACGATTTCTGGGCCAGATTGGTGATGCTGCGGCAGTGCCTGCGCTTGTTGAGTCACTGCGCTGCGGCCGTTTGGAGCGCGAGCCAATTGAAGCGTTGGGTAAGATAGGAGTAGCTGCATTACCCGCACTCTCAGATTTGATACAGGATGACAAAGCATCCCGGCGCTCCAGCGCGGTTCAAGCCATGTCGAATATTGGAGCACAAGCCATTCCACATTTGAAAACGGCCAGCTCCGATCCGGACGAACGAGTCCGAAGGGCTGCCGCAGAATCACTGGGGAAAATAGGAGGCGACGCGGTAGTAGACGTTCTTGTCACCTTGTTACGTGATCCGGCTGACAGCGTGCGAGCAACAGCAGCTACACAACTCGGTCAAACGAGAAGCGCTGCCGCTATTGACCCACTACGGGAGGCCCTGGGGACGGGGAACACGCGGGCTGCTCACGCGCTGACGTATCTGAGGCCGCCCGATGTCGAAGGATTAATGGGTGCCCTTACTTCGACTGAACTTGCTGTTCGGCTGGCTGCTACTAGTGCATTTGGAACTTTATCATGGCTTTTTACTAAACATCCTAGTGCCACCGCGCTTGGAGATATATTGCCCGAGCTTCAGAAAATCACATTGACCGCTCTAGAAAGGGCGGTGGCCGACGATTCCCCACAAGTACGACGGTCGGCTACGGCAGCTCTGAAGGAAATTGGGATACCAGCGATGAGTCAGTTGGGACTTGCTTTGCATGATGAGGATGGCGAGACATGTGAATCAGCCGCTTGGGCTCTCGCCAAAATAGGCAGCTTTGCATTACCAACCTTGATCAGCGGCCTAACTGGTCCTAATGAGGCACAAGGAGTGCTTTTTCGAGTTTTCTACAGATTAGGCCAGCCCGCCATAGAAGCTCTTCAGCATGTCAGCGAGCATGGAGATACACAACTACGCCAAGCCGCTGCCGCCATGATCGAAAGAATCGCGGCGCAAAAGGCATCTATTGCGCGTATGTTAAATGAGCCAGAACCCGAAAGGGTTCCATGTGAAAAATGTAGTGCCTTAATATTACCTGCTACAGCCAAAAAAACGAGTGGACTTTGTATGCCGTGCCACAAGATGGAATTAAACGACGCAAGCTAACCTTGATCTTGCATTTCGCTATTCCGTCCGTATAAATCAATTCACTGGAATGGGATGTATTATTCTAATTATTGTTCAAGTTTAGGTAGAGAGACTCGACAGAAAAGAGGGATTGCTTCTGGCCCAAGAAATAGCCCAAATCGCGCTCTCTCAGATACTAGACTAACAATAAGAGCAACATTATTCCGATCAGTCCATGTCGACTGCTCTATCAGATCTTCATTACTAGGTATTGAGGGCGATGTAGTATGAGAATGAAACCACCCTATTGTCTCTAGTATAGGATGATTCGTTTCCAATCGACTACGCAACTGAGAATAACTGTTGCTTGAGATATAAATCTCTGATGCTGTAGCCTCCACCTCATCATTGTGCGCTACTTCAGCAGCAATTACGACTGTGTAGGATCCATAAGCATCCTGACATACTCGCCCTGCCAGTAAACCTATTGCCTCTTTAGGCATAGCACTTAAACTGGCATCAAGGGTTAACTGTAGTACATTTTCCTGAATATAGACTTCGAAGCTATTATCAACAGAAGTGAAGGGAACAAGCTTGGGGTTATTAGAGGGGCGCTCTCGCCATAACAACCCGATGCTACTTCTGCTCTTTGGCCGGAAATGGCCCATTCAGTTGTGCTCCCTGAACAGCCTGACTAACTTCAACAACATCTCCATCCACAACCCCTGCTTGCTCGAACGTCATATTTGGCTGGATAACCTTTTCTGATCGTTTTAGGACAAGTTCGTAGGGATGACCAGGTGGAGCTGGCTCTAAGAATGGTCCATTATCATCGCCCTCAAGAAGACCTTGAATTGCCTCTTCCCCTGTACAATCTGGACTTACGTCTGCTGTCAAAGTATTACTACTGCGAGGATGTAGGAAATGAACCTCGATCATTTCTTTACTCATAACCGCAATCCGTAATGGATGGATCTAAGCTAGGCGAGCTAAATTACGCCTGACAATTATGCTTTCCGCTTTTTAGAAGCCCTTTTCTTCACCTTACTTTGTCTTTGCTTGCCGATAGACTTCCTAGCTGAAGTTGAACTTGAAGTAGTTTGGTCTGATAGATGTTTCTGCTTTCTCGCAGTTGTAACACGCTGTGTAGAATCAGAATCCGCTTTGAGCGATTTGAAAGATTTCATTGGTACTTTCTTAGCTGATGTCCGTGATTCTAAGGTGCTTTCCCCCTTTAATACCTTCACGACTTCAATCATTTCTTTGACGCTACTGTTTGCGGTTAATTTATATCTTTCACCATCCTTCTCGAATTCAAACGTCTTCTCCCGGCTCTTAATAAATTGAGTGATAATAGATGCAACGGCCTTCAAAAATGCTAAGCTCAATCCAGACGATATAATAAGCGATGTTATCTCTGTATAATCAAAGCCAGCACCCACAGCAGCTTGTCTGACTTCAATAGTATCGCCCTGCACAACGCCAGCCTGCGCGAAAGTCATTTCGGGAAGGATTACCTGTTGTGTGTTGGATACTACTAATTCATACGGCTGAGCAACTCGCGGGGTATCAAGAAAAGGCCCATTTTTATCTCCCTCTAGCAAGCCCTTTAGAGCTTCTTCCCCGGTGCATTCTAGATCGATCTCGGCTGTTATAGTTTTGGGTTCACGAGGATGTAAAAAATGGACATCAATTTTATTTGCCTCGGGTGCTTGCTGCCTGACATCGCCTTCGAGTTCGTCCGGAAGAATGATAACGATGGCTCGTCGGCTGGCCGGCAATTTAATAGATTCTAGTAATTGTAGGTTGCCTTCGCTATCAATGATGGCTTCCAGACGTTGTTGCATATTCTGTCTCCAATTTCGGACCTCAAGCTTAGGCGATCGCTATGCCTATAAACCCTGATAGTACTCGGTACCAATAATTAGTCAAATTCTGTATTTTGCCAGTAATTAGGGTATTTATGAGCTGATTTCTAGTAATCGTGGGAAGGGAGCACACGCCAGGATGGTTATGATCAGCCAAGAGGACTTGCACGCTATCTTTGAGCATGAGATGGCCACCGAAGGCGGAATCGCAGATCCCACCGAATATCCTGAACCTCTGCGACCAATGCTCACAGACATGCTGACACAGTTCAAAGGTCTCCTCGCATTATCAGCCAAGCGGCCAGCACCGAATTACATTGCCCCCAACGTATACGTCAACATCGTGGATAACCCTACTATCAACGCGGTAGCTTTCGAATCAAGTGGTCATGAGTTTATTGGTGTAAACTCTGGCACACTGTTCTTCCTGTATGACGCTTTCCTGAGTTTATTCTCCCATCCTGGGTTTATGCCTGACATAGGCGAGGCGAGCAAGGAGACCACGTCCGATTATGACCTTCGAATGTGGCTTCAGCGTGATAATGTTAGCCACATCAATGACTTTGTGCCTCTCGATAGCAAGCGTATCATGGCGGCTCAATACCTTACTCTTAATGCATACAACTTTATTTTTGCACACGAAGTAGCTCACCTTACCAAGGGGCATCTCAAGTACTTGGAAAACATCTACGGCATCTACAAGTACTTTGCTTATGCGAATCCATCATCTATACCATTCGAGGCGAGATTACAGCATATGCTTGAGATTGGAGCCGATGAGAATGGGGCGCATGGCAGCCTTCATATGTTCAAACCCCGCGAATCTGGAAAGGTTCTCCCTGATGCTGGCGGCTTGCTCTGCGATTTTCGTACATGGGCTGTATCGGTAGGTGTAATTTTCGCGCTGTTTGATCGACACGTAGAACTTCACGAGTCAACCACCCTCGATTCACATCCAACACCTGATGTTCGCTTCCTTAATGTGATTTGGTCAGCTTGGGAAGAGATCAAAAGGGTCATGCCCGTAGCCTTCGATGCTGCTACGCGCCAAACAATTCGCGCCAGCATTGAATTGAAGGATTTTTTCACACAACTGAAAATCGCAACGCGACCATTTTCACTTGTAGCCCATGATGAATCGAAGACTACGCTTCGCCGAGAGTTGTACGACCAGGTTTCGGCATTGCGCAGTCAATTATTGCAGCTTGAGAATGAACAGATGGAGAAACTCGCAGCAGAACGGAGCGATTTGCTGCGCAAGAATCTCATTACGCTGTGACGTAGCTAACTAAGCCTTTCATGCGAAATCGCTACTGCTTTAAATAAGTTGTAGATTCCCCTCAACAATACAATGTCCCGCTTGAGCCTTCTTCAAATGGTTGGCACGAAATCCCGGTGAGTCTCACGCTTGCGCCTGATGCCTACTCACTGCCAGTAATCGGGTTAATTCTGTACTTTCTGCCAGTAATTGCGTTAGGAGCTAGTCTAGAACAGCTTCGTGTTTGCGGACGATTTTCTTGATTAAAGTCGCTAAATTCGCGGCTTCCCGGTGGTTGAATCGGAACTCCATTTCTTTCAGGTAGAAATAGAAGTGTTCG
>Ga0182001_10000030_pt1 | contig 33095 bp, 24 predicted proteins | sample BulsoiFelSFmetaG_FD_120485 | JGI IMG/M metagenome (GOLD analysis project Ga0182001, IMG submission 120485) | Bulk soil microbial communities from Mexico - San Felipe (SF) metaG | ecosystem: Environmental > Terrestrial > Soil > Agricultural land | place: Mexico: San Luis Potosi | collected... | reverse complement strand
GTGGTGCGCAGGTCGTAGACGGTGACGGCGTTCGGGTGACGGAAGCGGCGCGCGGCCTGCCCCTCGCGGCGGAAGCGGCGCAGCCATTCGGCGTTGTTGCGCATCTGCGGCGGGAGAACTTTAATCGCGACCTTATCGCCGAGCAGGATGTGGCGCGCCTTGTAAACTGCGCCCATGCCGCCTTTGCCGAGCATTGATTCGATGTGGTACTGGCCGTCGAGCGTGGAATCAACGAGCGCGGTCGCGTCGTCTTCGAGAACTTCGCCGTCTGCCGCGCAGAAGCTCACACCATCGTCGTACTTGGATTTACAAACAGGGCAATACTTCATAAGGGGTTCTTAATTCTCAGTCACCAAAATGAAATCGGGCACATCAGGAACGTCGAAGCTTTAATTTTATATCGAACACAACAGTTTTCGTACCGCGCTCGCCTTCAAGTTTTACCGCTACGGCGTCTCCATCGAATTGAATGGTCGCGGGCACGGACTGCTTTCTCAACTCATCAAGCTGGCGTTGCTCGTCCGCCGTTAGTTTACGAAACGAACCGTCAAGCGGCAATGTGGCATTGACGAACGGGAACGACAGAGGCTTGTCGGAGAAGAAGACTGTAAAGTTCTCTTCGCCGGAAGGCGCATCCAGTTTAATGAGCGGGAGTGACGGGAACACACCCTCCTGGCTTGCCGTTACCTTCGCCCCCGCCGTCACCTTTTCAAGGCCGTCCGCGTCGAGCGGCATGACAATAGTATTTCCGGCATCGTCGTGACCGAACATATACAGATAACCGCTCTCGCGCGACTTGAATACAAACTGCACGATCTGTCCAGATGCAATGGGGTCGCGCCCTGAATTTGGCACCCAATCGTCTAATATCGTCGGGGCGAGTTGCAGATGATAGCGTATAAACGCGTCGCCCAAAGGGGCAGCGCTTTCATCGCCGACCGCCGTAGGAGAACTCTGATTGACAGGCGCGTCCTCTTGTGAGTCGGCCTGATTGTTAGCCTGAACACTCTTAGCCCTACCTCTTCCGGTCCACCTGCCGCCTCTCCACTGCCAGATCGCGAAGAGGCCGACGGCAAGTATCATGAGCGTGGCGACAATCGCCACAAGCCATCTGGTATTTGAAGGCGGACGCCGCTCAATTGTCGGAGCATCTGGCGTGGGAGGGTTGAACGTCGGAGCAACGGTTGGAGCTACTGTTCTCTCAACTCCCTGTGTCGCGCCTTCGTGAAGATTGACGGTCTGAGCTTGCAGGTTCTGCGGAGTCGCATGAACGCCCGGAGAGGTCGCCTGCTGTGGCTGGTTAATGATTGTCGGCTGAAAAGAGCGCGGACTCTCATATCGAACATTACCACCGCCGACGGCTGCGCTTAGCTCACCGGCAAAGTCGCCCGCCGTCAGTTGCCTGTCGCTCCTGTCCTTAGACATTGCACGCAGCACTGCGCGCGACCACTCCGGCGGAATGTTTGGGTCGTACTCTTCGAGCGGGCGCGGCATTTCATGGCAATGCGCGCGGCGAAGCGTGACGATGGATGTTCCTTTGAATGGAAAGTCGCCCGTCGTCAGTTGATAGACGATGACGCCCAAACTATAAATATCTGTGCGCCCATCAATCTCTTCGCTGCCATCGCGCTGACTTTCGCCCCATTGCTCAGGCGACATGAAATGGGGCGTGCCGAGAATTTGGCCTGTGACGGTTAAGTTCGTGACCCCCGCGCCCAAGTCTGTCATCTTTGCGAGACCAAGATCGAGGAGTTTTACGATTCCCCGATTGGTAATCATGATGTTCGATGGCTTCAAGTCTCGATGCACTACGCCCATCGCGTGCGCGGCATCGAGCACGCTCGCCACAGGTTCGATGATCTGCAAGGCTTCGGTTAATGAAAGACGACCACCTCGTGCGGCAACCTCTGCGTCGAGCGTGCGGCCTTCGACAAACTCCATGACGAGATAAATGTCGCCCTCGCTCGAAGCGCGCAGGTCATGAACGATGACCGAGTTCGGATGATGAAAGCGGCGCGCGGCCTGGCCTTCGCGCTGAAAACGTTTCAGCCAGGCAGAATTGCGGCGCATCTCAGGCGGCAAGATTTTAATCGCTACTTTATCGCCGAGCAGTGTGTGACGCGCCCTGTAAACCGCGCCCATGCCGCCCTCCGCGATGAACTCTTCTATCTGATACTGACCATCAAGAATGCGCCCGACCATCTCGGCATGATTGTCCTGCAACACCTCGCCATCGAGCGGGCAGAAGCTCTCTTCGCCGTCATATTGTGCGCCGCATTTGTGGCAGACTTTCATGTCGAAGTTAGGTCGGGGCGTCTGTAAAACTTTAGGGAGAAGCAGTTATTGAAACAAGCGCGCTGATTTCAAGTCAAACCATCAGAATCGAAAGTCTAACATAGACGATGGGCGAAATTCGATTTGCAATCGTGAGGCGGAGGAAGATTTACCTGCGGTTGTCGAGGATGGTTAAGGCGGCAATCATTAAATTGTTTCCTGTTGCCATGCCGTTTCATCAGTTGCCACTAGCGCTATGTAAAGTAAGTTATTGGCTTAATCAGTTGCCACTAGCTTGAGCTAGTGGTTAACTGTGACAGAAAAGATATGCGGCTTTAGCCGAATCATTTTGGCTAAAGCCGCACTTCTTTTCTTTACTCATACCTCCAGCTAAAGCTGGAGGCAATTAAAAAACTTCAATGAGCTACTGAAATGCTTAAACGACCTCCGGCTCTGGATACCCGCCCGAAAAATTTTGCAGAGCGTCGGGTGAAACGTAATCGTTTCTGAGGGCGCGAGCACCGGCTTCGGCCAGTGCGAAGACATGTCTCCGGTCATCGCCGAAGCCAAAGTGCCAGTGAGGCTCAAGGCGGCGAACACGAAAGCCGGAACGCTCGCAGAGCGCGCGTAGATCTTCACCGCTGTTCAAGGCATGAATGTGCGCTGGCGTATGACTTTCAACGGGCATGGTCAGGACGAGTTTTCCGCCCACTCGTAACGTGCGGCGAATCTCGCTGATAACTTTCAAAGGCTCAGGCATGTGCTCGATGATCTCGGAGGCGACGACGAGGTCTAAGGATTCGTCAGCGTAAGGCAACGTCATGATGTCACCGGTCTGGAAGCTTGCGCGCTCTTGCACTCCTTTGTGCTCCGCGAGCTTTCGCGCATACTTGATTGACTCCTGGCTGATGTCCAAACCATGTCCTGTCCAGCCCCGCTTCAACATCAGAATCTCGCTCAAAATAACGCCCGACCCGCAACCTAAATCCGCTACGTTTGATTGTTCAGCGCGCATTGATTGAACAACCTGTCGCACAAACTTCAGACGCGCGGCGGCTGATGGCTGCAACGCGTATGTGAAATGCGTGACGATTGGATAGAAGGATTGATCGTAAATCTCCGCTCGGGCTTCGTCGAAAGGCAGGTGATCGTCGCGCTCGATTCTCAACCTGATGTATTGACGGAGCCTGCGCACAATCTCTTCGGGCTGCGACTTTGTGACGGCGCGAACGTCGGCGATTGTGTCGTCCGCGCGCTTGAAAATCCCCGCCGTCTGCGCGCCGAAAAGTCTTGCGAGCGGTGGACCAAGGCTGACGTAGGCCGCAAGGCACAGTCTCTCCCAGAGCGGTGCGAAGCGCGCATTCGCTTCGAGTAACGCGAGACATTGACTGTAATTTTTGAATCTTGTCTTGCCGAATAGTTTTGCTTCAAACGTCATCTTTACGGATTGCCTCCTTCTAGTCATGCAGGCTTGCTGAGCAAGAGACGTTCCGCTTGTCAGAAAATCAGGAATCGCCGTTAATCACTGGCACAGGCGCAAACAAACTTGCCTTGACCGCAACTATCCTATTGCGCCCGGCTCATGACTGTTGGAGGAGAAATGTGACATGAAAGAAACTCTTTCCTGTCGTCTCATCAGATAAGATTGTGCATGCGCTTTTAGAACGCGATTGCAAAGGAGTTGTGAGATCGAGTTCTCAGCTATGGCAAAAACGACTCAGGCTACGAAGAAGGTTAAGAAGAAAGCTGAAGCTGCAATTGACGAGGTGGCCGCGAACCCCTGGATGGAGCGGCTCGCGCGATTCGGTTATGCGACCAAAGGCATCGTTTTTATAGTCGTCGGCGCGCTCGCAACCCTGACGGCTTTCGGTCTCGGCGGAGAGACGACCGACACTCGCGGCGCGCTCCGTGAGATTGAGAATAAGCCTTTCGGCAAGGTCGCGCTGGCAACAGTCGCCTTCGGTCTCATCGGCTATGTCCTCTGGCGCTGGGTGCAAGCTGTCGCCGATGTCGAGCGCAAGGGAAAGAAACTGAAAGGTCTCGCCGTTCGCTTCGGCTACTTTGCGAGCGGCACAGTTTACGCCGGGCTGGCTTTGACAGCCGCGAAGATTTTGATTGATGTTGATGAGCCGGACAGCAGCAGCGATAAAGAGGAGCAGTGGCTCGCACGACTTCTCGCGCTGCCTTTCGGCTACTGGCTGGCTCTCATCATCGGGGCAAGCGTCATCGGTTTTGGACTCTACCAAATTTACAAAGGAGTCAGAGCCAAATTTCTCAAACGGCTGAAGCTCGGCGCGCAGGGTTCAAACACGGAAGCGTGGGCCAGGTGGAGCGGGCGCATCGGCTACGCCTCGCGTGGCGTGCTCTTCTGCGTCATCGGCTTTTTCATCATCCAGGCCGCGCGCCACTTCAATCCTGTCGAAGCTAAGGGACTGGACCAAGCACTCGCCACACTCGCGCAAAACCGTTACGGCTCGTGGACCTTGGGCACAGTCTCAATCGGCCTCATCATCTACGGATTCTACATGCTCGTTGAAGCGCGCTCTCACAGAATGTAATGATTGCGGAATGAAAAGATAGGAGCAGAAAGCAGGAGCAGGTGGCGGGAAAAATAAATCATGCTGACTAGAAACTTGCACATCGCGTTAATAGCTTGAAAGAGGTCGTGAGCGAGAGGCCGACTCTGTTGTGTGCGTCACACACAAACGAGACTTTGAGCGGCAGCAGCCTCGACGCTTTTCTCGTTAGCAGTGGCCTGGGCCAGTACGTTTGGGCTTCCGGGCGAGCAGACGCGCTATAGTTTCAGCTAACGCAGACATATCCTCTGGCTTTCTTAAGAACTCATTTGCCCCGGCCCGGCGTGCTTCCCTTTCAACATCGCTCGCCGAGAGCATGATGATTGGCGTCTGCTGCCGTCGCGGAATCTGTCGCGTCTGGCGTATTAGTTCTAATCCGCTCATGTCCGGTAGCTCGTTGTCTAGAATTAATAGGTCATAATCCATTTCCCCCTGGAGTCGTTGTAACGCGGCGGCTCCGTCTCTCACTAGCTCGACCGCCCAGCCTTCCAACTCCAGGGTATGCTTTACTATGTTAGAGACACTTTCATCATCCTCGACATGCAGAAGCGAGCGCGTCCCCTTGCTGGCATCGCGGATAAAGATCAAGCTGCGCTTACGGGGCTTGGCCGGTGTTCGCTCAGAAAGCAATTCCGGGTATTGATAGTTCAGCTTTTTTATTAGAGTGCTATGGCTACATCCCAGGAGGTTCGCCGTCCGTGTGACCACCCTGCCCGCATCTATCAAGGCACGCTCGATAACACGTTTCTCATAACGATGCACCGCACGCTTCAATGAAAATCCTTCCCATCTCATCGGTGTCGAAGACGCTCCGTTAAAGAAGAGAACGCGCCGAGCCGCCGCGCTCAGACGAAGCAGCGTTGCCGGGTCGCGCGATTCAACGAGCAGGTCCGCCGCGCGTTCATAGGTGAAGTTTACGGCGTCGGTCGCCAGGTGCTCGCCCAATTCTTCGACAATGGTTATGGCAGCCCTTCCGGCAGTCTCCGAATCGCCCGCGCTCTGCGCCACTTCGACAGCCGACTGCAATGTGAGTTGCGCCTGCTGATAGCTGCTTAAGCGGGCCAGCGTAATACCGTGCGTGATGAGAGCTTCGGCGAGCAAGAACTGCTGGTCGCCACCTTCCAGAGCCTTCACCGCACTGCGCGCCAACTTCTCCGCTTCCGCAACGCGCCCTTCTTCAAGCAACACACGGGCGCGCGTGTCATCCACCTGTGCGATGTGAGCCTTATCCTTCAAGCTCGTAAAGAGCGCCTGCGCCCGGTCCAGATGCTCATGCGCTTCCGGGAATTTCTTGATCGTGCCGAAGAGGAAGCCGAGATTGTTCTCAACGTAACCCTGATAGCGAGTATGCCCAGCCTGCTCGAAGTGGTAGCTGGCAGCCGCATACTCGATTAACGCTTGGTCTATGTAGTCGTCGCGGCGCTCCGCCGTGCCAAGATTTTTCAGCACAACGCCGAAGCCGAGATGGAATTTTCCTTTTAGGGCATGATTGTCGCTTTTCTGGAAAAGGGGCGCAGCTTCTGTGCAGATGCGAAGGGCGTCGCTGAACCTCTTAGCTGCGTTTTCAACAATTGCAAGGCGAAGTAAAGCCAGTGCCCTTACCTCGTTTACCTCATCGCCTTTGCTAACAGACAGACTGTCCAACGCCTCTCGAAGCCACACACGCGCTTCATTGAGCGCACCCTGACGCCAGTAGCAGTAGCCACTCTCCACCCGTGCCTCTGCTACTTTCTTCGTATCCTGTAGCTCTTCGAATCTTGCGATGCTTTCACTAATGAGATTTTTGGCTTCTTCTTGTGCCTCTCTAATCTGCTTACAACTGCCAATCCAGCCAATCAGCACTCCAGCCCGGAGAGTGACTTCTGCCGCTGTCCACTCGTCTAGCCCCTCGATTACGGGACAGTGGCCGATGCCCTGCCACAACTCGCCCATGGCCTCGCGCGCGGCTTCGTAGTTTCCGACCTCTTCTAACTGCCTAGCGGCCTCGCATCGGAGTTTTGCTCGTTCCTCGTAAGTGAGGTTCGGATTACCTATCTGATGAAGAAGCTGGCTGGCTAAATTCATGTGAGGAACACCTTTCTATAGCATTGTTCCAAAAGTAACAAGAAATGACCGGTGAGACGCGCCTTCCCCGACCTAGAGTGCTAAGATGTGACGCGCACTGGCTAATCATGGGCGGTTCGGTAAGAACTCAGGTCCTCACCGACCTCCTGATAAGAGTACAAACACCAAAGCTCGAAACAAGAAAAACCGGAGAAAAACCAATGAGAAACCTCAAGAAACTCTGCGCTGCGTGCGTGTTGGCTCTCGCCCTCGCCCTGCCCGCTTTCGCGGGTGACATGCCGGGTGGCGTTACTGCGCCGCCGCCGCCTCCCGACTCGTCTTCTGCGACGACGCAAGGAAACATGGGAGCGGGTATTACAGGCGATATGGAAACTACCATCACAGGCGATATGCCTGGTGGCTTCACAGCCACAGACACGGCGACGGAGGTCGCGCTGAGTCTGGTGCAAAGCCTGGCGTCGCTGTTCTAAGCAGCGTGTAAGCACAATTTGGCTCATCACAAGCTGCCGTAAAATCTCAATCTCTGGCGGCTTAGTTGTAGTGTGTCTGGGACGAGCGCCGGAAAACCGTAAGTCTGTGAGACAGCAAGGAAATCTGCTCAGGCGCTCCACGTACAGACCGGAAGGGTAAACTCTTGTGGCGCATAAAGCAATAGAATATCTCGCGCGTTTCCGGGCCGGGGATGCTTATCTATTAACTTTATGATTCGCTGTAACTTTGGTAACAATGAATTGAACCAGAGGTATCAAAAATACAAGAGTAGGCCGACTATTCTATCCGAGCTTAGGTAATAGGATAACGGTGAGTCAAATTTGAGATTTCAAATCTCGTTTCTCTTCTGCCTCCTGCTCATGACCGTCTGCTTCCTGTTTTTCTCAGTCCGCAATCAAGAGATGAGTTGTGTTTGAATGAAGCCCCAGAGAATCACAGCCAGGCCGCCGACTTCTCCGGCAATCAGAAGGTACATGTACCAGGTCGTCGTGAAGTTGCGCTCGCGGAAAAGATTGTCCGTGACGTTCTTGATGCCTTCGGTGACGTAGCCGAAGACTGTTAGCGCAAAGAAGACCAAAATCATCAAGACCGCGCCGACCTGCACTTTCGTCGAATACGGACTGTATTCAACGAGCTTCGCAACGACGAGCATGGCGAAGCTGTAAAGGAAAGCAGCGCGATGCGCGATGTCAACATAGACGGGCGCACGGTGCTCCGGGCTGGTCATCGTGCGCTGATATTTCAGAATGCCGATGAGCATTCCGCCCAGCAAGAATAAGCCCGAAGCTAGGAGACTGATTTTAACCGCAAGACTCATTAGCGTCTCCGGGAATTATGAATTATGAGTTTTGAATTTTGAATTAAAGACGGTTGTCTTTCTTTTCAATTCAAAATTCAAAACTCATAATTCATAATTCCTAAATCAATATCCGCGCAACTGTTCTCTGTATCCATCGAAGTTGCGCCGCATCTCGCCGAGAGAGTCGCCGCCGAACTTTTCGCGCATGGCTTGAGCTAAGATGAGCGCGACCATCGCTTCGCCGATCACGCCCGCAGCCGGAACTGCTGTGATGTCCGAACGCTCAAAGGAGGCGGACTCTTCCTGCTTGGTGTCTATGTCAACCGAGCGTAGCGCGCGCCTGAGTGTCGAGATGGGTTTGAGGTGGCCGCGCACTCGCAACTCTTCGCCGTTAGTGATGCCGCCTTCAAGGCCGCCCGCGCGATTGGTCTGGCGTATGAACTGCTTCATCTCTTCGTCGTAAGCGATCTCGTCGTGAACTTCAGAGCCGGGAAGACTGCTTGCCTCCAGCCCTGCGCCGATGGCGACGGCTTTGACCGCAGGGATTGACATGATGGCTTGCGCCAATCTGCCATCAAGTTTCAAGTCCCAGGCCGTGTGTGAGCCAAGTCCTGGCAGAATCCCTCGCGCGACAACCTCAAATATTCCACCGAGCGTGTCGCCTGCGCGCCGCTTCTCGTCAACGAGCGAGACCATCCGCTCTTGAGCTTCCGTGTCTGCGCAACGCAAAGGCGCGTCGTCGGGAATCGCCGCGATTGCGTCCCAGGATAGCTCCAGAGGCTTATCGGGTATGCCGCCAAGTTGAATAACGTGGCTGAGGATTTCAACATCGAAGGCTGAGAGCAATCGTTTCGCCAATGCTCCGCAAGCCACGCGCGCGGCTGTCTCGCGCGCAGACGCTCGCTCCAGAATGTTTCGCAAATCGCGCGCGCCGAACTTTTGTCCGCCCGCGAGGTCTGCGTGTCCAGGGCGCGGGCGTTTCAAGCGGCGAGATTTTTCGGGCGCGAGGTCAACAGCTTCCGCCGACATCACTGCGGTCCAGTTGGCCCAGTCCTTGTTCTCAATCATCAGGGCCAGAGGCGAGCCGAGCGTCAGGCCGTGACGCACGCCGCTCATAATTTCCACGCGGTCGCGCTCGATCTTCATGCGCCCGCCGCGCCCATAACCCCATTGCCGCCTCTCAAGCTCGCGGTTTATTTGCTCAAGGTCAACGGGCAGACCTGCGGGCAAGCCTTCAACAATCATTACGAGCGCGCGCCCGTGCGATTCTCCTGCGGTGGTGAAACGAAACATCTCTTTGTCCGGCTCTCAAGCTTTGATCGCTACTTCGCACACTGACGCGCAACTTGCGGGTGCGCGTCCTCGAACTCTTTAATCAAAAGAGCGAAAACTTGTTGCGCTTTCTCACGATCTGCATCGTCGCCTATGAACTCTCCGTCACCTTTGATGGAGATGAGCCGTGCTCTCAACTCTTTCGCTGCGGCAGCAACTTGATTATGCAAATCGCTCTTGAGGTCAACCACATAAATAATCGTTCTACGCTTCGGTTGCGGGACGAGGCTGCGGAATTCTACGCCATTCTGATCGAGAGTTTTGGAGATTGATGAAAGGCTCGCTCGACCTCTAAGCGTGTTGAGGATGTACATCACGCTCGCGCCTGATGAGTTTCGTCTGAAGTAGAGAACAGACTTTTGCCTCTCAAGTTTTCCCAGGCGCGCGTCTTCATAACGAAGAGTCTGCTCATCTGTGAAAGTGCGAGAGATTGTCGAATGCTCTGCCCCGTCGGACCAACTTCCGACGGCGCGGCTGACCGTCTGATTCAATCTCAAGCAGCGCGAGAGATGACTGATGGAATTAACAAGCTGCGACTCTTCACGAGAATTGAGGAGCCTGATGGCTTCTTCCAATTTGAGATTCTCGCGCGTGTTCGGACTGATGAATGAATAGCTCACGCTCTTTTGCCTTGACTCGGTTCGAGCGGAAGCTTCTGCTTCAGGTCGTTGCGAGTATGCGCTGACGGGCGCGGCCAGCAACATCACAACGGACAGGAGCAAGCGGCGGAAAGGACAATCTCTCATCATAGATATTCCTCCGCGAAGATATTGCCGCGCCCAAGAATGCAGGCCGGGTCAAAGGCGCGCTTCAAGGCCGCCATCTCTTTCAAGTGTTCTTCCGAGTAAAGCACTCGCAGGTATTCACGTTTGAGCTTTCCAATACCGTGCTCCGCAGAGATTGTGCCGCCGACACGGACGGCGCGCTGAACGAATAGCATGTAAATCTCGCGCGCTCGCCCCGCTTCCCTTTCGTCGCGCGGCATGATGTTGACGTGGACGTGGTTGTCGCCGATGTGCCCGAAGATGACATAGCCTAAGTTTGCCTCGCGTAAAGTATCTTCGTAGAACCTGAGCATCGCGGCAAACTCTTCGTCGGGCACGGCCATGTCCGTAGAGACTTTGCGTTGGTTGTGGCGCGCGAGCCATTCGTTGACCAGAACGGGAAGCCTGTGCCTGAACTCAGACATCTCTTTGCGGTCATGCTCGTTCGTTGCGAACCATGAATCGTCAAGCATCGCATTATGGCGTTCGAGCAACTCAAGCCAGCCCGCTTGCAAAATTTCTTCCGTCCGATGGTTCGTCTCCTGCTCGAAGAAGATTGCGCCTGTAGCCTCTGAAGGTATGCGGCTGTAGTGAGTTTTGAGAAACTTTAGAGACTGGGCATCGAAGAACTCTAGCGCGCGGGCGTCAATCCCATCTGTGTCTTCACTCGCACGCGTGCGTAAAGATGCAGCGCGTGCTTCGCTGACAAAGCTCAGCAAGTCGCTTTCCGCTTTGAAGAAGACCACACCGCTCAACACGCCTTCAGGTTTTGGCAGAAGCTTTATTTCGACTTCGACGATGACGCCGAGCGTGCCTTCGCTCCCGATGAAGAGGTCAATCGCATCCATCTCCGGCTCTATAAAATAGCCCGAAGCGTGTTTGCGTGTGCGCGGCATCTTGTAAGAAGGAAGGCGCGCGTCAATGCTTTTGCCACCGGGCAGTGGAAGATTAAGCACACCGTTTTCGTCAGCTTTGACCTCACCGCGTCGCAGGTCAAGACGGTCGCCCGTCGCCAGAGCAATTCGTAAACGGCGTATGAAGTTGCGCGTCGCCCCATACTTGAATGTCCTTGCTCCCGAAGCATTGGTGGCAACCGTTCCGCCCAGGAAACAGCTCCACTCGGTCGGGTCTGGCGGATAGATCAATCCCTTCTCATTGACCGCGCGCTGAAAATCCGCGAGCACGACTCCCGCTTCGGCAACAGCCCACGCGCCGCTCTCGTCGCGCACTATCTCTTTAATCTCGTTCAAGCGCGAGGTCGCCAGGACGACTCCGCCAAAGGGCACGCGCCCGCCAACTATTCCTGTGCCCGCGCCTGCGATTGTGACAGGCACGCGCTCGTGTGTCGCAGTAAGGAGCGCATCGGCGACCTCCTGCGCATTCTCTGGAAAGAGGACGCACATGGCATGTCCGCCCTGCATGTTGCTCGCGTCCGCGACGAACGATTGAATCTCGTCTGTGTTCTGCTTTGCCAGCATAAGGAAAGGATCGCGTTTTCTCTCTAACGAATAACGCTGACAGTATTCGCGACTCGCGCTCTTCGGCGCAAGGCAAAATGTCGCCTCACGTCACTTTGCGAAGCGAGTAGGTCGCTCTGTCATGAGCATATATTTCCGGGCGCTTCATGACGCTCGCAGCGACTTCGGCCCAATCTGTTTGCAGATGTGGAATCATCGCCCCGTCAACTATCAACACGTCCGCGTCCCTGCATCCGGCTGCGAGCGCGCTCTTGTGTCCCTCGAAAACCCAGACCGCGTGCCCAATGTATGCGAAGCCAATCAGAATGCCGAAGAAAGGGATTGTCTTTGAAATATCTTTCCTTAAAGCATTCAGTTCCGTGTAAGCGATGGCCGCAATCTTCCGCTTCACCTTTGAAGGAATCATCCGCTCGATGGGTTCGACCTGTCCTTGTGCCATTGTGCCTTCTGGCGGGCAGGGTTGAAACATCAGCAGCCGCCCGGGCGTGACGACGATGACGTGCCGCCCCGAGCGCCCGATGGGCAATCCCACGCCAGATGCCACAGCCCTCGCATTCTTAAACACATCTTCTATGTCCTGCGGCTCGTCCACTTCGGGCATGCACACATCACCGAACGCAGCCTCGCCACTCTTCCCTGATTCTTTACCTTGCCCGAATAAACGTTTGAACATTATCTGCTCGCTTAAGTCATCTGTAGATCACGCTCGCGCAGGTATTTGATTCTGTCGCGGAGTTCCGCCGCGCGCTCGAACTCGAAGCGTTTGGCGGCCTCGCGCATCTCCGCTTCGAGGCCCACAATCGTCGCCTTGATGTTCTCGCGCGTGTAGTCTGAGTATTCGTCCAGGTTGAGAGGCACTTTGAAGTAATCGGCTTCATAGGCCGTGACGAGCGTGGCTTCGACCGGCTTGATGATGGTCTGCGGCGTGATGTTGTGCTCGCGGTTGTAAGCTTCCTGAATCGTGCGGCGGCGATTGGTCTCGTCAATCGCGCGCTTCATCGAATCCGTGATTTTGTCTGCATAGAGAATAGCCTTGCCGCTTGCGTTACGTGCCGCGCGCCCGATGGTTTGAATCAAGGAACGGTCTGAGCGCAGGAAGCCTTCTTTATCGGCATCGAGGATGGCGACGAGAGAGACTTCCGGCAAGTCCAAGCCTTCGCGCAGAAGGTTGATGCCGACGAGCACGTCAAACTCTCCGCGCCGCAGGTCGCGCAAGATTTTGATGCGCTCAAGCGTTTCGATGTCCGAGTGCAGATAGCGAACACGGACGCCAACCTCCGCGAAATATTCCGTCAAATCCTCAGACATCTTTTTGGTCAGCGTCGTGACCAGCACGCGCTCGTTTAGTTCTGCGCGCACGCGACACTCTTCCAGGAGATCGTCAATCTGTCCTTTGACGGGGCGCACTTCGACCTCCGGGTCCATCAATCCCGTCGGGCGAATGATCTGCTCTATGACTTCGCCGCCAGCTTTCGTCAATTCGTATGGACCAGGCGTGGCGGAAACGTAAATCGTCTGTCCGATGCGCGCCTCGAACTCTTCAAAGTTGAGCGGGCGATTGTCCATCGCTGAGGGCAGACGAAAGCCATACTCTACGAGTGTGCGCTTTCTGGACTGGTCGCCTTTGAACATGCCGCCGATTTGCGGAACAGTCTGGTGCGATTCGTCAATCACCATGATGGTGTCGCGCGGCAAATAATCGAGCAGAGTCGGCGGTGGCTGACCCGGAGCCTTGCCCGTCAAGTGCCTCGAATAGTTCTCGATCCCGCGACAAAAGCCCATTTCCTTAATCATCTCAAGGTCGTACATGGTACGCTGGTGCAGCCGCTGCGCTTCGACGAGCTTGCCCTCCTGAATCAGCTTCGGCTCCCACCAATCAAGCTCTTCACGAATCGTCTTAATCGCGCGCTTGACTGTCGGCTTGGACATCACGTAATGCGACTTCGGATAAATCGGCAGGCGCGCGGTGTGTTTGTGCAGGACTTCGCCGAGCAGAGGGTCAATCGTGGAGATGGAATCAATCTCGTCGCCCCAGAGTTCGATGCGATAGGCCTGGTCCTGATAGCTCGGATAAATCTCGACGACATCGCCGCGCACGCGAAAACTTCCACGATCAAACTCTATGTCGGAGCGCTCGTACTGCAACTCAACCAACTTTTGCAGCAAAGCTTCGCGCGCCATTCGCATTCCAGGCTCGACAAAGAGCAGCATGCCGTAATAAGCGTCCGGGTCGCCAAGACCATAGATGCACGAGACAGAGGCGACCACGATCACATCGCGCCGCTCAAACAGAGCGCGCGTCGCGGACATCCTGAGACGATCAATCTCGTCGTTAATCGTCGCCTCTTTTTCGATGTAGGTGTCTGACGCGGGAACGTAAGCTTCGGGCTGATAATAGTCGTAGTAGGAGACGAAATACTCGACCGCGTTTTCCGGGAAGAAGGTCTTGAACTCCTGATAGAGCTGCGCCGCGAGAGTCTTGTTGTGCGCGAGAACGAGGGTCGGGCGTTGTGTGCGTTGAATGACGGATGCTACTGTGTACGTCTTTCCCGATCCCGTGATTCCCAGCAGCACCTGATCTTTCGAGCCTTCATCAAGACCGCGCACGAGCGCCTCAATCGCCTGCGGCTGATCCCCTTGTGGACTGTATTCTGATTTAAGATTGAAAGGCATAAAAATTAGTGACAAGTTAAAAGTGACGAGTGACGAGTTAAAAATTAAATTCTAACTCGTCACTCGTCACTTGTCACTCGTCACCAATTTTTATGCTGCTGTCGGCGACTGACTGCTGATCTGGTAGATGGCTTCCATCACGGCTGAGCGCACTTCGGTCGGGAGCGAGCCGCGCACCGCCAGGCGACGGAAGGCAGGGAGGATTTCCTGTTGACCGCTCAGGGCCAGGAGCTTGACGACCGCGAGGCGCACTTCATTGTTCGGGTGCTCTTCGATGGCGCGCATCAGGGGTTGGACCTCTCCTGCTTTGGACATCAGGAAGAGGAGCGAGAAGGCATCGTAAGTCTTCTCGCGGCTCTCGCCCATCAGTTGGCCGATGGCTTCGCTGGCGAGACCCGATGAAGCCAGGGCCGAGCCGATCTTGCGGCGGCGTTCGGGCGGAGCTTCTCTGAGAGCGCGCGTGAACGTCGCGGCGCGATCCGTGTTGAGATTAAAGAGCGAGCGAGCGGCTGCGTTGCGAACCTCGACCGCAGGATCGTCGAACGCGGCGCTGATTTCGCGGAACGAGTCGTCGCCGCCGACGCGCGCTAAATCCGTGACGGCAGCAGCGCGCTCCGAAGGCTCTTCGCTGCTCAATCGTTTCAGGATTGCTCCCGGCACGGTCGAGAACTCGTCTAAAGTCGCAATCCCTTTTACAGCAGCGCCGTTTTCCGTGACTCCGTAACTGCTCTCGCCTCCGTTGACAGGCTCTTCGAGAGCCGAAAGCGATGGAGTAATATCTTTGGTCTCCGGCGACTCGACGACGATGGCGTCTGGCGTCAGTTCATGAATGGAAGCATCTTCAACAAACTCATGCGGAGTCGAATAGGGAGCAGCCTGCGGCTCGCTTACGTCCACGTCCACCCAGCCGTAGGCCGATTCGTCGCCCCGTTCGAGTAAGGATTCAAGAGGCGGCGGCTCACTCTTCGCAGCTTCAGCCGCAGCCAACTCTTCTGCACGACGGCGCTCTTCTTCTTCAGCCTTGAGGCGCGCAGCTTCTTCAGCCTGCCTGCGCTCTTCCTCTTCTCTAGCGAGACGCGCTTCTTCTTCAGCTTGACGGCGAGCCTCCTCCTCTTCCGCCCGTCGTTGTGCTTCGGCGGCAAGACGAGCTTCCTCTTCCGCTCGTTGACGAGCAGCCTCTTCTTCTGCGAGCCGCTTCGCTTCAGCCTCAGCAGCAAGGCGGGCTTCTTCTGCGCGAAGACGTGCTTCTTCTTCTCGGCGACGAGCTTCCTCTTCCTCTGCTAAACGTTTAGCTTCTGCTTCGGCACGGAGTCGTTCTTCTTCCTCAGCCTTGAGACGCGCTTCTTCCTCTGCCTTGAGTCTGGCCTCTTCCAAAGCACGTTGGCGAGCCTCTTCTTCAGCATGAAGACGAGCAGCCTCTTCTTCAGCCAGACGTTTCGCCTCTGCTTCGGCGGCCAAGCGCGCTTCCTCGGCGCGTCTTCTTTCTGCCTCTTCTTCTTCAGCTTTGCGTCTGGCCTCTTCTTCCGCACGAAGACGAGCTTCCTCTTCCAAACGCAATCGCTCGACTTCTGCCTGTCGCTCGCGCTCCTCTTCCTCTGCACGGAGACGCGCCTCTTCTTCAGCCTTCAATCTGGCTTCTTCGGCAAGGCGTTGTCGTTCCTCTTCTTCCGCCTTGAGTCGTGCTCGTTCTTCTTCTTCAGCTTTGAGGCGTGCAGCTTCTTCAGCCTGCCTGCGCTCTTCCTCTTCTCTCGCAAGACGCGCTTCTTCTTCAGCTCTCTGACGTGCAGCTTCCTCTTCCGCAAGCCGCTGCGCTTCGGCTTCGGCAGCAAGTCTCGCTTCCTCTTCCGCCTTGAGACGAGCTTCTTCCTCTGCCTTAAGTCTGGCCTCTTCTTCTCTGTGGCGCGCCTCTTCCTCTTCCGCTAAACGCCTGGCCTCTGTTTCGGCAGCTAGACGCGCTTCTTCTTCAGCCTGCTTGCGCGCTTCTTCTTCTGCGGCTTCTCGTGCGCGTGCTTCTTCTTCAGCAACACGGCGAGCCTCTTCCTCTTCGCGGCGACGCGCTTCTTCTTCCTCCGCAGCTCTTTGCGCTGCCTGTTCGTCTTCTGAAGTTTCAGTCTTTTCGTCAACCGGAAGCGAGGCGACCAAAGCTCCGCCTGCGAGGGCTAACCCTGCGAGGTCTGCGGACGAATGCTCAGCTTCGAGCGTCGGAGTCTCTTCTTCAACTGCCGAGCTTGCTTCGATGGCGCGCCTGATTAAGTTCTTCGGAACTTTGCGATCCCGTTCGCGCTCAAGCAATTGACTTAAAGGCTCGCGCGCCGCTGGATCGCGCAACTCTGCCAGAGCTTCAACCGCAGCACGGCGCACCTCCGGCGCTTCGTCTTCGAGCGCGACGCTGAGATGCGGCGTCGTCGAACTATCTTTAATGTAACCGAGCGAGCGCGCCGATGCGGCACGTTCGGCTGGAGCTTCGGCTGTACGCAGTCTCTGTGTGGCTTCATCAAGATAGTTGTGCTTGATGAAGACCTCGCGCGCGCGCTCGCGTCGTGTGACGTTGCGCGCGGCGAGCGCGGAGAGCAGCTCTGCGGCGACGAGTTGACGAGTCCCTGCATCGCTCGCGCCGATTATCTCTTCATCGTAATCTTCGCCAGCGAGCACGTTCTTGACTTCAGTTTCGACGCGCTCGACATCAACTGCCGGAGCGGGTTCTGCTTCGACAGTCTCTTCTTCGACAACTGCGGCGGCGGGCGTCTCGTCTGCTTCAGCAGCTTTGGCGGCTTCGACAGCAGCGATTGGAGCAATGATCTCTTCTGGACCAACTTCAGGCTCCGCCGGAATAACTTCTTGCTCCGTAGATGCGACAGCAGGAGCAGAGATAGCGGCGGTTACGAGCGGCAAAGCATCAGCCTCTTTCAAATCGGCCACAGCCTTTTCGCCACTCACAGCGTGCTTCTCTTTAACTTCGGGTTTGAGAGCGGGCGGGGGAGGCGCTTCCGAAGTGCGCTCTGTTCTGGAATACGCTGCAATGATTAAGACCACGCTCAGGAGTGCGAGCGCGCCGATTAAGATGAGCAGCCAGTTGCTTCGCAGGAAAGTGCCGAGCGTCGTCGTCGTTGACGATGAAGCTGTGTCGGTCGTTGCCGGTTGCTGTGCGGGCGGCTCAACGTTCTGCGCGACTTCATCCGCAGAGGGCGCGGCGGCAGGACTCGTCTCCGCGCTCGCTTCAGGACTGGCATTCGGCGATTGACCTGCTTCTGGCGTCGGAACAGTGGCGACTGGAGGGTTCGCTCCGTTCGTCTGTGGCGTGAGAATAGGATTTGTTGTGTTCGGATAGGTCTGCGGCGGTAGTGTCCGCCCTGTGATGCCCATGCCGGGAATTATCTGCGGGCTGCTCTGTGTTTGCGGAGTTGCGCGCGGAGTCGGCTGGGTCGCTACTTCCGGTGTCTGAGAGGGCGTCGGTGTCACGCTCGGATTTTTTGCTGCTCCGCCGCCCGGCGTCGTCAACTCTACGTCCAAACGATTGAACTTCTGATTAACACGCGCGTTCGTTCCCGGTTGAAGCTTGAAAGAGAGGATGGCATCGTTGCCGCGTTTCTGCACCTGCACATCCTCAAAGCCGCGACCGCGCAGACCAGCTTGAGCGCGCGGCGCATTAGCATCGGGGATGATGACGTAGTAACGGTCGCCGTTACGGTAAGCGGAGTAATCGTTGAGCGCGGCATCCGAAGTGATCGTGATGCGCGAGCCTTCCGTCGTGTCGCCGCTATGCAGTGGCGTAATGTTCTTCTTCGGCGGCTTCTGCTGCTGTGCTGCGGTGTTGCTGTTGTTGGCGTTACCCTGCTGGGCGGATGTCTGGTCAGTCGCGGGACGCTTTTTTCCCTTCTGGGCATCGGTCTCAATGCCCGCCGTGAAGACGAGCGTTAAGAGAATCAACAGGGAAACTGCGGCGGAAAGTCTCTTTTTTTGAGGGAATAGATGGGGCATAATCTCTCTCTTCGGCTCAATCCGATTCAACTGGCATCTGTTCCGCATTATGCAACGCGCAAGGCTCTAAGTCCAGATGGTTGAAAGAAGTTTTGAATTTTGAGTTTTGAATTTTGAATTGAAAGCAGAGTTGTCTTTAATTCAAATTTCAAAACTCATAATTCATACTTTCTTTTAGCTTCCGACTTCGGCCATTTGATCCATCTTGTAGATGACTTCCATGATAGAAGAGCGCACCTTCTCAGGCAATCCGTCGCGCACGGCCAGGTGTCTGAGCGTGGTGGCAACTTCCGGCTCACCGGCTGTTCCGAGAAGACGAACGAGAGCGAGACGCACGTTCAATTCCCCGTGATCGCAGATGGCATCCACGAGCGGTTCGATCTCTCCAGACTTCGCCACGAGCGAAAGCAGCGAGAAGGCTTCATACGCCAGGCGACGGTCTTCGCTGATGAGACGCTCAATCGCCTGCGAAGCCATGCCCGCTTTGATGCAAGCCTGCGCCACTTTTCTCAACCTCTCGGCGTCAGCCGTCTCAATCAAGCGCACGTAAGCTTCGGCGCGGTCAAAGTCCATGCGTGAGAGAGCGCGAGCGGCAGCAGCGCGAACTTCGCGCGCCTCGTCGCCGAAGGCCATGATGATTGGAGCAAAGACGCTCTCATGCGCGATCTCGCCGAGACTCGTCACGGCTGCGGCGCGAACGGACGATTCCTCATCATTCTCTGCAATCGCCGTCAATGCTTCAACCGAGCGCTGGACCGGGAACTGCGACAAACGTCGCGCTGCCGAAGCGCGCGCTTCGACATCCGTCTCGCTGAGGCGCGCGAGCGATTCCGTCAACTCTTCGTCCTCGAACCACTCCGGCAACTCTTCGACAGCAGCCGACGGGTCCAGGTGCGTAATCTCGCCCGCGTAAACCGTCTCGTCGCCCGCATCCAGGAGCGGCAGGTCAAACGAAGGCATATCCAGGAAGTCCAGAGACTGGAACGTACAGGCGTTGAGCGCGTCGCTAATCAACGCCGAAGGCATCTCAGGATGACGCCGTGCCATGTCGAGCAGCGCGCCGATGGCCGAGGGCATCTTGAGCAGACCGAGACTCTTCACCGCTTCGGAGCGAACGATAGCTTCCGAATCATAAAGCGCTTCGAGCAAGAATGGCATTGAGGATTGTGGGCTGACTTCGCCCAGGACACGTGCAGCCGAAGCGCGGTCGTAAGCGTTGTTCGCCAAAAGAAGCGAAGCGCATTGACGCGCGACAAAGCCATACTCTTCGAGAGCCATACGCGCACGCTGACGGCCTTCTTCGCCGGATTCAGGCGCGGTCAAAGCTTTAATCAAAGAGGTCTCGATGGCGCGACGATCATCTGGCGCGCGCGAGGCGAGGACATCCATTCTGTGCGCCTGACCAAGAATGAGCTTGCCCACTTCCTGGTCCACACGATAGGCACCGAAGAGGGCGGTCTGCGCCGAAGCGACCGCAACTGAACCTCTTTTCTCCATCGCTCCTTCTGCAACCGCTTCCATCTCCTGATTGCCGGTCACATTTCTTTTCACCAAAGCTTGATCGCTTGCGCGGCGCGACCACCGGCGACGCTCCTTCTTCGGACGCTCTTCAGCAACAGCATCCGCGACCGGCGAGAGAACGACCACATCTTTTTCCTTATCCTTCTCTTCAACATCTTCGGAGCCTTCGCCCGTCTGCCGACGACGCACAACAAAGAGCACGGCCAGACCTATGAACAAGAGGACCAGCATCCCTGTCGTCGAGAAGAGAGCGGAAAAGATGCCGCCGCTTTCTTGAGAATTGTTTACGTCGGCGGGCACAGGGGCAGGCGCGGCGTTCTCGCCCGTCGCGGGCGCTGTCGAGGCAGCATTTGGCTGCTGCTGCTGCGGGATGAGCCCAGTATTAGGCGATGGATTTGTTTGTGGCTGAGAGACTAAAGGAGTAGGTGACGGGTTGAGAGACTGAGGAGAAGGTAGAGTGTTTGCAGGAGCAGTTAAGCGTGGGGTGTTGTATTGGGGCGAGGTTGATTCCTGTGAGCTATTGAAAGGTTGCGCTTCACGCTCAACTCGCTGCTGGCGTGGTTGGCGAGCGGGCGCAGAGTCAGTTGATTCTGCCTCGACGCTGCGCGCGTCAACGTTCTGCTTCACCGATGGGGCGCTGAGTGATGTCTCGCCACGCGAAGTATCAACCTGGCCGTTGACGATCAGGTTGAGGCGATTGAACTGTGGGTCAACCGTCACGCCCGCACCTTTTTTGACGGCAACGACGACCTCAAGCGACCTGCCCAGGTTGCGCACAGTCACGCCGCGCGGAAGAGCTTTGAGACTGCCCGGCCCTGTGTTCGGCATCACCAGGTGAAAGCCCTCTTCGTCCTGCCACGTCTGCGTGCGCGTCAAGGGGGCATCCGCCGAAACGGTGACGACCGTGCTCTCTCCTGACTTGTGCGAACTGACACCTGTGACCTGAGCTGGCCCCTCTTTCTTCTGCGCTAAAGGGGCGAGTGCTGGCATTAGTGCGACGCTCAAAAGCAGCAGACTCATAAACAGGGAGCGCGCAATTGTCCATCGTTGCGATATCAGTTTTCTCATAGCTTTGACCCGTAGCTTGCCGAGTGCGGCAAACTTCGTTGCAGAATTGTTGGCAGGCGAAACGTTCTTCATAATTCTACTTTCGGGAACAGGCCGAAATGGTTTTCAGCCCGTGAATGGACACGGCGCGCGCCGGAGAATGTTTGGCGCAGGGGCCGCGTTTGCGGTAATTGCTTTAAGGTGTCAAACGTGCGCCGCTTTTCGCGCGCGCGTTGTGGCGTGAGCGGTGGGGGAAACCTTATGCTCTTTTCAACGCTCAGCTACTCGTCGCAGAACTTGTAGCCGATGCCCCAAACGGTCAGGACCATTTGCGGGTTCTCGGGATTGTCTTCGATCTTCGCTCGCAGGCGATTGATATGTGAATCAATCGTCCGGTCATAACCTTCATAAGAGTAATCCCAGATCTTCTCCAGAAGGTACTTGCGCGGGAAGACGCGTCCCGGATTTGAAGCGAAGAGCCGGAGAAGATCAAACTCCTTCGGCGTCAGTTCGACGTGACGGTCGCCGACCATCACTTCGCGCTTCGAGGGATCAATGCGCAGCTTGCCGCGCGTAATCGGCGCGTCGTCGCTTGAACCATCTGCGCCCGCCCCGCCGGTGCGAACGCGGCGCAGGACAGATTTGATTCGAGCCTCAAGCTCTCGCAATGAGAAAGGCTTGGTGATGTAATCATCCGCGCCCATCTCAAGCCCCAGCACTTTGTCAACGACATCATCCTTTGCCGTCAGCATCAGGATGGGAATGTAAGGCGCTTTCTCTCTCAACTCGCGGCAAACCGCCAGACCATCCATCTTCGGCAGCATCAGATCGAGCACGATTGCGTCCGGGTGATCGTTCAAAGCGGACTGCACACCAGCCAATCCGTCTTCGGCAGTTTTCACGTTATAGCCAGCGCGCGAAAAATATTCGCTGATGGCAGAGGAGATGTTCTCATCATCTTCGACGACCAGGAGAGTCGGCTTGCGCACACTTGGCGCTGACCCGTCTTCTTCTTTATTCCCTGATTTAACCTTATCGGAAGCCGTAGTTTGCATCAGTGATTTCGTCAAAGAATGGAGACCAGGAGGCAACGAAACTGGTTGCGCCGGTGGCGTGGCGCGCCTCAGTCACGAAGAATATAGCAGGGAAATGGCTGTAAACTCAAGCAGAAAGAGTGAGCAGTAAGCAGTGAGCAGTGAGCAGTGCTTTAGGTCTGAGGAGTTGAATGCTCTACCGGCAACCCTTCTCTCGACGAGCTAAAGCTCACTGCTCACTGCTCACTGCTTACTGCTCACTCCTTTATTGTCCGGCAGGCTTTTGCTGGCCTGCCTGCGCGGCCTGGCGCAGACGATCTTGAAATTGCCTTAAAAAACCTTCAAATTGAGGCCCAACCTTCTTGATGGCCTCTTCGATGAGATCAATCCCGCGAGGGTCGCCGAGCTTGACCAGAGCATCACCCGACGCATTTGCGAGCGTGAAATTGAAGGTCTCGACAGACCTGCGGAAGCCCTCAGAGACAATCGGATAAGCGCGCGGGTCGCCTTTGCCGACTGCCCCGACGATGCGTATGGCCGCCGCTTGAACCTGCGGCCAGTTGCCTGCTGCCGCATAGCGTATGCCCATTTCAAGCGCGCGCTTGTCTTCAGACCTGGCCAGTCCGATAAGCCCGGAGGCGCGTATCTGATCGTGCCACGAAGGAGTGTCGAGTAATTTGACGAGCGCGTCGTAAGCCGCAGGGCTTTTCGTGTCGCCGAGCGCGATGGCGGCGGCGTTGATTGTCGCGTAACTCTGATCGTTCAGCAAAGACAGATACGTGCTCGCAAGCGTTGCATCCTTGCTCTTGGCCAGAGCATTGATTGCGCTTGTTCGCACGCGCGCGTCCTTATCCTTCGTTGCCGTCAGGAGTGCGTTGCGAATCTCTGTCCCCGGCACACCGCCCACCAGGGTTGAAACGTCCACGCGCGTGCCCCAAAACTTATCGTTGTTCATGGCCGAGCTGAGCGCCGCAGCAATCTTCTGCTTCTCGGCTTCGGCAGTTGCTTTGTCATTCAAACGCTTCGCGAGTTGATTGACGGCCCAGATTCTTCCCGTCACGTCCTCGTCGTTTGCTGATTGATAGACCAACTCGTCCGTCGGTTTATCGAACTTCAATTCCTTAATCAGCGTGTCGCCGTAATCGAAGTTGACGAGCGCGGGCTGCGAATCAACCGTGAAGGTAAAGGTCTGCTCCTCCTTCGGCTCAATCCACACTTTCTCGATGCGCGCCGCGCTTCCGACACCAGTCCCGATTTCGACTTCAAGCGGCATGCGGAAGAATCCGACCTGAGGGTAATCCGAGTTCGGGTCTGGCTTCTGCTCCTGCCTGACTTTGAGCGTTAAAGTTTTAGTTCCCTGATCGTAGCTCTTCGTCACGACAAAGACCGGATGCCCCATCTTGTAGAGCCACTCGTCGAAGAACCAATCCATGGGCTTGCCCGTCGCCTCTTCAATCGCAATCCGAAACTGCTCTGTCTGCACAGGCTGATTGGCATACTTCTTCAAGTAGTGATTGATCGAGCGCCACCAGTTATCATCGCCCAGAGTTTTACGGAGCATGTGCAGGACTGCGCCGCCGCGCGGGTACGCGTATGTGTCGAAGATGGCATCCTTGTCGCGGTAGTTGCTCGTCACAATCGGGCGGCGATTCCCTGCCGCCCACGTCGCATAATAATTGTCTTGATTGCCCTTCACGTCGCGGTAGAGAAATTCGTCGCGCCCCAAACGATGCTCGTCCCACATCGCCTGAAAGTATGTTGCGAAACTTTCGTTGAGCCAGATGTCTGACCACTCGCGGCAGGTGACGTAATCACCGAACCACTGGTGCGCCAGTTCGTGCGATTGCAAGCCGTCCGTGTCGCGATCAAGCTCTGTCCGCGCGTCGAAAATCATTGTGTCCGTCTGCGTCGTGGCGGAGATGTTCTCCATGCCGCCGCCGAAATCACGCGTCACGGTCTGAGCATATTTTTCGTATGGGTATTTCAGTCCCGTTTTTTCAGAGAAGAACTTGACCATCTCGGGCAGGCGCGCTGTCGTCAGCTTGCCCGCTTCCAACTCATTCGGATAGACATACGTGATAACCGGAATCCCTTGGTAAGTTCCTTCGACGGGCACGTACTCGCCGACGACGATTGAGGTCAGATAGCTCGCATGAGGCGTCTCAATCTTCCAATGAAAGGTGCGCGTGCCGTCCGCGTTGTTCTTCGTTTCGACGAGCTTGCCGTTGGAGATGACCATCAAAGGCTTTTCGACTGTCGCACTAATCTCCGTCGTCGAGAAATCGTTCGGGTGGTCGTAGCACGGAAACCAGTAGTGATTGTATTCCGTCTCGCCCTGCGACCAGATTTGCTTCGGCCTGTTCGGGTCTGCCGCCGAAGGCTTGATGAAAGTTAAGCCGCGACCAAACCCGCCGATGCCCGTTTCTTTAGAAGTCCCTATCGTTTTGTAGGCGATGATGACGGTGATCGTGTCGCTCGGTTGATATGCGCGATCCATCGTGATGTGCAGCTTCTCGTGCGGCATGTCCGACTCGAACTTGAGCGGCGTGCCGCTGGCGAGTTTGACCGAAGAGAAAGTCATGTTTGCCGCGTCGAGATCAAGGCTGCGAAAGTCATTCGTGAGCGGCATGAAAGTGAAGCTTTCGGTGCCGGTTGTCTGTTCGTGCTCCCAATCGAAACGCAAATCCAGCTTGATGTGCTGCGTATCGAAATTTCTCTCCGGAATAAACTGGCGCGGCGGAATCCTCTCCTGCTGCTGCGCCTGCTGTTGAGCATGTGGGCGCGTTCGCGCTAGAAGACTCAGAGAGGGCGCGCATAAAGCGAGCGCAAGGATTAAAGAAAATATTTTGGCGACAGGACGGATTGATCGCGTTGATTGCATTGGAGTCTCCAAAGTTGTAAAGATGTGGTCAAATCTCAAGCCGCGCATGGCGCGCGGGCGCAGGGAAACCTTTTGAAAACAAGTAGAATCTTTTTTACGTTTGAGGAAGCAACATTGTTGCATATAGTTTCCCAACTTAAAAGGAGAGACCGAATGACCCCTGAAGAGAGACAGCAACTGATAGCACAGTACGCGGCAGGATACGACGAAGTTGCGAAGAGCCTGGAAGGGTTCACATCCGAAGAATTGACAGCGCGTCCGATTCAAGGTAAGTGGAGCGCGTGCGAGATCGTCCAGCACCTGGCGGACAGCGAGATGAACTCAGCCCTTCGTTTGCGACGATTGCTCTACGAAGACCGCCCTGTGATTCAAGGCTACGATCAGGATGGCTATGCGACACGCTTCAAATATAACGAGCGCGATTTCGCTCCGGCGCTCGACGCTTTTCGTGGCGCACGCGCGACCTCCGTGCAGATTCTCTCCCAGGTGACGGAAGAAGATTGGAAGCGCGAAGGCTGGCACTCAGAGAGCGGACTTTATACGCTAGAGACCTGGCTCAAGATTTACGCCGCGCACGCGCACAATCACGCAGCGCAGATTCGCCGTTTGAAAGAGGTACTCAATTCGTAAGTACGGGTCAGTACCGCCTGCGGTAGCGGGCGGGGCGGGCATCTCCTACCCGCCCGCTACCGCAAGCGGTACTGACCCGTTGGCAACACTCAATGAACTCAATGAAACACTTTCTACTCCTCTGCATCATCCTTATCCTGCTGGCGCACAATTTCTCAGCACAGGACAAGCCGAAGCTTATCGGAGAGATTGAGTTCTTCGGCTATGCGGGAATTGATCCTGACAAAGTCAGAGCAGTGTTGCCGTTTCATGAACAGGAGAATTTCGTCGGCGAGGAGTACGCCGGGAAATTAGAGCAAGCCTACAACGCGATTAAAAGTTTGACGGGGCGGTATCCGACCGGAATTAATAATGTCTGCTGTGATAAGCGCGGCAACGAGATCATCTTCATAGGGCTTTCCGGCAAGACCATTCCTCATCGCCCTAAACCCAACGGGACAGCTCGCCTGCCGGAGAAAATCCTGGAGATGTATGAACGGTTCATGAAAGCCCTCTTCGAGGGTGTGCAGAAAGGAAACTTTCCCGAAGATCGCTCGAAAGGATATGCTCTGGCAGAGTACCCGCCGCAGCGCGCCGTCCAGCTCGAAATGCGCGCCTATGCCGTAAATCATGGGGCGTTGTTGCGTTCCGTCCTGGAGACTTCGTCAGAGGACCAACAGCGAATCGTTGCCGCCATGTTGCTCGGATACGCCAGGCAATCCGACGCGCAACTCGCATCGCTCATCAAAGCTACAGAGGACAGCAACGACACGGTTCGCAACAACGCCACGCGCGCTCTTCTTGTGCTGGCTGCGTCGAGCGCAAAAATCGCTGGCAGGATTCCGGTCAAACATTTTATCGAATTGCTGCTTTCAGGAACCTGGTCAGACCTCAACAAATCGAGCGGCCTTCTCGACTTCATTACGGCGAAAAGTAGAGACGCGAAAACGCTCGCGCAGTTAAGCAGGAAGGACATACTGGAGAGATTGATCGAGATGGCGCGCTGGCGAAGTCATTGGGAATCTGCCGCCAAGCTTCTGGGACGCGTCGCCGGAATCAATGAGCAGCAGTTGATGCAACTCGTTGCTGACGGCAAAGCGGAAGTGATTATCAAGGAGGTGCAAGACAAGCTTGGTCGAGGTCTCTGATTTAGTAATAGAGCAATATGGGTCTGTGGTTCAGTTTGAAGTTGGTTGCTAGCGGGTCAGTACCGCCTGCGGTACTGACCCGTTGTAACAGAACCACCACCAATCAAAACTACTTCTTGACAAAAACGGCGGCGCGCGAGCATTATCACGGCTCGCCTCTACTTGGCTTTCGCTCTTCTGAATATTTAACCCGATTCGAGCCGACCGTTATGACTGGGACCGCTCCCGTTCTCGAAACATCTTTCGACGATCTTCAATTAGCGCGGCGCGGAAAGGTGCGCGACGTTTACAATGTGGACGGCGATCATCTCTTGATAGTCGCCACAGACCGCATCTCAGCCTTCGATTGCATCTTGCCGACCCCGATTGAGCGCAAGGGCGAAATCCTAACCGCTCTCTCTAAATTCTGGTTCGGGCGACTTGAGCGGGTCGTCCCCAATCATCTCGTCACGACCGAAGTCGAAGAGATGCCCGAAGCAATCAAACGTTATAGTGAAAATTTGCGCGGTCGCTCGATGTTCGTGCGGCGCACGGAAGTTTTCCCAATCGAGTGTGTCGTGCGCGGTTATCTTTCAGGCTCCGGGTGGAAAGATTATCAACGCACGGGCGAAATCTGCGGGCATCATCTGCCGGAAGGTTTGCGTGAATCTGAAAAACTTCCGCGCCCGATCTTCACGCCCGCGACCAAAGCTGAATCAGGCCACGACGAGAATATCTCGGAAGCGCGCATGAGCGAGATTCTGGGACAAGTTGAGACTGAAGAATTGAGAGACATCGCGCTCAGACTCTACACAGAGGCGAGCGAGTACGCGCTCTCGCGCGGCATTATCATCGCCGACACCAAGTTTGAATTCGGAAGAGACAAAGAGGGACGGATCATTCTCATTGACGAAGCACTGACGCCGGACTCTTCGCGCTTCTGGCCTGCGGACCTTTACGAGCCTGGGAGGGCGCAGCGCTCTTTCGACAAACAGTTCGTGCGTGATTACCTGGAGACGCTCGACTGGGACAAGACGCCGCCCGCGCCGCCACTGCCAGCCGAGATAGCAAAGGCCACGACCGAGCGTTATCTTGAGGCGTACAGATTGCTGGCAGGAAAGAGTCTTTAAAGTCTAGCGAGTCTGTCGAGTCTGGCGAGTCCAGCGAGCCGAACTAACTTGCAAGACTCGCTAGACTCGACGGACTCGACAGACTTGCTAGACTCGGATATGACTTTCTTTGACTTCCTTGTGCTCGCGCTCGTGGCGTCTTCGGTTATCTCCGGCGCTTTGCGTGGAATCGTGCGGGCTTTGGTGACAGGCGCGGCACTCATCATCGGTCTTTTAATCGCCGCGCGCGGCTATGGCGTCGTCAGCGCAATCATCAGAGGGATTGGGTTAGTCCAATCAAAAGAGACTGCAAATGCCTTTGGCTTTCTCTTTATCGTCCTGGCATCTTTCGCCGCAGGCTTTTTCGCAGGCCAGCTTATTTCAAAAGGTTTGCGCCGCCTGCATCTCGAATGGCTTGATCGTCTTCTTGGAGGAGCATTCGGACTCTTGCGCGGCTGGGCTGTTTGCTCTGTTCTCTATCTTGCCCTGACTGCTTTTCCCGTCCATCTCAGCTCAGTGACGGGAGCGCAAACCGCGCCGCTTCTGGCCGCGGGAGCGAAGATGCTCGGCGTTTTCACCTCGCCAGAGGTACGCACACGCTTTTACAAGAGCTATACAGATTTACTTAATAGCAAATAATCGAACGTTCTGCCGAAATCGCTTGCCGGAGAATCAAATGCAGATACGCGCCCGCCTCGAAGCCTTAATAGACGAGATGCTCGACGGCCAGATCATGCTCGACGAAGCCGTCGCCGAATTCGAGAAGCTCTACATACAGAAAGCGCTGGCCCGCCACAAAGAGCATCTCTCGCGCACTGCCCACATCCTCGGCATCCACCGCAACACGCTCTCAAAGCGCGTCACCACCTATCGCAAACAGGAGCAAGCGAGCCGCCCCGTCAAGCGCGGTCGTAAAAACAAGTCTTGAGAGTCTATTGGATTCTACGGAGGTCTGGAATTCATAAACTTTTCTTTACAACGAGGCAATTCCATTGATGAGATAAAGCACAGCTTATTCGTCAAAATCGCCCACAGACATCCTAAAAGTCACAAATACAGCGTGACTCCTTACAAATTCAGAGTAAAACATTACTCAGTCAGCGTAAAAGGTAACTTATTCAGCGCGCAACCTCACTCAGACACCGTCAAACATCACAAATACAGCGCGCAAGATAACAAATACAGCGTACAAGCGCACAAATACAGCGCAAAAGGTGACAAATACAGGGCGCAAGGTCACTCAGACAGGCGCAAAGGTCGCTCAGACAGCGCGCAAGATAGCTCAGACAGGATAAAACATTACTCAGTCGGCGCGAAAGCTCGCTCGGACAGAGCGAAAGGCTCTTTAATCCCCCCTCTGAAACTAATGTTGAGCCGCCTCTCTCATTAAAAAACTAGCTAAAATTCCTAATTCCCCTCTCAATCCAGCTAAAGCTTATTGACAAGTGCCTTGCGCTTGCTATATTTTTAGCACTCACCGCTAATGAGTGCTAAAATCCAACCGGTGAGAAGCTTTTATTCTGTAGAAAACCGTTATTTTTCCGGTAAATTTTGAAAGGAGCGAGTGAAAGCAGTATGGCAACAAACATTAGACCTCTGCACGACCGCGTGATTGTGCGTCGGCTCGAAGAGGGTGAACAGATGCGCGGCGGGATCATCATCCCCGACACAGCGAAAGAGAAACCACAAGAGGGCGAAGTCGTCGCCGTCGGCGAGGGCAAGTACAGAGAAGACGGCACGCGCCAGACCCTGGATGTCAAACAAGGCGACCGCGTGCTTTTCGGCAAGTACAGCGGTTCTGAAATCAAGATTGATGGCGAAGAGTTGCTCATCATGCGCGAGGACGAGATTCTCGGAATCATCGAGCGCGCGGGCGCAGCTGCCGGATCGGGCAGTAAGAAGAAATAGTTTTGAATTTTGAATTATGAATTTTGGCTTTTAATTCAAAACTCAAAATTCAAAACTCATAATTCCCTAACGTTAGGAGAGTAAAGAGAAATGGCAAAGCAAGTTATTCATGGCGAGGAGTCGCGCGCGGCAATCCTGCGCGGCGTCAACCAACTCGCAGACGCTGTCAAGATCACGCTCGGCCCGAAAGGACGCAATGTCGTCATTGATAAAAAGTTCGGCAGTCCGACGATCACAAAGGACGGCGTGACCGTAGCGAAAGAGATCGAGTTGAAAGACTCTCTCGAAAACATGGGCGCACAGATGGTGCGCGAAGTGGCAAGCAAGACCTCTGATGTTGCCGGTGACGGCACAACGACGGCGACCGTGCTCGCGCAGGCAATCTTCCGCGAAGGCGTCAAAACGGTCGCGGCTGGCGCGAACCCTATGGCCTTAAAGCGCGGCATTGACAAGGCTGTTGAGAAGGCTATCAGCGAAATTCACCGCCTCTCGAAGCCCGTCAAAGGCGACATGATCGCGCAGGTCGGAACAGTTTCCGCTAATGGCGATGCAACCATCGGCACGATTATCGCCGAGGCTATGAACAAGGTGGGCAAAGACGGCGTCATCACCGTCGAAGAGTCGCGCACGATGGAGACTGCGCTCGAAGTCGTCGAAGGAATGCAGTTTGATCGCGGCTATCTCTCGCCCTACTTCGTGACAGACCCGGAGCGCATGGAAGCAGTTCTCGATAACCCGCTCATTCTCATCAACGAGAAGAAGATCAGCTCTATGAAAGACCTGCTGCCACTTCTCGAACAGGTTGCGAAGATGGGCAAGCCGATGTTGATTATCGCAGAAGATGTCGAAGGCGAAGCTTTAGCAACACTCGTCGTCAACAAGCTGCGCGGCACGCTCAACATCGCTGCCGTGAAAGCTCCTGGCTTCGGTGACCGCCGCAAGGCCATGCTTGAAGACATAGCCATCCTGACGGGCGGCAAAGTCATCTCGGAAGACCTCGGCATCAAGCTTGAGAACGTCAAGCTCGAAGATTTGGGTCGCGCCAAGAAGGTGACGATTGACAAGGACAACACGACCATCGTCGAAGGCAACGGCAAGACCGCAGACATCGAAGGTCGCGTCAAGACCATGCGCGCGCAGATCGAAGACACGACTTCTGATTACGACCGCGAGAAGTTGCAGGAGCGTTTGGCGAAACTGGTCGGCGGTGTTGCCGTCATCAAAGTCGGCGCAGCGACCGAGACAGAGATGAAAGAGAAGAAGGCTCGCGTCGAAGACGCCATGCACGCCACGCGCGCTGCCGTCGAAGAGGGCATCGTGCCGGGCGGCGGCGTGACGCTGGTTCGCGCGGCCAAGGCTCTTGAGAAATTCCATGCCAACAAGAATGACGAAGGCGACGCTGACGAGCAGATCGGCGTGTCAATCGTCAAGCGCGCTCTGGAAGAGCCTCTGCGTCAGATTGTGCAGAACGCTGGCAAGGAAGGCGCAGTCGTCGTCGAGCGCGTTCGTTCCGAGAAGAACGAGAACGTAGGCTTCAACGCCGCGACCGAAGAGTTTGAGGACTTAGTCAAAGCTGGCGTCATTGACCCGGCCAAGGTGACTCGCACGGCTCTTCAAAACGCCGCTTCGATTGCCGGTTTGATGCTGACGACCGAAGCGATGGTCTCGGAGATTCCAGAGGATGACAAAACCCCTGCAATGCCCGGCGGTATGGGCGGCATGGGCGGCGGCATGGGCATGTAATTTCAGCCCGTGTGAGCTTAAAGAGAAGGGGCTTCGTTCACGTGAACGAAGCCTCTTCTTTTGCGAATGAGATAATCGAATTGTTTCGAGTCCAGATTGTTGACAAACTTCAGGTCTCGCGTTCAATATAATAAACGATGAGCGAAGACACCACAAAAGATTTACCTAAAGAGCCTAGTTTGCGCGAAGTCCTAGAGGCGATCAACACTCTGGGTGTAGAGTTCCACACTCTGGGTGTAGAGTTCAACCAATTCCGTGTGGTGACTGAGAAGCGCTTTGAAAACCTTGAAATTCGCATGGATAAAATGCATGGCGAAATTAAGGAAACACACTCGGAACTTTACGCGCTCAGGGCTGAATTTAGAGAACTGAGAGCTGAGTTCTATGAGTTCCGTTCTCAGTTCAAACAACCCGCTTAAAAGTTAATACTTATATGTAGGGAAGAAGAATTTAGAAACCTCACCTTCAAGTCCCTTTAATCCTATGAGGACGCTACACAATTCTGTCTCAACTTGAAGCAAATCGCGCTTCAATCAAATCTCCTTGCTTTACCCCATGTCGTCTTGTCAATTCGGGATAGGTCGCCATCTCCGCTTCCACATCTTTTAAGTTGAGACGTTCTTCGACATCGCGGATAGCCTTCTCTTCCCCTTCAATCTCCGCGAAGAGACCGAAAGGGAGTTGGTCCAGAACAATCTCTGTGTTCATCAATCGCCATGTTGCGCGCCGCTTCTCATAAACTAGAGAGGGATGAAAGCCGAGCGCGCCCAGAATATCCGAGAGCGCGTCGGCATTCTCAACGACGGTCTCATCTTCCCTATAATGTTTAATTGCTGCGGTGGAAAAGAATCGCTCTTTGTAAGTCAGGATGGCTCTTCGGCCCACGCGGCGCATGCGCAAGACTTGCCTGCTTGGGTCGAGCATGCCGCCCGCATACAAAGTGTTCTCTTCAAACTCTTCGCCCTCAAGCGTCGCGCCGCTCACACGCAAATTTTCATGCAATCTCGCGGACTGCTCCGGCGTCAGCCGATATTTTTTCTCAATCTCGATTCCCATAATCAGTGGTCAGTGGTCAGTGGTCGGTGGTCAGTTGAAATCAGTTTTTAACTGACCAACCGACCATTGACCACTGACCACTTCTTTTCACGCTTGCTTGATCCAGCGCATCACTTCGGGAATCGTCGCGCGCTTGCCGTACATGAGCATGCCGATGCGATAGATGCGCGCGGCGAGCCACATCAGGCCGATGACTGTGGCGAAGCCGATGCCGAGCGAAAGCGCTATCTGCCAGAAGGGTGGTGTCTGCGAAACTATCCGCACGAGCATCGTAATCGGAGAGAAGAATGGGATCAGCGAAGTCCAGAACGCCAAAGGCGAAGAGGGACTGCGGATAATGTTGAACGAGAGATAGAAACCAATAATCAAGAGAAAGAGCACGGGCATCGCCACCTGTCCGCCCTCCTGTGTGGTCGTCACCATCGAGCCGACGAGCGCATAGATTGTCGCGTAGATGAAATAGCCCATGATGAAGAAGAGGAAGAAGTAGATGACCAGGGATGCCGGAATGTGTGGCAGCGAGATGTTCATTCCGCCCGCAGGTCCAGAACTCATGACCGCCACGAACCCGAAGAAAGCCAGCGCCCAGATTGCATACTGCGTCAGCGCGACCAACGAGACGCCGATCAG
>Ga0182001_10000029_pt1 | contig 33220 bp, 34 predicted proteins | sample BulsoiFelSFmetaG_FD_120485 | JGI IMG/M metagenome (GOLD analysis project Ga0182001, IMG submission 120485) | Bulk soil microbial communities from Mexico - San Felipe (SF) metaG | ecosystem: Environmental > Terrestrial > Soil > Agricultural land | place: Mexico: San Luis Potosi | collected... | reverse complement strand
TTGGACGCAATCAAGTATCAGGATGCGATTAAAGTGAAAGGCAATGCCTTGCTCGTCGAAGTGGCGGACAATTTAGAACTAATCCGCTTGCCGGAGACGCGCGCCAGGCTTGGGACACAGGTTGCCCAACTGCTCTGGGACTCGGATGAAAAGCGCGCGCGCAAACTGATGGCAGAAGCCATCGAGGGAGTCAAAGAATATCTGGCCGGTATTGACCAGAGCGATCAGACCTATTACCAGACTTACCAGATGGCGATGCAGCTTCGCGGCGAAGTCTTCACCGCTTTGGCCACGCGCGATCCTGAGCTGGCGCTCGATTTTCTCACCTCGACTCGCATCCTGACAGACCCGAACGTCGGGCAAGGTGGCGAGCGTCCAGATCAGGAACGCCAGCTTGAGCTTTCGCTCGCCAGCCAGATGGCCGCCAAGAATCCGAAACGCGCGCTTCAGATTGCGGAAGAGAGTCTCAAAAAAGGATACGCCTACAACCTGATTGACACGCTCATGCGTCTGCGCACGGCAGACCTTGACTCAGCCACTAAACTTGCGGGCGAGATTGCAGAGAGACTCAAAGGCGAGAGCTTGCTCAAGAATTTCGAGGCGACCAACCTGCTCGTCAATCTCCTGCGAATGTCCGGTTCAGCAAGAACGGGGGCGCGCACGCTTGGTTCATCTGGAGAAGAACAGATGCCCAGCCTTCTCCCTGAAGAGGAATACAAAGAACTGTTCAACCGCGCTCTCTCCGCCGCCATCGCTTTCACTCCGCCGCCGACAAACTTTTATTCGAACGAAAGAAACTCTGCCCAAACAATTATCCACAGCCTCAAGTCTATGACTGCGGAGATGCAAAAGTATGCGCCCGAGAAAGCGGCTCTCCTGGACAAGAAGGAGACGGAATTCAACACACCGCCCGACCCGCAGAATCGGCTCTGGCAAAAATATCAGGATACGATTAACAACGGGACATTGGATGCAGCTCTCGAAGCAGTCGGGCGCGCTCCCCAGGAGATGCGCGATCAGCTTTATCAACAGGTCGCGCAGAAAGCCTTGAACGGGGGCGATGTCGCCCGCGCAAAACAGATTCTGACGGAGAACATTCGCAATCCCATGCAACGCCAGCAGGCTTTGCGAAACCTGGATCAACAGGCATTCTATGTCTCGCTCAACAATGGCAAGCTCGAAGACGCGCTGCGCAACGCCGCCAATCTCTCTTCGACAAAAGAGCGCGCCGGGATGCTCATTCAAATCGTCAATCGCTTTGGGCCATCACAGAAGAAAGCGGACATGATTGATATTCTGGAACAAGCGCGGGCGCTCATCGGTGCAACAGGCCGAGCCGAAGATCAGGAACAGATGAACACCCTTCTTCAGTTGTCACAGAGCTACGCTCAATTCGATTCGAAGCGGAGCTTTGAAATTATGGAGCCGCTGGTGGACCAGTTAAATGAGATGAGCGAGGCCGCCGCCCTCTTGAACGGCTTCGGGCAGCAGTATCTACGTAATGGCGAATTGTTGTTGCAGAATGGTAATTCCGTCGGAAGCGCGGCTAGCCAGTTGATTCAAACGCTTGGGTCTTTAGCCGCGACCGACTTTGATCGGGCAAGGAGCGTGGCCGATAGAATCCAAAGACCTGAAGTCCGTCTCGTCGCTTATCTGACCATCGCTCAAAACGCAATCACTCAGAGAATTAATGGCGGCGCGAATGTCTTCGCCTACATACGCGGGGGCTGATGGCCGTCGAACCTTGATTATCAATTTCAACGATTGAGCTATTCTTCTTCCGACTCGAGACTGATGTTCTCCTGATTCGCCATCCGCAGAGATTGAAGCTTGGCGGAAATCTTGCTGCTCAATCGTTCGCTGCGGTCTTTGACGGGCACATCGGAATCGAAGAAGTTGTCGAACCAGGACTGCGGCCTTTCGTCTTCCTGCTTCTTCTCAGCAGACTCTCCTTCGTTCAGACTCTCTTCTTGCTCGCCGGGAGTCTGTGAAAAGATTTTTCGTATCTCTTCCTCGTAATAGTTCTTCACATCGCGCATTTCATCCGCGAGGTTGAGCGCGGTCAGCACGGCTATCTTCACTACGTCGTGCGTGGTGATTTGCGAAGAAATTTGGCGCATCCGCTCGTCAACGATTCGCGCAGCTTCGAGAATTCGCGCCGAGCCGCCCGCCGAGCGCAGGACATAAGCCTTGTTGAAAATTTCCACCTCGACCCGTTCCGTCAACGCCAACTCTTTTTCATTCATAGCCATCGTTAATTAACGCGAGTTCAATCTGATTACAGGATAATGCAGCCGAAACGCATTATCCACGAAATCACACGAAAAGACACGAAACGAGCAGGGTTTTCGTGCTCTTTCGTGGACAGTATATTTCTCTTTCTCTGATATCAGGCTCAAGCGAGAAAAGTAGAGTATTCTTTAGCAACCGGCGTTTAAGCATATAGCAAAAGAGAGAACCTGCCCAACATGAAAAGCCACGAGAATGAAGGGGAAGAGCGCGGCCTGCTCACGGTCGTCGGACTCGGCGAGCTGATCTGGGACATGTTGCCCGATGGAAAACAACTCGGCGGCGCGCCCACAAATTTCGCTTATGTCTCGAACCTTCTAGGCAACCAGGTCGCGGTCGCTAGTCGTGTCGGTCGGGATGAACTCGGGCGCGAGGCGCGCGCACGACTTGAGCGCATGGGAATCAACGCAGGCTTCTTGCAGGTTGACGATGTGCATCCGACCGGAACAGTCGGCGTGAGCGTCGGCGAGCGTGGCGAAGCGCACTTTGCTGTCAACGAAAACTCCGCCTGGGATTATCTTGAATGGACAGCCCGGTGGGAAGAGTTGGCGCGCGCGACCGCCGCAGTCTGCTTCGGAACTCTAGGTCAACGCCAGCCCAGGGCGCGCGAGACAATCCTGAAATTTCTCGCGGCGACGCGCACATCATCTGTTCGAGTCTTCGATGTGAATCTGCGCCATTCCTTCTTCACACCTGAGATGCTCATTGATTCCCTCAAGCTCGCAACGATAGTTAAGCTCAGCAGCGAAGAGTTATCTGCGGTCGCGCGCCTGCTCGACCTCGACACGGGGACTGAAGAAGAGGCGACAGCTAAAAGATTGATTGAACGCTTCAACCTCAAATTGATTGCCGTCACGCGCGGCGAAAGAGGAAGCCTGCTTGAGACCGGAGCAGAGACCATCAATCACACAGGCTTTCGCGTTGAGGTCAAAGATACGATTGGCGCGGGCGATGCTTTCACGGCCACGCTCACACACTACTATCTGCGTGGCGCATCACTCCATGAGACAAGCCTGGCTGCGAATCGCATGGGAGCCTGGATTAGCACGCAGGCCGGAGCGACGCCGGAAATCTCAAGGAGCGAGCTTGCATTGATTCTCGGTGACGACTCTGAGAGCTTTTAGTGACAGCTTGAACAGAATGGTCTGGTAAAGAAGCGTGTGATGAATCCAGACGGTGTATTGTGAAAGGAATTTTTAAGATGAAACCTCGAGCAATATTTGAGACTAAGCCACTCACGAAGGAAGCTCTCGAACAGATTTTTCTGGAAGCGCGCACGCACAACGTCTGGCAGGACAGAGAAGTGTCAGACGACTGCTTGCGCCAGGTTTATGACCTGATGAAGTGGGGGCCGACCAGCGCCAACAGCTTGCCGGGTCGCTTCCTTTTCGTGAAATCGCCGGAGGCCAAGGAAAAACTTTTGCAGTGCGTCTCGAAGGGAAACTACGAGAAGACAAAGAGCGCGCCCGTCACGGCCATCATCGCATATGACCTGGAATTTTATGAGAAGTTGCCGAAACTCTTCCCGCACGCGGACGCGCGCTCATGGTTCGCCGGAAACGAAAAGTTGATTGAGATAACAGCGCTTCGCAACGGCACGCTGCAAGGCGCGTATCTCATCATCGCTGCGCGCTCGCTCGGCCTTGACTGTGGCCCAATGTCAGGCTTCGACAACGCCCTTGTGGATGCGGCTTTTTTCGAGGGCACGCCCTGGAGATCAAACTTTCTCTGCAATCTGGGCTACGGCGATGCGAACAAACTTTACCCGCGCTCGCCGCGCTTGGATTTTGAAGAGGCTTGCAGGATTATATGAAAAGGCATGAGTGATAAGTGTGATGAGAAGAAAGAGCACGAAAGGAAAGTGTGAAATATGTTGAAGCGTCAGCTTGGAAATTCGGGATTGGAAGTCGCGCCGCTCGCGTTTGGTGGCAACGTCTTCGGGTGGACGATTGATGAACAGACCTCATTCAAGTTATTAGATGCCTTCACGGATTCCGGCTTTAACCTCATTGACACGGCGGACATTTACTCGCGCTGGGCCGAAGGGAACACGGGCGGCGAATCCGAGACGATTATCGGCAATTGGTTGAAGCGAACGAGAAGGCGCGAGCAGGTTATCATCGCCACCAAGGTCGGGATGGATATGGGTGAAGGCCGCAATGGTCTCTCGAAAGCGCACATCCTGCGCTCTGTTGATGAATCGTTAAAGCGGCTCCAGACCGATTACATTGATCTTTATCAATCGCATCAGGATGACCCGGAGACGCCAATTGAAGAGACTCTCGAAACCTACGCCCAGTTGATTAAGCAGGGTAAAGTCAAGGCCATCGGCGCATCAAACTTCAGCGCAGAGCGGCTCGCCCAAGCTTTGAAGTTGAGCGAAGAGAAGGGGCTGCCAAGATACGAGAGCCTGCAACCACTGTACAATCTCTACAGCCGCGAAGAGTATGAGAAGGAGCTTGAGCCAATCTGTTTGGAAAAGAATGTGGGCGTCATCAACTACTACGCCTTGGCGAGCGGATTCCTGACGGGCAAGTACAGGTCTGAAAGCGACCTACAGAAAAGCCCGCGCGGGGCTGGCGTCAAGAAGTATCTCAACGAGCGCGGTTTCCGAATCCTCAAAGCTCTGGACCAAGTTGCGTCCCGATATAACTCGACGCCTGCGCGTGTTGCCCTCGCATGGCTAATTGCCCGACCAGGCATCACCGCGCCAATTGCGAGCGCGACGAGCCTTGAGCAGTTCAACGATCTCGTCAAAGCCACAAAACTCGAACTAGACGATGCGGCGATTGAGCAATTGAACAATGCCAGCGCATGGCAGTCCAAGACGACGGGCGCGTAAGAAAAATGAGATTAGCAGGAACAGTTCGCAATGTTCCTGCTCCTTTCACCATGTCGCTTTCTTCGCTACCTCTTCTTGTGTGATCTCATAAAAGAAACCTGTGCGCGTTGTTTCGATCTAACCTTTTGTTTTCCGAGAGCGCAACTGAAGCTTTCAGGATAAGCTGCAACCGCATCTCTGGCATCCGAAGGCAGGCTCTTTAAGAAATCGGTTCCGTTGAAAGAGTGTTCGATCAGGTCGCGGTTCGCCTGTCGCGTGTAATCGGTGAACCTGGCGGTAACGTCGCCGCCCTCTTTCGTGTTCATGTCAAAGATTTTCACGCTCGTGCCGCACGAGTAGTCGAAAGCTTTCGCGTCAATCATTTTTATCTCCGGGCTTTGCCGAGTGCGAAAATATATCTGGCGACGCCGCTGGTCATAGACGATGCTCCATCGTGTCTGAAGTTCCGTCCCGTTTTTTTGAGCGGCATCGCTCAGAATCTCAAAGGCATAGGCGATTGCTTTGTGCCCGCTCTCGACAAGCTTTCCAAACTCTTCTGTCTTTCGCGCGGCGCGCGCAAACCTGTCAAGCGAGCCATCCGACGTAGCCTTCGCCAAGTCAACTCGTCCCGCGTAACTGAGGGATTTGTCGTAGGTGTCGTTGGTCAAAGTCTTGACCACAAGGCTCGTGCCCGTGTGAACGACCATCCTGCCCTTGAGAAATTCGAAGGTCGCGGCACGGCCTGCGCGGTCGCTGACGAGGTAATGTATCTTGACATTTGCAGTAATGCGCACCTTCTTCGCATTACGAATCGCGTCGGGCACAGAGGCAGATGTGTCCAGTTGGTATTGAACCCACTCCTGCGAACCAGTAGTTGGGCGCGCGTCCTCTTTCGGATATTCCGTCTCATCCAGCCACATCACTTCGATGACCAGCCCCATCTCATTCATCCCGCCCGTCGGATTCTCCCTGCCGTATTGATTAAACGTCACGCTCCCGTATTTCGAGACCCAACGCGCCGGATGGTCCGACTCTTCGACGGTCGCCTGTTTGACGACACCACGTTTGTTGACGAAGACCAGCCCGTCGCCAATTATCCAATCGTAGTTGCCACCGGAGAGAACCTCGCCTCTGTTCTTCAGGCAGAAGGTCGTGCAGGCGAGAGCAGGATTAACCAGAGCGCAAAGGAGCAGCAGGAGAGGCAAAGTAGTTAGAAAACTTTTTTTCATAATGAGACCTCAAGTTTGGCAAAGAGTTGAGGGAGAGAGAGACGGCACAACTCCTGGTTCGTTTAATCTCGTTCACGCGCGGGAAGATTCTTCGGATGAAGATTGCCCGGCGCAGAGCGTTTTTGCTAGACTCAAAAACCAACAGAAAGCTTGACTGCTCTTTGGCCTTTCCGAGTCGCGGCGGATGTTAGGCCACGACTCGCGCCGGAGTCCTCAGAAGGCTTTCAATTCTCTCTCAATTATTTCTCAATGCGAGGCGCGATGAGTAGTTCCGTCAAACACTTCTACGAGTTCGGGCCGTTCCGCCTTGACGTTACGAACCGCCTGCTGCTGCGCGGGGATGAGCCGTTGCCTTTGACGCCGAAGGCCGTCGAGACGCTGCTGGCTCTGGTCAGAAGCGGCGGGGAGATTATCAGGAAAGACGATTTGATGAAACTCGTCTGGCCGGGGCAGTTCGTCGAGGAAGGCAATCTGACACAGCACATCTACCTCCTCAGAAAAACTCTCAAGCAGGGGACTGATGGGCAACACTATATCGAGACGCTGCCGCGACGCGGCTATCGTTTCGTCGGCGAAGTGCGCGAGTCTCAGGCGCAGCCGATTGAGAGCGTAGAGATCGTGCGCGCCGCGGCTCAAGCGTTGGAGGAAAATGTTGAGACGGAGAAGACGGTCGCCAGGAGTTTCAGTGACAACGACTCTCACACTTCGTCCACTCTATCACCGGATTTTTCAATTCACGCGCGACGATTGTCTTCTCTTACCGAATGGCGACGGTCAATCGTTCTCTCGCTCCTGGTCGTAGCGGTCGCCGTCTCGATTGCTGCGTTCTTCTATCCGAAATTTTCCAGCGCAAAAAGAGGGACAGTGGCGCAGGCCGCGATTATTGAGGATTCGGAAGCTCATCAAGCCTACGCGAAAGGTCGTTACTATCTGAGCAAAGGGACGACCGCCGCGCTCGAAGATGCTGTGCAAAATTTCGAGCAAGCCATCGGCAAAGACCAAACTTACGCGTCAGCCTATGCGGGACTGTCGGACGCTTATGCTGCTCTCAGCGAACGCTACGACATGAACCGACATTTGACCGGTGCCTTGCAGAAGGCGAAAGAAGCCGCGATGCGCGCTCTCGAACTAAACAACAAAAGCGCCGAAGGGCACACATCTTTGGCGGTCGTCAAAGAGCGATCAGATTTTGATTGGACCGGCGCGGAGATAGAGTTCAAGCGCGCCATCGAATTGAATCCTGACTACGCTTACGCTCACCAGCAATACGCATTTCATCTCGCGGCAAGGGGCAAGCTCGATGAGGCGAAGGCTGAGATGGAGCGCGCCAGGCAGTTAGAGCCGCAATCGCTTTTAATCAACGGAGACCTCGCTGAGATACTCTCTTTCGCGGGCGACCAGGGACAGGCAATTGAACGGTTGCGTAAGGCAATTGAGATGGATTCAACTGACCCGTTGGCCGCCTCGCTTCACCGTGCGCTCGGTTGGATTTATGAAGAGCGTGGAATGCACGACGAGGGCGTGGCAGAGTTTCTGGAATCTTTGCGACTCTCGAATGGAAGTCCAGAACGGATGCTCGCACTCAGGCAGGCTTACGACGCAGGCGGAATGAAAGGCTACTGGCGCAAGTGGCTTGAGTTTCGGCAGGGGCGCATCAAGCTCGGCGGCGTCAGCCCTTTCGCTCTGGCAAAAGTCTATGCCTTTCTGGGCGAGAAAGAGAGGGCCTTCGAGTATCTCGAAAATGCTTTCGCCGACCGGTCCATCATAGTCGCCGCCTTGCGCTTTGACCCAATCTTCAGTGGCCTGCGTGCGGACAAAAGGTACACGGCTTTCCTCTCTCGCATCGGCCTCACGTCTTAAAGCGCAGAGACCGTCTTCTCAGAGGATTCATCAGCGTCCGGGTTCTGCTGTTTCTCCGCCGCGAGTGGAAATCTAATCTCGACAATGAGACCGCCATCGGGCGCATTTGCAGCTTTGATAGTTCCACCATGAAGCTGCACGGCGCGCGTGGCGATTGCCAGGCCAAGACCTGTTCCGCCCGTCTGGCGATCACGCGCATCTTCGACTCTATAGAACGGATCGAAGATTCGCTCAAGCGACTCTTCCGGCACGCCCGCCCCGTGATCTCGCACTGTGACGAGAGCCTGTTTCAAGCCCTCCTGCTCTTCGCTGCGAAGCGAAATTGAAACCTCTGCCCCTTCTGCTGTGTGATGCACGGCATTGCGCACGACGTTCTCGATTGCGCTCCTGAGCAGCTCGGCCACGCCCGTCGTCGTGCAGCTTTCGCATGCAGTGATGCGGACAGTGCGATTGCGGCTGCGCGCTTCAAAGTCGGCGTCGTCGGCAATCTCTTTGACAAGCGCGCAGAGGTCAATCCGCACGCCCTTTAATCTGTAGGTTCCGCTCTCGACGCGCGAGAGCGTAAGCAGTTGGCCGATCATCTCGTTGATGCTTCCGGCTTCGCGCCCGATCCGATCAAGCCCTTTGTCCAATTCAGGCCGGGCGCGGCGTCTGACCAATTCAAGGGCGACGTTGAGGCGCGTCAAGGGCGAGCGCAATTCGTGAGAGATGTCTCGAAGCAGACGCTGTTGAGCTTCGACGAGTGATTCGATGCGCCCGGCCATCATGTTGAAGTCGCGCCCCAGATAGCCAATCTCGTCGCGTCTCTTAGTTAGCTTATCGCTCACGCGCGCCTTCAGATTGCCGTCGGCTAAGGCTTGAGTCGTGTCGCGCAGTTTGACTACGGGAGCGGTTAAATATTTGGCAAGCCCGTAACAGAAGAGCGCGCCGATGAGAAGAATCGGAAGTAAGCTTTGCCCAAGCAGGCGCAGGCCGAAGAAGAATGATCCAGGCTCGCCTAAACGCGGTGGAGGTCTTGGAAAATCTGGTCTCGGCGCTTCTCCGACGAGAGTGTAAAGCGCGCCGCGCGGCGAGCGTACCAATCGGGCAGCCAGAGGATGTTGTAGATGATGGAACTCGAAGAACGGAGCATTTTCGGCGACTCGCTTAGCGATCTCATCTGCGCCTGCCGGAACAGCGCGTCCTGAAATCTCTTCTCCGCGTTCATTGAAAACGACAGCATGAATGTGCGATACGTTTTCAACTCGTTCCAGATAGGAGACGAGCGCAGGTTGTCCGTCCCTTTCAAAAATCTCGGCGGCGGTCTCGGCATAGAGGCCGTACATGGAAGCGACAGGGTTATCTCTCTGCGGCTGAGAGCGACGCTCGATGATGACACCCGTCACAAACGAGACGACATTGACCAGCACCATCGCCAGCCCGAACCAGAGCAGAATTTTGAGAAAGAGACTCCGCATAAATAAAGTCTGGAGTCTGGAGTCTTGAGAGTCTGGAGTCTGAAGTCAAAAGCATAATTTTCTTTCGACTCCAGACTTCAGACTCCAGACTCCAGACTCTTCGCATAGATGTATCCGACGCCGCGCACTGTCTTGATGCGTTCTACACCAGCGACCTGATGGCCAAGTTTTTTGCGCAAGTTGCTGACGTGCATGTCTATGCTTCTATCGAATGGCGAGAGATTTCTGTGAAGCACGTCTTTGACCAGTTCCTCGCGCGTCACGATGCGACCGGGCGCGCGCAACAATTTTTCCAACAGGTCATATTCAACAACCGTCAGCTCGACCTTTTCACCGGCGCGAAGAACCCTTCGCGTGCCCGTCTCCATCTCGATGTCGCCGACAGTGATCGAGCCGCTCTCGCGTTTCTCATCCTGATCATCCGGGCGCGTGCGACGAAGCACGGCGTTGATGCGCGCGACTAGCTCGCGCGGGTTAAAAGGCTTCGGCAGATAATCGTCTGCGCCGATTTCCAGCCCGACGATTCGGTCCACATCGTCGCCGCGCGCCGTCAGCATCACAATCGGCAGGCGCGATTGAGTGCGTATGCGGCGCAAGACCTCAAAGCCGTTGATGCCAGGCAGCATCACATCGAGCACCGCTAAAGCATGCTCGCCTGACAGAGCACGCTCGACGCCGCGCTCGCCATCATGCACGGCATCTACCTTGTAGCCCTCTGGCTCCAGATACTCGGCGACCAGTTCGCAAAGTCCAATGTCATCATCTATGACTAATACCTGCTGCATCAAGTTAAGCCTCTCCCGCTCATCTATTGATGGCGACGAAACGAAACATTCTATCTTAAATATGCTTTTCGGTTTGTAAAGAAGTGTCAAGTGAAAGTCGCTCTGCCTTGACAAAACTTTACGTTGCATTGACGAACTCTTTACGACTTGACTGAGTATATATCCGTCAAAATAGCCGGACAGCGATAGAAGGTTTCGGACTCGTCGCTCATTAAATCGGCAGCGACGCTTTTATCTATGGTTCGGACAACAAAGGGTGAGCGTCTTTGAACGAGGCTGCTCGTGGCGCTTCATGTTGATAATCAAGACGGGAGAGGAGAAAGAAAGATGAAATTAAGTTTAACGAAAAAGAGCGGCATCATCGCCGTCGTCGTCGCGCTCCTGCTGGCTTTGGCTGTGGTCGCATTCTCGCAGGAAGGCAGAGGGCCTGGACCAGGCAGAGGATTTCATGGCGGGCCGGGCGGCGCTCCGCGTGACGGCTTAGGGCCGATAGCGCGCGACCTGAATCTGACGGACGACCAGAAGGCACAGATCAAGAAGATCAGAGAGAGCTTTGAAGAGAGCACGAAGGCGCTGCGTGAACAGTTGCGTACCTTGCATGAAGGTCAGGGTGATCCGTTGAAGGACGGAACTTTCGACGAAGCAGCGGTGCGCGCCGCAGCTCAGGCCAGAGCGAATGTGCAGGTCGAGCTGGAAGTTCAGCATGCCAAGATGATGTCGCAAATCTTCGCAGTTCTGACCACAGAACAGAAAGCCCAGCTCGCAGCCAAGCATCAGCAGTTTGAGCAGCGCAGAAAAGATGGGCCGCCGCCAGCGGGAGAGGACGCACCGAACAACTAAATCGCGGCGCGGCGGGTCTTCGTGTTGACTGCTCGCGCGTCAATTAACTCCAGCCATGATGTAAGGGGAGATCGAGCGTTTGGTCTCCCCTGCATCGAAATTAATCGAGCCTGAAAGAGATGCAACGTCTGAAAAGTGTGGGAGCAAACGGTCGTTTGAGAGTTGTCCAGTCGGCGCAAAAGTCTGGTCAAGCGGAGATGGCGGATTTGATCGAGAGTCTTGAGAGCTTGAAAGAGCATGTGCAGGAAATGGCCTTGATGATCGAAGCGGACGAACAGCTCAGGAGTGCAGAGCTGGAATTCGGCAGCGATTTTTACAGAAGCGTCCGGCAGTTTGAGATCGCCATGATTAAACGCGCCCTTGATCTCGCGGGCGGCAACCAGACAAAGGCCGCGAAGTTGTTGAAGATTAAAGTCACAACGCTCAACAGTAAGATCAAGCGTTATAAAATCTGAGCCTCACACAGCAGACCATTCATGGCCTCGAACGTGCCTTCGGCTTTCAAGGCGCGCATCCCTCCGAATCTCTCTTACCTTGACAAAACTTTACATTCCATTGACACATTCTTTACATCTTTTCCTACCCATCATGCGTCAAAGGAGCATGTAGGAAAGCTCCTCCTAATCAGCAGAAAATTTTGCGTCTCCCTGGATGAGAGTCATGTCTTGGAAGAGTGGAGTGTTATTCAAGATGAGAAGTTCTATCCTGCTGCGTTTCGTCATGCTCTGTGCGCTTCTGTGCATGGCGAGTCTATCCGGCGAGTTGGCTTTTGCTCAACAGCCTCCAGCCAAAAAAGAGAACATTGACGTTGACAGAATCATCCGCGCCTTCACCTCTAAGGAGACGGAGTTTCGGCAAGCTCTCAATAATTACGCCTTTAAGCGCGACGCAGTCATACAGACTTTAGGTATGGGTGGCGAAGTCACTGGTGAATATCACCGCACTTCGCAGTTCACCTTCGATGACAAGGGCGAGAAGTACGAAAAGATTACCTTTTTTCCGCAGCCGACTCTGACGGAAATCTCTTTCACACAGGAAGACCTGGAAGATTTGGGCGGCGTTCAGCCGTTCGCGCTCGAAGCCTCCAAAATCAATCAATACAATTTCACATATGCCGGTAAAGAACACATTGACGAGTTAGACACTTATGTCTTCGACGTGACGCCCAAAGTCATGCCGAAGAGGGTTAGCGAGCGACTGTTTCAGGGTCGTGTCTGGGTTGACGACCGCGACCTGCAAATCGTCAAGGTGCGAGGCAAGGGAGTGCCCGAAGGCAATCAACGCTTTCCCGTCTTCGAGACCTACCGCCAGCAGATAGACGGTCGCTACTGGTTTCCAACTTACACCTACGCGGACGACGATCTGGTCTTTCCCGGCGACGATGTCGTGCACATACGCATGATAATTCACTACACGGACTTCAAACGCTTCGGCAGTCATGTGACGATCACAGAGGTCGGCGATCCCGGCGAAGATGTGCCTGAAGCAAAACCTGCGACCACTCCTCAGAAGTCAAAACCATAAAGCGCGTTGACATAACTTTACAAAGACTTGACCGACTCTTTACGTCTCGCTTTATGAGAATGGCGTATAAAGGTTCAAGAAGAGGAAAGGTCAGGAAAGAGATGAGAAACAGGTTCGCTATGACGATTCTCGCCGCTTTGCTTCTCGTCGCGGGCATCGTTTACGTCGCGCTCAGTAGGTAGCAATGCTCGTTTGAAAAGATGCGTCTCCCCGGACATGACGCGAAGCAAGGCGGGCGACGTTTGGTTCGCCTCTGATGAGACTCCTTAAAGGGCCAGAGAGAGGAGCTTCATTCAAGTGCGATCAACTCCCGCCTTCGTCATGCGAGGGCTTTTGAAGATGGTTACTCCTCCGCTCAAAACTTTATGCATAACAAGCAGACCGTTTTAATAGCTGATGATGACCTGAGCATCAGAAACATGCTCGCAGATGAACTCGAAGCAAGCTACGAGGTGCTGGTCGCCAAAGACGGGATAGACGCCATCTGCATCTATGAACGAAATGTTCAGCGGGTACGAGCGATCATCACCGATTTGCAGATGCCGCGCTTAGATGGGGAACTGGTCGCCGAGTGGGTTCATCATATCAACCCGCGCCTTCCGGTCATCATCATGAGCGGTAGTCTTCGCAACCTAGAGCTTCAAGAATTGCTCAAAAATCCAACGATCACATTTCTGGCTAAGCCCTTTAACCCGCGCCAGCTTGAAGCGCTCCTAGACGTTGCGCTGGAGAGGCTGGAAGCGGCCTGAGGTTTTAGTTTGGTCGTGACAGACCTGGCTTTTGTGGTCTTTCGGGCGCAGGCAAAATTTTTGCGGCAGCCCATTTCGACTTAGAAGGATAAAGAGATGATGAATCAAGCAGCGGCTCTCGACGGCAATGCTCTCTTGTGGTCACAGGAGACAACAAACAGCCATCGGCTTCGCGCATCGCAGGCCGACTGCCTGTTGGCGCGTCGGATTGCTTCCGGCGACATGCAGGCTTTCGAAGAGCTTTACCAGCTTTATCACGCGCGCGTTTATCGTCTCTGCCTACGGATGACCAATAACCCGACCGAGGCCGAAGACCTCACGCAAGAGATTTTCCTGCACGTCTATCGCAAGATAGGCAGCTTTCGTGGCGAGTCGGCCATGATGACCTGGCTGCATCGCGTGAGCGTCAACAAAGTGTTGATGCATTTCAGAAGCAGCACAGTTCGACGCGAAAGGACGACCGAAGATGGCTCGTCGCCAGAACCTGCACAGCGCCGCGCAAAGTCCCACGATCAGGTCGTGGCAGTAGATCGCCTTGCTCTGGACAAAGCCATTGCGCAACTTCCGCCGGGCTATCGCGCTGTCCTTCTGCTGCACGATGTCGAGGGTTATGAGCACACAGAGATAGCGCGGATGATGGGGACTGCCGTTGGTACGAGCAAGTCGCAGTTGCACAAGGCGAGAATAAAACTGCGCGCGCTGCTCAAAGGAGAACTTAGGTCATAGGATGACCTTCCGCGTTCCTTTAAGAAGTAATTGCCCATTTTGATTGGATTCCTCCGCGCATCCTTAACTCTGCCTTGCTGCATCAAAGACTGTTGTCGGAAGTCCTCTTTTTGAAGTTGGCCTCTTAAGTTAAACGCAAGGCAGATTCCGTTATGAAAAAGATATTCGCAGTCTCGCTTCTTCTTCTCGCAGTCGTGTGCGCGCCCGGCGTGTCGCGCGCACAGTCTGGGCGTCGAACCGGACAGAGCAGCACAGGCGGCGCAGCTACTCCCACGACGACCACGACGAACAAGTCGTCTTCCAGTTCGAGTTCCTCCAATCCCATCAACGACGGGGATATTGTTGATCAGGGAATCGTCGCTGAGGGCGAGACGGTCGAAGGAGATGTCGTCCGCGTCAACACTTCGCTCGTCACCGTGCCCGTCAGCGTCATGGACCATGACGGAAAATATATTCCGACATTGAGGCGCGAAGACTTTCACATCTATGAGGACGGGGTCGAGCAACGGGTGGCTTACTTTGCGACAGTTGATAAACCGTTTACCGTCGTCCTTCTGATTGACACGAGCCGCTCGACGGACTTTCGCCTCGAAGATATACAGAACGCGGCGATTGCTTTCGTCAATCAATTGAAGCCCGAAGATAAAGTGATTGTCATGTCATTCGATGACGACATCAGAGTCCTGACGAAAGCGACGAGCGACCGGGACGAGTTGGTCAGAGCCATCCGCAAGACGCGCACAGGGGGCAGCACGCGCCTTTACGATGCGGTTCATTCGGTGATTAGCAAAGAACTCAAAGATGTCGAAGGACGCAAGGCTGTGGTCCTGTTTACGGACGGCGTTGACACGACGAGCTATCGCGCTTCGTATGATACAACGGTGCGCGAAGCTGAAGAGGCGGACGCGATCTTTTACTCTGTGGATTACAACACGTCCGGCGTTATTCCTCACGGCACGTGGGGCACATCGTCAAGCAGTGTCATTCTTGGAATACCAGGCAGTGGCGGCGGGATTCCTGGAATAGGCGGCGGTGGCCCTGTGGGTGGTTCGCCCGAAGATTATCGTCTCGCGAATGCTTACCTGCATGATCTTGCTAAAGTCACGGGCGGTCGGTTCTATCGCGGCGATAGCTTGCAGAGCGTCGCCGAATCCTTTGCTGAGATAGCGGAAGAGTTACGTCGCCAGTATAGTCTGGGCTATTACCCGAAGCAGGTGGCCCAGGCCGGACAGCGTCGCCGGATAAAGGTTCGCGTTGACCAGCCGGGACTCGTCGTGCGGGCGCGCGACAGTTACATCTCTGGTCAAAAGAGTGTGGATGCCAACCAGACTAAAGAGCAACAATCGGCAAAGCCGGAATCGCCAAAGACTCAGTTGGGCAGCACGCGCGAAAGATTTCGGATAATCGAATAGAGTAAGCCCGATGATCGAATATTGTTCCCCACCGGCTCGGTGTCAATCGAGTTCGGTGGGTTTCCTTTTGCATTCTCGGGGCTGAAAATGCTTAACTAACGAGCATAGATTTCACATTAAGACTTCGAGTAAAGCTGTCCTGATTCAAAAGAGCATTACTCTCATCAACAGGAGGAGATGATGAAACGAAAGGCATCGGCAGTTTGGACCGGCGGATTGAAAGACGGGCGTGGAAGCATTTCTACAGAGAGCGGCGTTCTCTCCGATACGCAATATTCATTCAGCACGCGTTTTGAAGATGGCAAGGGAACGAACCCTGAAGAGTTGATCGCGGCGGCCCACGCTGGCTGCTTTTCAATGGCGCTCTCAGGTCAACTCGGCAACGCGGGGATGACCGCCGAGAGCATCGAGACGACGGCGACCGTCAGGCTTGAGAAGACAGACGCAGGCTTTACCATCACGGCAGTGCATTTGGACGTGACTGCAAAAATCCCCGGCGCAGACCAGCAGGCATTCGAAACCGCCGCCAATAACGCTAAGGCCGGTTGTCCCGTGTCCAGGCTTTTGAAAGCAGAGATTACTATGGACGTAAAACTTGAAGCGTAAAAGTAGCTTTCTTCCGCGCCACTTTTACGCTTCTCAAGTTATCGAAGGCATCATCAGGAGTTAATACCTGCGGTGCCTTCTGTTTCTGTGTCGTTGAATCATGTAGCCTGTGCCCGCGCCTGCGCCCGCGCCGATAAGCGCGCCTTTTTTGCCACCGACAATTCCGCCGACAATCGCGCCGCCTGCCCCGCCGAGGAGCGCGCCCTTTGCACGGCTATGATGATGCCTGCGATGACGACGCTGCGCGAAACCCGTGCTGCCGAACACGCCGAGTAGCAGGACGAGCCCCATAATCAAGGCCACGATGCGTCTATTGAAAATTGATCCGACCATAATTCACACCTTTCCGAGAACTTTAGTCCCTAAAAACTAAAAGGAGTAAATGATATTTGTGGCATAAAGTTGGTGCGAGGATGTGAAAAAATCATCACGGACCAGACTTGAGGCTCAGGGTTGTCTGTCAGTTGCGCGTCGGCGCATGTTATGAAAGCGAGGGACTAAACCGATCCGTCTCTCAATTCCATAGAACCTGACATCATTCTTCACTCCGGTCCAGATTTTACGCTGGTCGAGCAGTTCGCCGAGAGTAAAGCCCAGGCGCTCGTCGTTGATCTTGGTCAACTCTTTGAGATTGTCCCAGGTCCGCAAACCTCCCTCTAACGCGCTCAGTATTCGTTCTTGTGGTGAGACTCTACTCATGATTGAACCCTACTTCAGTTGGTTTTCCAAGCAAGCGGCTAATCCTGTCTCTCAGGTTACATCAGAGGAAACGTGTCTGACAAATAAATCGCGGGCAATTCAATCTCGACGTTTAGTAAAAATTGAATTGAACCGCAGAGGAGGCAGAGGGAATTATGAATGATGAGTTATGAATTATGAATTAAAGACAAAAGGCTTTCAATTCATAACTCATAATTCAAAATTTAGAATTTCTTTCCTTTGCCTCCTCTGCGGTTAATTGTTCTGCACTTAACATAAAAGAAAATAAACAAGCACGGTTCATTCAAACTGCTTCTTAAACTCTGCGAACTCTTGTCGCATTGCCTCAATCACGGCGCGCAGAGATTCAACTTCCTGTTCGAGCGCAAGGATGCGGTCACGCCTGGAATATTGTTCTGTCGCTTCCGTTTGTTCCGCCTCTGAGAAGTGACTGAGATCAATCTCCCCGCTTAAGAGATGAGCATAGCGGGTCTCTTTCTGGCCAGGCTGTCGCGGGAGTTTGAGGACTAGGCTGTCAGGCTCCTTCGCCGCCAGCGAGTTCAAAGCCTCTTCAACCTCTTGCAAGCTCGAAAAGTTGTAGAGACGCTCAGCGCGAGTGCGCAACTCGCCGATAGTTTGATAGCCTCTGAGCATCAGCACACAGAGGATTGCAAGCTCCTGCGGGCTGAGGTCGAAGACCTCCGGCATCATGTGCTTGTATTTCGGAACACGGCTCGTGCTGCCGTAAAAGACATAGACGAGATTCTTCGCGCGCAAGCTCTCGATTGCATCCGAGACGGTCGCTTCCGAGTACGTGACGACAGGGTTGCGATTGTTCTTCTGATTACAGGCTTGAACGAGCGCGTTGAGCGTCAAAGGATAATATTCCGGCGTCGTCACCTGTTTTTCGACCAGAGCGCCGAGCACTCTCGCCTCTGCATCGTTTAGGATTGTCGGCATTTGGTTGAAAGACCCTCTATTGAATGGCGTCTGATAGCATCTCTTTCCGAGAGATTAGGATGCGCCACATGAGTTACAGATTGCAAATCTGGAATGCCAATGATTAGAGATTGATGTGACTCAGAAGAGAGCGCACACTCTCGCTCGTCATGCAAAAATTCAAATCATCTGATAGCCTCTTGAAACTATGAAGCTGAATGTTGCAATCGCTGGCGCGACCGGCTGGGTCGGAAGACCTTTGTGCTTGGCGGTCGCCGCCGCAGATGATTTGAATCTTGTCGGCGCAGTCTCGCGCACACACGCGGGGCAAAGCTTGGGTGATGTTCTCGGTGACGCCAGACTAAATTTGAAGATCAGTCGCTCGGTCGCAGAAGCGCTTCTTGCGCCGACAGACGTTTTAGTTGATTACACGAAAGCGGATGTTGTGAAAGCCAACGTGTTGATGGCAATCAACGAGGGCGTGCACGTCGTCATCGGCTCGTCTGGATTAACGGACGAAGATTTTGCAGAGATTAACGTCGCTGCCAACGCCAAAGAAGTCGGCGTGATAGCCGCAGGCAATTTCGCCATCACAGCCGTGCTGCTCCAACGCTTTGCGTGCGAGGCTGCAAAGTATCTTGCGCAGTGGGAGATTATAGATTACGCATCGGACGCGAAAGAGGATGCGCCGAGCGGGACTGCGCGCGAGCTTGCCTTCAGGCTCTCGGAAGTCGGAAAGCCCGAACCAACGCACGCCGTCGAGAAGACCATCGGAGAGCGCGCGAGTCGTGGCGCGACTTTGCAGGGAACACAGATACACTCTCTACGCCTGCCCGGCTACGTCATCGGCGTCGAGGCTATCTTCGGCGCAAAGGATGAGCGACTGAGCATTCGCCACGATGCTGGAAGCGGCGCAGAGCCTTACATCGGAGGCACGCTCCTGGCAATTCGCAAAGTCAAAGATTACGTTGGGCTGGTCAGAGGACTGGATAGAATTATGGATTGACGCGCAAGAGACTTGAGCGAAAATTATTTCGCACGTTAAGAAGTAATCTGAAATTCTATTAGAAATTATGGGCTGCTTCTAAATATCCCTTCCGCAAACAATCAGGGAATCAACAAAACTTTACCCGTAGTCTTTCTGCCTTCGAGCTGCCTGTGTGCTTCGGCTGCTTCAGCCAGAGGAAAAGTCTTCTCGATGCGGAGCTTGAGGTCGCCGGAGCTAACCCACTTGAGAATATCTCCGGCGCGCCACAGCAGCTCCTCGCGCGTCAACGTGTATTGCGCGAGACTCGGACGCGTTAGGAAGAGCGACCCCTTCTGCGCCAGCAGCGCAGGGTCGAACGACGGAACAGGTCCACTTGATTGCCCGAACAAGGCGAGCATTCCGCGCGGCGCGAGTGAATCGAGGCTCTTCATGAAGGTCGTCTTGCCGACGGAATCGTAAACGACCTGGACGCCCTTGCCTTCGGTCAGACGTTTGACCTCTTCCTGAAAATCTTGCTCGGTGTAAAGGATCACTTCGTCCGCGCCTGCATGCCGCGCGAGCCTTGCTTTCTCTTCAGTCGAGACTGTGCCGAACACGCGCGCGCCGATTCGCTTGGCCATCTGTATGAGCAGTAGGCCGACGCCCCCTGCCGCAGCATGAACGAGGGCAGTGTCTCCGCCCTTAAGCTGATAGGTCGAAGTCACAAGGTAGTGCGCGGTCATCCCTTGCAGCATCGCTGCGGCTGCCTGTTGCGCATCCAGGTGGTCTGGAATTTTCACGAGCCGAGCTGCTGGAACGGCTGCATACTCTGCATATGAGCCAACGGCCATCGCATAAGCAACTCTGTCTCCGACAGCTATGTCGCTCGAATCCGGGCCAACAGCTTCGACAGTGCCAGCAGCTTCCGTCCCGGGCGTGAAGGGAAGAGGCAGTGGGTACAGCCCCGTGCGATGATAGACATCTATGAAGTTGACGCCGATGGCCTCAAGCTTGACGAGAGCCTCGCCAGCCTTGGGCGTTGGCTTGTCAACATCCTTGTAGATTAGATTTTCAGCCCCGCCGTATGCTTCGACTCTGATTGCTTTCATCTCTTTCACCTTCTGCCGGAATTAAGTTTGATATTTTGAGATGAATGCTACTACTTCAAAGTGAGACTTTCCAAACGTGCCTTGAGGAAAGCGCGTCTGAGCAAGAAATCAAAAAGAGCTTCCATTCTCTTCAAATGGAAGCTCTCGCTGACTGGTAATTGAGTTGAGGGAGTTTAGACCATCACTGGAAACTTACTGCTCCGGCGCTCTGTTCTGCGAAAGGCTTTCATTCTCCTTTAGGAGAGCGAATTTAGTGGAGCAGCCGCGTCGGCTGCAAAGAGACTTGCGAAGGCGCGGCGCGGGTCAGGGCGACGACGCTGCTGAAACTCCTTGACCCAGGATGCCACCTGAGATGTGACGCTCGCATTGGATGGGCGCGTGTTTTCTGTGGCCTCGCTTTTATTGGCTGGCAACTCGCTCCGCCGTTCTGCGCTCTTGATGATTCGGATCGTCTTATTGGGCTTCATGGCAAATCTCCCTGGTCTCTTGCCTCGAAAGGTCTTGTGACTCCAGGCCGCCTGCCTGTTTTCATCCTCTCCATCTAAATAACGCGGAATCGGAAGAAGAATTAAATCATGCTTGAAAAAAAATTCGTGGAAAGTTAAAGAAGTCAAAGGCAGGGAAATAGCGGATTGACCTTAAAAATCAGACATTTTCAGTTTAAGATAAGAAGTTATTGACAAACATAGTCAAATACTGTTGAATATAAAAGTCGCTGCTCCAAAGTAGCGGCATAGGTCTTTACAGAGAGACGGTTGCATACGATAAAGGCAAACCTGCCGCGAGGCAGGGACGCAAAGCCGTGAGTCTCTTCGAGGGGCTTGTCATTCGAAAGCTTTTCAAAGAGGAGATTGTCTGGTTGCCGAAGGCAATTGGAAAGAGCCGGGACTTCAAAACTCTCCATTGCTAAACAGTGGGGATTACTCCCTTCAAAGCTTCCTTAGCTTTACTCATGAGGATAGCTTTGAGACGGCGAGCGGCTCTTGAATCGTTCACGCATCAAGCGTCCCCCTTTCAGGACGATTCAACGTTCCATAGCACCTTCCTTCTTTTCTAACCCAGACAACAAAAAAGTTTTGCGACCTTTAGCTTGTGCTGCTTGAGCGCAAGGCTCACAACTCGCCGTGTGGACGCAATTGTTCCGCTCGACGAATTGTCTCTTTGTGCTCGGGCAGAGATTTAAGGTGGCCGTCCCGTTTATTTAACGCATCAGGCCAGCGCTTCTTAAGCGTTGGCCGCTCCCAGCCGATAAGTTCCCTGTGACGCTAGAAAATGGGTCACAAAAAACAATCTCTCGCCGAGCTTTCACGAAGAGCAAGGCTTTTCCGCCTTCCAGAGAATTAAAGGAGATATGATGAGAAAGAATTTCTTCGCCACAGCCGCCCTGTCAATCTTAGCCCTCACTTCGCTGAGCGCGCTCTCAGCCTTCGCCCAAGAAGCACGTTCCTGCCCGAACCAGGAAACATACGGCGAGCGTCGCATGCTCGTCGCTGACAATTCAACCCAATCGCAGATCGAAGTCACCTATTTTACGACGAACGACCCCAATGCTTTCATCTCTGAGAAAGCTGGACTGCGCCACAGCTCGACCTACGCCAACATGAGCACCAGCCAGTTCGTCGCTCAGATAGAGAAACTCCAGAGCGAAGGCTTGGCGAGCATTAAGAAGCGCCAGTCCGCTACCTCTTTTCTTGGCGAGATGGCCGAACTCAATCTCGAACGCGACTTGAGAAGCGGAGACGCGAAGATGGTCAACGCCAGCTACAACACGGCTGACCCGAACTACATTTACAGTCTTGATCGTGAGACAGAGGTTGGCGTTTCCAAGCGTTCCGCTCTCGACGGCGATTATTACCGCGTTGACATGGTTTCGTGGTTCGTCAACGTTCAGGGTGGTTTCAAGCGTGTGGACTATGATTCGAGCGTTCTCTTGAAGCCCGGACAGACAGCCATCTTCAAACTCGCAGGTAAAGACGAATTGGGTCGCAGCGGTTCAGCCAGAAGCTACATCGCAGTCACCCTGCGCTCGGTCAACAAAGCCAGCATGGCCTCGACGGGTCGCCGCAGTCGCACGTCAGAGTAACGTTGAGGTGAATTCACCTTCGACTGGTTGAGAGGTCTCGCCGAGACTAAGCAACCGAAGTTTTAGTTCGAGCAAGAGCCGGAGAAGCAAGATCACGATGAAGTCATCTCTTTACACTCTCTTTGTCGTTCTCTCCCTAGCTCTGCTGCTGTGGATGAAGCCGGTCGTGACGGACGCTCATGTCGCCTCTCGGAAAGAGAGCGGTGCGGCTTCGATGCCGAAGCAGTGTCATGTGGGCAAGACCGCTTCGGAAGCTACAGGTTGGCGTTGGTCGCCGCGCTCCGTCGTCCGTGTCTATTACCTGAAAGGCGATTTCAGCAAGGCTGAAAGAGACTCGCTCTCTCAAGCCGTGAATAGCTGGAACGATGCTCTGCAAGAGACTGATGCTCACGTTCGTTTCGTCATCGGCGGCGAGCGTGTGAGCCTCGTCGAAGAGAACGCGAGCATCACTATCTTGCGCGGAATCCCCAAAGGCAAGGATCGCGTCGGGCAGATTTTGCTCTATTCATTATCGAACGGCGCGCTCTACGCTTCGGTGACAATCAGTCCTGACATCAAAGCCGCAGACGCGCTCGTGAGTCTGATGGCGCACGAGCTAGGACATTCGTTGGGCCTGGCCGATTGCTACAAGTGCGAGCGGGGCACAACCACGATGGCCGCGTTCAGGTCTGACAACAAAGGCAATGATGTTTACGCGCCGAGCGAATGCGACAAGTTTACGGTCGCCGCAGGCTACAGCCGAGATATTGGTTCGCAATCGAGCGCGCAAGCTTCAATCGAGCGAAGATAATCTTTAAGAGTTGGAATAGGGAATCGAATGCGTTAAGCGGGCAGCCGCGCGCTTTCTCGAAAGGGAAGCGCGCGGCTGTTCTTTTTTGGCAATTACTTCGTAGCATGTTTCAATTGATTGAGGCTTGAGAACTGTAGGGGCAGAGCTTGTCCCTGCCCGCTTTACTGTTGCACGGGCAGGGACAAGCTCTGCCCCTACATTCTTAACCTCAAGTCTGCTTCGCTATATTTAAGAACGCTCGCGCCGCATGAGAGAGACGCGCGCCGCTGCGGTGTATCAGGTAGAGTTTTCTTTCAAGCCGCATCTCGTTGACCTGGAGAGCGACGAGTTGACCAGACTTAATCTCTGTCTGCGCGGCCATCTTGGGAATCAACGCCACGCCCACATCGCGCTCGACAAGGCGCTTGATGGCTTCAAGCGTGGGCATCTCTATAGAGATGTTGAGCGGCGTGTGGTATTTCTCGAAAGTCTGCACGACCCTGTCTCTATACGGCGACCTGACGTTGTGCGCGATGAATAGCTCCACGCCAAGTTCCCGTATCGAGACAGTCTTCCTTTCGGCCAAAGGATGGCGCGGCGAGACGATCAGCGACATTTCATCAGCACCGACAGGCACGCTTTTCAGCGCAGCATCGCTCGGGCGAAAAGTGACTATACCAATCTCTATCTCTCGCGCGAGCACTTCAGAAGGAATGCGGCTCGCCATCCCTCGGCGGACTTCAACCTTGATATGCGGGTGACGCGCGCTGTAGCTGGAGATGATTGGCAGAAGATATGTGACCGTGTTCTCGTTTGCGCCGATGATGACTTTTCCACTGTGCAAGCCCTTCAAATCTTTAATCGCTTCCAACGCGTCACGCCGAAGGCTGAGCATCTGACGAGCATACCTCAGCAGAACCTCGCCAGCGTCGGTCAGCGTCCCGTCTTTCGACGAGCGGTCAAAGAGGGCTGCTCCAACCTCCGCTTCCAGACGGCGCACGGCCTGGCTGATGGCTGGCTGCGTGCGGAAAAGACGCTCTGCCGCACGCGAAAACCCGCGCTCTTCTGCCACAGCGATCAAAACTTCGAGTTGATTAATATCCAACCTTTTCCTCCACAATCCAAAGACCAGCTAATCTTTTCAGAAGGCAGTCTTATCTTATCATTAAATCTTATCTTGTTATAAAAATTATAACTTTGACTTTGGGACGGTCGGGGCTTAGGGTTAGGAGCTTTGAAAGGAGCAGATGACCGCGATGAACCCTGACAGAGTCACCATTTTCGATACAACCTTGAGGGACGGCGAGCAGTCACCGGGCTGTTCCATGAACCTGCGCGAGAAGGTGAGTCTCGCGCGACAGTTAGAGACCCTCGGCGTTGATGTCATCGAGGCGGGATTCCCCATCGCCTCCGAAGGTGATTTTGTGGCCGTCGAGGCTGTGGCCGCAGAATGCCGCAAGGCGACCATTGCCGCGCTCTGCCGCACGGTCGAGCAGGATGTCTTGCGCGCCGGGCAGGCACTGAAAAAAGCCGCCCGCCCGCGCATTCATACCTTCGTCGCCACCTCTGACATACATCTCGAACACAAGTTGAAGAAGTCGCGCTCGGAAGTCTTAACGATGACGCGCTCTGCCATCCGGCTGGCGCGCGAATTCGCGGATGAGGTCGAGTTCTCGGCTGAGGATGCGACGCGCAGCGACCTTGATTATCTCTGCGAAGTCCTGGCGGCGGCGGTTGATGAAGGCGCGCAAGTTATCAACATCCCGGACACGGTCGGATACACGACCCCGACGGAATACAACAATCTGATTAAGACAGTGCGCGAGCGCGTGGTCGGTGAAAGAGACGTGACCATCAGCGTGCATTGCCACAACGATCTGGGCCTGGCGGTAGCAAATTCTCTTTCGGCCATCGAAGCAGGCGCGCGCCAGATTGAATGCACGATCAACGGCATCGGCGAGCGCGCTGGCAACGCTGCGCTCGAAGAGATAGTGATGGCTATGCATGTGCGCGCGGATCGTTTGCCCGTCACTTGCAATGTTCGCACGGAGGAGCTTTATCCGACGAGCCAGTTGCTCTCTTCGATCATCGGGTTCAATGTTCAGCCTAACAAGGCCATCGTCGGACGTAACGCTTTCGCGCATGAAGCAGGCATACACCAGCACGGCGTGCTCAACAATCCCCTCTGCTACGAGATTATGACGCCCGAGTCGGTCGGCGTTCCGGCGAACCGCATCGTGCTCGGCAAACACTCTGGCCGCCACGCTCTCGCCAGCCGATTCAAAGAGCTTGGCTTCTCGCTCAAGGCTGCCGAACTCGACGGCGCATACACGCGCTTCACACAGTTGGCAGACCGCAAGAAGCGCATCTATGACCAGGACTTGATTTCATTGTTACAGACCGAAGTCCCGCTTCAGGTCGAGCAGCCTGTCAACAATGCGGGCGCGGACGCCACCTGGGAATCGGCATCGAGCAAACTCTACTTATTAGTTTAGGGCGAGCGAGTTTCCTCTCACGTGAGAAAAAGTTTTCAGGAGTAAGTGGATAGAAGATGAAGTTGAAAATCACAGTGCTTGCGGGCGACGGCATTGGCCCGGAAGTGACACGAGAGGCCGTGCGCGTGCTCTCGACGGTTGCCGAAGCTTACGAACACAGTTTTGAATTTACTGAGTTACCGGTCGGAGGGGCGGGCATCAAGCAACTTGGCTCGCCTCTTCCGACTGCAACACTCGATGCCTGTTTGAGTAGTGAAGCGGTCTTGCTCGGCGCGGTCGGCTCGCCTGAATTCGACGCGCTTCCGCCGGAGCGTCGCCCCGAAGCGGGGCTGCTCACCTTGCGACAGGCGCTCGGCGCATACGCGAACCTGCGTCCGGCCATCTCTTACAAGCCGATTGTGGATTGCTCGCCGCTCCGGCCTGAGATCGTGACGGGGACGGACATCCTGTTTGTGCGCGAGTTGCTCGGCGGCCTCTATTTCGGCGAGCCTCGTGGATTTTCCAGAGACACGGACACCATCGCTGCATTCAACACCATGCGCTACTCCAGAGAAGAGATAGAGCGCGTGGCGCGCGTCGGGTTTGAAGCTGCACGAAAGCGGCGCGGGATTCTGACTTCCGTGGATAAAGCCAATGTGCTCGAAACTTCACAGCTCTGGCGCAAGACGGTTTCAGCCGTCGCGCAAGATTACCCTGATGTGAAGCTCAACCATCTTTACGTTGACGCCTGTGCGATGCACTTGATGATGAACCCGCGCTCATTCGATGTCGTCCTGACTGAGAATCTCTTCGGCGATATTCTCTCGGACGAAGCGGCGGCCATCAGCGGCTCGCTCGGGTTGCTCTCTTCAGCGAGCATCGGCGGTGCGGTCGGCCTTTACGAACCCGTGCATGGCTCTGCGCCTGACATAGCAGGCAAGGGGCTGGCGAACCCGCTCGGCGCAATCGCGTCTGCGGCGATGCTGCTGCGCTACAGTGCGCGGCTTGAGCAGGAAGCGGATGATGTGGAAGAAGCGATTCGGATGGTCCTGGACGCTGGCTATCGCACGCCAGACCTTGAGCGTCGTCGTGAACGCTTCATCGCGGCCACCACATCAGAGATAGGCGAACTCATCATCGAAGCGTTGATGGAGATAGCAGACAGACGCGTTGCTTATCATGCTGTCTAGGAGCCATTGCAATCAAACAACGCAAGTTGCAAGTCAGCAGGCATCCCGGAGGGATGGCAGAAATTAGCCGGTGGTGCAACCACCGGATGAAGGTTTTAAGAAGATTTGTGTCCCGGCAGGGACACTGGATTGAAGCCATCGCCCCTTCAGGGCGAAGAGATAAATACTGATACTACTCTGCCCGGTGGTTGCACCACCGGCTAATTTCTTTGTGTCCCTCGCGGGACACATTAATCGGCAATTTATTGAACGTATGTCATCATCACCGCGCACACTCTTTGAAAAACTCTGGGACTCACACACTGTCCGCGAACCTGCGGGCGAGCCTGCGCTCCTTTACATTGATCTACATCTGGTGCATGAGGTCACGTCGCCACAGGCTTTTGAAGGCTTGCGCGTGGCTGATCGAAAGGTACGCCGCCCTGACCTGACGGTTGCCACGATTGACCACAACGTGCCGACGACCGACAGGCGGCTGCCCATCACAGACCCGATCTCGGCCAAACAGATTGAGACGCTTCGCAACAACTGCCAGGAGTTCGGCGTCCGACTCTACGACATCAATTCAAAAGAGCAGGGAATCGTTCATGTCATTGGCCCAGAGTTGGGATTGACTCAGCCGGGCATGACGATTGTTTGCGGCGACAGCCACACGAGCACGCACGGAGCGTTCGGCGCGCTCGCCTTCGGAATCGGGACGAGCGAAGTCGAGCATGTTCTCGCCACACAATGTCTTCCGCAGCGACGCCCGCGCACGCTTGAGATAAAGGTGTGTGGTTCTCTTCCTTCCGGCGTCACGGCGAAAGACCTCGCGCTCGGCATCATCGGGCGCATCGGGACGGACGGCGCGACAGGCCACGTCATCGAATACAGGGGCGAGGCCATTAGCTCACTCTCGATGGAAGGGCGCATGACGCTCTGCAACATGAGCATCGAAGCTGGCGCGCGCGCAGCAATGGTTGCGCCTGATGAAACAACGCTCGCTTATCTCAAAGAGAGACCGTTCGCGCCGCGCGAGCAGTTGTGGGATGAAGCGGTAGCCTACTGGCGCACGCTCAAGAGCGACGAAGGCGCATGGTTCGACCGCACTATTGAGATTGAGGCAAGCGAGCTTGCGCCGTTTGTGACCTGGGGCACGAGTCCGGGAATGGTTGCGCCCGTGACGGGACGCGTCCCAGACCCTGCGGACGCTGAGACGGAAGCGGACTCTCGCGCTGCTCGGAGCGCGCTCGAATACATGAACCTCGCGCCGGGCACGCGCATTGAAGAAATAAATATTGATCGCGTCTTCATCGGCTCTTGCACCAACGGGCGCATCGAAGATTTAAGAGCCGCTGCACAGATTATCAAAGGCTATCGCATCAACAGTCGTGTGCAGGCGATGGTCGTCCCCGGTTCGCAGGCCGTCAAGCTCGAAGCCGAACGTGAAGGACTTGATCGTCTCTTTCTCGAAGCAGGGTTTGAATGGCGAGAGTCAGGCTGCTCGATGTGCTTGGGCATGAACCCGGATATTCTTCAGAGCGGCGAACGCTGCGCTTCAACCAGCAATCGCAACTTTGAAGGAAGGCAGGGCAAGGGCGGGCGCACACATCTCGTTAGCCCAGCGATGGCCGCAGCCGCAGCCATCACAGGACATTTCACGGACGTGCGCGACTGGCGCTTTAATTAAGAGGAAGAGCATGGAATCTTTTCGCATACACAAGGGATTGGCCGCGCCGCTCGACCGCCCGAACATTGATACGGATCAAATCATCCCGAAACAGTTCCTGAAGCGCATCGAGCGCACGGGCTTCGGTGAGTTTCTCTTTTACGATTGGCGTTACAAATCTGATGGTGAATTGAACGCAGAGTTCATCCTTAACGCTCCCCAATACAAAGGCGCGACCGTTCTCATCGCCGGACGAAATTTCGGCTGCGGCTCGTCGCGTGAGCACGCGCCCTGGGCGCTTCTTGACTACGGCTTTCGCGCCATCATCGCGCCGACCTTTGCGGACATCTTCGCCACCAACTGTTTGAAGAATGGAATCGTCCCGGTGGCGTTGTCTGAACGAGACGTGACGACCTTGTTGCAAAGAGCGACGGAAGTTTCGGGCTATGAATTGACTGTTGATTTAGAGAAGTGTCAGGTATTTGATGCTCAAGGCTTCAACGCCTCTTTCGAGATAGGCGACTTCAATCGCTACTGCCTGCTCGAAGGTTTGGACGACATCGGCCTGACGCTCAAACACGAAGCGCAGATTGCAGCATACGAAGAGCGCAGGGATGCCTGGCGAGTGCGCGCCGTCTGAAGTCGGTTTAGAGGAAAAAGTTTATCCACGAATCCAAGCGAAACAGCACGAAGCCAACTCTCCCCGGTTCGTGTTATCTTGCTTGGGTTCGTGGATAATTTTTCTTGCCCTTAGTAATAGTCTCTGTGTGATTACTCGCTCGGCATCTTCGTCAACCTGGAAGGATGGTTGATTGCGCCGCCGCGCAAATTCATTGAAGATGTGCTCTGTGGCTCATGGTTTTCTATAAAGAGGTTGGCTCTGGCGATTGATAGATGATTGTTCGAGTGTGCCTCTCTTTTTACGGGGACGAAATCTTGAGTGAGTAACAATGGCTCGCCGTCGAGCGGAACGATTTTGCGCGAAAGCTTCTGGTAATCTTTGGTTAATCCTTGCACCTTGTAGTAATAGTCCCGGAAACGCACGGGCACAATCTTCAACCCTTCCAGCCAGTAATAGACTCTGCCGAAGTAGACAGCATGAAGCCAACGCTCCCAGGGGCGAGGCAAATATAGCCCTCGTTTCAAAATAGGTGTGTAGAGCGGAAGCCAGAGGACGTAGATTCCTTTGCGCGCGTACTCAAGGGTTCGATATTGAATCTTCGCCAAAGAGAGATTGCTCAATTGCACTTCGATGGCAACCGCAACGTCGTTGATATAGGCGCTCACGTCAGGGCGAACTGTGCCGAGGTCGCGCTCCATCTCGCATTTACGAACGCGCGGGTCTCGCAGGAGATTTTCATAAAGAGCGATTTTGCAGAGACGATGCGCTTCGGATTCGCCCGTGCCGTATTCACAGGTGACGGGCGGCACGTGCGCAAAATGCGGAGCCTTGATCTCTCCTTTTTTGAGCCTGACCGTTTGCCTGCAACAGAAACAGACGAAGGGCGCGTCCCGACGTTCTGCCTCCCACGCCGCGACCTTCTGCCCATCGCTTTCTCTCGACGCCGTCAACATCCTTTCGGTCCTCTACTCTCGCTTGCCCAATTCATTCAAAGCCAATTCGACTATCGCAGGCGTCAAACTCGTTCTGAAAATAATTGTGTGAGGCGGAACTCTCGACACGGGGTCGCGGCTGCCGCGAAGCTCGTCCCAGGCTGCGATGATGAAATTCTCAAGACCGGCATGAGCGAACTCGCGCAACCTCTTTTGGAGATGATCGGGCGTCCAGAATCCCAGAATCTCCAGGAAAATTTTTCTTCCATCCTCGTGCCTCAATACAAAGTCCGGAATAAACGCGCTTTCGCCCAGGTCAATCACCTCGCTGCTCAATTCTATTCGCCACTCGCTTTCAAACTTTTCCCAATCGTGAAGCAGTTTTTCGGCGATGAAGTTTTCCGCAAGAGCAATATTTTGGTAAGAGGAGCGCAACTGTTTCTGTCGGCTATCGAGTTCATAAAAAGCTTTGCCTCGATTGCTCTTGGTCTGCGGCGCAATCTCTGCGCGCATGCGCCAGCCTTTGCAAAGCAGCAGTGCAGGGAGAAACACAGCCATCTGAATGCCGTACTTCTGCGAGCGATGAAACATAGAGACTGGCCCATCGAGCCGAACTTCGTAACCCGATTTCGTGTTGCCTTTGATCGTGTGTATCAAGCGATAAGCTTTGATTGCGCCGAATAACTCTCTGTAACTTTCCGCGCTCTGCGGCGCAACGTCAAGGCGCATCTCAACACAGCGATAAAGCAAGGCTTGCGCCTGCGCCAGATTGTAGAGATTGAGAAGCGCGGGCGCGGTCAAACGCTCAAAATGCGCGAGCCTTTGATTCTCCGGCAGGTCTGCGAAGAGACTGTCTGTGATGACTTCGGGCGCGCAAGCTAATTCACGCGCGGCTTCTTCTATGACTCGAAGGCGAAGGTCCTCGCTTTGTGTGACAGGATGAGCGTCGCGCGCTTTTGTAAAGACGGCGCGGCGAATCTCCACAGGGTCTCTCACACTCGCCGTCACAAACTCACAACGGTCGGTGAGCAGCTTGATAAAACCGCGAATGATCTTATAGTCCGTGCCCGTGCCGACATACTCCTCTAAAGCCTCGTTCAACTCGCGGCGTGGTCGCCCTTCGTCTTCGGAGAAGAGATTGATTAAGTGCGCGGCGTCGCGCAGATAGTCAGGTTCGTCCGGCGGGATGTAGAAGGGGCGCACCTTCTCGCCGCGTTGCCAGGCTTGCGCGAGATCAGCCGTCAGCATTAGCTCTCGAACCTCTCTCTTCGGCTCCAAAGCGACGGCGCGTGTCTCGCCTCACGAAATTGATTGCTGCTCGTGCGCCGCTCGCTGATTCCTTCCTCGGTCGTCTCGCTCGCAATCACTTCGTAGAGGACTGCTTCTTTGCCGGGCTTGTGGCGCAGGATGCGGCCCAGACGTTGAATGTGCTCGCGCGTCGAGCCTGAGCCGGAGAGAACTATGGCGACTGCGGCTTCAGGAATGTTGACGCCTTCGTTCAAAACTTTCGAGGTCACCAGCGCGAGCACATCTCCATTGTTAAAAGCTTCGAGCCATTCGCGCCGCTCTTTGATGCCGGTCTGATGTGTAATGGCCGGAATGAAAAAATTTTCCGAGATGCGATAGACCATCTCGTTCTCAGCCGTGAAGATGATTGTGCGCTCAAGTTTGTGACGCGCGAGCAGCTCCGCGAGGGCGCGCAACTTTGAATCCGTGCCGAGCGCGATACGCTTTGATTCTCTGTAAGCGAGCATGGCGCGGCGTCCCTCTTCGCTGCGCGCGCTCAAACGAACAAAGGATTGCCAGCCGGTCAAGCCACCTAAGTCAATCCCTTTCTCTTGAAGGAAGCGGCGAAAGATGGCGCGCTCCGCTTCATAACGCTCGCGCTCTTCGCGGCTGAGGCGGACGCTGAGGCGAATGACCGTGTAGTCGGCCAGGTATTCGCCAGCCATCTCTTGAGCTTCGCGGCGATAAAGAATTGGGCCGACGAGACGATTTAGGCTGCGCTCTTCGCCGTCTGCGCGCTCGGGCGTGGCCGTCAAGCCCAGCCGAAAAGGCGCAATCGCCATCTCAGCGGCGTAGCGATAGACGCTGCCCGGCAAGTGATGACATTCATCAAAGATCAGAAAGCCGAATTGATTTCCCAAACGCTCCATGAACCTGAAAGCGGAGGCGTAGGTCGTCACAGTCAATGCGCCGACCTCATAATAGCCGCCGCCAATCAGTCCGACCTCAGCTTTGAAAGAATCGAGCAGCAGGTCGTACCACTGATTCATCAAATCAATCGTCGGAACGACGATCAAGGTAGAGCGGCCTGTGCGTTGGATCGCCATCTGCGCGACAAGGCTTTTGCCTGCGCCCGTCGGAAGAATGACCACACCGCAACGTTCTTTCACGAGCCATTCGTTAATCGCTTGTTGCTGGTAAGGTCGTGGGGTCGCTTCGAGCTTCGCATCGAAATCAAAGCGGTCGTAGGCGCGCGCCTGATCTTCGTAAGGAGTTTTGGTGCGAATCAGTTCTTTGATGATGTGGCGGTAGGCCCAGGCGGGCGCACGCCAGCGCAGGACACGCTCATCCCAGCAAAAGTGCGTCGGCGCTTTTCTGTGGCGATCTGCGCCGTCCAGCAGGAGTGTTCCCGAATCGAAGCGTATGATAAATGGAGGTTCACTCATCCGCTTTCCGATGTCTCAAAATTAAGCGCGGCGGGGAGAAAAATTTTAAGCAGCCTTCTTGTGCTGCACGCCCTGTTGCTTCCTGCTCAGCCCTAGACGCTCGCGCAAGCCAGGGTAAGCGTTCAACTCCGCAGCCGGAATACAGGCAGGGCAGACCCACTTACCATCAGAATTACGCATGTGCAAAACATCCTGCGGCTTCTTGCATGATTCGCATTTGAAATTCTTACTCATGATTACCTTCCTTGTCCATTAAGCCGCGCGCTGCTGCTGGCTGGCTTGCTGTCGTTGCGGGTTATACTCATCTCTTAAATATTGGCGCGCAATAAATTTCAAGACGGCTGAGACGTGCTTGCACTCGAACCCTGGTTCGGCGTTGCCGCGAAAGATGAAGTCCGCACAGGTGCAGACCAGATGCTTCGCCTCCGGGTCACGGTACAGACGATAATCCTGCTCGCTCTCAGACTCGGAATGAGCAATCCAGCCGTAAGGCACAGCCTCAGCCACCCTGATTCTTTCGGAACGTGCCGCACGCTTTTCCGCAGGAGTGAACGTGTGAACCTCCGCCGCTGCTTCAGTCTTTTTCGTTCTCGTTTTCATGCCAAGCATTATAGCATGATTTGTGCGTTTGTGAAACCCTGTTTCACGGATGAGACAAAATGAGTGATATAAATTTGGCGGAGTCTAATTGCAAATTTTTGAATTTGTCTGAAATAAATTGCCACTAGCTGATGGTTTTTGACAACTCGAATCGGTAATAGCGGGTCAGTACCGCCTGCGGTAGCGGGAGGGTAGGATTAGCCCCGACCCTCCCAGCT
>Ga0182001_10000028_pt1 | contig 33769 bp, 26 predicted proteins | sample BulsoiFelSFmetaG_FD_120485 | JGI IMG/M metagenome (GOLD analysis project Ga0182001, IMG submission 120485) | Bulk soil microbial communities from Mexico - San Felipe (SF) metaG | ecosystem: Environmental > Terrestrial > Soil > Agricultural land | place: Mexico: San Luis Potosi | collected... | reverse complement strand
TTTCGCAAAGAGCGTCAGATTCTAGCCAGCCTGGACCATCCGAACATCGCGCGCCTTCTCGACGGCGGGACGACCGACGACGGGCTGCCTTATTTCGTGATGGAATACATCGAAGACTTGCCCATGTATCGCTTCTGTGACGAGCGCAGGCTGACGATTACCGAACGCCTGCGACTCTTCCGGCAGGTCTGCGACGCCGTGCATTACGCGCACCGCCACATGGTCATCCACCGCGACATCAAGCCCTCGAACATTCTGGTCACTTCAGACACCGTGCCCAAGCTTTTAGACTTTGGCATCGCCAAATTGCTGAACCCTGAAATCGCGGACATCACATTTGACCCGACGGCGACAGCCATGCGCCTGATGACGCCCGAATATGCCAGCCCTGAACAGGTCGAAGGCGCGGCTGTGACGACGACCTCTGACGTTTACTCTTTGGGCGTTCTGCTTTACGAACTTTTGACGGGACATCGCCCCTACAGCTTCTACAATCGCTCGCCGCACGAGATAGCTCGCGTCATCTGCGAAGAGAGGCCGACGCATCCGAGCATCGTCATCTCGCGCCCTTATGACCTGTTGCCCGTGCAGACGCCGAACGGCGACACCGCCACGCTTGAATATCTTTACATCAGTCGCAATGCCACTCCGGACAAGCTTCAAAAGGAGCTGGCGGGCGATCTCGACAATCTCGTGATGAAGGCTCTGCGCAAAGAGCCTGATGAGCGTTACCAATCTGTCGAGCAACTGCGCGAGGACATCACACATTACATCGAAGGCAGGCCCGTCTCCGCGCCCTCTTTCTTTCTTGATACAGCTTATTCGCTGACGCCCTCAAGTCATGAAAGTCAGCCGGGCGAAAAATCTATCGCTGTTCTTCCGCTACAGATTCTGGACGCGCGACACGGCGAAGACACGGGCGACGATTATCTCGGCGTCGGACTGGCGGATGCTCTCATCGCCAGACTCTCGAACGTGCATCGCTTCGTCGTCCGCCCGACGAGCAGCGTTTTGCGCTATCAGAGCGGCGAGATCGACCCGTTCCGTGCAGGCCGCGAGCTTGGAGTCAACTTCATCGTCACGGGCACGATTCGGATCACGGGCGAGCGCATCCGCGTGAGCCTTCAACTTCTGAGCACGATTGACGGCGGCACGCGCTGGGCCGGAAAGTTTGATGAGAATTACACGGACGTGCTCTCTCTTGAAGACTCCATCTCTGAACAGGTGGCGCGCGCTCTTGTCCCCCAACTGACGGGCGACGAGCGCCTCAAGCTCTCGAAGCGCGGCACAGACAACCCTGACGCTTACGAAGCCTACCTGCGCGGGCGTTATCACTGGTCCACGCTCACGGAAGACAGTTTCGCCAAGGCCATCACCTGCTACTATCGCGCGATTGCGCTCGACCCTGAGTATGCTGCCGCCTATGCGGCCATCGCCGAGTATCACTGCTGGCTCGCAATCTTCGGTGTGCTGCCACCGGAAGAATGTCTCGCGGCGGCGCGCGAGGCCGCCAATAAAGCTGTCGAGTTGGATGACACATTGGCCGAAGGTCACACGGCGCTCGGCTTTGCGCTTCTGGCGCACCCGACGCAATGGGACGTTGCAAAAACTCATCACCTGCGTGCCATCGAACTTAATCCGAACTACTCGACGGCCTATGTCTGGCTCGCCGGGCAGTTGGCTATGGAAGGACATTTCGACGAGGCCGACAACGAGATGCGGCGCGCCGTCGAGTTGGACCCGCTCAACCCTTTCATCATCTACAACCGCGTCTGGTATCTCTATCAAGGTCGCCGCTACGAAGAGAGCATACGTCTCTGTCGAAGATTGATTCGTTCAGACCCGCGTTACGGCCCGGCCTACTTCGCACTCTGCTGGGCGCTTCGTCGCATTGGCTCGTTCGAAGAAGCTGTTGACGCCGCGCGGAAAGCGATTGAGTTCGGCGGTGATACTCCGCAGAATCTGGCCGCGCTCGGCGCAGCCTACGCCGAAGCGGGTCGCCGGGGCGAAGCCCGTCGCGTGCTCGAAGAGTTGGACAAGCTGACGGCCAAGCGATTTGTCACGCCATACCATCGCGCGATCATCCATCTTCATTTAGGAGAACGTGACGCTGCTTTCGCTCTTCTTCAAGAGAGCATAGAGGCGAGCGAGCCTTGGATCGTGTGGCTCGGCGTTGAGCCGCAGTTTGATCTCCTGAGACCCGACCCCAGATTCAAAGAGTTGCTGGAGCAGACAGGAAACCCCGCGCCGCCCGAAGGCTGGCCCGTGCGTCCGGCCACTGCGCCGACAAAAGTCTCCGGCTCTCCTTCTGGTCCACACAGCGTCGGGCGCGGGCGCACGGACTCTTCCGCCGAAACGCGTTTTTCAGTTGATGCCGAAGCTCAACAGCTCTACACAGCGGGGCGCTATTTCGCCACACGCCGCACGGCTGAGGGCTTGCGCCAGGCCATCGAAAGGTTCGAGCGCGCCGTCGAGCGCGACCCGCAGTTTGGCCTCGCCTTGGCGGAGATGGCCGATTGCTACTCGCTTCTGAACTGGTACGTCGAGCCTCCGCCGCCCGATGCCTGGGAGAAAGCAAAGCAAGCTGCAATGCGCGCCGTCGAAGCTGATGAGACTCTCACTGAGGGTCACGCCTCTCTTGGCTTTATCAAGCTTCATTACGACCATGATTTCGCCGGAGCGGAGAGCGAGCTTCGCCGCGCGATAGAACTCAAACCCGATAATCAGGTCGCGCGTCGCTGGCATTCTTTTAATCTCTCTGCGATGGGTCGGCACGACGAAGCTATCTTAGAGATCAGGCGCGCGCAGGAGATTAGCCCGCGTTCGCCCGTCATCGCCACAGCCTTCGCCAACGTCCTCTTCTTCGCGCAAAGGTACGACGAAGCGATAGAGCAATGTAAAAGGTCTATGGAACTGGACCCAGGCTCTCTTTCCACACACATCATCCTGCGCTGGTCCTATGAGTGGAAGGGAATGTGCGATGAGGCGTTCGCCGTTTACGAACAGGAGCGCGCCTTTGCAGGCGACACGGCGACGACTCGCGCCAAGCAAGCGCACGTTCTGGCCGCCTGCGGTCGTGCTGACGAGGCGCGCGAGATTCTCAAAGACCTGATCGCCAGGCGCAGCGACCAATGGGTCACCGCCTACGAGATCGCAGTCATCTATGCGCTGCTCGATGAGCGTGACGAAGCTTTCACCTGGCTCGAAAAATCTAAACAGGAGAACGCGGTCGGCTTCACATACTCGCGCGTTGACCCGCGCATCAACAACTTGCGCACAGACCCGCGTTTTGATGAACTCTTAAAACGAATGAATCGAAACGGCCATGCGCCGCAGGGCAGCCCTAAATAGACCCTGCGGCGCATGAAGTCGGACTTGTCTGACAAACAGTCCGCTCATCGAGCCTTACGACCTGGAAGACAGCCCGCCACCTTCCGCCTTCTGTTGTCGTAAGCTGCTGCGGCGTCGAGCGATAGCCCGCAATCGGAACTTTTTCAGACGAGCGGCCATCACCAGCCCCTTGCCACCCGCGCGCCCCGTTCCAGTCGCTGCCGCAACATCCCCAAACTCTCTAGCCGTTTCTTCTCTCATTGCCAATAATTAACCTCTCACTTGTATAACGCGCAAAACTTCCCCTTTATGAATCATCGGAAGAAAATTTTTTCCTGTCTGCCACAAGCCGCGATTCTTTTCTGAGTCTCCCTGCGCGTTTACAAATAGGAGAGCAGCCTGAAGTCATGCGACAGAATCACGCGGCACAACCTATCAAGCCTGACGAGAGAGCGCGCGCCGAGATGCCTGCTGTCTCGGAAGCTGTAGAGAAGCCCGCGAACTCTGAGCATGAGAGCAAGATGGTTGTCTCCGTCTGGGTTCGCGAGCACGAGCATCGCTCCGAAGAGTTCGCCCGCGCCTTCAAAGACCTGCTCACAGAAGAGGGATTCATCTCTTCGCGGACTGACGAGCGCGCCGGAAATGCCAGAAAGTAATCTCAGTACCCGTAGCAACTCAGGTGACCATTTCCCTGAAGCTCCGCAACTTTGGCTCAAAGCGAAAGATGAAGGATGGCGACAAGGGGCGGTGAGAGTTCTCGCCCAGGGTGGGCGAGGCAGTTTTCGAGGCTGCTAACCATGTACTCCCAACCTGCATTCGCCATCCACCATCTTTTCGCTTCAAGCAGGCCGACAAGAATTATCGAGACACAGTTTTCACTTAACAGGTGATGTAGTCCCGACAGCATTCGGCCCGGAAAAGAAGGGAGGAAGAAAAGAAAGACTGTTCTGGTTTTCCTTCATCCCTCATCCCTTCAAAGTTCAACGTCTTCGATGACCTTGACCCAGTGGCCATCTTCCAAAAGCCCGCGTGCGAACTCGGCGATGAGGTCGAAGACACGGTCGGAGAAACCGCCGACGTTGAGAATGTCTTCGCGCTCCTTCGCCTGTGTGGTCGCGTAAGGCTGCACGTCAATGCAGACCATGCGCGCGCGTGGGTTGCGCTCGCGGAAACGTGACCACTCGAACATCGTGCGCGTTGCGCTTCCGCCGAAGCGACCGTAGTGCGGCGCGTCCACCCACGACTCGTTATCCGAGACGTAGATGATGAGATCGCCTACGGCCTTGCGCTTGTTGAGAAGCGCGAGTGGCGCGCTCGCATTCGTGCCGCCGCATGGCAAGTGGGCCAGCTTCTCAGCATTCGCCATCACGCTGTCGCGTGGGTTGAGGCGCACCTCGACCACGTCAGACTCAAACGGAATGACTTCCGCATCTTTGTTCTTACGCATCACAGTCGCCGCGACCAACGCCGCGACATCAATGCAGCGCACTGCCGTCGTTGCGCCCGCACGGTAGCCCGTCACAGGCGAATGCATAGAACCTGAAATGTCCGGGAAGACATAGACCTTACCCTCGATCTCAGGCACGCATTCCGTTGCGACTTCCATCGCGTCCTGCAACGCCTCGCGTACCATCTCAGGCACGCCCGCGCCCACAGACATGAACGCAGCCATCAACTGGTACGGGAAGACGCGAGCGCGACGCACAAGCTCAGGGTTGCGCAGACGCTCTGCGATCAGCTCAGTCATGCTTTCAACTTCAAAGACGCCGTGACGCGCAAACGTATTCAAGTTCATGCGCGTCATCGTCCATGAAGCCGTGCGGGCGATCTCAGTCCACTCTTTCGTTGAGAGCGGAAGCGCCGTCAACATCTGGAATGGAACGCGCGGAACATCCAGCGTCTCACCCTTCTTGAACGCCTCATACTGGCGCACAATTTGTGGCAACGCCTCGCGCTTTTCATCGCGACCAACGAGATAGCCGTACAATGCTTCACGCTCTGCCGTCGCAGGCTTTGGGTGAACCATCTTCAGGATGTCTGACATTGACGGAGACTGGCCGACAGACGACTTGAAGATAGTCTCCACACCGCGCGCCTCGAACCAGCCGCGCACAAGACGCTTTGGCTGAGTGCCTAAGGACTTGCGGCCCACCACGCCCGAGCGCACCATCTGCACGAAGTTGCGCAGCATCTTGCTGTTGTCAATGACGCGCGGGAAGACTGCGGCCAGAAGCTCGCGGTCGCGCACCGCGAGCACTGCGCACAGAAGCGCGGGCATATCCTTCATGTAGCCCTGCTCGCGGCAGAAGAGAGCAGTCTTGGCGATGAACTCGGCATCAACCTCGACGCATAGCTCAAGCACTCTCGCCAACTGCTCTTCAGCGCTCGCGTAGAAAGTGTGGTTCATGCAGCCCGTCGCAGCGTACTGCGCCAGAGCGTGCTTCGCCGACAGAGCATAAGCCGGAGCGCGCTCTTCGTTGATCGCATCTGTTGCGGGCAAGAGCTTGCCGACGATTGACTTGAATAGATTCTTGTTTGCCATTTTATAACTGCCTCCTTGCTCGCCGCGAAGACGCACGCACGCTTCACGGGCACGCCTTCGCTTCAAAGAAATCTTTTCTTCAAAGACAACTGAAATACCTTGTGCGATTAATTTGAAAGGGAGTCGAATGCGAGAGAAAGAATCAGGAGAGATTTAGCCATTGAGCGATTCATCAGTCGAGCCGTTTCAAGTCAGGTTCAAGCCAGGCGACTCTGGCTTCCACCGACATCAAGCGCTCTTTGCTGTAATACTCAAAGGGAAGACTCTTCTCGCCGTATGTCTGCATCAATTTGTTCACGAGATTGATGATTGAAATCTCCGCGCGTGATTCGCGCAGGTGCTTGCTCACAATATGAATATAAAAGAGTGTAATCGTTTCGTGGTATCCCCTCCGTTCTGTGGTGATCCCCTTCGCTCCGTTGAATCTTTTAATCCCTTTGCGAATTAACACGGTCGCTTCCTCTTTGTCGTGATGAAGCAGATACCACAACGCGATGGTGAGATGGGCGCGGTGCGTCCACTCCCCGCGCGGCAAGAGACACGACTCAAAGGCTTTGACGAGACTTTTTATCTCGTCGAGCCTCGTGTACGGCTCGCCCGCGACTATTCCGGTTGCAATGCTCATAGCTTTTCTCTCCTGAAACAAGGTCTGATTTGCTGCTTACAGGTGAACCTCAAAAACGGGTCAGTGCCGCCTGCTTAAGCCGGACGGGTCGGACATTCATCACCAATAGCGCCATCGCAGTCGGCACTGACATAACACAATCTCGCTTTAAGTTAAACTCTTCTGGCTGCGGGAGAAGGAATCGGACCTTCACCTCCGATTTCAAGGACCGGCACGCTACCCATTTACGCCATCCCGCAGAAGAGCAAGGATGAGGGATGAAGGATGAAGGATGAAAAGCGCGGGCGTTGACCGCTTAGCTTTCCTTTCATCCTTCCGCCTTCGTCCTTCATCCCTGCTTTTTTCGCTGCGCCCCGTGAATTTGGTCGCGGAGTCAAGACTTGCACTTGCATCTCTCGATTATCGGTCGAGTGCTCTGGCTACTTGAGCTACACCGCGTTGGAATTTTTGGTTGACCCGACGGGGCTTGAACCCGCACTTTCCAGATTAAAAGTCTGTCACTCTGCCGCTCGAGTTCCGGGTCAATAAAATGGCTGGCAGGGTCGGAATCGAACCAACACTTGTCTGATTAACAATCAGGCGCTCTACCGGTTAAGCTACCTGCCAATAAAATCTCTGCCACATCTCTCAACGTGAAGGAGGGAAGGCACAGAGAGAGAGTAAAGCTTGAGACCTCTGCTGTGCCTTTCTTCGCGTGTAGTGAGGAATGTGGAAACTGTTGGTTGCAGGGCCAGGATTTGAACCCGGCGATTTCTTGGATATGAGCCAAGCGAGCCGCCATTGCTCCATCCCTGCGTCACGTCTCTGGCTGCGGCGGCGAGACTCGAACTCGCATCAACTCGTTTACAAGACGAGTGCTCTCTTTATCCAATTGAGCTACGCCGCAAAAATTTTGGTGGACCGGGAGGGATTCAAACCCTCAACTAACAGTTTGCAAGACTGCCGCTTTATCAAATTAAGCTACCAGCCCGAAAGAATTTGGTGGCTGCGGGAGGAGTTGAACCTCCAACCTCACGCTTATGAGACGTTTGCTCTTGCCGCTTGAGCTACACAGCCTTGAATAAAATGGAAGCCCGCGGAGGAATCGAACCTCGTGCCTGTTCCGCCCGGCGCTTTCGTCCAGGTTCAGTTTAGAAGACTGATGCCGGGAACGCGGGCCAAGAATTTTTGGAGGCGATGGAAAGAGTCGAACTTTCACGCTTCTGTTTACGAGACAGACGCTCTAGCCAATTTGAGCTACATCGCCATTTCGGAATTTTGGTCGGGGCGTGAGGCCGCGCCTCTTCGGAACTCCACGCTCCACTCATGGGCAGTCAACGTTCTGCCACAGGGATGAGTCACGCCCCGAGAAAAGTTTTGGTCACCGGTGGAGGACTCGAACCTCCGACATTCTCTTTGTAGGAGAGACGTTCTAGCCGCTGAACTAACCGGCGAAACTTGTGTTGGAAATGTTTGGTTGTCGAAGTTGGAATCGAGCCAATAATTAGGAACGAAAGGGAGAAGAACTATGTGGCTGGAATTGGTATCGCACCAATCTTTCTGGCTTTTCAGACCAGCACACATCTATCTGTGTCATCCAGCCATGAACTTTAATCGCTCTATCATCTCCTCTCTCTTGCCATTCTATTTGGAATGATGAGGCGAAGCTGTCAGCCTCGCCTCATCACCTGCCTTCCCCTTGCTCGTTCGTTTCTGACCTTCATCATGGTCTCGCGGTCATCGTGCGCGTCCATGAAGAGGTATTTTCTCCACTCCGGTCTTGCCTCAGCGTAGTGGCAAAGGACAACACGTTCCAGCTTCACACGGAGCGCAGTCTGCGTTGTCAGAAGCGGCATTCGCGCTTCATCCGGTGTGCGGCTGCCCTTGCGGTTGTTGCAAGCCACACAGGCCGTGACGATGTTGACCGGACTGTTCTCGCCGCCGCGCGAACGCGGGAAGATGTGGTCCAGTGTCAATTCACCCGCCGACCTTTTCTCGCCGCAATACTGGCAGCGGAATTTGTCGCGCATGTAAATCCGCAGGCGCTTCATGCCTGCGGCCTCGCGGCGACGACGGATGTTGATGTACTCGCGTCGGCGAATCACACTTGGCACAGGAAATTCTTCGCGCGCCGAGTGAAGCACTCGGTCCCCGTCCAACTCTTCGACCGAGACCGAGTTCTTGAAGACCATAATGATCGCTCGTGCGACCGAGACTGTGCCGAGCGGTTCGTAAGTTTGGTTGAGCAATAAAACTCTGCTGTTGAGTGTCATAGGCCAGAAGCGCCTCCTTTCGTTAGTGATGAGAAGCAAAGGTAAGTTTCTCCGCTTCTTTTGGAAAATTTGGAACGCGCGATGAGAATCGAACTCATGATGACGGGGTTGCAATCCGTAGCCTTAGCCACTTGGCGACGCGCGCTCTCGCTGTTGAAGCTGGAACGGGAGGAGAGGTTTGAACTCTCGAATCAGGTTTGGAAGACCCGTATGTTTCCTATCTACATCACTCCCGCGTGAAATGTGGAAGGCGGTACAGGATTCCAACCTGTATTCCTGCGTTCGAAGCGCAGAGTTCTCGATGCAATTGAACTAACCGCCCCTTGAAAGTTTGGAGCATCGTGTCGGATTTGAACCGACGTTTCCGACATGGCGAGCCGGTGTCCTTGTGGCCGGACTAGACGAACGATGCTTTTGGGAAATTGGTCGGGATGGACAGAATCGAACTGTCGCCACGAGTGCCCAAGACTCGGATGCTTGCATTACACCACACCCCAATGTTGAAAAATTTGGTGCGTCAGGTGAGAGTCGAACTCACAAAATCCCCTGCTTAAGAGGCAGGTGCTTTATCCGGTTTAGCTACTGACGCACGTTTTGAAATTTGGCGGGGCTGAAGGGATTTGAACCCTCGTTCTTCTGATCGACAATCAGGTGCTTTATGCCAGCTAAGCTACAGCCCCGCTTTGGGGAAGAATTATGTTTCGGATTTGTCCTGCGCGGGCTGGCGGGCGTTGAGCGAGTGAACTTCTTTTTCAATCGCATCGCGCACGGCACAGACGACTTTCGCAATGGAGTTGATTTTGTAGAGACTGTCAGCGCGGGCTTCCGGCGTATTCATTTGAAAATCGAAGGAGACGCGGCGAAAGCAATCGCCCAAATCCAGTTGGACATCGCCCCAGTTCCATGATTGATCCTTGCAGTCATCTGGAATGCCGGAGGTGTCCTCGACGATGCCGATGATGAACGCAGGATATGCGGGATCACGATTGAGAAACCTGCGCATGCGCACATGATATTTTGCGCGCTTGTTCTGAGCCATACCTTTCCTTTCTAAGCTGCTGGTTGCAGCGTTCTAATGTGTCATTGCTCTCACCTCCTTTTCGTTTAGCTGGGGTGTCATCTCTTCTTCTCCTTTGCGTTAAAAGTTTGGGCTGGCTGGCGGGAATTGAACCCATCGTCTTCGCGGTCACGGCGCGACGCTCTAGTCCGTTGAGCTACAGCCAACATCAGAATTTATTGGGCGACAAGAAAACGCATGTGACTGGCACACATCCAAAGAATGTAGTCACACACAGCATTCGCCCAAGAATTTTTGGTAGGGATGGCGAGACTCGAACTCGCATTCTCTTAATTGAAGGTCAAGCGGCTTGGTCCAATTTGCCCACATCCCCATGAAGCCTGATCTAAGGTGATGCGCGTGGAGAGATTTGAACTCTCAACAAGCTGGTTTTAAGTCAGCCGCCTCTGCCGGTTGGGCTACACGCGCTCAAGAGTGAATTGAATGGTTTGGTGCTCGCGGCAGGATTCGAACCTGCAAGAACGAAATTTTGAGTTTCGCATGTCTACCTCAGTTGCATCACGCGAGCATCTTTGTCTCTGGTGCTGCCGGAGAGATTTGAACTCTCATCAACACGTCTCTCAAACGTGTGCGTCTGCCAGTTGCGCCACGACAGCTTGAATTAATGCCGACGGAGGGATTCGAACCCGTCACTGTGCAGTTCCTAAGACTGCCGCCTCCTACCGTTGGGCTACGTCGGCTCATGAAAAGTGCTGGCTGCGGAGGCAAGATTTGAACTTGCACGTGCTCGGTTCAGGGCCGAGTTGCCTGCCGATTGGCGACTCCGCAAAATCTCTTTCATCAAAAAAAATTGGTGAACCCGGCACGATTCGAACGTGCGCCCTCGGCCTTCGCAGAGCCGCGCTCTCATTCCACTGAGCTACGGGTTCAAGAGCAAGGATGAAGGCGGAAGGATGAAGGATGAAGTGAAAGCAAAGAGCGAAAAAGATTAGTCTTTCCATTCTTTCATCCTTCATCCTTCCGCCTTCATCCTTGCACTTCTGGCGGAGGGTGAGAGGCTCGAACTCTCAGGCGCACGTGAACGCGCAAACGGTTTTCAAGACCGCGCCCTTACCAGATTAGGGTTAACCCTCCGCAAAAAATTTTGTTGGCAGGGGCGGCAAGATTTAAACTCGCATGAGCTGGGTTGGAACCAGCCAGGTTGGCATTTACCTCGCGCTCCCGCAAAAGTTGTTTGGTCCACGGGGAAGGACTCGAACCTCCGAAGTCACTAAGGACACCTGATTTACAGTCAGGGGCAATTGCCTCTCTGCCACCCGTGGAAAAATTTGGTATAGTAAAAAACAAGAGGGCAGACGCTATGTGCATGTTCGCCTGCTGGTGTTTAGACACACCTCCGGCGCACACTTCGACCAAGAGGGTTCGCTCAAGCCGACGGTCTCGCCAAAGTCCAACTCGGCTGAGCAACCCTGAAAGAAGGCACACACGGTTGCCCTCCTGTTTTTTACTGAATACCTGTTAATTACAAGGTATTTCAGTTGTCAAACATCAAAAAAAGCGGGCTTCCAACTCTTCCTCTCAGGGAAGCTTTGGAAGCCCGCTCCGCTTCAATCCAGAACTGAAACTTAAATTCTTGATTTCGGGAGCGGGAACTCATCCTCGCTCCCGCTAAACTAACTCTTCATTTGACGACGATCTTTAATCACCGCCGCTTGTATGGATTCGGTCTGCCCTTGCAGGTTATTATCGCCATTAAAGCTATAAGGCGATAACGATCCGAGACAGAGTGCGACGCCGTGCAATCGGACGCTCGGCTGCCACATCGTGGCGGCTGTCGTGCCGTTTGGCCTCAAGCTTCTCTTTGTCCGGTTCGTTAACATCTGCTGTTTAAGTTTCCTTTTCACGCGCGCTCTTTTCTTCACTTGAGAGGCGCGAGTTCGTATGTATAAACCCAGTCGCTTTATCCTGTCAAGAACTTTTTCTTGTGATAGAAAATTTCTACCGCCTTGCCTTACGAATGTCACCCATCACAGGTTTCCATCATTTTCAATGATGTGAGCAAGATAGATGTGCGTTGCTTCGATGCAAAATATTTTTATTGACATGATAAGTTTGACTTGTGTGACGGCAGCTTATATTCTCGTTTTTGTCGCAAGAGAGTCGGCAGACTTTTTGTTATTCGCGCCTGACCCCTAAGGTATGACACCCCTGCAACCAGAAGACGTGACCAATATCCTGATCGCCTCCAGTCAAGGGGATCAGGAAGCTCTCGACAAGCTTCTCCCGCTCGTCTATACGGAACTGCGCCGCCTGGCCGAGCGCTACCTCTACAAAGAACGTTCCGATCACACTCTGCAACCGACCGCGCTGGTCAACGAAGCCTACCTGCGCCTTGTTGACCAGAACGTGCCCTGGCAGAACCGCGCGCACTTTTTCGGCGTTGCGGCAGAGATGATGCGCCGCATCCTGATTGATCACGCGCGCAAGCACCAGGCGGCGAAGCGCGGAAGCGGCGGAATCAAACTCTCGCTCGATGAAGCGATTGATGTAGCGGACGAGCGCGCCACAGAGCTGATCGCGCTCGACGAAGCCATGAAAGCCCTTGCCGAATTCGATCAGCAGAAGAGTCGCATCGTCGAGCTACGTTTCTTCGGCGGCCTCTCAATCGAAGAGACGGCAGAAGTTTTGGGCATCGGGACCGCGACCGTGATTCGACAATGGAAACTGGCAAAGGCATGGCTTTATAACGAAGTCAGTAAAAAACAGTGACAAGTGACAAGTGACGAGTGACGAGAAAGAACAGGTATTTATCTCGTCACTCTTAACTCGTCACTGACTTAGTCTCGGCACGCTGTAATAATATGCGCCGGTCATCTCCCACCTCGTTGGATCAAACTTTCGGTGTGCGCCGCAATCCAGACAGGCACGATAGGACTCGCCGTCGCGCGTGAACGGTCGGCTCATGTCCGTGTGCCAGCAACCGAAGACTCGCGTCAGCCAATCTGAAAGAATCCCGGTGACCTCGCGCGCCGTCATGCTGCGCTGATCGCGCCTGTAGTGATTCAAGGTTACCTGTGCCGCCTGCATTGCTTCTCTATCTCTCTTCCCTGACTAATTTCCGTTCCCACCTAGCTAACGCGGAAATCATTATTGGATTCAATCACACCGACAAGATTCTTCGCTGGACCGAAAAATTTTTGCGCGCCAGTGATTGACTTCTCTTCGCAACTGCGCGTTATCGAGTAGGAGGTCGGAAAGGCAAGATTATGAGTCAGAACCAGATTGCAACTAACAGTTTCCAGAAACGCGTGCTCAACATCGTCATGAGCTTTGATAGAATCTTTCTCTTTAGAAAGCTGTTCGTCGTACTGACGATGCTTCTCTTCGTCACGGGTCTCTCTTTTGCGCAGAGTAACGGCGCGCGTCGCAGTCAGAACAGGGTGAAGAGTTCGAAGGCGAATGCGGCGAGCGAGAGCTTTAACGCGCCGCGTGAGCGCATCATCTACGGCGAGACGAAGCCGTTGGGCGCAGGCGAGGCTCGCTCCTGGGTGAGCCTCGATAGCAACGGCAAACCGACGGCCATCGGCGTGACGTTCAGTGAAGCGTCGCTTTCAACTCTGCCGAAAGAGCCGCCACCAGGACAGGAAGGCACGGAACTCTCCATCAACTTTCCGCAAGCAGCCGGGTTGCCGTTCAAGCACATAGGCTTCGACTGGAATCCTCTGGGACATCCGCCCGCGCATATCTACGACGTGCCGCATTTTGATTTCCACTTCTACACGATCACGGAAGAGGAGCGCGCGGGCATCACTTTGCAGGGTGATGATAAGGCGAGAGCTTTGAAACAGCTTCCGTCGGAGTTGATCCCGGAAGGTTACATCTATGTGCCCGACGGAGCTGTCCCGCGCATGGGCAACCACATGGTCAACCCGCTCTCGAAGGAGTTGCACAATCAGGCATTCACCTCGACCTTTCTTTACGGCAGCTACGATGGTCGCCTGATCTTCGCCGAGCCGATGATTACGAAAGCTTTCCTTGAAGCCAGGACCAACATCACGGAAGCCATCAAGCAGCCCGCGAAGTATCAACAACCGGGCTACTACCCGACGAAGTACAGCGTGCGCTATGACCCAATTAAGAAGGAATACACGGTCGCGCTCGAAGGCATGACATTAAGGTAAGAAGAGCAAGGATGAAGGATGAAGGCGGCAACGATGAAAGCGCGGAGATAACCGTTCTTCTTTCCTTTCATCCTTCATCCTTCCGCCTTCATCCTTGCTCTATCATCTCCACTCCAAGTTCTTTTGCTAAACCTTCTGCTCCCCAGCCCATGACGACATCGTGATTCCATTTGAAGATAGGGCGCGCAATTGGCGTCAAAAGATTCATCCAACGCTTCGTCGTCTCGACCTGCCAATCGTAACGCGCGGTCGTCATCTCGCCTTCGTTTGAAATCTGCCAGAGGCCGCGGCCTGCGAGTTCGCCGAGCGCTTTGCCTTCGATGACTGACATCGGCTCGACGCGCGTCAGCTCCATCTCGAAGGTCAACCGGTAGGGAAGCTTGCTCTTCCAGGTGTACTGATAGATGCTGCCGATATTCCGTTCGTCGCCCTCTTTGACGCGCTCGACGCGCTCGACGCCTTTCCACCATATGGGCCAGCGATCCGAGTTGTAGATCATCTCCCAGATGGGCGCGAGCGGAGATTTGAAACGCCAGATGGTGACAAATTCATATTTAGCCATAATGAGTCTCGGGATTGATAAGCCTTGGAACTATGCCGCCGCAAGCCGAATGCGATTTCAAGGCGGTCATTCTACAATTCATTACGGAATCAGCAAAGGAATCGGTTTTCTTGTTGACAACAAGAGGCTCTTCATATCAAGGTCAGGCCGCAGAAATGGAGGGAGCATGAGATGAAAATTAAGTTTCTGAAGCTTGCCATAATCACAGGACTTCTTTTCTCAATACTGAATATAACGGCGTTGGCTCAAGATGCAGGAAAGAGCAAACCCGCGCATCGTGAGGTCGCCGTCACGTTCGATGACCTGCTCTGGCAAGGGCCGCCGCTGAGCACAAAAGAGGTACGCGCCATGACAGAGAAGCTGTTGCGGAGCTTAAAGGCCAACGGAGTGCCCACCTTCGCAGACGTTAATGAAAGAAAACTTTACGAGGACGGCAAGCTCGACCCGGAGCGTGTGGCTATTCTGAAGTTGTGGCTGGATGCTGGCGCGGAGCTTGGCAATCATACCTACTCGCACATGGCGCTCAACCGCGATCATCCGCTCACGGCGGTCGAGCAAGACTTGATTCGAGGTGAGACCGTCACCAAACAACTCCTCGCTGAAAGAGGAATGAAGCTCAGATATTTTCGGCATCCGGTGTTGCTGACCGGCCCGGATGTGGAAACCAAAAAGGCGTTCGAGAAATTTCTGAAGGAGCGCGGCTACACAATCGCGCCCGTGACAATAGACAATCAGGATTTTCTCTTCGCCCAGGTCTATGCGATAGTCAAGCATCGAGGCGACGAAAAATTGATGAAGCGCATCGCCGACGCTTACATCCCTTACATGGAGACGATGTTTGATTTCTTCGAGAAGCTCTCGGTTGATGTTCTCGGCTACGAAGTCAAACAGGTGCTCTTGCTTCACGCGAACGAACTCAACGCAGACCACTTCGATGATTTAGCACGGATGATGAGCCGCAGAGGATATAGCTTCATCTCGCTCGAACAAGCTCTCAAAGACAAAGCTTACGGCCTCGAAGACGCGCAAAGCTCCAAAGGAATCTCCTGGCTTCACCGTTGGGCCTTGGCGAAAGGAATGCCCATGAGAGAAGAGCCGAGAGAGCCGGAGTGGGTCACGGCTCTCTTTAACAACAGGTAATGATAGAAGATTCCGGCGGGCACGTAAGTATTAGAACGCGCGCCATCACGTTCAACGGGGTGGCCCAGTGAGCTGGTAGAAGACTCTCGTTAGCGAAAGCCCGTGAAGCTCCAAGTTCAAACCTTCCACCAGGATTCCGAAGGCGCTCACGCCGTTCAGGATTCTATTGTTGAACGTCGCGTCGAACCTGCCTGTGTGGCCGTCGCTATAGATTTTCGTGGCCGTCATGTGCGCGCCTTCGAGCTTGAGATTCGCGAGCGTCACTTTTTGATTATCCTCAAGACTGCTGACGTTTAATTTTCCATCTTCGCCCACACGAATCTCTATCACGTAAGTCGGGTCAATGCCGATATACGTCCCTTCATAATCATGCAAGTTCTGTTTGACGACAGGCTCGAATCTCTTCTCCTTAACCTTCGTTTTCGGTGTGTATCCTTTCTCCTTATCTTTCGCCTTCTGTGCGAACAGTTCTACAGAACATGCGACTAATAAGATTAAGGCCGTGAACGCGGCTACGATTCTGGTCTTCATGAGTTTCCTCCTTCTCTTTAACGTCCAAGTATCTCTTCAAAGAATGCGAGAGCGCGCGGGTCGCCTGTGCGCCCGAGCCAGAACATCGCTTGCTTTCTGATTTCGGGTTTCGGGTGCGTCTTTGCAATCTTGATGAGCAGCGGGACGGCTTCGTCCGCAGGTCTGCGGCTGATGACGAAGACTGCTTGCTCCTGCACCTGTGTGTCCGCATCCTCTTTCTCGACCGTCTCTCGAAGCACGCCCAAGCTCTTTTCGCCAGCCTTGTGTCCGAGCCAGAAGAGAGCCTGGCTCTTCGCCTCACGGTCTGGGTCAGTCTTTGCGACCTTGATGAGAAAATCTATCGCGGGGTCCTGGTTAGAGTTGATGGAGATGGAGTGAATCAGGTTGCGCCTCAGCTCGCGGTCTCCGATTGTGTTGTAGAGACCAATGAGCACACCGAGCGAAGCCGGGTCGCTGCTGATGCCGAGCGCGTGTCCTGCTGTCTGGCGCAGGTCTCGCTCTTCGCGCTCGTCGCGCACAAGGTCTGCGAGGAAATTGGTCTCGCCACCAATGATTCCCAGCCAGTGAACGGCGGTTCGACGCGCGTCCATGTTCGTCGAATTGCGCACGAGCGTCTTGAGCATCTCGCCGACGCGCGGGTCATCATGCAGCGCGATGGCGAGCGTCGCATTCCCAGCCACCTTGTTCGCTTGATTTCCTTCCACCAGCCCGCGCAGGAAATTGAGACTCTCTTCGTTTCCGCCGCGCCCGAGCCAATACACCGGATAACCGGCATATTCTCGTTTGTGATCGAGATTGTAAATCTCTACACGGCTGACGCTTGTTCCGTCCGCTTCATGCAGCAGAAAGACGCCTAAGTTACGAGTCTCGACAGTGGTCCCGCCAGACCTGTTAAAGAAGACAGTCGTGTCGCCGTAAGTGCTCATGCTGCCTTGAAACTCGCCCCCGTCAGGGTCAACTGCCACGCCGGGGCGCACGTCGAAAGAGTATGCGGTCCAGAAGCTAGTTTGCGGTGACGCCGCGCGCCCCATCTTCAAAGCCGCTTCGTATCGCGCGCTTAAATTTGCGCCTTCGACCGTGATGAAGCGCGCGTCTCGCGTCTGCATCGCGGGCGCGATGAAAGAAATAATTAGGAACAAGCAGGGAATTATTGAGTACGGCATTGGCTCACGCTCCTATTTCAAAAGGTCTTCGATGAACTGTCTGGCTTCGGGGTCGTCCATGCGTCCGAGCCAGAAGATGGCTTGCTTTCTCAACTCGACGTTGGGGTCGCGCCTGGCGATGTCAATCAGCTTCCTGACGGCGCGTTTATCATTCGTGCGGCTGAAGCCGAAGATAATCTGTTGTTTGATCTCGTCAGCTTTTTCCGAGTCGTACATCTGAATCAGAAAATCCAGAGACTTCGCGTCTCCGCTCTGGCCTATCCAGTGAATGGCGTCTTTGCGAACTTCCGCATCGTCGCCGCTGCGGGCAATCTCATAGAGTTGCGCTAAGGCTTGCGGGTTGCCGACTCTCTTCAACGCGAAGACGATCTGCTTTCTAATCTCCGCATCACGATCCGCGTTGTAAATCTTCATCAAGTCATCCACAGTCGCATCGCTCGCGTTGCCGCTTAACCAGAAGATCGCATTCTTGCGAACTTCAATGGATTTTGCAGAGCGCGCAAGTTCTAAGAGAAGCGCGCGCCCCTGCTCTCCTTCGAAACGAGAGATGGCGAAGATGGCTGCCTGGCTCAATTCATTATCAGTCGAGTTCATCGCCAAATCTTTCAAGAGCGGCAAGACACTCTCGTCGCCCGTTCGCCCGAGCGTCTGGACCGCAAGAGCGCGAAGCTTCGCATCCGGTTGGTTGCGGATGATGTCCAGAAGAAGCGGGACGGCCTGCTTGCCGCCATAGCGCCGCACCAACTCGATTCCGGCCTCTTTAAGACGCGGATGAGCTTTCGATCCGGGCTTCATCATCTCTGCCACATAAGCCAGCCCGCGCTCCGGGCTTGACTCAAAGAGGCTTTGCAGAGCGATGATCTTCACTTCGATGTCGTCTTCGTTGAGCGCCTGATTCACGACGCGCGGATCAACGTTCATCTGTGCGCGAAGCGCCGTCGCGTCGTCGGCCCAATCGGAGCGCGGAAACTCCGTAAGAAGCTTCTTCAGTTGATTGTCCGCTTCACCGTATTTCCCCTGCTTGCTGAGCGCAAACGCCAGCCAGTAGAGCGCAGCATCCACGTTCTTGTCCTTCGGATACTGTGTGATGAATCTTCTGAATTTTCCTTCGGCCTGCTTCCAATCCTCATCGCCGATTAAATCCCTGCCCTCACGAAAGAGCTGCGCGGCGGCGGCATTCTGCGTGTCAACGAAGCGATTGAGCTTGTCATCCTGCTGCGCAAAGCTGCTCTTGAAAAAAGCTCCGCCGAGCATCAAGACAGCGAGCAGAATTGAGACGAAAGCCGTCAACTGAAAATTGATGCGACCGCTCAGGGTCGAGTGCTGTTTGTTGTTTCTGTGTAGCATGATTCTCATTTCCATTAAGCGAATTAGAACATTTAACAAAACAGGAGATGGCCACAGAGGCACAGAGGCACAGGGTAAATAAACAAGGAGTATTGGATATATTTTTTCATTTCTTCTCTCTGTGTCTCTGTGCCTCTGTGGCTATTTTTTAGTTTGAAGCGACGAGCGCGCGAACCTGCAACGCGGCGACGATTTCCTTCTTCTGCATGCGCTCTTCGATTGAATGCACGTCTCGCGCGCGAGCTTTTTCCGGCAGATGCGCGATGTCCAGCAGGATCGGCTCAAGCGTGTTGAGGAGCGTGGCGGACGCCCTATCGCCTCGCGCTTCGGCGTCGCGCCTGAGCGAGATATTCTGGTACAGAAGCCTGCGCGCGTCTTCCCTTTCATAGGAGACATCGAGCGCGTGATTCGCGCTGGCAGCCCGCGCGTTTCTGAAAGAGCGCAGAAGCAATCCTGCCTTCTCTGCATGACGCGCAATCTCAAAATCGAAATCCCCGTTCGGGGCGGGCACACTTCCACGCTCGCCCTTCATCACATCACTACTGTTCGCCACAGCTTCCTCGAAACTGGGCGCGACATCGTCCGGCGCTTGCCTCATCTGTTGCGGTGTCTGGCGTGATGCAGGCTGCCGCTTATTTGCCGCGAGGTCAGTTCTTTTCTCTCTTTGATTTCCGGTCGTGTTGTCTTTCACCGTCTGACGTTGAGGGTTCTTCTCGTTATCATCCCTGGCGACTGTTTGATTGTCGTCGCTTATTTTTTCCGGCGTTCGCTTTTCCCGAGGCGAAACTTGCGGGCTTGCCGCCTCTTTATGCTGCTGCGGTCGAGTTGCAAGCTCCGTGCTTCCTCTTTGGCGAGCGTTGTAGATGATGGCCGCCGTGACGCCTATGAAGATGAGCAAGAGAGCAAGCACGAGCGCGGGACGAAATCGTCTTCCCATACCGAAGAGACCGCTGAGCCATTCACGAAATCGAGCGCGTGGCTCTCCATTCGGCTGCTCTTTCTCCTGCTCGATTCGCGCTCTCACGATGTTCCACTGTGCGGGCGTGACGGCGATGTCGCGCTGGTAGCGAGCATAAATCTCCAGCTCGTGCTCCAGCTCTGCGGCTTCAAGAGCGCACGCCTGACAGGTTGAAAGATGCGCCGCGATTCGCTCGCTCGCGCTTTGTCCCAACTCTTTGTCAACGTACTCTTCGATGAGAGGCAAGCATTCCTCGCACTTCATGAGCGCACCTCCATGTAGGGCCGAATCAGGCGGCGCATCTCCGCCCGCGCCCTGTGTAAATCCGTCTTCAACTTGGCAACCGAAAATCCTGTGATGGCGGCAATCTCTTCGTAGCTCTGCTGCTGAAAAATCTTGAGCGCGAAGACCATTCGCTTATCTTCGTCGAGCCGCGAGAGCGCGTCACGGATGACGCCGTTCAATTCCTGGTTGATGAGAAAGTCGTCCGGCTTCGGTTTCTCGTCGCGCAGCTCTTGAACAGATTCGTCGTCCAACTCGACTTTGCGCGAGAGCTTCCGGCGCGAGCGTAATTGTTCGCGCGCGACGTTCTTGGCGATGCCGAAGAGCCAGGTCGAAAGCCGCGCGTCCTCTCGCAAAGCTGCGAGGTTGCGATAGGCGCGAACGAAGGTTTCCTGCATCAACTCTTCCGCCAACTCACGCTCTCCAACCATGTCGTAGATAAAGCTGATGACGGGTCGGCTGTAACGCTCGAAGATCAATTGAAAAGCTGCATCATCGCCTGCGCGTGTGCGCGCGATCAGATCGGAGGCCGAGTTCATCAATGTTCCGGGCGTTGTTGTTCCCAACTCCTTAGCCTGCCTGACGGTCTTGATTGCCATCCCTTTTATCATCGCTCAGGTTAGTGTCTTATGCAGCGAAAAGGTTTCAAATGATTGCGGAATGCGGTTTGCGGATTTGAAAGACCGCCGAAGCGTTCTTCTTAAGATGAGCAATGCCGACACTTTGCCGCATTCCAATTGTAAACCGTAGAGTAAGTGATAGTAGAGAAGAAAAGGTTGCGGCTTTTGAGAGGCTGAGAGGCGAGTTTCCTTGCCCCGAAGCGGATTTCAATTAATTAAATTTTGCGCCTCTCTTCAGAGAAGCACAATCGAATCGTCTCGCTCGCGGCGCGGCGCAGATGGAGTGCGCTGCTGCTGAGTCTCTGCTGACCTGTGCGGGCAGGCATCGCAATAATCGCCGAGTCGCGCCCTGCGATCTTCACATTCGTTGCAGTCTAAAGTCTCGCCTAAACGTCTCAAGGCATCCAGAAAAGGCAGGAGCAGGCGTCCGCGCTCGGTCAACACATATTCGACGTGCGGAGGGCTGCCGCCATAATCGCGCCTCTCTATGAGTGTGTCGCGCTCCATGTCGCGCAGGCGTCCGACCAGCGTGCGGCTGCTGATGGGATGAAGTGCCGCGAGCAGCTCGGTCGTCCGCTTTGGACCTATGGCGAGATCGCGCACCACGAGCATCGTCCACTTATCGCCTATCAACTGCAAAGCGCCCGCCACAGGGCAGCCATCGCCTTCGCGTCGTCGCACCACAACCTCCGTTGAGTCCAGCAAGTCTAGCGAGTCTGTCGAGTCTAGCGAGTCTAGCGAGCAAGGTTATTCCTTTGCTCGACAGACTCGACGGACTCGGTGGACTCGCTAGACTTATAACACCTGTTGCGGCTCTTAACGAAACTATTTTAAGATGAGTTTTACCGCGAAGCTATTTTGTGCTCACGGCAACTCTCTTGCCCTCGAAACAGAATTTCTCTTCCGTAAGGGGTTACTGGACGGCGATAGGCCCTTCACAAAGCGCAGAGCTTCCGAGATGATAAAGAGCGAAACAGATTCCAGAATCATTCAGCAGGCGATTGACGCCATTGCTGAAGAACTGCCAGCCAGCTTTATTCTGCTCAGGGCGCTCTCTTTCGGGCATCCCGAACAGACCCTTCGCGCCTGGACGCCGAATGATGATCGCCCGCCGCTCGAAATAAATCTTCCCGTTCTGGAAGCAGAGCGCGCAGTTTATAGCGAGCAGCGACCGGTCTTCATCGAAGATGCGCGCGGGGAACGCTCCGCGAGCGACGACCGTTTGCGCGCTCTCGTGGAGCGGACGGGCGCGCGCTCAATCTATCTTGCGCCCGTCATCTACGGCGGGCAGACCATCGCCTCCATCGGTTTGGTCGAGGCAGATGCGCCACGACGTTGGACGGAAGCGGAACAGGCGCAACTCGCGCATCTCACGAACACGCTCGCCCCGCTCATCCTGAATGCTCAGTTGCAGGGCAGCCTGCGCACTTACATCGAAGACCTGTTGATGCTGCTCAGATTGGCCGGAGATGTCATCAGCCAGGCAGACCTTGAGAAGTCTTTAAGTATGACGCTCGATTCCTGGTCGAAGATCACGGGCGCGGAAGCGGCGGCCATCTTGCATTGGGACGAAGAATCCAAACTCCTGCGGCTCGCCGCGGCAAAGAATCTGCCGACAGGGATTCTCGAACGCTACACGCAGGGCGTCACGCTCTCAGACCCCGTCTGCGGGCTGGCGGCGACAAGGCACGTCGGCGTGGTCGCCGACCTGGCGAGCGAAACGCGCTTCGCTGAATTGAATGCCGCCGCGCGTTGGGCCAGCTTGCGCGGCGCGTGGGCCACGCCCGTCAAAGGAGCGAAAGGCAAACTGCTCGGCGTAATGGTCACTTTCTCGCGCATCGTGCGCGAGGTCTCGATGGAAGAACAACGCCTCGCAGACCTCTTCGCGCGTCCTGTCTCGGTCGCCATGCAGAACCGCGAGCGCTATCTCAACTCGCACATGCGCGCCGAGAGAATTCGTCAACTGGAAGAGAGCCTGGAGAAGTCCGATCAGCACAAAGCGGAGTTCATGTCCATCATCTCGCACGAGCTACGCACGCCCTTGAACGCCATCATCGGCTATGCACAGATGCTAGCCGACGGCTTTTCGGGTGAGCTGAACGAACAGCAGCGCGAAGACGTGCAGACAATCGTCAACTCTGCGGATAAGCTTTTGAGGATGGTCGAGGACACGCTCGATCTGGCTCGCCTTGATACGGAGCGTTTTCCTGTTTACATGGACAACCTCGCTCTTGATGACGTGGTGTGCCGCGCCGTCGCCAGCGTCCAAACGATGGCCGAAGCTAAGGGCCTGGACATCAAGACGCACATCTCCGAGGGCGCGACGACGATTCGCACAGACCCTGAGCGCGTGCGACAGATTCTGACCAACCTGTTGTCGAACTCAGTCAAGTTCACAGAGTCCGGCTCAATCAGAATAAATGTCGAAAGGATGGAAAACGGTGGCGTGCAGATTAGCGTCGAAGATACCGGGATTGGCTTTGACACAGTTGCCTTCCCGCAAGTCTTCGAGGAGTTTCGTCAGGCGGACGCCTCGACCACGCGGACGCACGGCGGGACGGGTCTGGGCCTGGCGGTGTCGAAGAGATTGGTGGAACGTTTGGGTGGAACTATCGGCGTCAACTCCACGCCCGGCGTCGGCTCCGTCTTCTGGTTTCGCCTGCCGCCGGAGCTTCCCGGAGTGGAAGAGTAAAGAAGTTATGAATTTTGAGTTTTGAATTTTGAATTAAAGGCGAGAGGCATCCGCTTTTCAATTCAAAATTCAGAACTCAAAATTCAAAATTTTTAGAAGAACTCCTATGTCTGTTGAGAAGGAAGAAAGACAACCTGTGATTCTCGTCGCCGATGACGAGCCTGTGAACCGCGCTTTGATTGAGCGACGCTTGCAGCGCGAAGGCTATCGTGTGTTGACGGCGCAGAATGGAAAAGATGCTGTTGAGAAGACACAGGAGATTCTGCCTGATCTTGTCATCCTCGATGTGATGATGCCCGTGATGGACGGAATGGAAGCGTGTCGCCACATTAAAGAAACAGAGGCCACGCGCGATATTCCGGTCATCTTCCTTTCGGCGCGCGACGAGACGGAGATGAAAGTCAGCGGCCTCACTCTTGGAGCGAACGACTACATCAGCAAACCCTTCAAGGCCGAAGAACTGATTGCGCGCGTGAGCGTCGCCATCCGCTTGAAGCAGGAGCGCGACCAATTGCGCGTCAACGCCGAAGAGGCAGCCGTGCGCGCGGAAGTGGCACAGGAGCGCGCCATGACGGACGCGCTGACGGGTCTTCTCAATCGCTACGGGCTACAACATGTGCTGGCGCGCGAGCACGCCGAAGCCAGACGTTACGACCGCCCGCTCTCGTGTCTGATGATTGATCTGGACAATTTCAAAACCATCAACGACACCTACGGCCATGCTTCGGGCGACATTGCGCTCCAGCAAGTCGCTGGCATCTTGCGCGAAGTCGTGCGCCGCTCCGACACAGTTTTTCGCTACGGCGGCGAAGAGTTCCTTGTGCTTCTACCCGAAACGGATTTGGAAGGCGCAACCGCGCTCGCCGAAAAGATTCGCGTCAACACATCCTCGCGCCCTTTTGGCGATGGCGAGCGCGTCTTCAACTTAACCCTGAGCGTGGGCGCGAGCACACTCTATGACCATGAATCCGGCAACGACATGATCGCTTGTGCGGACATGGCTCTCTATCATGCGAAGGAGAGAGGGCGCAATCGGGTGGAAGCGGCGGCACATGTTTAATCTGCCGGAGGAGATCACATGCGACGGAAATATATCTGCGTTTGTTTGATAGCCGTTACTCTGCTTCTTCTGAGTCTGGAAGCCAATGCACAGGTTGGACAGTTATATGGAAAGGTTTCATCTAAGCTTGCCAGCGGCGAGACCATCCCCATAGAAGGAGCGACGATTGATGCTTTCCGCACAGACATAGCCAGCATGTATCACACGACGACGGACAAAACGGGTGAATTTATCTTCGCGGGACTTCCCTATGTCGGAACTTATATTTTAGCGGTCAGTGCTCCTAACTCTCAGCCTGAGATTATCTCCAACGTTAAAGCTGGTCGTGATATTGAATATAAAATTACTCTCGAACCAGGTGATGGGCGACGCTTGACGCTAGAGGAAGCGAAGAAGATAGCGAAAGAAAAGGACCAGGCAGCAGGCACAGAAACCGAAGGCCAGGGAATACCTGAGAGACAGAATGAAATTATTAATCGCGCATTCAGAGCTGGCAACGAAGCTTTAGCTCAAAAAAATTTCGATGAAGCTATCAAACAGTATGACGAAGGAATTAATGCCGACCCGACACATCCGGGCGTGGCAGATCTGCTGACGAATAAATCAGCGGCGCTGAGGGCACGCGCCATTGCAAGCTACAACACATCCATTTTCGTTAATGGCAAGGCCGCAAACGCATCCGGGATGGAAGCTATAAAAAAAGATTTTCGGGATGCGGCGGACGCTGCCGCCAGAGCGGTTGAATTGATTAAGGCGCAGCCGATACCGACAGAAGAAGGTGCGCTGAGGAATTACAATAACAATAAATATTTCGCCCTCGCTGCACGCGCCGAAGCCATGCGGCTGCTTGTCAAAGTAGTTGATCCAAAGCTGGCCGACACGGCTTTTTCAGCTTTTCAGGAATATATTGACGTTGAGACCGACCCGGCCAAGAAAACCAAAGCACAGCTTGATGCGGCGAGGATGTTACTCGATGCGAATTTAACGGACAGCGCGATTGAAGAGTTCCGAAGGATTCTGATTACCGAGCCTGAAAACATTGACGCGATGTTAGGAATCGGACAGGCAATCTATAAGTCTGGAAATAGAGATAGATTTTCAGAAGCCGCGAACTATCTACAAAGGTTTATCGAAGACGCGCCGGACACGCACCCGGCAAAGCAAACAGCAAAAGAGATACTCCAAAAACTCAAACCCTCTAACTGATGGGAGCCTTCCTTCTTATTGTCGCGGGTCAATGTTGTAAGTCTTAATCTTCGAGTTGAGCGTCGTCGCGTTCATGCCTAAGAGACGCGCGGCGCGGGATTGGTGGCCGCCTGTCTGCTCAAGCGCGCGGCGGATGAGATCAATCTCGAAGCGGCGCACTTCGTCGTAGAAGTTGATGCCACGCCCTATGTCAACGCCCGATGTGCCGCTTGCGCCCTCGCGCATGGCGGCGCGCGCGGCCTGCGGGTCGCTGATTTCAGAACGCAAACATTCCTTTGTAACCTCTAGGCCGGGCGCAATCACAACGGCGCGTTCAATCGCGTTCTCAAGCTCGCGCACGTTGCCCGGCCATGAATAGGATTCCAGCAACGCAAGCACTTCTGGACTAATCTGTTCAGAGACCTGACGCCCGTTCTCCTCGTTGTACTTCTGTATGAAATGCTGCGCGAGTGGCAGGATGTCCTCGCGGCGGTCGCGCAGAGGCGGCAACTCAATCGGGACCACCGAGAGACGATAGTAGAGGTCTTCGCGGAACGTGCCCTGCTTGACGGCCTCTTTTAAATCCACGTTGGTGGCCGCGATGATGCGCACGTCAACGCGGCGCGGGGAGGTGTCGCCAAGAGGGGTAAACTCTCGCTCCTGAATCACGCGCAAGAGTCGTGCCTGTGTTTCAGGTGGAATGTCACCAATCTCGTCCAGAAAGATCGAGCCGCCGTCGGCGACTTCAAACAAACCTTTCTTCGCGGCGACTGCGCCAGTGAACGCGCCGCGCGTGTGGCCGAAGAGTTCTGATTCCAAAAGCTCTGAAGGAATGTTGGAGCTATTGACTGTGACGAACTGTTTCGGAGCGCGCGGGCTTGCTTCGTGAATTGCTTTGGCGATCAGTTCTTTGCCTGTGCCCGACTCACCTGTGATGAGAACGGTCGAGCGCGCGGGCGCGACCTGGTCCACAAGACGAAAGACCTCCTGCATCACGTCAGAGTGTCCGACCATCTCACCGCGGTCAACGGCGCGGCTCATCGCGCGGCGCAAAGATTGTCGCTCTTCCTCTTTGCGACGGCGCTTAACGCTTGCGCCGACCTGCGCGATGATCTGCTCGTTCTGAAAAGGCTTGCGAATGCAACCGAACGCGCCTTTCTCCCAGGCAGCAATGGCCGTGTCGTAGGTCGCATAAGCCGTAATCATCAAGACGGCTGCCTCTGCGTCCAATTTCAAAAACTCTTCGAGCGCGCGAAGTCCTCCCATGCCCGGCATGGAGACATCCAAAAGGACAACGTCATAGGCGCGACGCCCGTAAGCCTCAAGCCCCTCCTCGCCAGTCTTCGCCAGATCAACGCGATAACCTTCAGCCGAGAGCAGCGTCTCCAGCACATCGCGCATTATCTCCTCGTCATCAACGACGAGCACTGAACCCTTTTTCGCCATAACTATAAGCTAACCTAAAGAATGCAAAATTAAAAATTAAAAATGCAAAAGTGAAAATGCGTATCTTGCTTAACCACTTTTGCATTTTGCATTTTTAATTTTGCATTCTTTTAGACGCGCGAACCCGACATTGCGTTGTCGGTCTCGGGCAACACTTCTTGGCGCGCACTGCTGAAGAGATGAAAGAACGTTCCGGCGACAACTGTGTACGCGCCCCAATGGCTGAGCGGCGTGTACAGGTTCTCAAGCTTCGGCTCATAGAAGAAGCCCGCCATGAAGAGCACTGAGCCAGTGACGATTAACGCCGAGCCGAGATACTGCAAAATCTTGCGCCACGCCTGCTGACGCTGATTGAAATAGATTCCGATCCCCAGATTGAGCAGCGCCGCAAGCAGAATAAAGATGTGTCTCGTGCGATAGAGCAGACGCACGTCCGTCTCGACGCCGACCATGTGATTGTAATAGCGATGCATGAACTGCCCCGTCAGCAGGAAAACGACGAGCGCAAACATGCCGAAGATGAGATGAAGCTTCTTCATCTCTTTTTAGAGCGAGAAAGTGCTACATGCAATACATCACATGTTTCTTCGAGCGGTCCAGCCGCTTCAAAGCTTGCTGTTCGCCCGACTCCTAGTTTCTCGTAGGTATCTTTTGGGACGAGATATTCGCGCTTTCCAATAACCACATAATAGAATGCAGGGCCGAGTCCTTCTATATCAGAGTAATAACATTTGATTTTCTTCTTTATCTTGCCCCTGATTTCATGGAGGTCAAATAAGGTAAGGTATATAACACCATGATTTACTATATCTTCGCCGCGAAATATAAAAGAGTGCTCATACTGATCTAAGTAGCGGGTCGTAAAATTTTCCATCATTCTTGCTTTTTCTGAGGCGAGCCTCTTCCCTCTCAGCGCCACTCCATCAAGGCGAGTCATCAAGCTTTCATACTCATCCTTAGAAAGGAAAGATTTATTTTCCCACATTGTCCAATCAGTGTGTTTAGGAAACACAGCCAAGTTATTCAAATCACCCTTCGCATCGAAAGTTACTTTAAGAACGTAGAGCGAGTTCACGTTGAATAAGTGTTCCTTAGAGTCTATTTCTGCCCCGAATAGACTCTCGCAAGCCTTTAACACATTTTCTTTATTCGATGTTTGCGCTTTGATTGTCAGAGAAAAGCCAACGCACAAGATTAGTATCGGAGAAGCAACTTTGATTGAGGAGACTGCTTTCAAGTTTGTCACTCCCTTAAGCCAATTGGCTTAACAAGTTTTAGTGAAACAGATCTATTTAGTCGCTCGCGGCTTGAAGATGCGCGCGCGCCGCGACGGCTGGAAGCGTGATGCGGAACGTGGTGCCTTTGCCGGGCGTGCTCTCGACGCTGATGTGGCCGGAATGCTCCTGGACGATACCGTAAGAGACGGCGAGACCCAAGCCTGTGCCTCGGCCTACCCCTTTGGTCGTGAAGAACGGGTCGTAAATCTTGGCGACGTTTTCGGGCGCAATCCCGATGCCTGTGTCAGAGACTTCGACCACCAGCGAGCCTTCGTCTGTCGAAGTCGTCGTCAACCGAATGCGCCCGCCTTCTGGAATCGCGTCGCGCGCGTTCAAGATCAGGTTCGTGAAGACCTGTTGCAGCTTGACGGCGTTCCCATGAATGTCCGGCAGCTCGGCTTCGTACTCGCGCTCTATCATAATCTGGCTGCGGCGCAGTTGCGGCTCCAGAAGCTGCAAGGTGTCATCGAGGACACGGTTGATGGAAAGCTCGGTGAACTCTGTCGCGCTGCCTGTGCGCGAAAAGTTCAAGAGGTTGTTGACGATGTCTGAGGCGCGGTCAGCCTGTCGTCTCACTTTTTGCAAGAGCGCGTGCTTGGGGTCTGCCTCAGGCAACATGCCTAGAAGCATCTGCGTGTAGCTTGAAACTCCGGTGAGCGGCGTGTTGACCTCATGCGCGACGCCAGCCGCGAGGAGGCCGATTGAGGAGAGCTTCTCGCGCTGCTGCAACTGCTCTTCGAGCCGCATGCGCGTCGTCACGTCTTCGAGGACGACGAGCGCGCCCGTGCGCCCCTGCGAGTCGGCTTGCAATGGCGCGATGGCGATGTTGAGCACGAGCGGGCGACCCCCTCGTGTCGCCGTGTGCAGCTTGTAGATGTGGCGCAGCTCCGTCAATTTCCACTCGTTCGCGCCCAAGACCTGGCTGAGCGTCTCGCTGAAATCTTCCGCGAAGAGGTCTTCGACATGACAGCCGATGGCCTCGTTGCGAAGAATGCCGAGCATCTCTTCGAGCGCGGAGTTGCAACGGGTGATGCGCCCTTCCAAATCAACTGCCAGCAATCCGACGTTGATTGATTCGACGATGGATTCGTTGAACTCTTTGAGAAGCTCCAACTCTGCGGCGCGCTCCTGTTGCTCTTGGTAGAGCAGACTGTTTTCGATGGCGACGGCGACGTAGCCTGAAACCGTGCGCAGGATTTCCACATCTTCTGAAGAGAGAAGAGAGCCATCCGCAGAGCGTCCCAGACCGATGACGGCAACCATCCGACCGCGCACGATGCAGGGCACGTAATAGTGGAGAGCGCGACGGACGAAGCCTGCGGTCTGCGGCACAAGGTCCAGGTCATCTGCGCGGACGACGCCTGTCTCAGCCGAGCGCGTTCTAATCATCTCGCGGAAATCCGGCGGCACGATCATCGCCGACGACAACCCCAACGTGCGCGCCACGCTGTAGCCTCCGGGGGAATCTCCGTCTTCGATGAAGATGGCTATGCGATTGACGTTGAGAACTTGCTGAAGACGACTGATGAGCGCGTTCAAGAGCGGGTCAAGCGCGGTCGTCGCTGAAAGCGTCCGACCGAAATCCAGAAGACCGTTGCGCATGTCGTAGCGCTCGCCGTAAAAGAGGCGATCCGTTCGCTCCTGCAAAAACTTTTTAATGGGCGCGGCAATCATCACGATTGCGGTCATTGCGATGACAGCGCCCACGACGCGAAGGGTAAGTTCGTTGATGCTGACTTCGCCAACCAGCGTGTAGAGTCCGGCAAGATAGACGACTGCGCCGATCATCACGGCAATCGCTACGGTCGTCAATGCATAGACGGCTGCGCGGCGCACCACGATGTCAACGTCCATCAGGCGATAGCGAATGACGGAGTTGCCAAAAGTCAGCGGAATCAGAATCAGCGGCAGAACGGCCACATCCGTCAGCCAGTTCTCGGTTCGGATGCCGAAGATGAAAGGAATCGCGTAAAGAATCGTGAAAGGCGTAATCGCCAGAGCCGACCCCCAGACCACCCACTTGAGTTGCTGGCGAACGACAGCCGTCTCGCTCTTGACGAACGTTCTAACAAGCAACACCGCGCTCGCCAGGATGCCGAGCATGAAGTGGACGAAGATGGCGACATAGTAGCCGTCTATAAACTTCGCGGAGAAGGGCAGGCGCGATGGCGGCGTCAGCGTCGTGACGTTGTAGATGAGCGCCGCGAAGACGGTCAGCAAAATGGCCGGAAGATAAAGCAGCGCAGGCAACAGTCGGCGTTCGCGCGCCGCTTGATGATGCACTGGATAACGCGCGCAGAAGTGCACCAGCAGTGGCGCGAAGAAGATAAAGGCCGCGTCGTCCAGAAACGCAATCGCAACGTCGAGGTCTTCGTACTGTCCTGTGGCTTTGAAAAAGTGAAAGACGAAGGCCGTCAAACAGAGCGTCGCAAAATGCGTGACGAAGGGAGAGCGCCCGCCCTGTTTGAAGAGAACATAGAGGCCGACGATTAAGTAGATCAGACCGATGAAGTTGATGTAAAGGTCTTGCGTCTTCCAGGTGGTGAACTCTTCCGGGTAGATGTCTGCGTCCTGTGACCGTATCTCTTCAGGGTTGGACGGGCGTTCAATTCTATAAATGAGATGACCGCCGACGCCCGCTTCTTCGAGATAGATCGAGATGTCTTGAACTTTGAGGACCTGGTCAAACTGTGTTCCGTCTTCGCTGATGCCGCGCAAGATGTCGCCGGGACGAATTGAGAGGACACCTGCGCGCCCGACGCTTGAGTTCGGATCAACTGATTCGGCGACGATGCCGTTTTCCGTCTGGACCCACTTGATGCCGTCGGTCGGAGGAGATTTGTGCTTGAGGCGTTGTTGGAAATTGAGAGCACCGGCAATCGTCAGCAATGCCGCCGCAAGCAGCAGCACCCAGGCACGAGTTGTCAGTACAGAGCCTTTCATCTCATCTTCACCACACAGTGCTCACTTCGGAGGTTTGGAAGGACACACTTCATCAACAGTCAAAATCAGGCAATCAATGTTCCAAGCAATTTAACTTTTGCTCACTGTCAAGACACTTCCACGACGAGCCTCAATGCTCACCAAGGAAGCCCGCGCTCTCAAACAGTTTCTTAACCCTAATCATATTTTCAATAAGCGCATAAACTTATATTTTGCAGCCGGGCTATATCCAAGTTTTCGGAATTGTACGAGAATTTGGAAAACAGTTGAGAGCAGGCAGTGGGCAGTTGGCAGTTTAAAACTCTCTGACTGCCAACTGCCCACTGCGAACTGCGAACCGTTTTTTCAGAATCTCACGGAGATGCCGCCGCGAAGCGAACGTCGCGCAGCATCAACTGAGATGAAGGTCTCGCCGTCTTCCGTCGTCGTCTGAGCATCCAGAAGGTTGCGCGCGTCAATCACAGCCTGTGCGCGCACGGGCAGACCAAAGGTGGGCAACTCCTGTGTGATAAGAATGCTCAGGCTTGGGTCATAAACCGCCAGGCGTCCCGCGAACGGGTCAATGGCAAAGACGGTCGCGCGCGACGAGAAGCGAAAGACTGTCCGAATGCGCGTTCCCGAATCCAGATTCGCACTCAGCTCGATAGCCGCAGATTGGAAGAGACCATCATCGAAAATCTCCGACGGAGCAGCAGTCGCGCCTTTTGCCGAAAGCTGCTGACCTTGCCCGAAAGCGTAGCCCGCAGACGCGTTCAAGATATGGCTGATGCGGCGCGTGTAAACGACGCGCATCCCGCGCCCCGCGCCCTGTTGATTGGCCACCTTCATGAGCGGCGCTCCGCCATCGCCCGCAAAGGCGGAAAGCGGCGCGCTGAAATATCCAACGCCCCTGTTCGAGGTCGTGTCGAAGAAGGCTGTCGCTTCAACGCTCGATTCATTGTCCAGAACGCGCTCGACGCCGAACTCCAGACGACGGCTGCGTCCCATCACCGCTCGCCCATCAACAAGCGCGACGGGCGTTGAGACTGGTTCTTGAAAGACGACTTGGCTGTCCTCAAACTCCTGGACACTCTGCGCGGCGCGAGACCAATCGCCCGCCGGAGCATACGAAGCCATCAAGCGTGTGCGCGGATTGGCATCAAACTTAACGCCAAAGCGCGGGCTGATGGAACTCGCTCGACTCGCGCCAAGGAAACGCGAGTAGTCAAGACCGAGCACGATAACGACGCCGTCGCGGACGACCCATTCGTCAACGGCGCGCAAAGAAAGCTGACCTAAGGATTTTCCGCTCCTGCCCTTTGACGGCACATAATTGCCCAGCACGCCTCCGGCTGCGCTCAGCTTAACGAGATGATTGTTTGTGGCTCGCAGGCTGGCTGTGGTTTCGAGGCGTGCGGGAGCGTTTGACCCTGTGCCCGTCTGTCCGGCGATGATTAGGTCAACGCGCTCGGTCAAGGGGCGAGCTACGGCGAAGTTGAGTCCAACAAAATTGAAGCCATTCGCGCCCGCAGAGGTTGCTGCATAAGTTTCAACCACGCCCTGCGTGCGCGCTTGATGAGTCTCCTCGTCATCGTTCGCCGCTTGCGTGATGATGTCATCGTCTAAAGAAGCAGTGCCGGAATCGTCTGCGGCCTGTTTGGCTGCGAGCACGGCGTTGATGGTTTCGTCCGAGCCGTCGCCCGCTTGAAAGATAGAGCGACCGCCAGCGCGCGAGCGCAGTATCCACTTGCTGCTGTCGTGGTCTTTGCGGCGTTCGGGCGCGGTGCGGCCATTGCCCACAGGTTCCAGATTGAAGCGATAGACGATTTCGTCCGCTGGACGAACTTGAACAGAGTCGAAGAGAACTGCGCTGAAGCCGGATGCTACGGCGCGCAAGGTGTAACGACCGGGAGTAATCCGCGCGACGAAGCTGCCGTCGGCGATGCTCCTGACCTCTTTGATAACCTCATCCGAGCCTTCTTTGATGAGCGAGACGATAGCGCCCGCTATCGGATTGCCTTTATTGTCCCGAACCGACCCGCTCACGGTCGCCGCCCGACCGCTGGCAAAGACTTGCTCTGCGCCCGCCCCGCAGACAATTGCCAGAACGACGAGCGCCAATTTCACGCGCAAATTTTTTCTCATCGCGGCAAAACCTCCGAGCGCTCTCTTTCGTGAGGGAAAGCGCGCCTGTCCTTCGAGTCACACATTTATCTATCGCTGACCCTGAGAAGGCAAAAGGTAAAAGGGAAATTAATAAGACTATCTCTTATTTTTGCCTTTTTACTTTTTCCTTCTGGTGAGCCAAACCCCGCTTGAGAAGAGGCCATTTTCCGCCAATTCCGCGAGATGTGTCAAGCTTAGCTATTCTGATGCTGGCTCTCAGATGTCAGATATCGGCAATAGGATGTCAGCCCGCTATCCAACATCTGGCAGCCGACATCCCTTCCTGTTTGCCGCCCTCTTTTCGACCGTGCTACGATACCTTTTTAATAGTACAAGCGCATTGATTTCCAACCGGGGTTTTCCAAGCAGTGATGACAGAAGAGATTCAATCAACGAGGCTCGACAACGGGTTAACGGTGCTGACCGAACGGATGCCGGGTCTGCGCTCAGTCACGGTCGGCATCTGGGTC
>Ga0182001_10000027_pt1 | contig 34004 bp, 33 predicted proteins | sample BulsoiFelSFmetaG_FD_120485 | JGI IMG/M metagenome (GOLD analysis project Ga0182001, IMG submission 120485) | Bulk soil microbial communities from Mexico - San Felipe (SF) metaG | ecosystem: Environmental > Terrestrial > Soil > Agricultural land | place: Mexico: San Luis Potosi | collected... | reverse complement strand
GTCATCGAAAGCGAAAAGACGATTGAGGCGGCGAGAAAGCGAAGACGCCTTTCGTCATTAATCTCATCCGTCCCGCTCACGGCGACAGCAAAGAGATACATCGCGGTTGGAAAAACGAGCGCAGCGAGCACGAATGGACCAGCTTCCGCGCGCAGCCGCGCCAGATGTATGCGAAAGACACAGAGGATGTCCGTCATTCTCTTCATGCGCTCTCCTCTGCATTAAAAACATGGGCGCGCTCGCCCGTGAGACTAAAATAGATGTCTTCGAGCGAAGCGCGCGCAATCGAATATTCAGACAATTGAGAGCGTGCGACATAGCCTTGCGCTTCCGCGAAAGTCGCAAAGTATTGGACAGATGTTTCAGCAACCGGGTCAAAAGGGTCGCTGTGGCTGACGCGATAACTCCGCTCCATGCGCGCGAAAAGTTTGTCGAGAGTGTCGAAGGCCAGCAGGCGACCCCGCTCGATAATGGCGATGCGGTCGCTTAAGCGTTCGGCCTCCTCCATGTAGTGCGTCGAGAAGATGACGGTTGCGCCTTCAGCCACGACGCGGCGAATGACTTTCCACAACGATTGACGCGACGCCGGATCAAGCCCTGTCGTCGGCTCATCCAAAATTAAGAGAGGCGGATTCCCCAAGAGCGCCAGCCCGATCAGGATGCGCCGCTTCTGCCCGCCGGAGAGAACGCCGACGCGCTTCTTTATTTCATTGTCGAGTCCGAGTTCTTCCGCCACATCGAAGGCCGCCAGCCTCGCCGCACTTTTACTGAGTCCCTTGAAGCGCGCGAAGAGTTCAAAATGTTCGCGCACGGTGAGCGTCTCAAAGAGACCCGCCTCTTGCGGCGTGATGCCCATCATGCTCTTGGCGAGCGCGGGTTCATTGATTGCATCAATGCCAAAGATTTCTATCCGGCCTGCTGTAGGCTCTAGCTCGGTCGTCAACTGGCGCAGAAAGGTCGTCTTGCCCGCGCCATTCGGACCGAGAATAGAGATCACTTCGCCTTGCTTCGCTTCAAGATTGATTCCGCGATTAGCAGACGCTCCATCGCTGTATCGCTTAACCAGATCGCGCACGCGCACAGCAGCAACGCCCTCCCGCGCGTCGCGCTGGACCGGAGTCCGGCTTCGCGGCGGCAGAGGTTCGTTTGCGCTCGTCGTCTTGAAGAACATTCTTAATTGAGTTGAAGAAAATCTACCGCCGAGCGGATGGCCGTCAGCGGGCTGTTGCGATAAGCAGAGACTTCATAAGGGCAGCCGATCTTGCAGCCCTTGCAGAAATCCCACATCTCTCTTGAATCGTTAATCAGTTTTCTCACTTCCTTTGATTCGTAAATCTCTCTGAGACTCATTTCGGGTGCGCCCCTGTGGAGGCTGACGAAAGCGCACGGGAACTGAATCGAGCCGTCTGGCCGCATGTTCACCAGATGAGACGCCGAGCGACACGGAAATTTTTTCGTGAACCCGTCGTTGCGATAGAAGTTGTAATAGTCTTTGTAAAAGCGCACGCACGTAAACTCTTTTTTGAGTTTCAAGACGTAGGCCGCCACTTTGTCCAGCGACTCTTTTTCCAGCTCCACGTTTTCAGTCTGGTAGGTTGTGCGGACAACGTTATGCACGGCCTCTGTATGCAGCAGCAGCCCGCGCTCCTGGCAGTAGCGCGCAAGCTGCGGCAGGTCTTCCAGGTTTTCCAGATCAACAGCCGCGTTGATTTGAATCGTGTTGTGTTTGAGCTTTCCTAAGATGTAATCGAGCGCGGCGAGAATTGTTGGCAACCCGTCAATCCCGCGACGGCGGGCGAACTTCTCGCGGTCGAGCGTGTCTATGGAGACTTCGAGTTGATCTAATTGGACACATGCCTCCGCATACTTTTTCAGGGCCAGCCCGTTGGTCGGCATGGAAGTGTAAAAACCTAAGCGCGCGGCATACTCTATGTAATCCGGCATGTTTTGGTTCATTAGCGGCTCGCCGCCCGAGAAACTCCATGCGAAGACACCGAACTGTGCGGCCTCTTCCATGCGCTTGAAGACGCGCTCACGCACGGCTTTCTCTTCCGGCTGCTGGTTCTGCCAGATGGCGCAGTAACCGCACTTCATGTTGCAATGCAGCGTGGTCTCGAACATCACCATGAAGGGACGATTGAAGCCGTGCCGCAACTGCCGCAACGCATTCCTCAGCATCAAGCTTTTCTTCACAACGCTCTAACCTGCGAACGCCATCAGCATCCACATTCGATTCAAACTTTTCATCCACATATTTTCAGAGTACCGCCAGGGGATCGTTACGGCCTCGCATAATTTGACTTGAGCAGAGGCTAGCGCATTGAAGATGAACAGAAGATAAATGCAGGAAGGTGAAAATAAATTCCGGTCGGGTTAGCAAGTTCCCGCAGGAAGCGTGATGACAAAGACGCTGCCAGTTTCGTCCGAACGCTGAAGCTCCAAGTGTCCCTGATGCGCTTCGGCTATCCATCTGGCGATGGGGAGACCGAGTCCTGCGCCGCCGCCGATTTCTGTCGCTTCAGAGCGCGAGCGGGCTTTGTCAACACGATAGAAGCGATCAAAGATGCGCGCCTGCGCTTCCGGTGGAATGCCCGCGCCTGTGTCTGTGACGGAGATCACGTAAGATGTCGGATGCCGTTCGAGGCTCAAGGAAATAACTCCGCCGGGCGGGGTATGCTTGATGGCGTTGTCGAGAAGGTTCATCAGCATCTGCCTGAGCAGCCCTTCGTCACCCTGATAAGGCGCGGCCACCATCTCGGAGACGCGCACCGTGATGTTCTGACGGCGGGCCAGAACCTGAGCGGCGCGCGCCGTCTCGTAGATCAACTCGTCGAGGCTCAGATCATGAAATCGCAAGGCGCGCCGTTCAGAGTCTGTGCGGGCCAGCGTGAACATATCTTCGACGATGCGTGTCAGGCGTCGCGCCTGTTCATCCATAATGTGCAAGGCTTCGCGGTACTCGCTCTCGCTGCGCCCATCCTTCTCAAGCGTGACGCCCGTTGCCGTCCGCATGACTGAAAGCGGAGTCCGCAACTCGTGTGAGGCATCAGCCATAAAGCGACGCTGCTGACCGAAGGAGTCATCCAGACGGAAGAGCAACTCGTTGAAGGTTGAGGCCAAGCGGCCCAGCTCGTCGTGCGGATTCGTGACGGGCAGCCTCTCCTCAAGATTCTCGGCACTGATGCGGTGGGCGCGCGCCGTCATTTCGGCGACTGGCGCGAGACTCCTGCGCGCCAGAAACCACCCGCCCGCGCCTGTCAAAATGAGCGCCGCCAGGACGACCAGCCCGAGGATGGTTCTAAATAATCTTAGCTCTCTTTTGACGACATCGAACGGCTGGCTCACGACGATGATGAATGACCCCCGCCCTTCGGGAAGGTCCACACGCCTGAAAGCCACACGGCGCTCCTCCGCAGAGTTTCCGACCTTAAGCGTATAGAGTTCGGCATCCGTCTGGGGAACTAGATTCATCGAAGGAATCGTCGCGTGAATGTTTCCCTGCGCCGTGTCCTCGGCGATCAAGTCTCCGTTTCTATCGAAGATGGCCGCCGCCTGCTGGGGCGCGATGTGCTCGTCCAGAACGCTCGCAGCCGCCTCCTTGACGCTCTTACCTTCCACTACGACCTCGTGAACGAGCGAGAGGTTGACCCCGTCAACGGTCGCGCCGAGTTCAGTATCCAGACTGTCGTAGAGGATGGCCGCAAGCAAAGCATAGACGGTGAGGCTGAAGGCAATGAGGACGAGCGCGAGCACCGCTACGTACCAGAGCGTCAGACGTGATCTTACAGAGTTGAACATCTTAACCGCCATCGGCGGAGACGAGGACGTAGCCTTCGCCGCGCCGTGTCTGGAAGAGCTTCTCCGCGTGGCCGTCATCAATCTTTCGGCGCAGGCGCTGGACATAGACTTCGATTAGATTGGAGAAGGCATCGAAGTTTTCGTCCCAGACGTGCTCGCTGATCTCAGCCCGGCCCAGGACTCTTCCGGCGTTGCGCGCGAAATATTCAAGCAGCCCGTATTCTTTCGCCGTGAGTTGAATATCCCTACCCGCCCTGCTGACTCGTTTAGCGCGTGTGTCAATTTCGAGGTCAGCGATCTTCAACACTTCCGAGCGGACGACCTCGCCGCGACGCAGAAGAGCACGAGTGCGTGCCAGCAGTTCGCCGAAGTCGAAGGGCTTGGTTAGATAGTCGTCCGCGCCCGAATCAAGTCCAGCGATTCTATCTTCGACAACGTCTCTGGCCGTGAGCATCAGCACCGGGACACTTGAGCCTGTGGCGCGAATCTCACGGCAAACCTCGAATCCATCACGGCGCGGCAGCATCACGTCGAGGACGATCAGATCATAGTCGTTGACGCTCGCCTGATAGAGTGCAGTCTCTCCGTCTATAGCAACATCAACTGCATAGGACTGCTCGCGCAAACCCTTCGCCAGCATCTTCGCCGCGCTCGGCTCGTCCTCGACCAATAAAATACGCACCCGCGCCGTTCACCTCTTCTCGCCAAAGATTACATCACTTCTGACGTGCTACCCAAGCTAGGGCAAAAAATGAAGGGGAGCGAGGCGAGAAGGTCGTTAACTTGTCGGCTTATTGTGTGCATATAATCAATGGCGCGAAAGCTGTGCTGGCGGTCGCCATCTCGAAGTATCTGACGGCGAGTTGGCTAAAGCGTTCATGGATGGCAGGCTGTTAGGAGCATCACTCAAAGATGGGTCAATTCCCTGAGCAATCGTTTAATCAACTAATCCCCGGCGAAGACTATTATCTGGAAGATGGTCTGCTCGTGATGACGGCCACTTATCTTGAAAAGCGTGGAAGTTGCTGTGGCAGCGGGTGTAGATGGTGTCCCTACGAGCCGAGGCATCGAGCCGGGTCAAAAACTCTGGCGCGCGAAATCAAAGACACTAAAAGCGCGAACACCTTCAAATGCGACGAAGGCTGAACTTAAACACTCTCTAATTCGCTTATCAAAAGTCGCTCGAAAATTCCCTGGAGTTTATGTTACAAGTAGTGATTAATTATCAAACGAAAAGGTAGTGTCAATACCCGAAGGAGACCGCACCATGATTCGTCGCGCTTTGCTCATTTTTGCTCTCTTGCTCTTCGCTTTCGATTTCGCAAATGCGCAGAAACGCGCTTTCACGATTGAAGACCTCTACAGGGTCAAGAATATTTCCGACCTGCACGTTTCGCCCGACGGGAAGACCGTCATCTTCGTCGTCTCGACATCCGATCTGGCGCGCGCCAAGCGCAACAGCCACATCTGGGCTATGGATGCCGATGGCAAGAACATTCGTCAGTGGACCATCGGCGATAAGAGCGAGTCGTCGCCCTCGTTTTCGCCGGATGGTCGTCAGATTCTTTTCATCAGCTCGAAAGACGGAAGCCCCAATCTCTACTTGATGAATGCCGGTGGCGGCGAATGGCGAAGGATAACGAATCTCTCGACGGGCGTCTCCGACCCGCTGTGGTCGCCCGATGGTAAGTGGATAGCTTTCTCTTCGGACGTTTATCCAGAGTGCGGCGGCGACGATGCCTGCAACAAGCAGATACAAGAGCGTTGGGAGTCGGGGCCATTGAAGGCGCACATCGCGGACAATCTTCTTTACAGGCATTGGACTGCATGGAAAGACGGAACGCGTACTCACACTTTCGTTGTCAATGCCGCAACGGGAGAAACAAGAGACGTGACGCCTGGCAATTACGACGCGCCGACCTTTCAACTTGGCGGCCCATTGCAGTATGCCTTTTCGCCGGACAGCTCAGAGCTGGTCTATGTCTCCAACCATGATCCGGTCCCGGCAATCTCGACCAACAACGACCTCTGGCTCATTTCGCTTAACGACTCGCAAGCGCAGCCGCGCAACATCACCGCATCGAATCCCGCTTACGACGGCAGCCCGAAATATTCGCCCGATGGAAAATACATAGCCTATCGGACGCAGAAGCAGCCCGGTTATGAATCAGACCTTTTCCGCCTGGCGCTTTACGAGCGGGCGACGGGTAAGACGACCGTGCTCACGGAATCTTTCAAAAACTGGATTGACGATTTTCGCTGGTCGCCGGATTCCAAAACTATCTTCTTCTCCGCTCCGGTCGAAGGGGAGAACCCGATTTATCGCCTGGACGTTGCCTCCGACAAAATCAGCAAAGAGTTCGCCTCCGCCACGATTGACGAATATGAATTCTCGCCGGACCAGAAATATCTCTTCATGATTATCCGCTCGGTGGGCCAGCCCCCGGAGATTTATCGCAGAGGCGGCGGTAAAGCAGAAGCGATGGAGCGGCTCTCTCATTTCAACGATGATCTGGCGAATGAAGTTGACATCCGCCCAGCCGAAAGGATGTGGGTCACAGGCTCTGGCGGGGCAAAAGTTGAGGTCTTCATAGTCAAGCCGCACAACTTTGATCCTGCGCGCAAGTATCCTTTAATCCTGAACGTTCACGGTGGACCACAGTCTCAATGGGCCGATGCCTTTCGCGGCGACTGGCAAATCTATCCAGGCGCGGGCTATGTCGTGGCGTTTCCGAACCCGCACGGTTCGACCGGCTATGGACAGGATTTCACTGCGGAGATTTCCGGCGACTTCGGAGGCCGCGTTTATGAAGACTTGATGAAGGTGACGGACGCGCTCGAAAAGCTGCCTTACGTTGACGGCAATCGCATGGGCGCGATGGGTTGGTCTTATGGCGGCTATATGATGATGTGGTTCGAGGGACACACAGACCGCTTCAAAGCGATTGCCTCGATGATGGGCATCTACGACCTCCGCTCATTTCACGGCGCGACCGAAGAACTCTGGTTTCCCGAATGGGATTTGAAAGGCACGCCGCAGAGCAACCCGCAGGGATACGAGAAGTGGTCGCCGTCGAGCTACAGTAAGAACTTCAAGACGCCAACGCTCGTCATCTCAGGCGAGCGTGACTACCGTGTGCCTTACACGCAGTCGCTGAATTTCTTCACAGACCTGCAAAAGATGAACGTGCCGTCGCGCCTCATCATCTACTCGAACGCAGGCCACTGGCCGAGCTGGTACGAGATGGCGCTCTATTATACGGCGCATCTCGAATGGTTCAACAAATATTTGGGTGGCGATGCCCCGCCCTGGACAAGCGAGCAGTTCCTGAGAAACGCAGTCTTCAACCGCACGAGCGGTCAACGAGTTTCTGATTCAGATACGGGCAAGCCTGTAGGTCAGCCGAAGAACACGCAGGGTAAGCCGGACGCGAAGCCGAAGACTCCATAAACTATGGTCAGGCAGATCATTTAACCGCAGAGGACGCGGAGGGTGAAATAAATTATGAATTTTAAGTTTTGAATTTTGAATTAAAAGCAGTCTCGCTTCTTCAATTCAACATTCAAAACTCATAATTCAAAATTCCCTCTGCGTCCTCCGCGTCCTCTGCGGTTAAAATACTTTCCAAAGCTTATTGAGACCACTTTGCCGGTTTACGCTCCCAGCGATGTTTTCGCAGGCGTGCGAGCAAATCTTCAGGCAATGCTCCCGCATCGCTCGCGGCGATGTTTGATTCAACGTGATTGAGCTTGCGCATGCCTGGAATGATTGTGCTGACGGTTGGGTTACTGAGGATGAATCTGAGAGCCATCTCGGGCATGGATGCGCCTTCTGGCACTAAAGGTTTGAGAGCTACGGCGCGGTCAACGCTCGCGTTGAGATTCTCGGGCACGAAATAGGTGTTGCGCCAATCGCCTTCAGGCCACTTGCTCTCTCTGGTCAGCGTCCCTGTCAATGTTCCTTCGTCAAACGGAACACGCGCGATGACGGCGACATCATGCTCCTTGCAGGCAGGGAACAACTCGTCTTCAGGATTCTGGTCGAAGATGTTGTAGATGACCTGCACCGCATCTATCAATCCGCTGCGGACAGTACGCACGCCGTTCCAAGGCTCCCAACGATTGATGCTGATGCCGACGGCGTTTAGAAGTTTCTGCCCTCGCAACTCGTCCATCTTCTTCGCCCAACGGTCGTCCTCCAGCCAATCGTCCTCCCAGACGTGAAACTGAACGAGATCAAAGCTCTCAAGTCCAGCATTCTTCAAACTGCTGTGAACGTACTCTTCAATGTGGTCGGGCGGAAAGGTATCTTCCAACGAAGACCCCCTGCGGCTCGGCCACTGACGATTCTTCGGCGGAATCTTGGTCGCCGTGTAAAGTTTTTTGCCAGGGTTGGCGCGAACAAGTTGACCAAGTAGTCCTTCACTATGTCCTTCGCCGTAAGCCCATGCCGTGTCAAAGAAGTTGCAGCCCCTATCAACGGCGTGCTGTAACGAGGCCAACGACTCTTCATCATCCGATCCGGTCCAGCCGCCCATGCCCCACATGCCGTAACCGATCTCGCTCACTTCCCAGCCCACCCGTCCAAATCTTCTGTATCTCATCCAGCCTTCTCTCCTGTACGTTCAATTTGATAAAAGTTCTGCGGCCAGCTTTACACTATTTATTCTTTCCACGCCCTCTCTTCAAAGCCGGCGCAAGCCTCCGCCTGACCTCTTCCGCGATATTCTTTTTATCTTCCGGCACGGACGCCTCCTGCGAACTATCCAGAGGCGCGCTCTCGCGTTGAGCGGAATTTGGCGACTGTTCTCTGAGCAATGCTTGCAGCAGCTCTGACTTCTCTTTTTTGTCTACCAGCAGAGCAAACGGCGCGCACTTCCGGCATTGAGGCATGATGTTCAGGCCAAAGCCTTTGACGCTGCGCCGCGTAAATAATGAGTCTTCCGCAATCTCCTCCCCGCATGCGGAACAGAGCAGCCGCCGCAACGCTCTATAGACCTGCGCGCTCTTGCCGTCGCCGAGCTTGCCCTGACCGACGATTTCGCTAATCGCCTCTCTCATCTCTTTTGCATACACCGAAACCTCACAGTTCGCTTAACAGAGACTGTGAGCCAGACTAAACGCCTTGATGTGTTGATTAAGATTACCCGTTATTGAGCTGCAAGAGCAATTGATGCCGCGCCGAGCACGCGGCGAGTGCCATGCTCTTGCAGAAAGACTACGGCGTGGAGATTCTCGCGTTTCCAATCACGAGCGAGGTTGATGACCGGAGTAGCGGTGAATGTTTTCTCCCCTTGCGGTTCGATTTGGCCGATGACTGTTAATTGCCTGACGACGGCTGTATGACTCAAGTTGCGCCCGGCGTTCTCGCCGCGCGCAACACTCGAACGAAGATTCCCTTCTGTGATAGCCAATAAAACTTCTGCGCTGTCGTTGACGGTTGCGGCGGGAGGATTTTCGACGCGAACGTTTAATTGCAGAGCGTCAGCCTTTGAGTTTGATTCGGCACGCGAGATTTGAATCGAAGCCTTCTGTGCGTGCGCGGCTTTAGAGATTTCGTCAAGAGCTTGGTCCCAATGGCTCCCGTTAAACTCAGCCCGCCCGTCAACGATCATCTGCGGTGTATAGACTCCGTCCTCGTGAAAAGCGTCCGAGTATGCGCCCTGTCGCTCGCTGAAAGCAGCCGCCGAGTAAGGGTCTGCCCAGCCCAGATTGTTCCAGTAATCAACGTGCTGGCTGAGGACTATAATTTGCGCGCCAGCCACGGGCTGCTCTTTCTCAAGCCGCGCCAGAACCTCGTCGGCTGGCGGGCAGCTCGAACAACCTTCGGAGGTAAAGAGTTCCACGAGCACTGGCGCACGCTGGCTTTCGACTTTAGCAGTCGAGGCCGATTCATCTTTGACAGGTTTCGCGGAAGACGATTGACGCCTGGCAATGAAAAGCGTGATCGCCAATGCGCCGACGACTCCAAGTATCACAAAATTCCAGCGTTTCATCTTCAAACCCCGCATCCGGCAAGTGATGTTCTAATCTCTTTTTCTTATTTACGTTTCGTGCGAGGCTAATGGTTTTTCTCTTTGCAGCGTACACACGCTCTCGCTCTCTCCGCGCCATTGATGTGCGAGCCTTCACTCATCTACTTTCTTCGATCAACCATCTCCAGGGTGCGCGTTGTGTTTTCTGTGACGCTTGGGACAGGCTCGATACGTGTGGGGGGAAGTTGCGCCGGTCTCACTATCTCTTTCTCTTCCTTCTTGCGTCTGAATCCTTTCTCTGCCTGCGGCTGACCGCTCATGTGCGACAAGTGGCGCATGAAGAGTGAGACGACACATAGGATCGTGGCGAAGCCGCCGATACCGATCCAGGTCAAGGCCACTGGATGAACATCTTTTTTTGCCAGATCGTTGAGGCTGGCGAAGATGATTCCGATTCCGATGACGACCATCATGGCCATCGCCCAGAATGGGCCGTTCATGCTGACGATGCGCACGGGCTGCTCAATAGTATCCGTAGCAGTGTTCTTCAGGTTCGCGCCGCAGCGATTGCAATAATTCAACTCTTTTGTGACTTCAGTTCCGCAAGACGAACAATACATGACGCCTCCCGCAAATTACCTTTACTCTCTACCGTAGAGAACGATTCAAACCTTAATTCGTTACGAGTGGAGGGGGTCACAAGTTCTCCGCAAAATAGCTCAGACGTGCGTTGACGCCATTGTGCCTCTTTTCCTGAGAGTGCGCCATCCAAGCTGGCCTTTCAATCGACTGCGTATCTGCGGTTTTGCATCATAAAACTTGTGGTCTCAGGCAATGGCGCGAGAATGCCTTGCACCAGATTCAGGCGCATCATGATTCGCACCTCGTCACGCTGAAACTTGTCCATCAGATTTTTCGTGCGCTCGAAATCGGCGCGAGCCAGTAAAGCGAAGTCGCCGTTGTATTGGACAAACCCGCCTCCGGCAAAACTCAGAATGGTTACCAGAGGCTTCAGCATAATCTCGTCGTCCCGCACAAACTCTTCCGACGAGAAGCCGTAAAGAAGGACAGCCGCGCCGAGCAATTCGTTGAGCTGGTCAACGACAGGTTCAAGAATAGCGAAGCTGCGCGAAGGCTCTATCTGAGCGTAAGCGTGCGCGACCGCAAGCTGCGAGCCGAGTTGTTTGCTGCTCTTCGCGCGCTGGCTAATCATTGTGCTCGCTTCTTCCAGGAATTTAAGCGCAATCTTTTTTTCACCCTTCGTGTTCGCGCCAATGGCAAGCTGCGTCAACAATTGCACCCGCTCTTCATTCGTATGTAGCTCGCCGAGCAGCTTGCGCGACTGCTCTACCTTGCCCTTTTCAGCTTCAGCCATCGCCACGGCCTTGTCTATCTCTACAAGCATGTTCTTGCGCTGTTCTGCGTCTTTAACTTTTTCGTTGATGATAGCCCGCGCGTGCTCCGCATCTCCGTCCGCAGCCAGTTTGACTGCGGCGCTCTGATAATACATTTCTCGCATCGGCGACTGAGATTTGGAAGCGGCTGCAAGGAGTTCGTCAGCGCTTCCCTTTTCCAGGAGCGTGCGATACTCCTCGACCCCTTCAACTTCCGGCTCTTCCGCGTCTTCTCCCTCCCCTGCCTCTTCATCCTGCGTCGTCTTAGACAATTTCTGCTTTATCTGGGCTGCGCGCGCCGGAGCATATTTCTCGATGGTCGGCATCATCGTGCGTATCGAATAGAGAATTTGATAGTTGCCAGACCCGCGCAGAGCTTCCCCGGCAATCATCTCTGTCAAATCGCGCATCGCAGCTTGATCTAAAAGCGGAGTCTTCGTCGCCGTAGCATTCTCTTTCTCCTGCTCCTTGCTCTCCTGCTTTTCAATCGCAATACCCAGCAGACCGACAGCGATCTGACCTGCGCCTTCATTCTCAGAAAATTTCTCTGCGCGCAGTTTTGTCATCATCTTGTCCGCAAGTTTTGCTGCCGCATCAGGGTCTTTGGCGCGCAATTCAGTGATGACGTTGAGCAACTGATAAGGCAGCCCCTTTGATAAGTATTCGTCAGCAATCTCAACAGTAAGCTTAGGATCACTCTGTGCGACCTGCGCGGCCAGAGTTAAATCTATTTGTGCGTCTGTCCCTTCGGTTGGGTTATCCTCTTTGCCAGGCTGTGAGCTGCGGACGCGTGTGGCTCGCAAAAACTCGCGCGCCATTCTGGGGTCGCGCGTGCCCATCATCTGCGCAATCTCGCCTTGCAGCATCTTCGCGCCGCCGAACATCCTCGCGTTATCCGGTGCCTCGCCGTCGGGCGGATTGTTCAGAAGATCGGCCATGCTCAGAGTTACTTCGCGGAAGAGATTGCGCGCGCGGGTCTCATCGTATTTCCACAAAATGTAAGCGGACGTAGCTTTGATCTGAATGCGATTCTCAGGCTGCTTGAAGGTGTCGCCCTCTTTGATAATGTCATCGAGCAAGACCAGAGCTTTATGCTCAAGCTCCTGCTGGGCCTTGCGCTGCTCTTCGGTCTGCGGCTGGGGCGCAGCGTCCGGCTTCTGGGCAAAGGCCGAGACCTGAGAAAGCGCAAGCATGAGGGCGAGTGAGCAAATCAGTGGTTTTGAATTCATAGCGACCTCTTGAGGGAATTCATCACAGGGAGCGCCGCGATGATAGCAAGGCTGTTGCCTGACGTGAAGGGCGGAAGTGTCTGTTTGGTGTTGAATGAAAGGTGGCGCGCTGTTAGCATCTCCTTAAAAAACTATCGAGCAGAAAGGGTGGTATGCAAATGGCCGGAAGAAAATCCGCAACGAAGACTTCTTTGACAACTGAACAAGAGCCGAGCAAGGCAGAGCTTCAGCGTCGCATGGAAGCAGCGCGCGAAAAGATTTCCGAGACTGTCGCCGAGATTAAAGACACCGTGACGGAGCAGTACGAGTCCGTCAAAGAGACTGTCACCGAGACTCTGGATTGGCGCGCGCAGTTTCGCAAACATTCTGTCGCTTTCAGCCTGGGCGCGCTCGCCCTCGGCTTCGTCGTCGGCAACGGCATCGCGGCCTCGCTTGAAGATGCGACGCCCAAGCGCGGGCGAAAACGTGAAGGGCTGATGGGAGAGATTTACAACATCGCGGAGAATCTCTCGGAAGAGTTTTCGGGCATTGCCCAAACGATTCTGCTTCCCGCTCTGGCGAAGAAGGTCAAAGACAAATTCGGCATAGACGTTTCGGACAAGCTCGCGGGTTTGCTGAGCGCGCCTCATTCAGCTAAAGGCTCCGCGAAGCGCAGCCCGGCGAAACGAGCGAGCAGCAAGAAAGCGGGCGCGAAGAAACGCACGTCGAGCAAAAAAACTGCGAAGAAGAGCAGCAAGAAATAGGGGCTGTGGTTTCAGAGACAGTTAATTTAGGCTCTGTTGACATTTGCTGGAATACGAGGAGTTCAGGCTTAAACTTGAAAGCTTTCATCAATTGCTACGAGCTTTAGCTCGTGGATGGGAGAGCGCCGAAATTTTCTCGGCTTTAGCCGAAGACTTTGGCTAAAGCCAGCAAATTTGTGATCCCGCTGTCCACGAGCTAAAGCTCATGGCAATTGATAAATCAGATATCAACAGAACCCAGCTTTTCAGAGATTATATAAATAATCTGCTCCTGTTCCGGGCGTTAGATAACCGCCACAAAACCAATCCCCCTGCGCCTCGCGTACTTTCTTTGCACGTCCGTGAAATTTTCCTGTAAGGATTTCGCGGTTTCGCGCGACTACTTAATGGAGAGCGACAATCATCATATAAAGCGAGCGCCACAATGGTTATTAAGAAGCCTTCCGACATCAAATCAAGCGAGATTACGGACAAGAAAGTCTATCTCGCGCGGCGCACCTTCATGCGCGGCGCTCTCTTGACCGCGACGACGGTCACAACAGGCTATCTCTATCGCTATCTCAATCCGCCCACGCTGCCGCGCATTGAGGGCGCGAAAATCGCCGATGTGGTCAAGCCCGCGCCGGAACAAGCGGCATCGTCAGGCTTCACCGTCAACGAGAAGCTGACTCCGTTTGAATCAATCACGAACTACAATAATTTTTATGAGTTCACGACCGACAAGCGGGACGTGGCGCGCGTTTCCCGAGGATTCGTCTCGCGCCCCTGGTCTGTTGCGGTCGAAGGTCTGGTCAACAAGCCGAAGGTCTTCGACATTGACGACCTCCTGAAACTCGCGCCACAGGAAGAGCGCATCTATCGTTTTCGCTGCGTCGAAGGCTGGTCAATGGTCATTCCCTGGGTCGGCTTTCCGCTCAGTAAACTCCTCGAAGCGGTTGAGCCAAACTCTTCGGCGCGCTATGTCGCCTTCGAGACGCTTTACGATCCGAAACGTTTCCCGGAACAAAATGGCGGGTCGCTTGACTGGCCTTACGTCGAAGGTTTGCGCATGGACGAAGCCATGCATCCTCTGGCGATTCTCGCCACAGGTCTTTACGGCGAAGCCTTGCCGCCGCAGGACGGCGCGCCCATTCGATTGATTGTTCCCTGGAAGTATGGCTTCAAGAGCATCAAGAGCATCGTCAAGATCAGCCTCGTGCGCGATCAGCCCAAGACGACCTGGAACATACAAGCGCCGAGCGAGTACGGTTTTTACTCGAACGTCAATCCGAACGTTGACCACCCTCGCTGGAGTCAGGCCACAGAAACTCGCGTCGGCGAGTATAGCCGCCGCGACACGCTTCTTTTCAATGGCTATGCGGAGCAAGTCGGTCAGTTGTATTCAGACATGGATTTGCGTGTCAACTTTTGATTCGAGGCTTTGAAAGCAAGTGAAAGAGATTAAATTTTACAAGGTCGTCGTTTTCATCAACAGTCTCGTCCCGCTCTCTTTGATCGCCTGGGACTGGTATCGAAAGCAACTCGGCGTCAACCCTGTCGAATTCCTGACACGGACGACGGGCATGTTGACGTTAATCTTCCTGCTCGTTTCGCTCGCGGTCACGCCTCTCAGAAAAATTTCAGGCGTGCAATGGATCATACAGTTTCGACGCATGCTCGGACTCTATGCCTTCTTCTACGGCTTCTTGCACTTCATGACCTACATCTGGTTCGACCGCCAATTTCATTTGAGGAGCACTGTTCAGGATGTGTACGCGCGCCCTTTTATAGCCATCGGGATGCTTAGTTTCTTTTTGATGATTCCGCTGGCGATTACTTCGACGAAAGGCTGGATCAAACGTCTGGGCGGAAAGCGTTGGGCACTCTTGCACAAGCTGGCTTACGTCTCTGCTATCGGCGGTGTGGTCCACTTCTGGATGCTGGTCAAATCAGACACGAGGCTCCCGATTAAGTTCGCCTTCGCGCTCGCACTCCTGCTCGGCTCGCGCTTCGTCATCCAAAATATGAAGAAGAAGCCGCCTCCGAGAACCATCATTCCGACCACTTGAATCTGTGAAGGTAAACGCAAGGCGATTGCAATGTAAGTGCAACCAAAGCTGGGCGGCATGAGCTTATAGTCTGCCGCAACATAACTCTCCTTCATGTACGAGTGAAGGATAGAAAAGCGCAGGATTTGGGGGAATCCTGCGCTTTTCTTATTTCTCAAGGATTAGCTCACTCTCAACTGGCTCTTGCGTCTCGTCGCCTCGTCGCCCTCTTCCAATAGCTCAATCGCATGAAGGATTCTGAGAGTGTTACGGTTCATGTATGCGCCGAGGACGACGAGACCGAGCGCGAGGATTGTGTAAACGGCGACCGTCGCCAGCAGAATCAGCACATGCGTCCGGTTCGAGAGGTCTGCGAGCAGAAAGAAGCCGACCAGAAAAGCCACTTCGACCAGAGCAGCTCCGAAGAACGCTAATTTGGAATTGCGCTCCGTGCGTTCTATGCGCGCCAGCGCCGTTCGGCGAACTCCATTGACGTTAGACATGAAAGACCTCCGTTTAAGAATTAAAACTCCGTGAAGCAGCGGAGTCAGTGACGAGTCTTGTAAAGAACGCCGACAATCACCACGAGCAGTTCGACGATTGAGAAGATGATGACGGCTATCTTCAAACTCTTCCGGCCTTTCTCTTCTCCATAGATTTCATTCCATTTCTCTTCCGCCATAATTTGTCTCCAATCAAGTTTCAATCTTGCGCCGCAGTTCGCCCATCTTCTATACACGCTGCTCGTTAATCTCGCGGCGCAAGGTTTCAAGGCCGTAAGCGAGGCGCGACTTCGCAGTCCCCAATGCGATGCCCAGAACTTCCGCAATCTCTGCGAGCGACATCTCGTCCAAGTAATGCAGGATGAGAACCGCTCGGCTGGCAGGCGAGACGCGGGAGATGAGTTCCGGCAGTCGTTCTAAAAGTTCCGGCGCGAAACTCTCTTCAGGCACAGCATCCGGCACAGTTTCCAACACGGCTTTGTCTCTGACCTGCTCCGCCCAACGCTTCTCCTTCTGCAAACGCTTGAACGTTTCCCTCGATGCGATGCGATAGGCCCAGGGTCGAAATAGCTCCGCTGATTCGAGCCAGGCGAGCTTGCGGTAGATGCGTATGAAGACCTCTTGCAAAATATCTTCGGCAACCGACGGCTCGCCTACGAGCCGCAGGATGTAGCGATAGAGCGGCTCCTGAACGGCTTTCAGCAACTCGTCCAGAGCCTCACGATCACCGGACTGAGCGCGCAACACCCAACGAGTTTCCTGCTTCGGACTCGTCATATCGGCCATCCACTTATTAAGAGCCTGAAACGGGTCAGACTGTTCGGATGAATTTTGAAATTATTTTAAGCCATGAGAAAAATGTAGAAAGCGAAGATGGAAACTAAGAACCAAAGCTTATTTAGCTGTAGTGTATGTCATGCTGTAGTCAAGTGTGAGAGGAATAAATCTGATTTCCGCTTGGTAAGGTGATAGGAAGATCGGAGCTACCACTTCTTGGTTTTTATTCTTAACTACAACTTCCCCGCGAAAATAGAAAAATATCCTGGCCGTGCGAACCTTTCCGGGTTCCTTAATTGTTGCGAACTTCCATCTTCGTGCAGCGTCCGCTGCCGATTGCTGTAAAAGAGGGTGCCCGCTAGTCACGTGAGGCGAGGTGACGTTACCTTCTGCGTCAATGTTTACTTCGACTATAACATTCCCGATTACTCTTGCGGCTCTTGCTATCGGCGGATATGGAGGAGCAACGTTTGAGATAACGAGAGGTTGTTTTGCAGCCGCCCAAGTCCATTTGAGACCTCTTTTGCTCGAAGCTTCTCCCTTCATTTGCTCACTTTCAACGACTCCGCTGAATTTGACAAATTTCCCGTTGACCTCCATCTCTATAGAGTTACCGTTCTGCTTCCAATTGCCCTTGCTGACAATGCCGGTGGCAGGAATATATCGAAACTTACCAGAGGGTTGTAACTCAAAAACAAAAGGCGAGCCACTTGAATCTGTGCCCGCCCAGAATGTCATCTCTTGATTTGTAGAGCTTTGAGTTTGTGCTATCGCGTTTGAACTTGCCGCAAGAAACGTGGCGAATAAAATCAGCAATAGATAAGCTCTTTTATAAATCATCACTCTCAGAATTAACGCACTCGCTCGAACTCGCCTTTCGTGTGTTCGCCTGCAACGTCGTCAAGCAATACGCGGTCACTGGGAAGCAGCTCCTTGATCCGGTAGGTTCTCTCCGATGCGTCACGACCCGGCATCAGTTCAGCGCGAAAGGTGACGAGCATGCCGGGGCGTGCCCACTTGTTTCCGTTGGCGGTCTCGCGGCTCTTCACTCGCTTCCTGATGAGAAACGCTGTGCCGAGCGTTCCTGCGGCAACCGCCAGGCTGCTCAACCAACGTTTCGTTTCATCTTTCATGACCTGCCGGTTCTCCAGTCTTAGCCCCTTGATCTGCATTCTTGGTTTCATCCAATCTGTTCCGGTCTTTGCCCATTATGATGAACGCGGAGACTGATTGGATGTCAGAGAATGAAAGATTAATGCGAGGCCGAGCGTCTCGCATTAACCGAACAGAGGCTCGCCGTCGAAGATAACTTCCCAACCATTGCGCCTGCTCGTCGCCAGGCTGCGGTTGAACCATTTGAGCGCAGCCGCCGCATCATCGTAGCTCTGCGCCGATGGCGTTGGCTGGCGCGGATCAATGCGCACGATGATGCCAGCTTCGGCAGACTGCTTGAGGCCCAGGAGGGCCAGCATGTCATTCTTCAGCAAGAGCACCGTGCGGACTTCAACGTCCGCGTCCGTCTCATCATCATCAAATTCGTCCGCGCCCGAATCGTCAAACTCAGACTCTTCGTCGCTGATAATGTCATCAAAGAAATCTTCCTGATTATCCATCTTGCCTCTTTTCGTTCTCTTAAATTTCGCTTGTTCTCAAATTAATTCCGGCTTTAAGCACGCCCGGCCACTTCGCCTGTCTGCGTGTTGACGCGCACGACTTCGCCCTCTTTGATGAAAAGCGGGACGCGCACGTTGATTCCCGTCTCCAGCGTCGCCTGTTTCGTCGCGCCTCCGGCGGCAGTATCGCCGCGCGCGCCCAGATCCGTCGAAGTGACGCTCAATTCCACAAACTGCGGCAGTTGGAGAGAGACCGGCGCGCCATTGTATTTCAAGACCTGCAAAGTTACGCCTTCTTTCAAATAGCCGCGATCATCGCCGATCTGTTCCTCATCGAATGAGAACTGCTCGTAGCTGCTCTCGTCCATGAAGTGAAAACCCTCGCCATCAGCATAAAGAAACGAGGCGCTTGCGAGTTGCACATCAGGCTCCGCAAACTTTTCGCTTGCCTTGAAACTCTTCTCCTGCGCTGCGCCCGTCAAGAGGTGGCGCAACTTTGTGCGCACCATCGTCGCCGCGCCGCGCGCCGTCGGCGAAGCGAAGAAGACATCAACGACCGTAAAGGGCTGGCCGTCAACCGTAATCAGCATCTTTCGTTTCAGCTCGTTTGCTCCGATGAGCGCCATCAATTTCTATCCTCTTAATCAATTGCCACTAGCTTCAGCTAGTGGACCATGCTGGGTAAAAGAGAAGGCTTTAGCCGAATCTTGAAGGGCATCCGGGTTGAAGCCAAAAGGAAAAGCATTTCTGAATTCGGCTAAAGCCGATAACTTATTGGCTTATTCAACTCACTAGCTAAAGCTAGCGGCAACTGACCAAAGTCCATGCAATTCAGTCCAGCTATTTTTTCTTCTTCGATGTTTCGCCCGGCGGCGTGACTTTGAGAACGCCTCTATCATCTCTGTAAAGAGAATAGGTTGCATCTCTAATCTGCCCGTCGTCACCCTGAATTTTGACTGTGAAGGTTTTATTATCACCCTGACCTTCGACGCGTAAAGGTAGATAACCTTTCAAGTCGTTGCTGCGATAGGCAGTGTAATGTTCCTGCCTGTATTTGTCGTAGCCCAGGACATAGACTCTATCGAAATCAGGCTCGTCCAGAGTGTGCGGCTCATCCGAGCTTCCCTTCTCAAGGATGACCCAGCTTCCGGGCTTCACTTCTTTGGCCGCATCTTTATCTTTCGGCGCAGCGGCAGCCGCACTCTGGTCATCGTCCAATCTTCTCCAGGCAACGAACTCGCGCCCGGTGCGATAAAAGATGATGTCTGAGGGCACGCTCAATTCGACCTGCTTGCCATACACCCAACCGGCGGGCGCGGGCGAGACCGAAGGAGGTAATCTTACTTTGTACCAGAGTTCATTAGTCTCTTCCGGCTGATTGTCATCGTCCGTGTCCTTCTGCGCTTTATTCGTGCTCTGCACGCTTCCGGCCTTCGGCGTGTCATCGCTCTCTTTCGTCTCCACGCCCTTCGGCTTCGGCACACGCTTCCATCCGACGATTTCAAAGCTCGAACCGCTTTCAAGTTTCATCAGGATGTTTTCGTTGCTCGTGTAATCAGGCGTCAGGCGCAAGTTCGAGACAGCACGAAGCTGGCCGCTCGCCTGTGCAGGAATGTCTTTGTCCTCGTCTGCGAGCTTGCGCGATTTGTCCAGAACCTCCTGCGGCATGATGTAACGCGCTTCGATCCAGCCCTCTGTGTTTTCCGTATCGTGCGCGCGCACAAGCAGCCATTTTTCGCCTTCGACCGTTTCGGAATCGAGTATGTCAACGGTGTCGCCGCGCGTGACTTCGACCAGGTCGGCGGCGACCACAGCCGTCGAGCTTCGCACCTCTGCGCGGCGTGCGATGACTCTGCCCATGTCCTCTTTCTTCGCAATCACACTGCACCCTGCGATCAGAAAAGCGAGGGCGCAAATTGTCAGTATCTTCAGGTAATTCATCTCTCGTAAGCCTTGCGACTCAAAATAATTTAACGTTCCCCCTTGCCGTGTCCGACTACGCCAAACATTTTTTCATTGTAACCGAATTTGCGCAACAAATCGCGCTGCGCGCCGCTCATCGAAGCGGAGACGGAGACGTGTGTTCTGACACCGCCCGCGTCAACCTGTAGCCCGAACGGAGCGATGGCTAATGGAAGCTCAATCGTGCTCGCGCTCTCGATGTAACGATGCGTGAATTCCTGCATCCCGCCCACGTCATTCAAGATTGCGAGAACAGCCGCGTTCCCTTCCTTTCGCTGTCCCGTTGAGTTATAGAGACGAAACAGTTCCTTGTAAACATCGTCCAATGAACGCCTGTTCTTCGTCTGCTGTCGCAAGGTCAGATCGTAAAGATAGGCGACCAGCATCCCTTTGTTATAAACGAGCACGGGCGAAACAGTCCAACGCTCGTTGGAGGCGTCGAGCAATGAACCTTTATCGCGCGCGGCTGTAGCCTTGTAAGCGTCAAACGCTCTGCCCATCGCATTCAAATAATCTTGAAAGGTCAGAAGGTTCAAGCGAATGCCTGCGCGCAGAGCTTGATAGAGCGTGAAACCCTCGTAGAACCAATCGTAGTTTCCATCGAGCGCCAGCCCGTTCGGAATCCAGAGGTGAAAGAGTTCATGCGCGAGCGGGAAACTGAGTTGAGCGAGCGCGGCTGTCTTCGATGGCTGCTTGCCGGAAAGAAGCGTGACGGTGTTGCCGCGCGTCTCCGCGCTCCAACGCTCCGCGCCAGCCATCTTCGGAAATGGAGAGAGAATCAAGAGGGCGCGACTCTTTGCCGTGCCTCCGAACGTCTCCACATGATCTTTCAGAATGCTCGCGGCCATCCCCGCAACGTCTTCGTCCGAAAAAGCCCAATCACCCGAACTGACAAGCTCGAACTCCATAGTGCCGACGTGCTGTTGCCTGCGTCGCAAGTCATCTCCCGCGAAGAAGACTGCTTTCTCCATGTCCGCGACTTCGTATTGACCATTCGCTCCGGCGCGCTCGCTCGAAGTTACGCTCCATTTCGCTGGCAGTTCAAATTGGATGACCGCGCCCGTCACCTCTTTCTCGTTCGAGAGCGGCAGCAGGTCGCCGAGCATAAAGAAGCCGCGCTCCGGCGCGAGCCATGAGGCGTGCGAGGCGTCTGTGTCAAACGTTGGCGGGTCTAATCTCACTTCATAGCTGAAACGCGTGGCCGCGCTCGCCGCCTCATACTCGCCGGACGAGAGTTTTCTGGCCTGGACCGGAGACCCGCCTGCGTCCTTTAAGCTGAGATTCTCTATTCTCTCCGCGAGGTCAATCAGATTTCCGTAAATCTTCCGAAAAGACCAGGCGCGCGTCGCGCGCGAACGCTCGCCTTCGATTCTCACGCGTGCTGTTGGCTGTAGCGAGACAACCGTGATGCGTGCGTTCAGCGTCTCGGCGCGTGCCGCATAAAAGCTGAAGGCCACGAAGAAAGCTGTGAACAAAATCCGGTACGAGTAGCGTATAGAAACACGGCTCATGTTTCTTTGGCCTGCATCGCTCAATTTTTTACCGGAAATTACCTTGCGAAGGGTCATGCCTCTCTTCATTTTGGAGAACAACGGAGCGGTCTGAGAAAGATTGAGCAAAGGAATTGACACTGCCAAGCGCGGGCATTTATAGTTCCTGTTTGAATCGCAACTGTAACACACTGCCTAAGTAAGTGACCAGCAAGAACGACACAACTCTGCGGATTCAGCATGCGCCTATGGTGCGCGTGTTGGCCTTCGTCCTTCTCGTTCTCATTGCTTATTCGACGACCGCCGAAGCCGTCCATAATCATGGCAATCTGCTTCTCAGCCGAGCGCCGCAAACCGTCACGGCAGTCAGCGAGCCGAGCGACACAAGCTCTTCGCTCAACGATTCACGCTCGCTTGGCGATTGTCTAATCTGCCAGCTACATCAGAACCTATCCACCACACTCTTCAGCCCTCTGCCGCAAGTGGTCGCGCCTGTAGCTCAAGCGCCGCTCGCACCCCTGGCTGAAGTCTCTTATTTCTCCTACGCCGCCACGCCAAAACGCGGACGCGCTCCACCTCTCGCTTCTCTGAGTTAAGAAGACCAAACGCTGACGCTCGACCCGCAAGTCCTGCGAAAGCTTTATGCGCGAGCCGACATGGTTCGCCAGCCGCCTGCTTTCATACAACCCTCGCTCAGCTTTAGTTGAGTCGTGGCGCGTCGAAATTCAGGCTGGCCGCATTCTTGTTAGTTATTCAGAGAGGTAAAATGCAATGATCGGACGACGAATATTTTTCATAGCTCTTCTTACGTTCACGGCCCTGCTCTGCGCCAACGTTTCAACCTTTGCGCAAGCTCGCATTGGCACGATTCAGGGCACAGTCAAAGACCCCAACGGCGCGGTCGTGCCGAACGCCAAGGTCACACTCAAGCAGAGCGTGACGGGTTACACACAATCTGCACAAGCCGATGCCGACGGCTCTTTCAAGCTCGTCAACGTCCCATTCAACACTTATACAGTCCGCGCCGAAGCCGCAGGCTTTCAGCCCGTCGAACAGACAGTTGACCTGGAAAGCAACATCCCCGCGAGCGTTGACTTGACGCTCGCAGTCGCGGGCACAGCCGAAACTGTTACAGTGACAACTTCCTCCGGCGCTGAGGTGGAAGCAGACCGCACCTCTTCCGACACGGACATCAACCAGACGATTCTTGAGCGACCTGTGAGCGCAGCCCCTTCGCGCGCCATCGAGAGCATCGTCGCTTCAACGCCCGGCATCGTCACGGACGATAACGGGCGCATGCACCCGCGCGGCTCTGAATCTCAAGTGCAGTACGTGATTGACGGCGTGCCCGTCACAGACAATCTCTCGGCGATTTTTTCGACGAGCGTTGATGCGCGCAGCCTGCGCACGGTCGAAGTTTTGACGGGCGGCATTCCCGCAGAGTTCGGCGACAAGCTCGCCAGCGTCATCAACATCAACACGCGCTCGGGCCTTGAGACACCGACGCAGGGCGGCGTTTACATGTCGGGCGGCAGTTTCTCGACGGGCGAAACAGGCGCGGATTTCTCTACGCATACGAAGCGGTTCGGTTTCATCACGAATCTTTCGGCGAGTACCTCGCAACGTTACCTGGACCCGCCGACGCTTGAAAACTTTCACAACTTCGGACGCACGGGCAAAGCCTTCTTTCGTCTCGATTACCAGTTGAGCGCGAATGACACGATGCACGGCACGTTCACTTTCGGAGGTTCAAACTTTCAAGTCCCGAATCGCATAGAGCAAGAGCTAGCCGGGCAGGACCAGCGCCAGCGTCTGCGCGACAACTCGCAGAACATCACCTATCAGCACATCTTTTCGCCGAGCGCGGTCGGGCAAATCTCCGTCTTCAATCGCATCGGGACTGCGCGACTGACAAGCAACCCGCAGTCAACTCCCGTCGTGGCCTTTCAAGATCGCAGGCTGCAAAACTACGGGACCATCGCATCGCTGTCCCTGACGCGCGGCTCGCACAACATCAAGTTCGGCGGACAGGTGACAATCACGCCCGTGCATGAAGATTTCAGCTTCTACCCGACGCAACCCTTCGCAGACATCGTTGACGATCAGGGGAATGTCTTTCCGAACCCCGTCAACAACTTCACTGCGGCCAATCCGTTTGTCTTTCATGATCGCCGGACGGGCCGCACCTTGAGCGCGTACGCGCAGGATCGCTTTACGCCATTCAAGAATTTCACGCTCGACGTAGGATTGCGCTATGACAACTACAAGTTCGTCATCAGTGACAATGCATTAAGTCCGCGCTTAGGTGTTGCTTATTACATCCCGCGCACGCAGACGACCCTGCGCGCTTCTTACAACCGTCTCTTCCAGACGCCGCCAACCGAGAACCTTCTGCTTGCAAGCTCCGCTCAGGCTGCTGCCATCTCGCCGATAGCGGTCTTGCGCGGCGTGACCGTTGTGCAGCCCATCCTGCCCGATAAGGAACATTCGTTCGAGATCGGCGCGCAGCAAGCTCTGACGAAACTCTTCCGCTTGAACCTGACGGTTTATCAAAAGAGGATCAAGAATTTTTCTGATAAAGATCAGTTCTTCGACACTGGCGTTATCTTCCCGATTACCATCTCTTCGGGACGCGTGACGGGCGAAGAGCTGCGTCTTGAGTCTGCGGACTTTCATGGCTTTCGCACTTTCTTCTCCTATGCTAATGCCCGCGCCTACGGCGTGACGCCTATTAACGGTGGACTGTTCCTGGGCGAAGATACGCAGTCTCTTGATGTCGCCGGATTCAAGTTTGCGAACGATCACGATCAACGTAACGAGGCTCAGTTCCAATTGAGCTACAATCACCCGAAAGGTTTTTACGCAATCTTCAACGGGCGTTACGATTCGGGCGTCCCCGTTGATGTAGAGCCAGGAACGACTCTGGCTGATTTCACTGCCGCAGGTTTCGATCCGCGCCTCTACAACGAGATTGATTTCCAGCGCGGGCGCGTCCGACCTCGCACTATTCTGGATTTCTCGGTCGGCGCGGATTTCCTGCAAAAAGAGCGCATATCGCTCAACGTGCAGTTCAACATTCAGAACCTGACGAACGAGCTATTCCTCTACAACTTTGAATCGGTCTTCAGCGGCACACACGTCGGCTATCCGCGCCTCTTCAGCGGACGCCTTGCCGTCAGATTTAATAAGCCTTAGAAGTCTGGCGAGTCTATCGAGTCCATCAAGTCTAGCGAGCATGAAGTCTTTTGACTCGCTAGACTCGATGGACTCGCCAGACTCGCCAGACTATTTAAGGAACTTCTAACGCCCGCCTGACGTTTTTCTCTTCAAATGGAAAAGTTTCAGGCGTTTTCGACCATCGTTGACAGACTACGGCAGGCGCAACTAGAATCAAGCCTGCTTTGAGCAGACTGTTTTCATAGTCCGAGACAAACCCTTCACCCTTAAACGCATGAGGACGAGGCAAAGTGAGCCTGATTAAAATCATAGTCATTACAGCCGTCCTGCTCCTGAGCGTACTGCTCTTCTGGCGCTTCCTCTTTTAGCTTTTGACCGAAAGCGCGGCATGACCCAGCATTACGGAGCGTCAAACCTAATCAAAGCTTCATCAATCGCAAGCTCTCTCTGCACTTTCTTCATTCTTCTTTTATGCTCGTCAATCGCGGCTTGCGCGCAAGGCGGCCAATCAACCGACAATGATGATGTCGTTCGCGTTCGCACAGATTTAGTCACCGTTCCGGCATACGTTACTGACGCACACGGGCTGCGCGTGGCTGGGTTAGCGCAAACAGACTTCGCTGTTCGTGACAACGGACAGAGCGTCGCGCTCTCTTACTTTGCAGAAGGCACAGACCACGTTGCGCTTCTCTTCGCGCTCGACGCTTCGGGCAGCATCCGCGAGGTCATCAACGAGCAGCGCGATGCCGCGCTCAGTCTCTTCTCTCGCTTCGGACATGATTCGCGCGTGGCCGTCCTGCATTTCGGAGAAGAGGCAGAGCTAACCGCGCCTTTTACAACCGACGCGGAAAAAGCTGAAGCAGCCTTCAACGCTCATTCGTCATCAAGCCAGCGCACGGCCATCTTCGATGCTGTTGACACTGGCCTGCGCGCCTTCGCTGCTTCTAAGAACAGTCCGACCGAGCGACGCATTCTAATTTTAATCAGCGACGGTCTTGATAATGTGAGCGCGACACGACCCTCAACAGTCATCAACGACGCGCGGTTTGCTGGCGTCTCCATTTATGTGATTCATCTGCCGCTTTACGAGCCGCGCGACGGGCGACTTGAGATTCGCCCCGCAGCAAAAGGTTTCCGCGAGCTGGCGGAGAAGACCGGCGGGCGTTATTTCATAGTCGGCGATGCGAAGTCCGCGCTTGACCCACAAGCGACGCCCAATCTTGAGCCTGTCTTCAAAGCCATCGAAGAAGACTTACAAGGACAATACGTGCTCGGTTATTATCCCAGCGAAGAGACGCGCAGTGCCGCCGTGCATCGCATCGAAGTCACCCTAACCCGGCGCTCTGAGCGCAAGCTCCGCGTCCAGGCGCTAAGAGAGGAATACAATTTAAAACAGTGAATAGTCAATAGTGAATAGTGAATAGTTAAAAACAGCTTTTCACTTTTCACTTTTCACTTTTCACTTTTCACTATTATGGATGGACTAAGAAAAATACGACGCGCGCTCATCAGCGTGTCCGACAAAACAGGCGTTGTTGAATTCGCGCGCGAGTTGCGGCGGTTCAATGTGGAGATCATCAGCACGGGCGGGACTGCGCGTGCTTTGCGCGAGGCAGGGATTGAGGTGCGCGACATCTCGGACGTGACCGGCTTTCCAGAGATGATGGACGGTCGCGTTAAGACCCTGCACCCGCGCATACACGGCGGACTGCTCGCGCTCCGCGACAACGAGGAGCACATGCGCGCGGCGCGCGAACACGGCATCGAGCCGATTGATATGGTCGTCGTCAATCTTTATCCATTTGAGCAGACTATCGCACGCGAAGGCGTCACACTCGAAGAGGCTATCGAGCAGATAGACATCGGCGGCCCCTCGATGATTCGCTCTGCGGCGAAGAATTTCAGAGATGTTGCGGTCGTCGTCCGCCCCTGGTTTTATCAAAGGCTAATTGACGAGTTGCGAGAGACGGGCGGGAATCTGGCATCCAACACTCGCGCTCAGCTAGCAATTCAGGCGTTCTCGCACACATCCATGTATGACAGTGTTATCGCTGGCTATCTCAATACTTCCCTCTCGCCTGCGAACGACGAAAGCGGGCAGCTTGTCAGCACTTTCAAGATGAAAGAGGTGCTTCAAGCGAAAATCATGAAAGATGAGTTGGAGGAGAAGGGTAACTTTCCAGAGCAGAGCGGTATGTTTCTTGATAAGAGAGCAGACCTACGCTATGGAGAGAATCCTCATCAAGTGGCTGCTCTGTATGAAGGCGCAGAACTGGGCGGTGTCGCTCATGCGGAAGCCCTCTCCGGCAAAGAGATGTCTTTCAACAACTACGTTGACGCGGATGCAGCTTGGCAGCTTGTCTGCGATTTCGACGAGTTGGTTTGCGCGATTATCAAGCACATGAATCCGGCTGGCGTCGGCGCGGGCGCGAATGCAGCAGAGGCTTACGCCCGCGCGCTCGCAACCGATCCCGTCTCAGCATTCGGGGGCATCGTCGCTTTCAATCGAAAAGTGGATGAAGCGGCGGCGCGCGCCGTGACAGAGATTTTCACTGAAGTCGTTATCGCGCCCGATTACGACGAGGCCGCTCTTGAAGTCTTACGAACAAAGAAAAACTTGCGTCTGTTGCGCGCAGGAGAACCGCACCGCGCTGAAGGCTTGGAGTATAAGACCATCACTGGCGGGATGCTTGTTCAGACGCGCGACACGCATCGTTTGAGGCGCGAAGATTTAAAGGTCGTGACGAAACGCGCGCCTACAGAGGAAGAGATTCGTGCCCTGCTCTTTGCCTGGACTGTCTGCAAACACACGAAGTCGAATGCCATCGTTTACGCGCGTGAAGGGCAGACGGTCGGCGTCGGCGCAGGCCAGATGTCCAGAGTTGATTCCGTCAAAATCGGTGCGATGCGCGCTGTGCTTCCTGTCAAAGGCTCTGTGCTCGCGTCCGATGCCTTCTTCCCTTTCCGCGACGGAGTTGACGAGGCCGCACGTCACGGCATCACGGCCATCATCGAACCCGGCGGCTCCGTCCGCGACCAGGAAGTCATAGACGCGGCCAACGAACACAACCTCGCAATGGTCTTTACGGGCGTGAGACACTTCAAACATTAGTGGGCAGTGGGCAGTGGGCAGTAAGCTGTAGCTTGTTGAAGCTCTGGGTTATCAATTAAACGTTCAACTCGTCAGTCTTTACCTTTCTGCCCACTGCCCACTGCCCACTGCCCACTCTTCTCTGCCAACTTCTTCGCTTGCTCTCCGGCCTGATATTCGTTAATACTTGCCCGACAGAGAGAGAGCCACACTAGAGAGTCTTCCCGGCAGGCTTCTCCATAGACTTTCAAGAAGGAAATCAAAAGATGTCAGAGAACGAAAACGAGTTTGCGGCTGGAGAGAGCAATCCTGAATCAATTCGCTGCCGTTATTGCGGTCAGCGCAACCAGACGCGCGATAACGGAGGCGCAGCCAAATGCGGACGCTGCCGACTGCCACTGTCCGACGCCCCGCATAAAAAATTCGCAGACCTGAACAAGCATGATTACGTTCACCCTCTGGATAGCCGCGCGCTCGCCGCACTGCGCGCGATTCCAGGCATTGACTCGGCCTTGAAAAAATTGCTCGCGCTCACGGGCGAATCGGCCATCCGTGTCATCTTCACAGCGAGCGCCGTCAAGGTCACGCCGTACCAATGCCCGGACCTTTACGCCAAGTTGCAGATAGCCTGCACCACGCTCGGCGTTGACATGCCCGAACTCTTCGTCCAGCAGTCGCCCATCGTCAACGCGTTCACAGGCGGCGTGGAACGTCCCGTCATAGTCCTTCACTCGTCGCTAATTGAACGCTTGACCGACGAAGAAATCCTGGCGGTCATCGCGCACGAGGTCGGACACATTCACGCCGAGCACGTCCTGTATTTGACCGCAGCTCGATTGCTTGAGCTACTGGCGAACGCCGCGCTCGCTGCAACGGCGATTGCGAAGATAGCCCTTGAACTGCTTTCGATGACGATGCGCTCGGCGCTTCTCGCCTGGGCGCGACGGGCTGAACTCTCATGCGACCGCGCTGCGCTTCTGGTCACGCAAGACCCGCACGTCATTGGCCGCACGATGATGAAGCTTGCCGGTGGAACTTATGCCTCAAAGGTTGACTACGAGCAATTCCTGGTACAAGCGCGAGACTTTCAGAAGAACTATGATGAGAAAGCCCTGGACCGTTTCTGGGCTGACATCATCAACGCCGGACTATCGCATCCCTTCCCCATCTGGCGCGTCTCGGAAATTCTGAAGTGGGTCGAGAGCGGCGAATATAAAGCTTTGATGAACAGCGAACCGCAGATCGCGGCAGCTTAACTTCAGTCCAAAGTCCAAGGTCTAAAGTTCAAGGTCTAACGCTTAACTTTAGACCTCTGACTTTGGACATTGGACATAGGACTTTGGACTTATGTTAAAGGACAAATTCGGAATCATCTTCGGTGTCGCCAACAAGCGCTCAATCGCCTGGGCGACGGCGCAGGCTTTGTCTGAGGCTGGCGCGCGACTGGCTTTCACTTATCAGGGCGAGCGTTTGAAAGAGAATGTCGAGAGCTTGACGCGCGACCTGGAGGGCACGCTCGTTCTGCCTTGCGATGTGATGAAAAGTGAAGAGGTGAACGAGACATTCAAACACGTCCGCGAAGAGTTTGGTCGCCTCGATTTTCTCATCCACAGCGTTGCCTATGCTCCGAAAGAGGAGCTTGAGGGAGAATTCCTGGACACCTCGCGCGAAGGATTTCTGACCGCGCTCGAAGTCAGCGCCTATTCGCTCACTTCGCTTTCTCATGCGGCGACGCCGTTGATGACGGACGGCGGCAGCATCGTCTCGATGACCTATTACGGCGCGGAGAAGGTCGTGCCGAACTATAACGTCATGGGCGTCGCTAAAGCCGCGCTCGAAGCGAGCACGCGCTATCTGGCAGCCGATCTGGGCAAACGCAATATTCGCGTCAACTCAATCAGCGCGGGGCCGATCAACACCCTTTCCGCACGAGGCGTGGCGAATCTGAGCACGATGCTCAAGCATCACGCCGAACGTTCGCCCCTGCGCCGCAACGTCGAGCCGCGCGAGGTCGGCAACTGCGCCCTCTTCCTATGCAGCCCGCTCTCCTCCGGCATCACAGGCGAAGTCATCCACGTTGACTGCGGCTACAACATCATGGCGGTCTAAATTATAAGTCCAAAGTCCAATGTTCAAAGCCCAAAGTCGAAGATGTGTTCTAAGCTTTGGACATTGGACTTTGGACATTGGACTTTGGACTTTCTTATGGCTGAAACTAAAAACGAGAATACATCTGCCTCGTTCGTCACGCAGGACGAGCAGCTACTTGAATCTCCAAAGCAGGACGAGTTCACGCACACGGACACCTGGCGTGTCTTTCGCATCATGGGCGAATTCGTCGAAGGCTTCGACGATCTGGCGACCATCACGCGCGGCGTCTCGATCTTCGGCTCGGCGCGCACGCAGCCGGACAACCCGCAGTACAAGGCTGCACAGGAGACGGCGGCCTTGCTGGCGCGCGCAGGTTTTGCAGTCATCACTGGCGGCGGCCCCGGCATCATGGAAGCGGCCAATCGCGGCGCATTCGAGGCGGGCGGCCTCTCTATCGGCTGCAACATAGAGCTTCCCTTCGAGCAGAAACCCAACCCCTATCTCACGCGCTCGCTGACGTTCAAATACTTCTTCGTGCGCAAGACGATGTTCGTTAAATACTCGACGGCCTTCATCATCTTCCCCGGAGGCTTCGGCACATTGGATGAACTCTTCGAGTCCTTGACGCTCATCCAGACGCGTAAGATCAGAAACTTTCCCGTCGTGCTGTTCGGCAAAGATTACTGGAGCGGGATGATGGAATGGGTGAAAGGCCCTATGCTCAGCGAAGGCAAAATCTCAGACGAAGACATGCGCCGACTCCATCTCACGGACTCGCCCGCAGAGGTCGTCGAGATAGTCGTCAAAAGTCAGGATTCGCTGCGCAAGCTGGACAAGATGGTGTCCGATGAATACTGAGTATTAATGAATTATCAGTTGCCACTAGCTTTAGCTAGTGGGTGAGATTAAGTAAAAGACAGAGGCTTTAGCCGAATTTAAGGAATGGTTTCCCTTTTGGCTTTAGCCTAAAAACTTTATGACTCGGCTAAAGCCAATTATTTACCAGCTTACATAAACCACTAGCTAAAGCTAGTGGCAACTGATGAGAGCAGATACCAACGTAACTTAGCTACCCTGTGTGCTGTTTGATTTAGCCACAGCCTCTTGGTTTGTCTCTCTGTTTTGGAGAAGGACGTTGGCGGTGAGCCATTCGAGATAAGGGGCAGAGGCTGCTGTAATGGGTAGCGCGATGATCTCAGGCGTCTCGTAACTGTGAAGCGAGCGGACAGCAGCTTCCAATGCAGCAAAATTCTCCGCAGTGGTTTTCGCCAACAGAAGTATTTCGGGCGCGCGCTCGACCTTTCCCTGCCAATGATAGACAGATTCAATCTCGGGCAGGATTTGAACGCAGGCAGCAAGGCGCGCGTTGACGAGTATGTCTGCCAGGCGCGCGGCCTCTTCGCGGCTACCTGCCGTCATCAAGACAACAATTGGGTCTGAAGCCTGGTCCATCATAATGAACGCGAAAGATCGAACCTAATCTTCCATCTTCTCGATCTCGTCAATCTCCGCCTGGGCATCTTCTTCCAGAGTTGTGCCCGTGAGCGGCGTCGTATCGTCGCCGAAATAGGCCGTGTAGATTTCCTGCGCGCGGTCGAAGTCGCGTTCATCAACCAGGACCATTGCGCCGGGTGAGGTGGTCGAGAGCAGAGGCGACAAAACGTCTGATCCGCCGGATTGCACGGCAGAGCGGATGCCGTTTTGCAAGAGAATGTCGTTGACCATCTCGGCTTCGGCGGGCGAGCCGACGTTGTGCAACGGCACAAAGCGAGCCTCGCTGTGATCGCGCAAGGTGTTCTCAGGCGTCAGCCGCTCAACCAACTCCGCATCATCATCAGGGCAATGCGTCATCCCAGCTTCATACTCTGACTCGCAAACAGGACAGAACATAGAATCCCTCAACTTGAATGTGAAAGTGTCTTTCTGACGGTGGACATTATAACAGTGACGAGTGACGAGTGACGAGTGACGAGAAAGACGCGTTTCATCTCGTCACTCATCACTGCTTTATCCTGTCGCTTGCACCGCACGCTCAAACGGTATCTCCTCAAAATTCGTCATCTGTTTGAAGGCGTGGAAGCGTTCATTGATTTCGTCGAAGGTGAGACGCTGCACGCGCTCTGTCCCGAACTCCTCGACGTTGAAGGAGGCCATCACGGAGCCGAAGATCATCGCCCGGCGCATCGCAGCCTCGTCCAGCTTTTCCTGGCTCGACATATAACCCATGAAGCCGCCAGCGAAAGTGTCGCCTGCGCCCGTCGGGTCAAAGACAGATTCGAGCGGGTAGGCCGGAATCGCAAAATACGTCTGCGGCGTGAAGAGCGCCGCGCCGTATTCGCCGCGCTTGACGATCAGAGCCTGCGGCCCCCATGAAAGAATTTTGCGCGCGGCTTTAATCAAGTTCGGTTCATTCGAGAGTTGCCGCGCTTCGGCGTCGTTGATGATGACCAGATGAACGCCTTTAATCGCCTTCAATAGAGATTCGCGCGCGATGTCTATCCACATGTTCATCGTGTCGAGCGCGACCAATTCCGCACCCTGCACCTGCTCGCGGACTTCCGCTTGCAGCTCTGGCTGGATGTTGCCAAGGAAGACAAGGCGCGTGCGCTTCGCCTCTTCGGAAAGCTTCGGCTTGAAATCTCCGAAGACGTTAAGCTCCGTTTCAAGAGTGTGCGCCGTGTTCAAGTCGAAGTCGTAACGCCCGCGCCAGAAAAATGTCCGGCCATCGGGGATGCGCTCCAAATCCGTCAAGTTAATGTGATGGCGCTCGAAGACCTCTTCCTCTTCGCGCGTGAAGTCTCCGCCGACCACGCCGACGACGCGCACGTCTGTAAAATAACTTGCCGAAATAGAGAAGTGCGAAGCCGAACCGCCCAGCATCTTCGCCCGCTTTCCAAACGGCGTCTCCACCGCATCGAACGCCACTGAACCAACAACAAGCAAGGACATAAATGTTTAGTTTCTCCTGTGTGAATTAGTAAGCAGTGAGCAGTAAGCAGTAAGCAGTTAGTTTTAGCTGATCGAGCTTAGGCTTATCAGTGAAGCTGTTAGCTTCTTAACCCTTAACTACTGCTCACTGCTCACTGCTTACTGCTTACTTTCTTTCGCTGGCCCGCCCAAATCGCGCAGGGCATCTTGCGCCTGCTTGGCGAACGAGCTATCCGGGTGTTCGTTGACAAGCTGCGATAGATAGTTACGCGCGTCTTCACGATACTTTTCAGGCGTCAGCCGATTCTGCTCTGGAATATTCTCGACCTTTTGTTTCCCTTTATTCTGCGATAGATAGAGGCTGCTCATCCCTGCCATGTAGAGCGCCTCGTCAACCTTCGCAAAGTTCGGATTGCCCGCGACGATCTCCTCGCAGCGTTTGAGCGACGCGAAATAGGCTTTCTTCAACTTGAAATACTGGCGCGCGACTTCCAGGTTGTGAAAAGAATCCTTCTCAAGGTCTGCGTCGCGCACTGTCGAAGGGTCTGGCCCAAGCGCGGGCTTGCCTTGCGCCATCGCAGAAGCCGCCGTGCAAACGAGAGCCAAAATAAACGCGCTGATGATGAGAACCGATTTCTTCATAGAGACCTCCATAAAGCAGTGACGAGTTAAGAGTGACGAGTGACGAGATAAAGACTTGTTCTTGCTCGTCACTCGTCACTTGTCACTGTATTTACCAATGATTGCTTCAAGTTTCTTCTTCGTTGCTTCCGGCCAGAGGTTCGGCGGGGTGAAGATGGCCGTCTTCAAGGCCGAACCACATTCGCAGTTACGCGGCTTGTCATTCAACTGCTTGACGGCTTCGCGCATAATGACTTGTGCGTTGCGAACGTTCTTGTTGAGATATTCGACGACCGTTTCGACAGAGACCGCGTCATGCTCTTCGTGCCAGCAATCGTAATCGGTGACAAGGGCCAGCGTGGCGTAGCAGATTTCAGCCTCACGCGCCAGCTTCGCCTCCTGCAAGTTGGTCATCCCGATGACATCCATGCCCCAGGAACGATAGACGTTCGATTCCGCTTTGGTCGAGAACGCAGGCCCTTCCATGCAGAGATACGTTCCGCCGCGATGCGTCTTGACATCAGCCGCTCCGCAGGCAGATTCCAGAACATCTCCCAGCTCACCGCACACTGGATGCGCGAACGT
>Ga0182001_10000026_pt1 | contig 34600 bp, 18 predicted proteins | sample BulsoiFelSFmetaG_FD_120485 | JGI IMG/M metagenome (GOLD analysis project Ga0182001, IMG submission 120485) | Bulk soil microbial communities from Mexico - San Felipe (SF) metaG | ecosystem: Environmental > Terrestrial > Soil > Agricultural land | place: Mexico: San Luis Potosi | collected... | reverse complement strand
CGCGCAGACGCGGAACCTGCTCAACCTTATCGAGGGGCAGTCGGAGCAGGGAAAGCAGTCCTTAATCATCCTTGTTGACGAGGCTCACCGCTTCTTCAAGGACGCGGGGTTTCTACTCAACACCACCGGCGGAATAAACAGCTTCATCTGCGAGCCGGTCGCGGCACACTGGAAGAGCCGTCTGACTTCACCCGTCTACACCGCCATCATCGTCGGCGAGACCTTGAACGGAAAGCGCGTGCGCGAAGTGCGGGACGAGACGAACAGGTTCGACGCCACGTTACACGACGCGTTCATCGTGGTGGACAAGCCCGTGGAGGACAGCGCATGGCTGCAGATCGCCGCGCTGCGCGCCGACGGGTTTCAGGCCATGCCGATTCCACTCACACTGTTCTACGAGGGCAAGGCGGCCGCGCAGCCGCACTGGGAGCGCATGACCCTCTCCCGACACCTCACACGCTTTCTGGGGGAGGGGAACGATCCTTACGACGTACGAAGCCCGGTCTTCGACGTGCTGAATTTCTTCGGCCGTGAGGCGCTCGCCGACAGCCTGATCGAGCGGCTGGGTGAAGGCAAGCCCATCGGGCTCTTCGGCCTCAGGAAGATGGGGAAGAGCTCCCTCATGCGTTACCTACAGGGCAAGCTACCGTACCCGTCGGCGTGGCTAGACCTGCAGGCCGGGGGCAAGCTCGAAAGCGTTTTCAAACGTGTCTTGCGTGCGTGGGATGTCGACGCCCGGACGCGCTTCAACCTGCAACTGGGCCTCGACGAGACCGGAATTGTCGGCGGAGACCCGAGTGCCGAGTTCGTCGAGCAGACCCGGTCTGCGCTTAACCTTCTGGCCGCGAAGCGACAGGAGACCAGACTCGCGGTCTTCCTCGATGAGGTCGAGCTGATAATGCCCACGGCGAACGCGTCCGGGGCCGCGCTTGAGCAGAACCTGTCGCTCCTCCGTACGTTGCGGGGACTGGCGCAGGAGGACGGCCGCCTCTCCCTGATGGTCGCGGGGATTGACCCGGCCATCAACCGCGCGAGCCGCTGCGGCGCGGAGAGGGTACAGAACCCCTTCTTCAAGTTGCTTCAGGAGGAGTTCATCCCGCCGCTGATCCCCGCCGACTGTATTCAGATGGTGAGAAACATCGGGCGTCAGGCGGAACTATCTTACAGCGACGAGGCCGCGGGGTATGTGGCGGAGGCGAGCGGGGGCCACCCCTCCCTCGCACGGCAGTTGTGCAGCCTCGCGTTCCGCCGTCGGGGCCGACAGCCAGGCGAGATCACGTCCGCCGAATTGCACGAGGCGGCCGACCAGTTCTTGTTCGACCCGCAGTATGCTTCCTTCCTCGACGGGAACGGCCTGTGGGGGGACGTTGTTGATGAAGAGCTTTGGGGGGCGAAGGCCGCGCTCATCAATGAGGACATTCTGGTCACGCTCGCCAAACGCGCAAAGCCCGTCCCTCTCTCCACACTCACGCGGGGGCCGGAGACGGCCACCCGGCGGCAATGTCTGTCGGAACTCCGTCAGCTCTCGTTGATACGCGGGGCGCAAGGGCGCGACGAGCCCCACTCGATAACGTTCAGCCTCTTCCGCTCCTGGATCAGGCAGAGCCGGCTCGGTCTGGAGGGGTGAGTCGATGAGGAGCAACCCTTTCAACTTCACCGGCCCGGCGGTGGGCGAGCGTTTCTTCGGCCGACGGAGCCGCGTCGAAGGCATCGCGGATGATTTGGCCGACTGGGGCGGGGCCTCGCATGCGATTATCGCGGGGCTTCATATGGGCAAGAGCAGCCTCCTGCGCGCCATCGAGGCCGAGTTGCGCGGCCGGCTCGAAGGGACGCAGCTCACGGACACCCGCGCCCTGCCGGTCTACGTCTCTTTTCACGCGGCGGCGGCGGCGGAGAGCGAGCAGGAGGTACTTGGCTTCTTTCTGCTTCGCCTCTACCAGACGCTCTCGGGCCAGTCCTCGCCCGCACCCCTGAAGTTAGAACAAGACACGCTGAACAGGTTCAAGTCGCTTGCGCGCGCGGGGCATTCGCCCGTCACGCTCCAAACACTTGAGGCTGCCGTAGGCGAGGTCATGGCGCAGTTAGATCCGCTGCTCGGTCCCGTCAGAATCGTATTCCTCATCGAGAGCGTCGAGAACGCCGCTGGAGCCTCTTGGATAGACTACCTGTTCGATAACCTGAACGCCTTGGTTCATGACGGGGAGTTGCGAAACCACGTGCGGGTGGTGCTGACGGGCGCGGAGCGTTTGCTGGCTATCAAGCAGCGCGGCTCGCCGCTGTTGTCGCGCCTGCGTCTGCACTTTTTAGAGCCGCTCCCGGAAGAGGATGTCAGGTCGCTTCTGGCGCTCGCCCCGGGGGTGCCGGACGAAGCCTGCTCCGAAATATTGAGCGTCGCGGGCGGTCACCCTTTCGTCCTGCAACACATCATGCATTTTCTCTGGGAGGGCGGGGCGGAGCATGCAACGGTGGAGAGGGTCGCCGTCGAGGCGCAGCGCTTTATTGATGACCGTAGCAACGATCTTGAACACTGGTGGTCTGCCTTGGGGGGCGATGGACACCGGGTCTACTGCTTACTGCGTCGGGCTGAGAGTTGGCTGCCGAGGCACGAAATAATTCAGTCGCTGGGCGCGGGGGCGGAACCAGCCTTAAAGCAACTCCTCTATTACGGCCTGGTCAGGCACGACGGGTCTTTCAAAAACTATCGCATCTACGGACGTATCCTGAGCGACTGGTGCGAGGGGCGTTGCGCCGCCTTGATGCCGTCCTCCGAGTCCAAAAGTTATGCCGCCGGGCCGCCCGTCGCGGCGGCCGGAAACGGCGCGGACGAGACGCCGCACCATTCAAGTCTGACGGCCGAACTTCCCGACGCGGCCGCTGCGGTCGAAGGGATGCGGGACAACCGACTCCTGACTGCGCCGGTCGGCGGCGGTAGAGCCACGCCCGTCGGCAGTAAGCCGACGGGAGAGGAGAGGAGCAACTTCTTCATAAGTTATAACAAGGCCGATAAGGGGTGGGCCGAATGGATCGCTTGGCTTTTAGAAGAGGAGGGTTACTCCGTGCTGCTACAGGCGTGGGACTTCCGGCCCGGCGAGAACTTCGTGCTCGAAATGCAGAGGGCGGTGGTGGCATGTGAGAAGACCATAGTCGTCCTGTCCGACAACTACCTCGAAGCATTCTACACGCAGCCCGAGTGGGCCGCCGCCTTCGTGAGCGACCCGCAAGGGCGTGGGCAGAAGTTGATTCCCATTCGCGTGGCGGAGTGTGAGCCTAAGGGGTTGTTGGCGCCCCTCATCTATGTCGACCTCGTCGGGCTGTCGAAATCGGCCGCCCGCGCTGCGGTCTTAGACGCGTTCCGCCCGCGTGCGAAGCCTGCGGAGGCCCCCATATACCCCGCCGACGAGAAGGTGGGCGACGAGAAGGAGCGGCGGTCTGTGCCCTATCCGGGCGAGACGGGTGCCGCGGAGAGCCCGGTCGTCCAGGAGGTGCCGGAACAACATGAGACTCCTTCGGAGCCCGCCGGTGATGCGGATGCGATGACGCCCCACGATACCCCGAGTGGGGTGCTCCACCGGTTAATGAGGCCGTTCGTGTGGCTGCGCGCCTACCTCGACAAGAAGCTGGGGAGGAATCCGCTCATCCGCAGGCGAAGATTCCCCCGGCGCCTAACCACCTGGAAGATGGAGAGGGTCAAGCTGGTCTTCGACAAGAAGCTGAAGCGTGCCGTGGTCGAGTTCAGCATCGATAACCCCGACATCGAAGTTTGGTGCAACAACCTGCCGATCACGCCGCCCGTCTTCAAGTTCGAGTTCCCGAAGGATAAGTTCGCCCAGACTTTCCAGCTCAGATTGAAAAAATTCAAGGCCACCTCGACTCAGCCAATCGGCTTGATCTGCTCGGTGGGGAAGGCCGAGGTCCCGCCGCGCGAGGTGCATGCGGTCAGGCTGAGGCGGCGGAAGATATTCCCCAAGTCCGTCACAAGTATCCTCGACATCTTCCCTTGGCTCATCGAACAGTTCATCTACGCCCGCTGGTATCTTAAATACCCGGCGCTCCTCTGCGTCGTCGTCCTGTGCTACAACGTCATCCCCGTACTCTTTCCGAGCCAGGTGCAGAGCGTCGTGCATCAGGTAGAGGCCGTCCTGATCGGCGCGACGATTTGGCCCGAACGTAAGGACGCGCTGGAAGAAAAATTCCTCAGGGGCGGGGACGGTAAGTGGACGAAAGAGGCCCAGTGGGAGTACCCGGCGGCCAAGTGGCGGGTGATAGAAGAGCGCGTCAAGCCTGACGACGCGGGCCACGGTGAGGGAGGGGCGGCGGGCGAGAGGCCGACCTCTAAAGAGGGCGCTTTGAGGATGGAGGGCAGCGGCGTCGCCCTCTATAAGGGGCGGGACGTAGGGAACGACGGGGGCTCCTTCTACGACTTCGAATTGGAGTTCGGTGTGCTGCTTCCCGTGCGGGGTGAGGGGAAGGTCGGTTGGGTCGTGCGCGCCGACCGGCACGAGCAGAGCTGGTACGAGTTCGAGTTGATACAGAAGAAAAAGATGTTTCAACTGAAAGGGTATTCCTACTCCCCGGACGCCGGCCGCCGCCCGCTGAAAGGCAGCGACGAAGAGTTTGAGATTCCCGAATGCTGCCGGCCGTGGGACTACATCGTCGTCCGGGGCATAATCAAAGAGTATGAGTTCACGCACTGGGTCACGATCGAGAACCCCGACGAAGAAGAGCCGTTGCGCGACGAGCTGGGTAGCGAACACCCTCCGGGCAGGAGGACATTCACGGCAGAGCGAAAGTGGTTCCGCTCTCGGCATCGCTACGGCACGTTTGGGCTGCGCGGGAGCGACGAGGGGGACGAGGCGGAGATCCTCTACTGGCAAGTCCGGCCGCTGACAAAAACAGAAAGCACCGCGAGGTCACAATGAACGTCGGCTATAAACCCTCAGCTCTGTTTCTGGGCTTCATCTGCCTCAGCCTGTTCGCGACTCTCGAATGCTCGGCTCAAGAGGGGGCCTCCATCCGGGGGAAAGTTATGGTCGAGTTGGACGGCAAGTTAGTGGAGCCGGACGCGAAGTTAAAGATTTGTCTCGAAGGGCCCACCGGCAAGCCGCCGTTTACGAGGTATACTTCGACGAAGGGTGACTTCAACATCGCGGTTAACGATCTGGGCTGGTGGAGGGTTACGGCCAAGAAGACGAATTACACGCAAAAGATCCCGCGGCCAGTCAAGGTGGAAGTGCGGGAGAAGAAGCCCCACACGACCGACCCCGAGCAGCTCGAGCTTGAGCAGAACAGGGGGGCCTTGTCGCCTCCTCCTCGCGAGAAGGAGCAGATGGCCGCCTTCGTAGTGTTGATCCTGTATCAGGATTCGCGCGCGGTCCCTGCCGCCCCAGCCACGGCCACCCCACGCGTGTGCAAGGATAATGTGCGGCGCGGGATAGTAGTAACCCCGCCCCCGGCCCCGGCCGGCGCAAGCGCGGAGCCGTCCCCCTCGCCCACGCCGGCGCCGAATCAACCCGTCCCCGACGTGGAGTTTGAGGTCGCGGTGAACGACAAGGCGACCGGGGAGTTCAAAACACACTTCCCGGTAAAGACAAAGGCCGACGGCACCTTCGAGTTCGAACTGCCGCCCGGCGACGGATACGACGAGTATCTCGTCACCATCGAGGACGACCGGTTCGAGCCCTACACCCTGTACCTCGACCGCGACGAATGCCTCCCCCGTGAGATAGTTCTGTTACCGTTGACCGTAGAGACCGAGGAGGCCGGAACGCTGGCGGAGGTCATCGAGGCGACCCGCCGCACCGCCTTCAGCCCCACAGTGATGGAGGCGCTGCCCATACCGGGCGTTCGAAACTTCGACGCCTTCGCGCTGCTCGCCCCCGGCGTGCTGCCCGCGCCCGAGTCCTTGACGCCGATCGGGCCGGGCGTCAGCCCCGGCCTCGGCCTGCCGGGGCAGTTCTCCATCAACGGCCTGCGCAGCCGCGAGAACAACTACACCATCGACGGCTCCGACAACAACGACGAAGACATCGGCACGCGACGGCAGGGCTTCGTCAACGTGACACCGCAGCCCATCGAATCGTTGCAGGAGTTTCAGGTGGTGACGGCCGTCGGCGACTCCCTCTTCGGGCGCAGCCTCGGCGGGCAACTGAACGCCGTCACGAAATCCGGGGCGGGCGAGTTCCACGGCTCGCTCTTCGGCTACCTCACCGACGACGGGCTCAACGCGCGGAACTTCTTCGATCAGCGGGCCGAAGGCGGTGCCACCTCATTCGTGCAGCGACGCTCCCGCGACAACGCACCGGTCTTACTCGACGGGCAGCCGCTATCATCCGCGTATGGCGCGGGCGGCAAAGACCAGTTGACCCGCACGCAGGGCGGCTTTGACGTGGGCGGCCCGATCAAGCCGAAGCGGGCCTATTTCTTCGTCTCCGGGAGTCGGCAGACCATACGCGCGTCGAACGAGAGCCACTTCGCTGTCCCGGTCGTGGGCGAGCGCGGGCTCTTCAAGACTGGCGAGACGGGGCTGCTCAACCAGACATCCGACCAGCCGCCGACCCGGTCGGCGCTCTTCCCGGCCTCAGTCCCCGGAAGCGCGCTGTTCAGCCTCTACCCTTTCCCCAACAACCCGCGCGGCCCCTACGGGACTCACACCTTCAGCACCGTGCTGCCGGCTGACGGGGACGGTCGACAGATTTCGGGGAAGGTGGATCTCAACTTCGGCAATCCGCCCACCGAGCCCAAGAGGCCGTTCTGGAGCGTGCTCAACAGGGGCGACATCTTCAGGGCCCGTTATAACTTCAGCGAGGAGAGGCGGACTCTCCCCACCGTCGGCGAGGCGCTGTTCTCCACAATGCGCTCCAACGTGCGCACCCAGAACGCCTCGCTCTCGCTCAACAGGTTCATCACCGCGAGGTTCTCCGACACCATCCGCTTCTCCTTCGGCCGCACGCGGCTGAGTTTCGGCGAGGTGCGTGACCCGTTCCTACTCCCGTCGTCCTTATTCCCAGGCACCGACTTTCTACTGAACGCGCCGCTGCTGCTCAACGTCACGTCGCCCAACCCGGACGGCACGCCGGGGCCGACCACTTACGTCTCAGCCGCCTCACCGCAGGGCGCCGCCCTGCTCAACTCGCTGGGCTACCCCTCCGTCACGAGCGCCGAACAGATCACCGGGCCGTTGGGTCAGGTGGTCATCCCCGGTTTCAGCCCGCTGGGCGTCGATGTCCAACACTTCCCGCAGTCGAGGGCGAACAACACGATACAGTTGGGCGACACCATCACTTACACGCGCGACAGAGTGACGGGCGTCTTCGGCGTGGACTTGCGGAAGCTGCAGATCAACAGTACGCTCGACAGGGGCTTCAGGCCGCAGGCGGTTTTCAACGGGCTGCGGTCTCCTGCCGCCGGGTCGCTCCTGCGGCTCAGCGCGCCGGGCGGCGACCCCCTCGCGCTCGGAACCTACTCGGGGACGACGTTGGCCGCGATGGGGCTCCCCACGGGGCTCTTCCAAACCCTCGCCGTCACGCCGGACTCTAACATCGGGATACGCTTCACGCAGCTCAACCTCTTCGCGCAGGGGCAGTGGCGCTTCCTCGCCGCCCCGCTGGCCGAAGGTCTGCGCCGCCCCAGCCTCGCGCTGACCCTGGGCCTGCGCTACGAGATCAACACCGTACCCGATACGGTCGGCAAACGTCTGGAGTCGGCGCTCGACCCCGCGCAGTTGAGCGCCGAGGCGGCGCGCGTCGCGGCCGTCTGCAACACGCAGGACAGCGGCCAGCCCCAGTTCGGCAGGTGTTCCGACTTGGTCGGGGGACTGGGGGCGGCCTTCCCGGCCGACTTCAGGCTGTCGTTCGGGTCCGACCGTGACGACTTCAACATCCGTTTCGGGACGGTCGCAGACTACCTCGGCGACGGAAGGCTGGTGACGCGGGTGGGCTTCGGGACTTACTCGGGCCAGGTGCTGGGGCTGGTCATCGGACAGTCCCGCAACGCCTTCCCGAACTTTCTGCCCCTGAACCTGTCCGCCTTGCCGCCAGTCCTCGGCGGCAGAACGTATCTGTTCAACCCGGCCAACCCCGGCGTCAGGCAGATCATTCCGTCGCTGAATTTCATCGCCCCCGGCTCCTTAAATCGGCTGAACGTCAACCCGATAGAGTTGTTGGCCACGCGCCTGAGCGCCCAGCCGGGATTAATCTTCGACCCGACGATCAAAGGGCTTGACCTCGTCCTGCCTCAGAAGGAACTCCTGCCCCCTTACTCCATGCAGTTCGCGGTCACAACCGAGTGGGCCTTCACGAAGAGGTACATGCTCGGCGTGTCCTACGTCGGGACGCGCGGCCTCAAACTCTTGCGCACCTCGACGCCGGACTTGGGTCTTAACCGTCGCCTCGGTGCAGGCGACACTTTCAAGGTCGGGTCGCTCAACCCCGCGGCGCCCTTCCCGTTCTTCGTGGGCACGGCGGGGCTGCCGCAGGACGACGACGCCATCTCGAAGTCTTTCGCGATAGCGCGCACCTTCCTCGAAGGCAGCGCCTCTTCCAATTACAACTCCCTTCAGCTTGAAATCCGCAAACGGTTCAGCCGGGCGTTCTACTTCGGCACCGCCGCCACTTACTCACACTCAATCGACGACGCCTCCGACGTGTTCGAAACGGCCGGGGCCTACGCCCTGCCGCAGAACAGCGTACGCCGCTCAGAGCGCGCCTCTTCGAGTTACGACGTGCGCTGGCGCTGGGTCACGTTCTTCGTGAAGGAGGTCGCGAAAGATTTTTACTTCATGAAGGGAAAGGGGCTCGGCGGCTGGCAGTTCTCCGGTGTCATCACGGCGCAGACCGGACAGCCCTTCACCGTCAATACGGTCTACGACATAAACCGCGACGGTAACTTGACAGACCGCCTCGACACCACGAGCGGGCTGCTGCGGCGTCCAGTACCGGGCGACAGGCGCGTGAGCTTGGGATTAGCGCCTGGTGTCGATCCGTTTGCGCTCTTGGCACCTGACGGGGAGGATGGTTCAGTAGGACGAAACACGTTCAGGGCGCCGGGCTTGTTAAATTTCGATGTCTCCGTAAGAAAGTACTTCATCCGCAAAGAGCAGTATCGCATCGATTTCCGCACGGAGATCTTCAACCTTTTCAATCGCGCCCACTTCGGCTTACCAGTCCGCCTGCTTGAATCGCCAGCCTTTGGGAGTTCTGTTAGAACGATTATTCCTGCCCGAACTATACAGTTCGCGGCGAGGGTATCATTTTGAGGGACCGCCGACGTTGCAAACCTCGTGACTGATTACTCAAGAGGGTTCAAAGGGCAAAGGCCATTGAGAACGCGTCTGATACCCGGCATTCTGTTCAGAATGCATGAGCGTCACTGGCTTGTTGATTTATTCTTTGACGATGTAACCGAGGAGCCCAAAATTCCTCTCGTGCCGCTCCATTCACTCATAGTAGTTCAAGCTAATCAGAACTGGTCAAATCTTTTTTCGCTGGCATAATATCCGGACTTCCTTCTACTTCTGAGCTACGTTGATGAGCCCACATCGAATGCTTTTCTATACACCCTAACTTAACTTGGTCATGCCAGCCACTGCTTTTATATAACAGTTTGCGCGAATCCTTCGCTCGTTGTGTTGCACCTTGCCATAAAAACCCCCTTGCTAAATTCGATTATTTGATTATACTTTAGACCTCAGGTTGAGGTGCGTAAGATAATTATGAGCATCACTGCAACACCACAGACAAGGGCACCACGGAGGTCGAGGAACTATACCCTCGCGGACGTACCCATCTGTAATTAGCCATATTAGGCTTTATAGACAAAGCAGAGGCCGTCACGAGGGAATTACCCGTGACGGCTTTTTCAATTTGGGTGTGCCGGCCCATCCCTGGTGAGAAAGTAGAGTCTTGAAATGAGAAGTTGCCAAGCTTGTAACATTGACCTGCCGGAGGAAAGCGTTTTTTGTTCTTCGTGCGGAAACCAGATAGGTTGTAAATCTTGCTCGGCTACCTTACCTCTAGGTGCGCGCTTTTGCGCGCAGTGTGGGACACCTGTCGAAAAAGTTAGTGAAATTCCAACAAACGGTCACGCTGCCGATAGCGATGCAGGATTCAATGTTATTGAGATTGAGCGCGGTGCCAGCCGCCTGCGAGCCAAATTGAGCGATCCCGCCGTCAGTAGTTTAAGCAAGCCTTTGACTATCTATATGGCAGCCGCCTCAGGCGTGGCAGTCAAGAAAGGCAAACACGGCGGCATTCCAGATATTGAACTGGATGATGAGCAGCCTATGTTGCCCGGAATCGTAGCCGAAAATGGGCATGAGGGTAACCAAGAGAAGATTGTCGAGGCGGTCGTTGCGCGAAAGGGCCTTTCTGCCGCCACAGACGAGGACATTGTTGTCCAGAGATTACAGGAGCTTTTCCGTGAGCGGGACGGCGAATTACGCCTAGAGGAGCCTGATCTGAAAGCGAAAGGCAAGTTACACTATGCCCAGCGCCTAACTTACTTATTCTTGTTAGCTCAAGATAAAGCTGGCAATGAGGTGGTACCACGCTCCTCGCTTACCACTATACTTGAAAGAGCTGGTGTGTATGATCCGCACGCTTCAAACTGGATTAAGAATGAATCCAGAATAGAAAAAGACCGCGACACCGTTCACCTTAATGCCGGCGGTCGCAGAGTAGCCCGCGCATTCTTGGAGGAGGTTTTTACGCTGACTGAAGAAGGCGTATTGCCAGGGGAATCTAACTCAGGCGGTGCAGTGAAGGCCGCTGGAGGCAAAGGCACTAAACAATCAGGCAAACAGTCGGCCAAGGCGGGCAAAGGTAAGGGTGGCAGAAAATCCGAGGTAGAGACGACGTTCCTTCCGAAGTGGAAGGCGCTCAATCTAGTTACAAATGGATATTCTCTACTAAAAGATCGCTCCTTGGCAGAGAAAGGAACCTTTGCTTTGTGGGCAATCCGCAAAGCCGCAGGGGATGTTGCCGGCAAGATCATCTCAGAGAGTGTCCTAGCGACCTTCCTATATCAAGCGTTTGAGGTGAAGGTTGATAAGCGTGGTCTTGGAAGGGCGTTGTTAGAAGAATCGAAGAAGAAGGACAAAAAGGTTCTTCATATGGGAGGAACTAAGTTTCAGATCACGCCTGACGGCATGGCTGCCGCTGAAAGGATAGCTGGCCTTAACAAAGGCAAGAAGTAGTCATTAAAACGCATCATCAATAGAGAATGGAGGCGACTGTTACTAATGAGCGCTGCAAGTGCTAAGACGACCCGACAAATCTCAGTTGAGGAATTTATCAGGCAGCTAGGATTTGAGAGAGGGCAGGACAATATCCTAGCTGCCTGTTATTACGCAGAAATCCTGTTGAAGCAACCGGACTTTGGCCCGGCGGAAATTCAAGGTCTACTCGATGAAGCAAAATTGCCGAGAGTGGGAAATCTGCCCCGTGATCTAAAATCACTACTTAGTAAGAAGTGCCTTAATACAGTAAAAGGTTATGGCACTCGCTATACCCTTACCACCGTCGGTATCAACCTTATTGGTGAGCGGATGCAGGAAGTTGGGTTAACGATATCTAAGCCGACAGAACGCGCCGAACTTATCAAAGAGATGACCGAATCACTGCATGAATTAGTGCAGCAGATTCCAGATAAAAACGAGCGCGAGTACATCGAAGAAGCGATTAGCTGCCTTTCACCAGTAAACAACGCGTCCAGAGCTGCCATAGTCATGGCCTGGGCGGGAACTGTTTACAATTTACGCCGAAAGATAGATGGCCAAGGGCGACTTGGCTACTCTACTTTTACATCGCACCTACAGAAGATTAATCCAAAGAAGTCTGCTTCGACCTTCAATGATTTAGAAGATGTGAAAGATGTTGACCTGCTCGATATTTGCGAGAAGATGGATATTATCAAAGGCAAGATGGTAAAGACTCAGCTTGGGCACTGTTTAGATTTAAGGAATGGCGTTGGACATCCTAGCAACGTGCGACCAGGCCCGTATAAGGTGAGAGCTTTCTTTGAGGACATTATTATATGTCCTAGCAGTTTCCTAACTGGGTGGATCTCGCCCAGTTCGTTATTCATGATATTCAGTGTGTAGGCTTATATAGGAAGAAAGTTCGTCGCTAGCGGGCAAGTACATAGATATGTCATACGAAATTGCTGCGAAGATACTTAGTGCATCCCGCGGAGCCAGATTCATTAAGGCGGATTTGCACGTTCATACCCCTGCTTCACTAGACTGGGATCAGAGAAACCCAGAGGCTGAGTTCCATTCCACGAAAATTACACCGAGTCATATTGTTCAAGCTGCATTAGCAGAGAATTTAGACTTGATTGCAATTACTGACCACAATTCCGTTGAATGGTGCGAGGCAGTTATTCGCGAAGCCGCGGAAACGCATCTATCTGTCCTACCCGGCTTTGAGTTGACGGTCCGCCCTGGCGTTCATGTCCTAGTAATCTTCGATGAGGCTCACAGCATTGAAGAGCTTAGAGACTTATTAATCAAGTTAGGGATAAAGCGGAATAAATTTGGTGATCCTTCAGAAATGACGGATGAGACGATTGAAGATAAGTCTGCTGCCTTCAGACTCGTCAGGATGCTACAAGATGCGGGAGGGCTTGTAATACCTGCTCATGTTGATGCTGATTCAGGGCTCGTCGGTCGTTTAAGGGGTGGTAGGGCAGTAGAAGACTTTCTAGTTCAGGGAAAGTGTGGCCTCTTAGAGGTGATTAAACAAATACCGCCCATAGTCAGTTCTATGCTCAAGGAGAATTGTAGGTGTTTTGGTATTCTCCGCAATTCCGATGCCCATCGCCTTGATTATATCGGAAAAAATTCAATGTGGTTGAAGATGGATGCGCCCTCGCTAAACGGATTGCGCCAAATCGCTTTTGAGCCTCTGACCAGGATCATAACTGGGTTTGAACCCCGTTCAGACGCAAAGCCCCGAGTCCTCGGGATGTTTAGTAACGGTAGTTTACTCAGGGATGGACTATTCGCTTTTAATGAAGACTTGAATTGCATTATTGGTGGCCGGGGTGCTGGCAAATCGGCTGTGATTGACTATCTGAGATTCGGGCTCGGTAATGAACCTGTAGACCTTGAGCTTAAAGATAAATTTATAAGAAGGCTGGTCGGACTTATCTGCCATTCCAATACAGTCTATGTACTTATTTCAGATGCGAAAGGGGCGCTCTGGCTGTACGAGCGAACTTTTGAATTTGAGGAGCTAAAGAAAGGGAGTGCAAAAACCTACAACCTTACGTCTAAACCTGCCAAAGTCGCACGCGTCTTACCGGACAAGGGTAAGCTGATTTATCTAAATGAAGATTCTCCAGAGTTCAAGATCAAGTTTTATGGGCAGGGCGAGGTGCAATCTATAACGGACACTGCAACTCCTGACCGACAGCTTGAATTGGTTGATGATTTTATAAGAACTAACCTTGCTCCTAGGCTTGAGAAAGTTAAGAGCCTTGAAGCGGTAATTAGGTCGAAAGAACTCCTCATCCTTAGAATCGACAGTGACCTAAAACATCTTAGAGAGCAAATTGATAAGTTACCTGAAATCGAGAGGCGTATCGAAGAGATTGAGCGAGACTTAAAGGAAAGTCGTTTAGAGAGTCATCAAGTTTGGGAAGACGCAAATGGCTGGGTAGTCAAATCCCTCGATCATTTAGAGCAACAAAAAAACAAGCTCACCAGCGTTAGCATTAACGAAGTAGACATAAAGAATTTCACATTGCCTGATGAAAAGGCGCAAAGCGCGCTGACTACGCTTTTATCGCGAATTGAGGAAGTTTTAAAAATAATGCAGAGCGCGCAGGAGAGCCTCAAAGATCAAGTACGGTCTACTGTCTCATCTGTATCGGATGCTAAGAGGTTGTGGGATGCCGAATACGAGCAGGAAAGGGCTCGTCATATAGAGGTTCTAAGAAATCAAGGAGTCGAGAATTTAGGTGCATTAAATCGTGAGCTTGCGGAAAAGAGGCATCAGCGCGATGAAATCAAGGACAAGCAAATTGCTCGTCTGGGAGCCCTTGAAGAGGAACGAGCAATCACGTGGGAAGAATGGCGTAAAAGGCTAAAGGAACTATCTATTGAATGGGAGGGTATACGTGAATGCCGAAAATTTGCCGCTCAGGAGATGACCTCAAGACTAGCAGGCGTTGTTAGCGTCAGGATTGATGACAGGCGGAACCTAAATAATTTTCATGAAGCATTAATGAGGAATAGACCTAAGAATGTTCCTAATTATGAGGAGCAATTGCAGAAGATTGTAGAAAACTGCACTCCTGAAGCGTTCGTCAATTTTATTCGAGATAATGATGCGGATGGATTATGTAAGGTCGCCGCCATTACGCCTGGCACGGCCTCTAAACTAATGCAAATTGGCGAAGAGGAGTTGATGCTTATTGAGAGAGTGAGGTGTGATGACATTGCGGAGATCAAACTAGTACGCGAGGGAGTAGAAAAAGACCTTGGGCACTTATCTGAGGGAGAAAAATGTACCGCAATACTCTCGATAGTACTTTTAGATGAAGCTTGCCCGTTGGTAATTGACCAACCTGAGGATGAGCTTGATCATGCATTCATTATGTCTAACGTGGTCGAAACTCTCGGGCGCGTCAAGCAGAAAAGTGACCCGCTAGCAAAGAACTTCGAACCCAAAAAAGGAAGGCAATTCATTATTGCTACGCACCATCAAAACATTCCTGTGTTAGGTGATGCAGAACTTGTTATTAAGATGCGAAAAATTCCGGGTGATCCGCGTTGTGATTCAGAAAGTGCTAATGGTCTTGAACACCCTGATACTATGCGCCATATCCTGAGTTTAGAAGGTGGGCGCGAAGCATTTGATAGACGGCACCGTAAGTATGCCAGTACTACTTAGGTAGAAGGTCTCACACCGTAGTTTCTATAAAGCTGCTCGTTCTACTCGATCATGTGAGAGCCTCGGTTCCAGCATATTTATAGCATTCGCAACCGCGCGTTTTACGGCTGAACTTTCTCTAAGGCTATACACATTTGCTCTCATCACGAGCTGCCACTCCCGCGCTAGTACATCTTCTTGGCAATAAAGATCAGCAACCCACCAGACGCGGCGAACAGCATATTGCTCTCGCGTTTCCACCACGCTAGCCAATACCTGTGCCGTCAGAGGCATCTTATGGAGCTTCTGCCGTAAGAGAGTGATTGCGCCTAAAGCTCTCCCGATGGCAGTTCTCGTCACCTGCACGGGATGACCCGGAGCCTCTTTGAGGCGCGAGGCTGCGGCCCTCACCGCGGCGGCGTACTCGGCGTCACGCCTCTTCCAGTCCACACTGGTTGTTGGACGGTTGCGCCTCCGAGGGCAAGGCTTATGCCCCTCCAGCCACTCGGAATCGTATTGGAGCAGCCAGGCGTATTCCCGCGGGAGTTTGCTCCGTAGGGTCTTCAGAGTGACCCTCCGGTTCTGCCTCATTACGGATAGCCACGCGGATCGGCACCTGCGTCGCTTCTCCTCCCACGCCGCCGAAACCGCTCTGCCTTTGAGTCGGGCTGCGCGGCCGAGTGGCTTCAACTCCTTGCCGGGGCGGGAGAGCGGAAGCCCCAGCCGTGTGACGTGCCTGCGTATTGTCAGTGGGTCTACGCCGAGCCTCCTCCCCATCTCGCTTACGCTCAGGGACGAATCATCCCACAGCCGCTTCAACCCAGCTTCCCAGACCGGCCCTAACGAAAGCACCCTGCCGACACTGAACTTATCCTCGGGCGAGAAGTCCGGTCCCGTGCGGGCGTAGGCGAACCCACACCCGCAGCTGAACCTCCCCGTCGGCCTGCCGTACCGGAGCCTATCGCCCATTTGGCAGTCGGTGACCACTAGCCGTCGGTAGTGGTCAGCGGCGGGGTTGAGACACGGCCACGGGCCTTCGCCAAAGGGGGTCAACTCTTCCGGCAGTCGGAAGAACTCTTCGACGGTGCGGCCGAGGAACTGGATGAGCAGCAGATGGTAGAGCGGGTGCCGGGCGTTGCGGGAAGGTCGCACGAGTCGCAGCAGCCAGTTCGTCTTCTCCACGTCCCCGCCCCTCAACTCGCAGTGCAGCAGCTTCAGCAGGGCGGGCGAGTGATAGGCCGTGAACTCGGCGAGCAGTTCCTTCACATGGATGCTGCCGGTGTAGGTTGCCAGCCCGCGTTCGGCCAACATCCTTAGGTAGCGGCCGTGCAGCCCACTGAGCGCTGATCCTGGAATCGGGTGCTCGAGCAGCCATGCCGCGTCACGCGCGACCTGCAACAGTGCCTGATGGTCGCGGTCTGAAGAATCGATTCGACGCGGGGGCAGTGCTCTCGCCGCTTCGGCGGCGGTAATGAATTGTAAGTTGTCCCTGCCGGCCTGGCGGCTAACGCCACTCTCTTCGAGGAACACCCCGTGAGCCGGGCAGACCTCAACCCCCGGTACTTGATGGGTGCGGCGCCAGTAAGCCTCCCGGGATAGAAGCCGATCCTCCCGTATGCATGCAGGGCAGAATCTCAAGTAATTGGGCGTAGGGACGCGGCTGGCCATCAGGCCCGAGCGCATGTAGCCGGCTTGGCCGCGGCCGCCCCGCATGTCCGCTTCGATCTGTGCGACCCGCTCGGTAAGGAGGAACGCGCTGAAGAAGGGGAGTAGCGTGTGCCGGCTGATGAGACGCTCCGGCGTCAGGGACGGGCCGGCGGGCAGGACGGCCGAGAGATGGCCGAGGTTGTTCGGGAGGTCAACCGTCGCGGAAGCGCCTCCCATCCCGAACAGCTCTTCGGGCACCGCTTTGGCATTCGAGTACCGGGCGCCGGCGCCGAACCTCGCGCACAAGCTGTAGAGCAGTTCGTCCGGGTGCGGAGTGGGGAAATGCCCGAGCCCCATTACGGTAACTTCGCCGGCTAAGCCGCCTTGATTTCAGGTGCGTCTCTGCAATTGCGGAGCGACTCTAGCTCCTCATTTATGGCCGCCCTGATCTCGGGCCGGTATGTGGTGGACATCGTCATCCCCGCGCGCTTCGCTAAAGCAGAGACGCTCGGGATTATGCCCTCGCGACGGTAACAGCTTGCCGCCCACCGGACGCAGCGGACTGCGAAATCCGTATGCGGCTCCACCAGTTCCGACAGCGCCTGAATGGTGAGGGGTATCTTTGAAGATAGCTTCCTGCTTTGGAGCAGGGCGGTCTTGTCTAATTTCCGGCCAATCCCGGCTACCGTCACCCTAACCGGGCGGCCTCCGACACTCGCTATCCGTGCCGCTGCTTGGCGCACTTCGCGAACCAGCCGTCTGTCACGAGTGACCCAGTCTACCTTCCGGTTAGAACCGACCCTTTTATAGGGCGGAGGTTGGTGAGCATCGAGCCATTCTTTATCATTCAGATAGAGCCATCTATACGCCCGCGGGGCTAACTGCTTACTTATTATGGTGCGCGTGGCGGAAGGATTCTTCTTGAGAACCTCTAGCAGCTCCCTCCTGTACCGATCCCTGAGCAAGCGTTTCCGCGCCGGGTAGCCTTCGTTCTTCTTCTTCTTCTTCCGTGCTGACTTGCTTGGATATCTCTTTATTTCGGCTCGTGCGATCTTGGGCCCAGGCCCTTTGCGGGGGAATTCCAGTCCGAGTAAGACAGCTTGGTATTTGACTGTGTTGTGAGCGACGCCGAGTAAAGGGGCCATCAGGTGAATGCTGAGGCTAAGATCACTCCATAGTTCCCGCAACCGCTCTTTCCAAGTGTCACCATACTCCTTTATGGTGTCGAATCTAAACTGGTCCCCCGGTGACTTCTTCTGGCCCGCTCTGCGATAGGTAAACCCGCAAGCGCAACTGAAGACTCCAACATCAAATACTCTTCTCTCCCAGTGTTTGATGAGACTGCAATTGGTGATGACCGGCTGTCGGTAAAAGCGGCAGGTAATGTTCAGGCACAGCCAAGGCCCCGTACCAAAGAGTTTTTTAATCTGTCTCGATGCCTGCGGCGGGCCCAGTTCGTCTGAGGCGGAAGGAGATGAAGGATTCTGTACTGATTCGGCTCTTCGCGTCTTGCGCAACGGCGCGGGCGCATACGTAGAGGCCGCTTCAGGGACAAAGAGATCAGTTTCTTTACCGTCCGCGTCGCCCACCCTGAAAAATGACTTCACCGTATGGCCGAGCAGCCCTAAAAGCAGCAAATGCCGGAGGGGGTGATTGGCTTTTCCCATTCTGAGTTCTTTGATTACCCTGAAAGGCCAGCTGTATTCCTTGTTGTCATCAAAGTCGCACTGGATGGCGATTAGAAAATGCTGTGGGTAAACCTGCCTCAGCGCTTCAGCGATTCTGGCGGCGTGGACGAACCTGCCTTGATGTGCCAGGCCCTTCGCGTTCAGCGCTTGTAAGTAATAGCTATGGAGGGTGTCATAACCGGGGACTAAGCCGCCCTGTTTGAGGAGCCACTCGGCGCTCTGGGAGATAAACATCAGGCATCTGTTATGAGGGTCCGATAGGTCAAGTAACCTGGCGTCAGCGCGTAAGTTTGCCTCTTCGGCGGAGACGTAGGCGTAGGAATTAGACCTGTTACGCGCTCGCACCTCACTCTCTTCAAGAAAGGTTTTATGTTCGGGGCAGGCGAGGACGCCCGGAACTTGATGGAGCCGATGCCAGTAGCACTTTTTGAATTTCTGACGGTCAGCTTCTACGCAGGAGGGGCAGAATCTTAGAAAGTCGGGAGGCCGGATGGTGCTGGGGGTAATGGAGGCGACTTTGTGAACGACGCCACCGCCAGCCCCTTTCATCTCCTCTCGAAGCCTGACAACATTACTTTTCTTTAAGAAAGGACTGTAAAAAGGGAGCAGCGTCCGCTCGTCGATTAATCTGTCTACATGGAGTAAGTGACCTGCTGGTAAATTCTCGACGAGATAACCGAGACGGCTAGGAAGGTCAATAGTTGCCGTCGAAGCCTTCACGCCGAACAGCTCTAAACTAACCGCACCCTTATCCCGGTATCCGACGCGGTCACCGTATCGAGCGCAAAGGCTGTACAGCAATTCATCCGGATGCGGTGTTGGGAAGTGGGCTATCACGTTCTAAATGCCGGGAGCCGCCAAACAGGACCCGCATGAAGGTGTTTTGAAAGTTCTCACTGGAAAGCAACGGTTATTACCGTTTCTTAAGGTGCTATGGCGTTTCCGCGATACTCATTTCTCAATAAGATATTCATCCGGCGACTTGCTGTATTTGTCTCTCTTCTGAGACCCGCTGCTTTTAGCCCTGTCACCCTGCTGGGCGGCGCGGGTTCGAAGATCGTCTTTAGAAAATCCTGTACGTCCCGATGCAGTCTTTTTACCAGCCTTATCGTTTTTGTTACCTGAAGACTTCAGGCCGGACGTTCCTTGAGGAATAGTTGTCGCTTCCTTTTGTTTCGGTCGGGTTTCAATAGCAGTGCCCGCACCCCCGCTTGATGCGGGTGGTAAATCCTTCATGGAGCCATTGCCACCCACTGCCGCCGAAAGGCGCGCAAGTGGGTCATCAGCCTCATAGATTTGCTCCAAGTCATCCAGATCGCTCACCGGCCTAATCTCCCGAGGTTTTTTCATCCGGGCTTCACCTAACATCTCCTCAATTACCTTTTGGTACAACTTAACAGTTTCGCGAATCAATCTCGGGGTAATTTCCTCCTCTCCGGTGAGGATGGCTAATTGTTGGGTGAGAACGAAAACGGTCTGGGCTATTGCAGGGACGCCTTTGGAGACGTTGTAAAGGGTGTGGGCGCACTTGTCTTCAACAACATTCGTCTCCTTAAAAACATTCGTCTTGAGCGCTCTAGGATGCTTGACGTATTGATATGTCCACATTGTTTCGACAAAGTTCTGCCAGACTGGATCGGGCCGAGGGGCCTTTTTCTTTTCGCCATCTTCTACTTGGTAGGCTGGTGGAGCAGTTGATGTGTCCTCCGATACTACAGCTTCGCCATCATCGTCGTCGGATTCTTCAATATCCGGCTCTACTTCTGACATACGGTCCCATAAGATGTAACCCTGCTCGCTGACGCGTCTAGCTTGGCGGAACTGCTTGCTGAGGATCGTCATCGCATCTTGTGTTCCAATGAGGGCGAAGGGCACACCTATCGCGTTCTCCATGTGGACGAAAAAGTTGACCATTGTGATATCGCCGCCGCTGCGCGCTTCACTAAGATCTTGAATTTCGTCAATAACAAGTATTCCGAGACAGTGATTAGCTGCTACACGGGCCATCCCAACTATTAGAGCTTCTAGAGTCCGGTATGATCCTCCGACGCCGGCGTAACGCTTCTCATAATTAGTTCCCAAGACATCGTCCACCGCACGGAAGAAATTGACGCAGAGTTCTCTGAGAGAGCCGTTCCGGGGGCAGTCGAGTTTGAGCCAGACCAGTTGTTTCATAATGAAGTCCTGACCTTTGTATGAGACGTGCGTGATCACCTGCGGCAAAGATTGCAGTACCTTCTCGACAGTCGTTGTCTTACCGGTGCCGCCGCACCCCACTATCGCCAGTCCCCTGGCCCTTGAGTTCGGGAAGGGCTTCTTCTTTATAGCTTCCAGAAAAGACTTGATGTTACTGTGCACCTGCTTCCAGTACTCCCAGAGAACAGGGTTGCGACGAACGTAGCCCCGGCGGATCATGTTCGTAATGGCGTAGTAGACCATCAGATGTTTCCCGTTGGGAACGAAGAACTCGCGTGCCGTCTCTGTCATCTCCAGCCTAGCAACTTGGCTCATCTCGCGATCAGCATCTGAATACGCCGGAAGCTGAAGTAGGTACTCGGTAATCTCATGAGGCGTGAGTGTCGGGGGCAGAGCTTCGTTTAGTGGATTACCACGGAACACCGGTACCTCTTGAGCTAAGTACTCTGCTGTGATCTCTGCACCGCGAATGATCTCCGCAGGCGGCAGTTCGAGTGGTGCGCTGCGCTTCTTATTGCTCATCGACCCATCCTCTTTTTCCGCAGTTCAGCTATATCTGATATCTGAGGCACGAGCGGACGCCCGCTACTCTTACGTGTGTCCCGTGTGCGACCTGAAAGAGTGGGCTGAGCCGGGCTTTTCCCACTACCCACGCGAAGTTGAGCGGCCTCTTCCTGATGCATGCGTTCGGTTTCTGCCTTACGGTTGCTACGGATACCTTTCAGCCTTGAAGACTTGCTGGGAGGAGGATAAAGATCACGATCTTCCTTGTGGCGCCTTTTAGCCTTAGAAACCCTTTCCCGCAAGCGCTGATCAAAATTGATTTCGGCTTGAGTCACGACCGAGGACTCCCGGTCACGTTGAGCCTGTACCTCGTCCAGGTATTGAACTACCTCTGCCCAATCGCGATTGATGTGAATGGAATTCGGGTCCCGCAACTGGCATGGGATAAACTCGCCTCCGACTTGACGTATGAGGTAGATTTCATCGGCCCACCTCAGATCGTAAAGAACTCTGAATTTGCTGCCTTTCTTCCCCGTTTCGCGTAGCAGCAATCCTTCGTCCAGTAACTCATTACACTTATAAATTAGTGGTTTGGGGGCCTTAGGATGTCTGAACTTAATTTCGCCCTTGTTGATTGAAGCCGTGCCTTCAGGAAGCAGCGAGCGGCGAACGGCGTTAAAGTCGGATTCACGTAGCCCGCCCGGCCTGTGTTTAGCACCCCACATGAAGAGTTGCGTCGGGTAGGGAGCGAGGTTCGTGGCAAGGAAAGCGGGATCTATCTCAAGCCCGTCGGAAACCAGGCACTCATTGTTATGGTGAAGAACGGCTTCGATCATGATGGCGGTCAGTTCCTCGATGTCTAGAACCGCCGCGAGGCGATAGTCCGGATCACTGGGGTCGCGCTCTGGCACAACATAACCGGGAAGCCATTTGAAGACCCGGATGTTCATTTCGCCGAAAATTCTCTCGATGACACCCTTCCAGTCAGGCCGGTAGGGGGGAGTGTTAGAGACGGTTACGTTGAAGTCTTCAATGAATCGGTGGATCGCTTTGCTGAGTAGAGCACCCCGATCTCCTAGTATCTCTCTAGGTCTGTATCTGCCCAGCCACTGCCCCTCCTTTAGCCTGATACCGTACTTGGCACAGAATGCCGTTTTGTCCTCAACGGTATTCTCGAGTAAAAGTTGAAGCCCGAGCCAGCCTTCGCCTTCGAACCTCACACACAAACCGGTGATCATGCGGCTGTACACGTCAATCATCACCCAGATGATGGGTCGGCCGACAATCAAGTGAGCTCCATAACGGCTAATCAGGTAGACGTCAGCCAGGGTGGCGTCGACTAAGTAGCGAAAGCCCGGCCCCTTGGCGGTACATTTACCCCTGATCTCGCGGTGCCGGGTGTTGAACTTCTTCGGCCCTGACCGTTTCAGCGCGGCACGCCTCGGGTCTCGGTGAAGCAGATAGTGGTAGCAGAATTGCCCTTTGGTGAAGATTTCGCCCTTTTCAGCGCTCGGGGTAATAAGTCTTACCTGACCATTTTCAATAATCTTATCTTTGAGGAAGAAGCGCGCCAGAGTCTGTCTATACGCCCACGCGAAGCTGGGCTTCAGGCGATTTTCGTAGAACAGTTTGCCTCCGAGCTTAATCTTCTCTAGCCAATCAGGCCTCATATTCGCGCCAGTAACAACTGTAGGCCCGCCATTCTTGCTACTGCGTTGAGTGAGGCGACTCGGCCTCCCTAGCTTTCTTTTGATCTTTCTAGGCTTATTACGCCGGGCCCCACAATTGGCGTAGCGGGGGCCTACGGCATTCGGCACCTGCCCCCCCTGCCACCATCTCCGGCAATTCTTATAGATCGTCCTCTCGGACGCCCTGTCCTCCTTAGGCCCGGAACGTAGCTCCTTATGCCTGGAATGTATAAGCGCTGCCCTGTCTCTCTCGAACAGCATTCGAACCGCGTTCTCACCGGCGAAAAGTGGCTTGATAATATTGAGCGACTTGTCCCTGCGCCTTTTGAACGTTCGCAGCTTCTTGGACTCAAGTTCGCCTTCAGTGAAATGTTGTGGAGCATAGGCGTCGCCTTCAAGGAGGACGGCATTGCCGCTTTCGATCTCTTCTTCTAATTCCTCTTTTTTGCGGAAGAAGGGTATTGCGTTGGCGGCTTTTACATCAATCACCGCCACTTCACCTGTATTCGGGAAGATGTGGAGTACACGCTCATCCCACTTCTTTCCGGCCTCATCATCGTGCCAAGCAATAATTTGATTAACGGTAAGTAGCATGTCGGATCATTCGGTGCTTTCACGCAAAAGTGGGCGGCGGCACTATGCTGACGACCTACAGCAGAATCAACCGTTCATTCACCGAGATCGGCTTGAGGAGGTCGACGCGCCAGATACCGCAGGCGATTAAGTGGCAGACAACAGAGAAACTTTTCCCAGGCGACTGCTCGAATTTCTGGTCAACGTCGCTGACAATATCCAGCAACGTCAGTTCTTCTCCACGCACCCTACCCGCCAAGTAGAAGGCGATCTTGCGCACTTCTTTTTCTGTCAGCGGTCGCAGATCGGACAGGAAATAAAAGGGGTGAATCAGGGCGGCATTCTCGGCAAGGCCAGGCGGAATATCTTCCTCAGTAACGTAACCCCAGTCAATGTCCCTCCTGAGCCAGTAGCGGCGCTCGATTTCGAATTTCTCCCACACGCGTAGGTCATCTAAATCCTTTCTATATTTGACCGTCCGGGCGTGAAAAACGGTCTCGCGCTTGATCTTGACCTTGAGAAGGAAGTCAGTGGTCATTACGGTCGGGTAACCAGTCGCAGGGTCTGTCGGGTGCTTGACACCTATCTCCTTGGCAATCTTCAAGGTCTCTTCTAAAGGTAGAAGAGGGAATTGTTCACGGATGTCGAGGATACGATTAGGCACGTCGTAAATAAGAAAGATTGTAAATTCCAGGTCACTGAACAGGTGGTGTACGCGGCCGGTTTTACAGCCCTTCGGGCGGTGGATATCGCCCCGCGAAGGGAAGTCCTGAACCTCATGCCAAGGACGGTAATAGCGGCCCACACCTTTTCCGCGTCCCTCAGCTATCCTCTTCGCAATACCTTCCGGCGTGGATCGGAATCTAGGCCTCGCCATTATTAACCTCTGTCCCTCGGGATCGTGTGTATCTTGAGGCCCTTTGTCCTGAGCCCTAACGTGCGCCCCGTCTAATCTGTCTAAGCTCTGTAAAAGTTCGAGACTCTTGATTTCAAAGGTGACAAATGTAAGGATAGCCACAGACTTACATGGTCTAGTTCCTATCTAATTGTGGAAAGGGCTTTTACACGAATTGGCGAAAATAGTCAATAAAAGTTTACAAACTGTAAAATCACGGAGCGCAGAGGATTTTGGTTTACGATTGAGAGAGGCCTTCAAAGGCGTTTCTCAAACCGAGATTGCCCGGCAACTGGGCATTAGTAATTCAGCGGTCACTAATTACATCGACGGCAGAATCCCGCCGGCAGAGACGTTAACCAAGATCGCTGATTTAACCGGCTACTCTATTCATTGGCTGATTACGGGAGAGAGGCCTAAAAGAAGCAGTAAGCAGGAAGCCAGTTGCCGGACGATAGTATTTGTTAACGAGAAGGGCGGTTCGGCGAAAAGTACTTCTGCAGTCATGCTGGCTGTTGAATTTGCTAAACGCGGCTATCGAACGCTCCTAGTAGACGCCCGACAGAGTTCTTGCGCCGTTGCTCTATACGGCCTCAAAGCCTCTAAATTTCATGCAAGGCCTGCTGCGTACCATAAGAAACAGAGGAGACGGATCCGGAAGCGAAGGATGTTCTTTCGTACGGAAATCCCCGGGCTTCACCTATGTTCCTCTAACAAGGTAACGAATCTGCTATTAACCCAACACGGGGAAGAAATTTTCAGCCTCGATACTGCCGACATTAAAAGAGAATACGACTTCGTCCTTGTAGACACTGACCCTGCGTATGTCCCTTTCGAGTCGCTGGATCTTTTCACATTCAGTTTACTGACTGAGGCACAGGTGCTAATCCCCGTGCGTGCTCACATCATGTCACTGGGCGGCGTGAAGTCAACGCTAGAGGATTTAGGTGAGGTCGATCAGTCTACAGGTGACATTAGCCTGTTGGGAGCTTTTTTGACGGTGTTCTACTCGGATAGAAAATCATCATCGATGATGATTGATGAGTTGAACAGGTTACTGCCCGGGAAGGTTCTTGAGACTGTAATCCGTGAGGATTCTGTCGTGGCTGAACTCGGGATCTACAGCCAATCCCAACTCGTTAAGTTGAAGTCGCGCGGCTTTGCTGATTACTCGCGCTTGGCAGATGAGGTATTACATCTACTGGGGAATGAAGGAAAGACTGAAGAGATCCCTAATGCCGTAAACGCCCAACTATGAAGTGAAAGTATGGTGAAGTTGAACCTGCCATCAAAGCGCCCTTCTCCCTATAATTGCACTCCCTCTTGCTTCATTAGCCACCGTTGTAAGACCACGCCCCATTCCAGCAGTAATAGCTTTGCCGTTTCAAGCGGCATATTCACTTTTGGTATCTCGGTCTCCTCCTCTTCCACATACGGCTCGATGCTGATGTGGTCTTTATACAGCTCGACGAAAACTTCCGGGTTCTCAAAGGCGTGACTCGGGTAGATCCCCCGCTCCACCATCGAGATGTCGTGGAGAATGTCGACCACGAAGTACTTGGAAGAGACGAGGAATCGGGACAGCAGGGAATTTTGCAGCGGGTCCTCGGTGTCGAAGATTGCCGTCAGTTGATCGCTAGATTCTTCAACGCGGAACTTCATCTGGAAACGGATCGGGTGCTTGGGGGTGGGCTTAAAATAGGCTGAAGGACGAGAAGAATCTGCCGACGGCGCCTGCATTCGGCCCTGTTAAATTCCAGGTGGTACTCGAGGCGATGTAGACACGGCTGTTCCGAATGTACAGGCGCATCCTTACGCGTGCGAACTCCCCGGTCATTATCCCTTGCAGCTCAACTTGGTAACCACCGTCAGGCAATCCTGACTGCCTCAGAACTCGTAACCCCGGGTGGGCGGCTACCATGCCCCGCACAGACTGCTCCGATACCTGTTCGGAGGTGAGTTCCGACCCCGTCTTATCTCTGTAGGAGATGATGAAATGATTCTCCCCGAAGAAGCTCAGGTAATGGTGGAGCACGATACCACTCTGCTGATCCCTTAAGAGTCGATACTCAGGCTTACCCGGGAATGAGGCAGAGAAATCGCCGTCTGGGCCGCGCTGTACAAACCAGCTTGAATCACCCGTGCTTCGAGCCTTTCCTCTCGGCACGCGCTTTCGTGGGGGAACTCGCTGCTTGTGCAGGGCATCCAGAAATCTGAAGGAAGAGAAGAACCGATCGGCCAGTTGCTCGTCAATGCTGTCAGCACCGTCGTTAGTGCAGGAGAGCGTGTAGAGATTCCCGTGCCGCACGTAAAGGCGGGTGCGCATATAGCCTAGCCGCCCTCCACTGGAGTACAGGTTGTCGTATTGCCGAATTCCGTCCGGGAGTTTCTCTTGCCCGAGGAGCTTGCCAAAACCGGAAGTGTATGCAGCCGAGCTATTATTTAGGGCGGCACTGGCTTCTCCCGGTGTTCTAGGTGGTGGATCAAGCGGGACGAAGGAAATCCGCAAGTCGTGGTTCTGGTAGAAAAAGGAGTAACTCTCGGAGGTGAACCCGTGTTGCCTGTTAGGTATCTGCTGATACTTAGGCCGCCCCGGAAAACTGATTGTGAATCCTCCTTCCTGGTCGGTGATTTGATACCAGTTACTTTGCGCACTAATGACCGGAGTGAGTGCAAACGTAAGAATGAGTGCGGAGTAGAGCTGCCGGTAAAAGTATCGCATTTTCGAACTCCGTCGTTGCTAGCTCATAGTGGCAGGGAAGCCACATTGCCTACCTAACGGTGGGCTGCACCGCAATTCTCATCAGTGTGGTGAACCACTATTGGAGTCATGGTATCGTCACAGTTCCGGTGTTTGTGTGGATGCGTCAACATTAAGCCGCTCAGAAGTACGACTATAAAGTTGGCGAAGATTAGTATCTTTGTTATCTTTCCGCTGATGGCCTATGCGTGAAGTGGTGCGGCGTTCAGACGGATAATGGGAGACGCCGTAGAGTCACAAAGACTCACGAACACGGCGGCACCAGTAACTAATCGAATAGTACATCTAACTAGGCACAATTTCAAGCTAGTTAGACTCACGCGTAGGAGAGACATAAAGGCAGTTTTCCCATTAGGAGGTGGATCCTGATGGGAAATGTCAGGGGTAAACGTAGGCGGCCCCGCCCGCTCCGACTACCTGAGAAGCTGCGACAAATTCGTCAAGCCTACAATCTATCTCAATCCGAGATAGTTAGCCGTCTTGGTCTCGCCGGAGAGTTAAACCCATCAGACATTAGCGCCTTCGAGCGCGACCCGGATAACAAGTGGTCACGAGAGCCTGCTCTGCCGCACCTTCTTCGCTACGCGAGGATGGCGGGCGTGAGCGTCGAAGTGCTTATTGATGATGAGTTGCGACTGCCGGGTAAGCTTGCGCCAGATCCCATGCACGGAGTGGTTAAACGTATCTCAAGGGCGGAGTCCGTAAAGCGCGGTTCTAAGCGGTGATAGATATTGCGGATTCCAAGCCCTATAGTAACCTATTCGCCAGTTTTGATACGCCGTTTTACGGAGCGACTGTACTTGTTGTGCTTGACCGCGATCCGTTGCACGTAGGTGCGAGTCGTCGCGACGTTGGCGTGGTCGAGCGCCTCCTGTGGCATAATCCACCCGCCAGTGTCTTACCGTAGCCCGCTCTCATAACCCTAAGCAGAGGCTACGCATCTCCCAAAGGTCTAACAGATTGTTATCATGCAAGAAACGCCAGAACAGAAGGCGCGCAGGGAGATTGACGCAAAGTTGACCTCTGCCGGCTGGCATATCCAGAGCCGTGAGGAGACCGACCTGTCTGCTGGCCGTGGTGTCGCGCTGCGTGAGTTCCCGATGAAGAGCGGCTACGGGTTCGCCGATTATCTGCTTTACCTTGACCGCAAAGCTGTGGGCGCGGTCGAGGCGAAGGCCGAAGGGACTCTGACTGGTGTTGAGGCGCAGTCCGCGATGTACTCTGAAGGACTGCCCGACAACCTGCCGGCTCATCGCCGCCCACTTCCGTTTCTTTTCCAGTCGAATGGTTCGGTGATTCAGTACGTCAGCGGTCTCGACCCCATACCTCGCAGCCGCCCCGTCTTCAACTTCCTCAGACCCGAAAGCCTCGCCGACCTTCTCGCGCAGCCCGCGCAACTGCGCGAGCGATTGAGACAACTCCCGCTGCTCGACGACACGGGGCTCTGGAAAGTGCAGGCCAAGGCGATCCGCAACCTAGAGAAGTCACTCGCAGACGCCGACCCTCGCGCCCTCATTCAAATGGCTACGGGTTCGGGGAAGACCTTCACCGCTGTCAACGTATGCTACCGGCTGCTAAAGTACGCGAAGGCAAAGCGCATCCTTTTCCTTGTTGACCGGGGAAACCTCGGCAAGCAGACTGAGGACGAGTTCGCTAACTTTGAGCCGGCGGACGACCCCCGCAAGTTCCCGCAGCTCTACACCGTCCAGCGGCTCAAGACGAACGCCATCAATCCCGCCTCCAAGGTGGTCATCACAACCATCCAGCGGCTCTTCTCGATGCTCAAGGGCGACGCCGAGTTCGACGCCGAGAACGAAGAGGGTTCTGGCTTCGACACGGCGAAGGCGTGGAAGGGGCCGCCGCCCGAAGTCGTCTATAACGCCGCCATTCCGCCGGAGTTCTTCGACTTCATTATCGTGGACGAGTGTCATCGCTCAATCTACGAACTGTGGAGTCAGGTTCTGCTCTACTTCGACTCCTTCCTCGTTGGCCTGACGGCAACCCCGACGAAGCGAACCGTCGCCTTCTTCAACGAGAACCTCGTGATGGAGTACGGCCACAAGGAGGCTGTTGCCGATGGCGTCAACGTGGACTTCGACGTTTACCGCATTCGCACGAAGATCACGGAACAGGGTGCGACGCTCGAAGCAGGCGAGACGGGCATCTACGTTGATAAGCGCCACAAATTGACACGCGCCGAGCGGCTCGAACTGCTCGACCAGGATTTAACCTACACCGCCAACGAACTTGACAGAGATGTGGTCAACGAGAGTCAGTTGCGCACAGTAGTGCGCGCCTTCCGCGACCGCACAATCCCTGAGTGCTTCCCCGACCGTAAGGAGACTCCGAAGACGCTCATCTTCGCGAAGGACGACTCGCACGCCGACGACATCGTTCGTATCGTCCGCGAGGAGTTTAAGCAGGGTAACGAATTCTGCCAGAAGATCACCTACCGCACCGGCTTCATCAAGGTGACGCGCAGGGTGAAAGACGAGGACGGCAAGGAGACGGAAGTCAGCACGTGGGAGCGCACATCCAACCTGACGCCCGACGAGATTCTGACCAACTTCCGCACCAGCTACTTCCCGCGCGTTACAGTCACTGTGGACATGATCTCGACGGGCACGGACGTGAAGCCCATCGAGTGCGTGATGTTCCTGCGAAACGTCAAGTCGGCCGGCTTCTTCGAGCAGATGAAGGGGCGCGGCGTCCGCATCATCTCGCGTGATAAGCTGAGGGAGGTTACGCCGAGCGCGAAGTCGAAGGAGCGCTTCATCATCGTGGACGCCGTCGGCGTGTGCGAGCGCGACCGGACGGACTCGCGCACGCTCAATCGCAAGCCCTCGGCGTCGCTCAAAGAGTTGCTCGAATACGTCGCGCAGGGCGGGCTGGATGAGGACGCGCTCGTCACGCTTGCCGGTCGGCTCGCACGCTTGCAGCGGGAGTTCAGCCCCGCGCAGCTCGCGGAGTTGAAGGGACTCGCCGGGGGCAAGGCATTCCCGGATCTCGCGCGTGACTTACTGCGAGCCACCGACCCAGATGTGCAAATCGAGGAGGCGCGCGTGAGCACGGGCATCGAGGGTGAGCCGACGGAGGAGCAGGTTAAGGCCGCCGCCGAACAGCTCGCGCAGGATGCCGTGACTCCCTTCCTAAAGGCGGCGTTTCGCCGACGCATCCTTGAAATCCGCGCATCGAACGAGCAGACGATAGACCGTCACACCATAGACGAGGTGCTCTACGCGGGTTTCGATGCGTCGGCGGTCGAGAAGGCGCAGGAGAAGGTGGAGAGCTTCCGCGAGTGGGTAGAGCAGAACCGCGACGAGATCGCGGCGCTGCGAGTGATTTGGGCTGGCACGCGACCGCTGAAAGTTACGCTGAAAGATTTGCGGCAACTGAAGGATGCGCTTGAGCGTCCGCCGGTTTCTGCCACGCCGGTGCAGTTGTGGCGAGCGTTTCATGCGGTCGAGGATGACGACATCAAGGGCACTGGTGGAAATACTCTGACCGACCTTGTGGCGCTGGTGCGTCACGCGCTCATCCCGAATCGGAGGCTCGTGCCTTACGCGGAGGAAGTGCTGGAGCGCTATCAAGTGTGGCTGAAAGAGCGCAACGCGGAAGCAGCCTTCACGCTGGACCAGCGCGAGTGGCTCGACCGCATGGCGGAGCAGATAGCGACGAGTCTGAGCATCGAGCCGGAGGACTTTGAGGTTGGCTGGTTCGGACAGCACGGGAGCCTCGGGCGCGCGCACGCGCTCTTCGGCAACAACCTTGGGCCGATAATGGCAGAGTTGAATGAACGACTGGCGGCATGAGTAAACAGAGGGTGCACACACTTCCTTCGGGTTGGGCTGAGGCGACTCTCTCCGACCTGATCGGATATGAGGGGCTTTTCTGCGATGGGGATTGGGTCGAATCGAAAGACCAAGATCCCTCCGGCGATGTTCGATTGATTCAACTCGCCGACATCGGAGACGGGCGTTACCGCGACAAATCGAACAGATTTCTAACCTCTGTAAAAGCCGCGGAGCTTCACTGTACTTACATACAACCGGGCGATCTCCTAATAGCGCGAATGCCTGACCCGCTTGGGCGTGCGTGTATCTTCCCCGGCGACTCTAAGCCAAGCGTCACAGTCGTGGATGTGTGTATCGTCCGCCTTTCGAGCCACGTACATCCGCGATGGCTCATGCACCAGCTCAACGCTCCGCAGATGAGGCAGCGTGTTGCTTCGCTTCAAAGCGGGTCAACTCGAAAGCGAATATCACGCGCGAATCTGGCAAAGATTCGTTTCCCGATTCCTCCTGCGACCGAACAGGAGCGCATTGCGTCAGCCGTAGATGAGCTTTTCTCTGACCTCGACGCTGGCGTAGAGGCGTTGGAAAGCGTGCAGAAGAAGATTGAACATTATCGCGCTGCGGTGCTAAAGGCTGCTGTGGAAGGCTCACTGACCGCCGAGTGGAGGCGGCAACACCCCGACACAGAGCCAGCGTCCGAACTGCTCAAGCGCATCCTCGCCGAACGGCGTCGCCGCTGGGAGGAGGAGCAACTCTGCAAGTTCACCGAAGCAGGAAAAGAGCCGCCGAAGGATTGGAGGTTGAAATACAAGGAGCCGAAGGGCGCAGACACTACGAATCTACCGCTGTTGCCTGAGGGATGGTGCTGGGCTAACACCGAAGAGGTCTGCGAGTTCATTACAAAAGGCACGACCCCTCCAGGAACTGAAGCACCTCAGGGTAACAGGGAAGTGCCCTTTATTAAGGTTCAACATCTTTCGGGCACCGGAGGATTTAGCTTCTTCGACTCACCGTCTTTTGTGACGCGCGCCACTCACGAAGGATTCCTATCGCGCTCCAAAGTATTCCCCGGCGATGTCTTAATGAACATAGTCGGGCCGCCGCTCGGGCAGGTGTCTATCGTTCCCACTACATTTGCAGAATGGAACATCAACCAAGCAATTGCCATATACCGTCCGATTACCGGCCTGAGCAACAGACTGCTTGCAGCGTGGTTGTTATCTCAGCCCGTTCTTGCGCGCGCACTGCGACGGGCGAAAACAACAGCAGGCCAAGTGAATTTAACGCTTGAGATCTGCCGCGACCTTGCTATTCCACTACCACCAGCCAATGAACAAGAGGCAATTGTTGAAGTCATTGAGGATCAACTTTCCGTCATTGACCATCTTGAATCCGAGCTCAAAGTGAAGCTGCAGTCCGCGCAGAGCTTACGACGGTCGATCCTACGATATGCCTTTATTGGGCAGCTTGTCCCTCAAGACCCGAACGATGAACCCGCCTCCGAACTTCTGAGGCGCATCGCCGCCGAGCGCGAGGAGCGCGGACATCAGGTGGCAGCGACGAAACGCAACGCCTCCAAGCAAAGGCAGCCGCGCAAGCTCGCTAACGTGGCAAATTAAGACCAGTCATCATATCAATGGACTCTACACAGATTGGCAACCGCGCTTGGGGCTACGCCCACGTCCTCCGTGACGACGGGCTGAGCTACATGGAGTACGTCGAGCAGCTCACGCTGCTGCTCTTCCTCAAGATGGCGGATCAGCTCACCGAGCCGCCCTACAACCGAGCACCCATCGTCCCGACCGAACTCGGCTGGAAGTCGCTCCTGTCGCTCGACGGCGCAGAGCTTGAGAACCACTACCGCCAAATCCTCGAAGAACTCGGCAAGCGCGGCGGGATGCTCGGCGTCATCTTCCGCCGCGCCCGCGTCGAGATAAACAATCCTGCTACGCTCAAGCAACTCATTGTCAACCTACTCGACCGGGTGGACTGGATGGGTCTGCCGGTGGACGTAAAGGGCAAGATTTACGAGGAACTCCTCCAGCGCTCCGCCGCCGAGTCCACCAAGGGGGCGGGCCAGTATTTCACAACGCGCCCGGTGATCGAGGCTGTCGTCGAGGTCATGCGCCCGACACCGGAAGACAACATCTGCGATCCCGCTGCGGGCACAGGCGGCTTCCTCTTCATTGCCTACAACTACGTGCTCGACAAGTTCAGACGAGAACTCGACCGCGACCAGTTACACGCGCTGCGTGAGGAGCTGGTGGAGGGCATAGAGCTGACCCACAAGGTGGGGCGTCTCTGCGCCATGAATCTCTACCTGCATGGCATTGGCGGCGACAGGGTGGTCATACACGCCGGACAGGACAGCCTCGCCGCACCATGGCCGAGAGAGTATTCGATGGTGCTCACTAACCCGCCCTTCGGCAAGAAGAGCAGCATGACCTTCGTCAACGAGGAGGGGGAGGCCGAGCAGGAAGACCGCGTCATCGTGCGCGAAGACTTCTGGACCTCGACGAGCAACAAGCAACTCAACTTCGTACAGCACATCTACACGATGCTAAAGATCGGCGGGCGCGCTGCCGTGGTGGTTCCAGACAACGTGCTCTTCGAAGGGGGCGCGGGCGAGAAAATACGGCGCAACCTGCTCCAGAAGTGCAACGTCCACACGCTGCTCAGGCTGCCGACCGGCATCTGGTACTCGCCCGGTGTCAAGGCGAACGTCCTCTTTTTCGACAAAAGGGAAGGGCGGCCGGAGCCTTGGACGCAAAAGCTCTGGGTCTACGACCTGCGCACGAATAAGCACTTCACCCTGAAGCAGAGTCCGATCAGCCGTGCAGACTTCGACGAGTTCGTTGAGTGCTACAACGCCGAGAACATAAACGAGCGCACACCCACCTACAGCGAGTCGAACCCCGAAGGCCGCTGGCGCGACTACGACTACGAAGAGCTGCTCAAGCGCGACAAGCTGAGCCTCGACCTTTTCTGGATAAAGGATAAGAGTCTGGCAGACACCGATTCTTTGCCAGCCCCTAGCGTCATAGCCGCCGAGATAGCCGACGACTTGGAGGCGGCGCTGGAGCAATTCACGAAGATTGCGGCGAAGCTCAAGGCGCCAATACCTAGCTGAGGGACTTACTCACTCACAGGTGAGATTGTTGGACTGAGCGGTGAACAGGTTCCTTCCGGGCGGTAGTGTAAGCGCGAACCGTGTAAACACGTAAAACGCAGTACGCAACTTTATTTCACTCCTAACAACAGCGGCAGAGACTCGACATTATACTGAGCCTCTGCCACTAAATATTACCGAATCCAGCGAAGAACTTAATTTCTTCAGGGAAGAACTTAATTTCTTCACGGAACAACTTAATTTTCCATTCACAATTCGCCGCCTGACTAGAAAAGCTCGAACTTGATGGTTAGGTACTTTTTGGGGTTTTGGCGGAAGTCGTAGATGAGTTTGACGGTTTCGGCGGAGAGTTGGTTGACGTTGGAGTAGAGTTGGTCGTCGGTGAGGAGTTTGCCGGCGGTGCCTTCGCCGCGTTGGACGCCGGCGACGACGTTGTCGATGCGCTCGGCGGCGGTGTTGAAGCGGGCGATGGCGGCGCGGGCGTCGTTGTAGATGGCGTCGTCGGTGAGGAGCTTGCCGGCGGTGCCGCGGCCCTGGCGGAGGTCGTCGACGATGAGGTTGATGTTGTCGACGGAGCGGTTGAGGCGGGCGACGGCGCCGCGCGCGTCTTCGTAGAGCGCCTCGTCGGTGAGGAGGCGGCCGGCCGTGCCGCGCCCCCGACGGAGGTCGCCGGCGATGCCCTGGAGCGAGGCGCTGACCTCGGCGAGGTAGTTGTAGGGCGCCGGGTCGTTGACGAAGCGGCCGGCCGGCCCCTGCCCCGACTCGATCTGGCGGATGAGGTCGTTGGCGTCGCGCACCGTCTGGTTGAGGTTGTTGTAGAAGGCCTCGTCGTTGATGAAGCGGCCGAGCGT